>WNFA01002046.1_pt1 | contig 16494 bp, 11 predicted proteins | sample 5400481 | NCBI WGS metagenome assembly WNFA01 (sample SAMN13153340, study PRJNA577476) | soil metagenome | isolation source: 120 cm saprolite under Douglas fir tree site 2 hole 1 replicate 2 | place: USA:California | collected 2015-04-18
GAGGGATCCGCAGGAGCAACGCGCGAAGGACAACGGCTGGGATCACGCCCTTGAGGAGGCGGCGAACCGCGCCTCGCGCGCCGACATCCACTCCCTCAACTTTCAAAACAGCGTGCTTCTGCGCGATGTCGCGATAAAAATCCACGTCGTTCACGCGCACAACTTTGCGGCCGTGCACGTCAATCACTTGCCGATCCAGCAGATCCCGACTGAGCAACAAGAGTCCTTCGGAGCCATCCGCCGAGGCCCATTCGGCGGCCGTAGTGGAGGCCCGAATTCCGCCATTGATCGCGGAAACAGCGGTCAAGGGCAACACGCGGTTTCCGGCAGATGTTTTGACGATCAGAGAGGCAACGCGGGAGCGGTCCTCCTGCGGGGCGATGGCTACCTCGCGCACCCGGCCGCTGGCGGCGCCGGAGGCGTCATATACGGTCGCGCCCAACAGTTCACACAAGGACACGGTGGCCATGTTGAAGAGAATACTCAAGAGCGTGGGCGGATGCCAGATGAATGAGATTGCACCGTCAAAAAAGGCGATAACCACAGGGGGCACAGGGGTTCTCAGGGAACTGCGAGGGACACCTCTGTGCTTCCCAGTGTCCCCCTGGTTGCCCTTGACGCGCCTGCACGGGTTGACACCGCCCCGATCGCCTGACTACACTCTGCCTTCCTCACTTCAAACCTGAAAATTATGGCAAAGCGTCCTCGCATCGCGGTAGTGGGTAGCGCCAATGTTGATTTGACTACGTTCTCAGACCAGTTTCCCAAGCCCGGGGAAACCATCTTTGGACAGAGGTTTGATCTGGGGTTCGGCGGGAAAGGCGCGAACCAGGCGGTTGCCGCCCGGCTCTGCGGAGCCGAGGTCTTCATGGTGGCGCGAGTCGGAGACGATCTGTTTGGTCCGTCAACCATCAAGAACTTTGAAAGACTGGATATCGACGCCACGCATGTGCGCCAGGTCAGTGGTGTGTCCAGCGGAGTGGCGCCGATCTTCGTCGATCCTTCCGGGCAGAATCGGATCATCGTCGTCAAAGGCGCGAATGACGAATTGAAACCTCGCGACTTGGATGCCGCTGCGGATACGTTGAAGAACGCCGACTGCATCGTTCTCCAGTTCGAGATCCCGCTTGAAACCGTGTACTACACCATCAAGTTTGCGCGGAAAAACGGCATCCGCTGCATCTTGAACCCAGCTCCAGCGCAGCCGATCGACATCAAGGAGGTTGCCGATCTCGATTACTTTGTTCCCAACGAGAGCGAGGCAGAGACGATTTCCGGCATGCCGGTGCGCAATCTCGACGACGCCAAGCGCTGTGCGGCTAAGCTTCTTGCCAGCGGTATTCGGCGAGTGATTATCACTCTGGGTGCGAATGGTTCGCTGCTTGCCGGAAGTGAAGGCATGGAACACGTGCCCGCGTTTAGCGTGAAGAGCGTGGATAGCACGGGAGCCGGCGACGCTTTTATTGGCAGCTTTGCCACCTTCCTTGGCGAGGGTCTGCCCGAGCGGGAAGCGGTTAAGCGCGCCAACCTTTTCGCTGGCCTTTCGACTACCGGAGTGGGGACGCAGAAATCTTTTTATGATCGCGGGCGGTTTGATGCGGAGTGGGCTGCCAGAGGAAAAACCTAGCAGGCTGTGGTGCTGTATTACAAACACCCTTTATACTTTGTCATCCTGAGCGAAGCGAAGGACCTGCTGTCTCGTGCGCTGCCAACAAAGCAGGTCCTTCGCTTCGCTCAGGATGACAAAGTATGGTGGTTCCTGGAGCGTCACCTCTCCATCAGCAGAACTTTCTCCGCGTTGTCGGTTTCAGTCAACTTGACCTCGATCACTTCACTGTCGGTCGTCTGCACGGTTCGACCTACGAACGTGGCCTCTACTGGCAACTCGCGATGGCCGCGATCGATCAGCACCAGCAATTGCACCAGGCTCGGCCGGCCATGCGAAAAAAGAGCGTCGAGGGCAGCACGCGTGGTGCGGCCGGTGTAAAGCACATCGTCGACCAGTACGATCTTCTTACCCTCGATGGAAAAGCCAATTTCCGTTTCCTGCACCACGGGCTTCGGCCCCAAGGTAGAGAGGTCATCACGATAGAACGTGATATCGAGCGTGCCCACGGGAACTTTCTTCTTTTCGACCTGCTGAATCATTTTGCCCAGCCGCTCGGCGATGGGAACTCCTCGACGGCGGATTCCGACCAATCCCAAGCCGTCGACACCACCGTTTTTCTCCAGGATTTCGTGGGCCAGGCGCACCAGCGTGCGTTCAATCTCAGAACCCGACATCAACTGGGCTTTCTGCCTGAGCGTTGTTTTGGGGACCGTGTTCCTTTTTGTAGTCATTCCGCGAATACCTCGTCAAAATTAGTTTGCTTTCCAGAAATATCTTGCTGCTCAGCGCTGGCAGCCATCGACTTACTTGGCATCTTTCTCAGCCTCTTTTCCCGCAGATGGCCGCTGGCTCTTGTCGGACTCCATCTTGTCGGGCTCTGGGGCAGCTTCGATGCGAATCTTAGTATTGTCGGGCAGGCCGTAGGCGCCGGACGTGATCACCCGATCGCCTTCAGCAAGGCCTTCGAGCATCTGCACCTGATCGCCCTGCCGGATTCCCGTCTTCACCGTCTTCTGGTGAGCCTTATTGTCGGAGCCTGCGACCATCACATAGTTGCTTCCGTCCGGAGATGTCAGGACCGCTGCCGCCGGAATGACAAGCGAGTTGGGCACAGAACGCGCCAGCATGGAAATCTTCACGCTCGTTCCAGGTCGCAAGCGCCCCTTCGGATTATCTGCCTTAACCCAGACTTCGACGGTCGTGCTGTTGGGATCAAGAGCCGGGCTGACGATGGTCACTTTCCCTTCGATCGGATCTTCTTCACCAGGTACAGTAATCGTGGCCCTATCGCCGAGCTTCAGCAGTGCCGCCTGATCCTGCGGAATATGAGCACGGGCAATCACCGAGCTTGTGTCCATAACGGTGAGCAGCGGCGTTCCCGCGGCAGCCATTTCTCCCGGATACAAGGAACGGTCGGTGACTACGCCGTTGATCGGACTGCGGATTTCCGAGTAACTCAACTGCGCCGCGGCTCCAAGATACTTGCCCTTTGCCGATTGCAACTGGCCGGCAGCGGATTTGAGTTCCTGCTGCTTGCTCACGGCCATCAGCGCATCGAGATGGCGCTGCGCAAGTTCGTACTGATTGTTTGCCTGAGTCAGAGCGACAGCGGCCTGATCGAGGTCCTTGCGAGGAAGCGCACCTTGCTGGTAGAGATCCTGACGGCTGTCGTACAGCTTTTGTTCGGCTTCCAGCGCCACCTTGGCCGCCTGTGTATCACCTTGCGCCTTCTGGATCTCTTCCGGCAAGGTGGAAGCGGTCGCGATCATATACGCGGCTTGCGCCTGATCGTAAGATCCCTGGTTGTCTTGAGCAGCGGCGGCCAAGTCGCGATTCTCCAATGTGGCGAGCAACTGCCCTGCATGAACTTTGCTGCCGCGATTAACATAGAACGCTTTGATCGGCGCGCTGATCTTCGGAACAATCGCCGACTGCGCGAGCGGGAACAGGACGGCTTCGGACGTTACTGTCTGCTCGATGGTCGCCTTCTTGACCGGAACCACCTGAACGCCGACCGTCGGCTCCGCCGGCTTCTCGGAGGAGCAGCCCAGCCCAGACGCAATAACACTAGTGATTGCGGCTAGCGAAATGATAAAGATGAGGCGAAGCCGCCCGGGTTGCAGGCAGACGCCGGCGCGAGATTGACTTCGAGCCCGGCGCGGGTTCGGCGAGATGCTGGAGGCGTGACGCAAGAGTTCGTTCCCGGCCTGGATCATTATCTTTCTAGAATCTCCCCGTCAGCGTTTGCAGGTTTGCGAGGGCGACCTGGAAACGAACCTGTCCATCATCATACGCATTGCGCGCCGCCGTCAGAGTATTTTGAGCATCCACAACCTCAAGAACCGTGGCTTCTCCTGCCTGATAGCGCAAAGTGGTCAGACGCAAACTGTCAGAGGCCAGTTCCGCGGTTTGACTTAGCAATTCTAGCTGCGCGCGCAACGTCCCGGTTTCCTCATAGAACGACCGCAGATCGGCCAGCAGCCGGCGCTGTGCGAAGCTCAATTCGACATTAGCCTGCTGCCGCTTTAAATCCGCCTGTTTTATTTTGCTGGCTCCAGCTCCCCAACTCCATATCGGCAATTGCAGGGTCGCAGTCGCCCCGTATCCGAGGTTGCGGAATCCATTTCGATCGCGAACCGCGAACTGATTGGCGTCAATGCCATAAAAATAATCGAGGGTTATGGATGGCAGCATGGCTGTCCAGGCGACGCTCACTTCCTGGTTGCTTTGCCGCAAGGTGGCCAGCGCGACACGAATTGCCGGGTTGTTCTTGGTTGCGGCGGTCTGCACTTCGACAAAACTGGGTAACGGTTCGGGCAGACGCAAGTCGTCCACAACCGAGAAATTTTCGTCGAAATTTGGAAAGAGCAGCACGGCAAGATCAAGGCGGGTCTTGTTCATCGCCAGAAGAGCATCCTGCAGATCGCGCTGCTGCTGATTATTCTGAATCTGGGCTTTGATCACGTCGGACCGCGCGACCTCGCCGCCGTTCTGCAGCTTTTGGCTGATACCAAGAAAGTGGTCCGCCTCCGAAGCCGCCTTCTGCGCGGTCGCATACTTGCGCTGTGCCACGACGTAGCCGTAATAAGCCTGCACGACGGTGACGACCAGACCGCGTGTTGCAATTTCCGATTTGGCGCGCGCCAGCGCCTCGGCCGCTGCGGCCTTTCGATATTCGGCGAACATTCCCGGTGAAAGCGCCTGATGAACATTGCCCTGCGCGATGTATTCGTGGACGCCGTTGTTGGCCAGGAAGCGTCCGGTGGGGGTACCGTTCCCCTGCGTGTAGATGTACTGCATGTTGTAGTTGACGTTTGGCAGCAGTTGCGCGCGGCTTTGTACGGTGTCCTGATGAGCGACACCCAGGTCGGTGAGAACAGCGCGAAACTGCGGGTCGTTCGCTTTGGCGCGAGCGAGGGCGTCTTGCAGCGTTAGGACCAGCGGCGCTCGCGTGGAATCAGTTTCCGCGGTTGCGGGCGTCATGACTTGTCCACTGACTTTGGACGGTGAATCCTGTGCGTACAACGGAACGGCCAACAGGATTCCCAGCCAGATAATTCTCGTCCAACCCACAAAGCTTTGACACACTGTTGTGAACATTTAAGACCCCCACGCAGGAATGCCAGCGGGTGATTTTAACTCAGATGAGGCGGCGCGGTCAGCTTAGCCAGTGCTGGGTACTGATCTAATTTCGTGTTGCTGGCCTTCAGTCCAGTCGGTCTCCTCGGAAGAAACGCCAAACCTCCACTATCTTCCCAATAGGGTCAGGGATTAGCCAGAGAGCTAGGAGAGCGACAACGATCAAAATTTCTAAGAGCATGTTAGTAAATCCCGCATCGTCCAGATCGTGCTGGTGATCTCTGCGGCCATGCAGGGCGTCATTCTCACCGCCCAACTGGGCAACACGAAATTACAGCAGTAGCCATTGCTGTGGGCTGGCGATTGCCTCAGCCAGGTTACGGAGAAACTCCGCTGCCCGCGCACCATCCACGACGCGATGATCGCTTGAAAGGGTTAGGGTCATCATGGGACGAACACCGGGGCGAGCCTCAGGGCCGACACCGACCGGCACGACTCGGTCCGCGATACGTCCGATCGCAAGAATCGCGGCCTGGGGAGGAATGATAATCGCGGTGAATGCGTCCACTCCGAACATGCCAAGATTGCTGATCGTGAAGGTGCCACCCGCGATGTCGGCCGGACGCAACTTGCCGCCACGCGCCCGTTCCGTAAGGTCGCGTCGCTGCACCGCGATCTCGCCCAGCGTGGAGTTGGCGGCATTATGAATGACTGGCGCGACTACTCCATCGTCCACCGCAATCGCTATTCCGATATTGATCTCGGGATTTTTATGGACGCCTTCGTGGGTCCAGCTTGCGTTCACGCGCGGGTGCTTCGCGAGGACGCGAGCAACCAGCGCTACAAGTAGATCGGTGTGGGTGAGTTTCAGTCCCAGTGATTTTTCAATTTCTGGCCCGCGTTTCTGGCGTGCCTCGTTCAGAGCGCCTGCGTCTACCTCTCGGGTAACAAAGAAATGGGGGACGGTCGTCCAACTCTGCGTGGTACGTTCCGCCATCAGCCGGGCGATGGGGCTGCTACTGTCTACTGCGGCCGGTGAGGCAGCGGTCTTGGATTCCGCGGCGGCGAGAATATCCGAAGCGAGGATTTCTCCGCCGGCGCCAGAGCCGCGGACGTCGGCGAGATTGACGCCGCGCTCGCTGGCGAGACGTCGCGCTTTGGGGGAAATCTTAACGGGCTGGGTGGACGGCGCTGGCGCCGACGGCTGATTTGCAGATGCCGCGGTTGAGGTCGCAAGAACCCCGGGAACGGCGGTGTTTTTTCTTCCCGATTCGACCACGACTTCATCCGCCGGAGGAATTTCGCCGGGACGCACGATCCAGGCGATGGTTCGACCTACCGGCACTTCGGCTCCAGCCTGGATCTTGACGCCAGCAAGGACGCCGTCGCCGGGTGATTCGATCTCCATCACTGCTTTGTCGGTTTCGATCTCCAGCAGTGGCTCACCTTTGGCGACGGACTCACCTTCTTTTTTCAGCCACGAAATGAGCTTGCCGGTTTCCTGGGCCATTTCAAGCGCGGGCATAACGACGCTGATCGCCATAGTTAGATAACTCTAGTTAGATAACTCTGTTCTCGATCGAGATTTGCCGGTGGAGTGCCGGGCGTCCTCGCCCGGCTGAGACGCGGCGAGCCGCGTCTCTACGGGAACGTTTTTAATCGCCTACGCCAACTCGTTCCTGTCTGGCGCTTGCTTCGATCATTTCGCGCACGCGTGTGCTTGGTTTCGATTCCGTTTCTCGAATTGCGGGAAGCGGACCGTCTACCGTGAAATAGTGCCTGCCCGCAACCAGAAGCTCCTCGGCCGGAAAGCGCGTGATGACTTCGTGGCCGGTTTCGGTGACGACAATTTCCTCCTCGATGCGAGCGGCGCTCCAGCCATCGGTCGAGGGCCAGAAAGTTTCGAGAGCGAACACCATGCCCGGCTTGATTTCGCAGGAATGTTCGAGCGAGACAAGGCGGCTGATCACCGGCTTCTCCCAGATGGCGAGGCCGATCCCGTGACCGTACTGCAACGCGAAAGCCGCTTCTTCGTTCGGAAAACCGAACTCCTGCGCTTTCGGCCACACCGATGCAATCTCGGCTGTGGTACGCCCCGGGCGCACGAGTTCAATTGCCGCGTCGAGGTATTCCCTGCACCGTTTATACGCGTCGTTCATCGCGTGCGAGGCGTATCCGACAGTAAAACAGCGGTAGTAGCAGGTGCGGTATCCCATGTAGGAGTGGAGAATGTCGTAATACACGGGGTCTCCGGGACGAAGCACGCGATCTGAAAAAACATGCGGATGCGGATTGCAGCGCTCGCCTGAGATTGCATTCACCGCTTCAACGTACTCGGAGCCGAGATCATAGAGCACCTTGCTCACCAGGCCCACCGCCTGGTTTTCGCTCATGCCCGGCTTCATGGCGCGGTAGAGTTCATCGTAGGCGGCGTCCACCATCATGGCGGAGTGGTTGAGCAACGATATCTCGTCACGCGTTTTAATAAGGCGAGCCTCTGACATGAGCGCCTGCCCATCGACAACTTTGATTCCTTCTTTTTGCAGTGCGAAAAGGACAGGCAATTCGATAATGTCGATGCCCACCGGTTCTTTATGCAAGCCGCGCATTTCGAGTTCGATGCGAATCTTCTTGGCCACATCTTCGGCGCGACCCATCTCCGGCGTCATGGCGCCGCGTAACATGGAGATTCCGGCACGCGACCGCTCTCCGAGCCAGGGACAATGCAACTGGTGGTGCTTAGCAGCCGATCCGAAATCCCACAAAATCGGCTCGTCATTTTGCGGGAGAAGCGTGAAGCGATTCGCCTTGTCCTGAGCCCAGGTACCGATGTGGGTCGCGGTCAGGTAGCGGACATTGTTCATGTCGAAGCACAACAGCGCGCCCATCTCAGACTTCTTCAGAAGATCTTTGGCGCGCGCCAGCCGTTCGCGGCGCAGGCGATCGAAGTCAATCCGGTTTTCCCAATCCACCGCCATCGTTCCATATGTGGGCAGAGCCATAGAATTCCTCCTTAGAGAGCAGGTCAGAGGGCAGAGGGCAGAGGGCAGAGGTAAAAACTGTTCGAAAGCTGTTACCTCTGCAATCTGACCTCTAACCTCTGACCTTTTATCTCTGATCTCGTACTATCGGCCGCACATCTCGCGTGCCGCTTCAAACACGGTCTGCTCCGTCGGCACGGTTACATCTTCCAAAGGTGGCGAGAACGGAATTGGAACATGCATCGCGCCCATGCGCTTGACCGGAGCGTCCAGATCGTAGAATGCGCCTGTGGCAATCACCGACGCAAGTTCGGCGGTGACGCCATAGCGTTCGTAACCTTCGTCGAGCACGATGGCCCGCGACGTTTTCTTCGCCGATTCAATCAAAGTTTTTTCATCGAGCGGCCACATGGTGCGCGGATCGACCACTTCGGCGCTGATTCCGATTTCCTCCAGCAGCGTTGCCGCGCCCAGCGCCACTTGTACCATACTGCTGGTGGCGACCAAAGTGATGTCCTCGCCGACACGTTTCACATCCGCCACGCCCAGCGGAACCGTATAGTCGTCCGCGGGCACCGGGCCTTTGAGTTTGTACATCATCTTGTCTTCGAAGAAGACCACTGGATTCTCGTCGCGAATCGCCGCCTTCAGCAGTCCCTTGGCGTCATAAGGAGTCGAAGGCAGAACGACTTTCAAACCTGGAACGTGGCAGAACCATGCATGCAGCGACTGCGAGTGTTGCGCGGCGGAGCGGCGAGTTGCTCCCATCGTGGTGCGCATCACCATCGGCACTTTCCACTTTCCGCCCGACATGTAATGGACCTTGGCGGCCTGGTTGACCATCTGGTCCATGGTCAAAGTAACGAAGTCGCCGAACATGATGTCGACCACCGGACGCAGTCCGGTCATGGCCGCGCCCACCGCGACCCCGGTGAAGCCTGCTTCGGAAATCGGCGTGTCGAGCACGCGATCTTTGCCGAATTCCTCCAACAGGCCAGAGAGAACTTTGAAGGGAGTGCCCGCCTCCGCCACGTCCTCGCCCAGAATGCAGACGGTCGTATCACGGCGCATCTCTTCCGCCAGCGCCTCGCGAATCGCTTGCGCGAACGTCAGCTCGCGATCTTTTTGCGCGTGAAGATGGGTTTCAGGCATACACGTCCTCCGCCACTTCATCGACGGTCGGGTACGGGGCCGCCACGGCGAAGTCGACTGCCTTTTTCATCTCGGACTCAAGCTCAGCCTGCATCCGATCAAGCGCCGCCGCGTCGGCAAGTTTCTGCTCCACCAGCCACTTCCCGAAATTCGCGATCGGATCCCGCTCTGTCTTCCAAAGCTGTTCTTCCTGCTTGGAACGGTAGTATTCGCGGTTGATGTCGCCCACGTGATGTCCGTGATAGCGATAGGTATTGCAGAGCAGAAACGCAGGACCGTCACCGTGGCGGGCGCGATCCACCAAGCGCTGTGAGATGTCGTGGACCGAGCGCACGTCCTGTCCGTCCACGCTGGCAGCTTCCAGGCCAAACGCAGTTGCCCGCGTCAGGATGTCTCCGGCTGTGGTTTCCGAGTAATGCGTATATTCCGTATAAAGATTGTTCTCGCACACGTAGATCACGGGAAGCTTGAAAAGCTGGGCGAGGTTCATCACCTCGTACAGCACACCCTGACCGAGCGCGCCTTCTCCGAAAAAACATACGGCCACGCGGCCGTTACCGAGACGCCGAGCCGAAAACGCTGCTCCCGTTGCAATGCCGGCGCTGCCGCACACAATCGCGTTCGCTCCCAAGTTGCCGGTGGCCGGGTCTGCAATGTGCATAGATCCGCCTTTGCCCTTGCAGTACCCGGCCTTCTTGCCCAGCAGTTCGGCGAACATTTGATCTGGGGAAGCGCCTTTCGCCAAACAATGTCCATGACCGCGATGGGTGCTGGTGATGTAGTCGGTGCGCTCGAGCGCTTCACATACGCCCACAGCGACCGCCTCCTGACCAATGTAAAGATGCGCCAGGCCGGGCATCAACGCCCGTGTATAAAGTTCGTTGACCTGCGCTTCGAATTGGCGGATGGCAACCATCTGCCGGTACATCCGGAGCCACAACTCTACTTTTTCTGAAGCTTCTCTCGGCTGTGTGGCGGTCGTCATTGCTGAACTCTCACTTAGTAACTCCCGACATGCGCGCTAGAACGTCGAACATTACGGCGAAGTCCAGCTTTTCCCACCCCATGCCACGGGCGGCGGTCAGGAACTCGTTGCTGACGGCCGTGGTGGGGACGGGAACATTGAGCTTGCGGCCCAGCTCCATCGCGAGCAGCATGTCCTTTTGCATCATGTTCACGTCGAACCATGCCTCTTCCGGTTGCTGCAACACGAACGGACCGCGGTACTGAATCATGGGCGATGCGATCGCGCTGTGTACCATCACGTCCACGGCCACCTCACGAGCGATCCCGCTCTTTTCCGCCAGCAGCACGCCTTCGGAAAAAGCCAGCATTTGTACCGCTAATTGCAGATTCAACGCGATCTTCATCGAAAGCGCCACGCCGTTGTCGCCGACATGCGTCACCTTTGGCCCAATATCCAGAAGCAGCGGCTTCAGCCGCTCGAAAGTCTCTTTGCGGCCTCCAACCATCACTGAGAGCTTGCCTTGTTGCAGCGTGATGACGCTGCCGGAAACCGGCGCGTCCACCATCTCGGCGCCCTTCTCGCGAACTTTCGCAGCCAGCGCGCGGCTTACTTCGGGGCTCACCGTGCTCACGTCAATGTGGAACTTGCCCGGGCCAATGCCCGCGAGCAAACCATCCGGTCCGTCCGTCACCGCGGAGAGCGCAGCGGCGTTCGTCACCATGGTGAACGTCACATCCGACGCAGCCGCCACGGCCTTCGGAGACTCGGCAAACTTCATTCCCTTGTCGATCAACCACTGCGCCTTGGAGCGCGTCCGGTTGTAGCCGGTCACGGTGTGCCCCTTTTCGAGCAGACGAGCGACCATGTTGCCGCCCATGACACCGAGGCCGATGAATCCAAGTTTGGCCATACAACAATTCCCTTTCGCTTATAAATCCGCGCTTATGAATTCAGCTTGATGTGCAAAATCTGCGCTGTGCGAAAATAAAGTGCGAACTACTTTTTGCCCAACCCATTGCCTAACGACGACGAATCCGCCAGCACCTGCTGGAGATGGGCGCGCATCGCCTCTCGCGCCGCCTCCGAATCCCCCTGCTCGACCGCTGCCAGGATTCGCTTGTGATGGAACTGCCCACGCTCCGGTCCTCCTTGCACATTGAAAATGCGGCTGCGCTGCTCGCGTAAGAGACCGACAATCGAATCCAGGAGCGAGAGAATCAGCGGATTGCCGGCCGCCTCCGCCAACGCTAAATGGAAATCCAGATCTGCTTCCACATACGCGTCGGGGTCACGCAGGTTGCGATCCATCACGGCAACTGCTTCGCGCATGGTGCTCAACAACTGTTCCTCAATCCGGGAAGCAGCCAGGCCGGCAATCTCCGGTTCGAGAACGAGCCGCAACTCGGCCAGATTCGCCGAGCCTTCCTGCTGGTTGATGCGGATCATCAAATCCAGCGACTGTCGAATCGCCTGGGAAGTCCCATTCGTAACAAAGGTGCCTCGACCGGAGTAGGCTTCGACCAAGCCCTTTTCGCGCAAAGTCTTCACCGCTTCTCGAACGGCGGTACGGCTTACACCGAATCGCTGGGCAAGATCGCGCTCCGCCGGCAACTGGTCGCCCGGCTTGAGTTGGCCCTTGAGAATCGAGTCCTCCACCTGCTGCACAATCTGCTCGAACAGGCGGGAAGTCTTCACTGTCCGGTATACAGGCTTGGCGTCCAGGGAATCTACCGTTTCGTTTGTCATTACACCCCTCAATTGCCCAAGTTGACGATTCATATCGGTATAGTGGTCTGACCACTATACCATACGGCTGCCTTACTGGATCCAGACCGTCTTGATATTCACAAACTCGCGGATACCGTGCTCGGCAAGTTCGCGCCCGTGTCCTGAGAACTTCACGCCACCAAAGGGCAGGCGCGGGTCGGAAGCCACCATCTTATTCAGGAAGACCATGCCGGCATCGAGTTCGTTGATGAACCTTTCGGTTTCCGCCGGATCGTTGGTCCATGCGCTCGCACCCAGCCCGAAGCGGCTGTCGTTCGCGATCTGGATGGCTTGATCCGCATCCTTCACGCGAAAAATTGACGCCACGGGACCAAAGAATTCTTCCTTGTAGGCCGGCGAATCTTTCGGAATGTCGGCGAGCACCGTCGGCGCGTAGAAGTTTCCGGGACGTTTCAGAGGATGGCCGCCGGTCAGCACCCGCGCACCCGCGGCCACCGTTTTTTTCACGTCCGCATCAAGAGAAGTAACAGCGTCGGCATTGGCCAGCGGGCCGAGCTGTGTGCTCTCCTCAAACGGATCACCCACGCGCAACTCCTGCATGCGTTTGACGAACTTGCGCTCGAACTCGTCGGCGATTTGTTCCGACACAATAAAGCGCTTGGCCGCGATACATGACTGACCATTGTTCTGAACCCGCGCGTCGACAGCTGTTGCCACCGCCGCTTCCAGGTCGGCGCTCGGCATCACGATGAAAGGATCGCTGCCACCCAGTTCCAGCACAACTTTCTTGATTCGCTTGGCTGCCGAAACTCCGACTTGAATCCCGGCCTGCTCACTGCCCGTTAGAGTCGCGGCGACCACACGAGGGTCGTTCAGAATTCCATCGACCGGTCCCGAGCCGATCAGCAGCGTCTGGAAAACGCCTTCGGCAAAACCGGCGCGGCGGATAATTTCTTCAATCTTCAGCGCGCACTGCGGAACGTTCGAAGCATGCTTCAGCAGTCCAACATTGCCCGCCATCAGCGCCGGCGCCACAAAACGAAACACCTGCCAGAAGGGAAAATTCCAAGGCATGATGGCCAGGATGGGACCAATCGGCAGATAGCGTATGAAGCTGCGCTTCGCTCCCGTTTCCACGATTTCGTCCGCCAGAAACTTCTCAGCGTTCTCGGCGTAGTAGCGGCACCCGGTTGCGCACTTCAGCGCCTCGGCCACTGCGGCCTTCAGAGGCTTGCCCATCTCGAGCGTCATCAGATGGGCGCACTCGTCTTTTTCTTTTTCCAAAATCTCGGCCGTGCGCATCATCTTGGTCGCACGATCCGCGAACGAAGTTCGCCGATGGCTTCGGAACGCAGCTGCAGCCAACTGCAACTTCTGCTCAATTTGCGCCGAGGTAAGCGGCTCGAAACTTTTCACGACTTCGCCGGTCGTGGGATTCGTGGTCGCTATCGCCATGCTAGATTCTTCCCTTTATTGGGTACGCAATCTGTAAGTTGTCCGACCTAAACCAGCCGCCCCCTGGGAGTCAGCTGTTTTGTGGTCGGACCACAATACTACTTGACGGGTAGCCCACGTCAAGACTATACCTTCAATTCGCCACATCTTTTATTTTCCAGATCGAAAGTGGTCGCGAGCTGTGCGACCAAAAATCTTCCATCCTCTTTAGGATTTGGAGGTCGTAATGCATTCTCCGTCGAATGGCATTCGGATTTTAGGCCTCGTCTGCCTGGTGCTCGCCGCGGCTGTTCCCCTACTTTCTCAAACTACCACGGGGCGCATTCTTGGGACTGTTTCCGATCAGTCCGGCGCCACTGTGGCTGGAGCCGCGGTAGTTGTCACCGATGTTCAGCGCGGCACCACTCGAGCCGTGGCCTCCGACGCCTCCGGAGATTACGTCGTCACCGAATTACAACCCGGAGTTTACAAAGTTCGTGCAGAAGCAAAAGGCTTCAAGACCGTGGAGCGCGTGAACATCGGCGTCGAAGTTGCGGAGGACTTGCGCGTCGACATCTCGCTCCCGACCGGACAGGTTTCCGAGACGGTGATCGTTACCGACGAAGTCCCACTCGTCAACACCACATCCTCCACTTTGGGCGGCACGCTGAGCAACGCGGAGATCAATGATCTGCCGTTGAACGGGCGGAACTACGAGAACTTGCTCCAGTTGCGTCCCGGTGTGGAGCGCTATCCTGGCGGCGGATTCTCCACCACGAGCACCAACGGACTGCGCGCGGAAGACAACGCCTACTTCGTTGAGGGCTTGTTCAACAGCGAGCCTTATTCCGGCCAAGCCATCATCAACGGCGCCGGTATCGCCGGCGATTCTGCGACGATTCTGCCAATCGACGCGATTCAGGAATTCAATGTGGAAGAACTCGCACCGGCCGAATTCGGGTGGAAGCCTGGGGCGGTGGTTAACGTGGGTCTCAAGTCCGGCACGAACCAGATTCACGGCACCGGGTTCGCGTTCGGGCGCGACGGCGTGACGGACGCTCGCAACTTTTTCAATACGGTCCCCAACACCAAGCTCGCAAGAACGCTGGAACAATACGGCGGCAGCGTCGGAGGCCCGATCGTCAAGGACAAGGTCTTTTTCTTTGGCGCTTACGAAGGGCAGATCTATGACGTCGGAAACTCCTTCGGCGGCGTCACCAGCCCGTCTATGGTCACGATGCCGACACCCATCGTGAACGGTGTCCCTGCTCCGAACTGCCTCTACGGTTCCATGACCGGCGACTGCGCCAACAGCATCCCTGACGTGATAACGGATCTCCTGGCAGGAGGGTTCACGCCCAGCCCCGCCAGCTTGAATATCGCCGGGTGCGTGCTCTCCGGCTCTACGGTAACGTGCAACGGAACCGGCTTCCCCACCAACAATAACCAGGACATCAATATCCCGAATGGATTCTCCAACGACGTCACCGTTTACAATGCAGTCGGCAAAGTGGATGTCAACGTCAATCAAAATAACCGCATCAGCGGGATGTACTTCTTCGGGAACAATTCGGGCACGGTCGAAGACTTTCCAGAGTATCAATCGAAATGGCGGTCGAAAATTCACACACGGGCCCAGGTGGTTGGCGGAAGCTGGGCCTGGACACCCAATTCCCGCTGGGTCAATGAGGCGCGCTTTGGATATAACCGCCTCTACCAGCCGACGTTGCCGGGCGATCTCAACACGCCCGCATCCAGCTACGGGCTCGACACCGGAGTCTCGGGTCCATTCACGGGCGGATTGCCGCGCATCGGGTTTGGCGGATATTTCTTTCCCGGGCTGGGTGGCTTCAAATGGCCAAAGTTCCAGGGGCCGGACTCCATCATCCAACTCATCGACCACATTTCCTACACCGCCGGCACAAACTCCATGAAGTTCGGCGGTGAGTTGCATCGCCAGGACGTTAGGAACGCAGCCTACGGGAATTCCCGCGGCAGCATTACGTTCCTGGGCTCGGTGTTGGACGGCGCCAACTCCACACCACTCGAGGACTTCTTTGCGGGCTTGCCCTTTAAGTCAACCTTGGAGGTAGGAAATCCAACGCTGCAACTCCATAACTGGGCCTATAGCGCGTTCTTCCAGGATGACTGGCGGGCCACCAAGAATCTGACTGTGAACTTCGGAGTGCGATACGAGTTCAGCAGTGTTCCCCAGGAAGCTCACAACCTGCTTGGTAACTTCGATCCGAACTCGACCTACGGATTAGTGCAGGTGCAAACGGGCACGGGTCGTATCCCAAGCCTCTACAATCCCGATCACAAGAACTTCGCGCCGCGCTTCGGATTTGCCTGGGATACGAATGGCAAAGGATCAACCGTGATCCGAGGCGGCGCCGGGCTGGTTTACGAAACCATAAACTGGCAGTCGTTCATCGCCTTCAACAACGCCTTTGGCCCGGGCAGTGTTCCCACGGCGGGCATCGTGCCAGGCGGCACGATCACCACCGGAAACGTCACCACCAAGAATTTCTTGTACTTCACCAATCCTGGGACGACCTGGGACAACACACCGGTTAACAATGCCGCGATCGATTGCCCCAATAGTCCCTGCCCCATCATGAGCGTGGACCGTAATCTGACCACGCCCTACGTCTGGAACTGGACTCTCAGTCTGCAACACGCGTTTACCCCGAACCTTACGTTGGAGTTGGCCTACGTCGGTAACCACGGCGGGAATTTAACCGGCATTCGTGACATTAACCAGCCGCCGGTGGGTTCGGGCTGGGACACCAATTCTAGTGGTACAGGCGCCCTCGACCTTTGTCTGGCGAGCGCCAGCACTGGCTATAACAACTGCGTAGTGGACGCCAACGGCACAGAAGAGGCCAACCGGACGTTCGCGACAAAGTTCCCGTACCTTGCAAACATCTTCCAGATGGGCAATGTCTATCGGTCCAATTACAACGCCCTGCAAGTGACCCTGAACTCCAGAAATTTCCATGGCCTGAGCATGGTAGCCGGATACACCTACTCGCACGCTCTCG
>WNFA01002047.1_pt1 | contig 16494 bp, 15 predicted proteins | sample 5400481 | NCBI WGS metagenome assembly WNFA01 (sample SAMN13153340, study PRJNA577476) | soil metagenome | isolation source: 120 cm saprolite under Douglas fir tree site 2 hole 1 replicate 2 | place: USA:California | collected 2015-04-18
CATTGCCGGAGCGGTGGCGCCATCTTGACGATTGTCGGAGGGCGTTCCGCGCTTGGCGCGGCGGGGGGGGACGCCCGCCGGACAGCCGCCGGGACGGCGGCGCTACTCAAGGAGACGAGACGTCGACGTCTTTGATGCATATGGTACCGCCATGGTACCGGGAGACTAGACGGGGGTGCGTTCTAGCGTAGTGGCGTCGGTGGCAACTTGTGCAGGGGGCGTGGTTGGCGCGGCCGCGGGTGCAGCCGGTGCTACTACGGAGGCCGGGGGCGCGCTGGTGACCGGCCGCTTGATGGTGAAGCGTTGAATCCGAATCTCACCGCGCTGGTAGACCGCCATCAAGGCCGCGACGGGCACTGGATCTAGCCGCTTCCCGGCGAGGTTCTGAATAATCTTGAGTGCCTCTTCAGGCGTGTGCGCGGTCTGGTACGGACGGTTGGTAGTCAGCGCGTCGAAGGTGTCGGCTACCGCGATGACTCGCGCCAGGAGCGGAATCTGATCGCCTTCCAGGCCGTAGGGATATCCGCGGCCGTCGAGAGCTTCGTGGTGCAATTCGATACCGGGCAACATTTCCGCCAGTTGTGTAACCGGACGCAGGATGTTCGCGCCCTTGGTCGTGTGCGTCTTCATCACTTCGAATTCTTCGGCGGTAAGTGCTCCCGGCTTTTTGAGGATGTGGTCTTCGATGCCGATCTTGCCCACATCGTGAAGCTGCGCGGAGATCTGCAGGATCTCCACGAAAGAAGCCGGCAGCGCCATTTCTTTGGCGATGAGCAGCGAATAGCGGGTGACACGGTCGGAGTGACCGCGAGTGTAGGGGTCCTTTTCGTCGACGGCTCCGGCCAGCATCTGGATCGAGCCCATGAACAGGGCGCGGTTTTCTTCCGCGGCGCGCTTCAGGTCTTCGACAAAATGTTCGAGTTCCTCCGACATGCTGTTGAAGGTCTCGGCCAACTCGCCGATCTCGGTCCGGCTCAACAGATGAACGCGCTGCGAGAAGTCGCCGCGGGCGATGGCACGGCTTGACTCGGTCAGAACTTCCAGAGGATGCGTGATGCGACGCGCCGCGAAGATGCTGACTCCGATGCTCAGCAGCACCGCCAACAGCGCCAGCAGGCGGGCGGTCCGCTGCATTTCGTAGACTCCGCGATAGGCCTCGCGTCGTGGTTTTTGCACGACGACCGCCCAGTTCAGAGCGGTGACCGGGCTGTAGGTGCCCAGCATTTCCTCGCCGTTCTTGCGGTCGCCGACGGTGAACTCTTTAGTCGCCGCGAGTTGAGCCTTATTGCCGCTGTCCACGAAGTTCCGCACAATTTCCAGATTCTTCATGTCTTGCCCGGTGACAAAGGCCGGCGCGGCCGCGGCTACGAGGCGGCCTTGGGCGTCGACGACGTACGGAGTGAGGCCTCCGCCGCTGACTTCCTGCAGGCGGAGAATCAGAAACTGAAGATCCACGACCGAGGCGATCATCCCCAGGAATCGCTGGCCGTACATAACTGGGGAACTTACCAGGAACACAGTGCGGGCAGATTTGCCCTCTCCAACGACGAGAGCTTGTCCGCTGTAGACGCGTCCGTCACGGGCCGCGGCATAGGCGCGCTCCAGTTCCCGCTGCAGAAACGCATCAGGCGCGATGCGGCCGGCGGAGATGCCCTTGGCTTCGGAGTTCAGGAGCGTTGCGTAAGCGACCTCGTCGGATGAGGAAACAAAGTTTTCCAGCAGAGCGCGCAATTCGGGAGTCTCAATATTCTTCTCGCCTATGTCGCCCCCGCTCGCCACCTGGATGGCCGAAGACAGGTTCGCCAGCATCATGCGCAAGGAACGCTCATGCTGCGAGAGATCGTCGGCCAGCGACCGCGTCACCGCATTCTGCAGCAGCATCTCGTTGGTCTTCAGGCGGTCCCGGTTAATGGCCTCAACCTGGGACGAATAGAAGTACATCGGGATAATGCTGATCACGAGGAGCACACCGAGGATTACATACAGAATCGGGATCCGCGCGGTGCTGGCGATCTTGGAGGACAAGTTTCTCCCTTCACTCCTTGTGGGCGTCGACGACGACGTGGCGGCAGTTTTCACGCTCTCGAACTTAGATTTTATAGGGGAAACTCAGGGAGGCGGTCGAAAACAGTCGCCTGCGAACATTACCAAAGTACCCCGCAGACTGCGCTCTGGGTGCGGGTTTGGCAGGGAAAGCAGGCCCTAGACGTCGGACCTCAGACCTCAAAATCAAAATCCAAGAGGCAAGAGCCATATGTTAAGAGCCGAGAGCTGAATTCTCGCTCTTGCCGCTGCGCGTCATGAGCTCAAAAATGGCGTCGCGGGGAGCTTTGCCCTGATGCAGAATGGCATGCATTTGCTCCGTGATCGGCATTTCGACGTTGCGCGCGCGCGCCAGTCCAACGGCGGCGGTGGTGGTAAAGATTCCCTCCGCCACCATGCCGTGCATCGCGGCAACGATGTCGGGCAGCTTCTTTCCCCGGCCCAATTCGACGCCCACGCTGCGGTTGCGCGAAAGGCCGCCCGTGCACGTCAGCACCAGGTCGCCGAGACCCGCCAGCCCGGCCATGGTTTCCGCGTGACCGCCACAAGCCACGACCAGCCGCGTCATTTCGGCCAGGCCGCGAGTGATGAGTGCAGCGACTGAATTGTGGCCGAGCCCCAGGCCGTCGCTGATGCCGGCAGCGATCGCGATAATGTTTTTCAACGCTCCGCCGAGTTCCACGCCGATGACGTCAGGATTTGTGTACACACGAAAACTGGGATCGCTGAATTCGCGCTGAATCGTGCTGGCGAGTTCGTCGTCAGCGGAGGCGACGGACACGGCCGTAGGATCGCCGCGCGCAACTTCCTGCGCGAACGATGGTCCGCTCAACGCGCACACCGGCGGCGTATGCCCAGCCGCGTCCGTCAGAATTTGGGTAATGATTTCGGTCATGCGCAGCAAGGAACCTTCCTCGAGTCCCTTGGTCGCGCTGACGATGATTGTCCCCGGGCGCAGCAGTGGCCGTATCTTTTCGAACAGCGGGCGGCAATGTTGCGATGGCATCACGCTGACCACAATTTGGGCGCCGTCGAGCGCTGTGGCGAGATCGTTGCTTGGGGTGACGGAGTTTGGGATCGTCCGTGCCGCTAGAAACATCTGGTTGACGCGCCGTTCTCTAATCGATTCGCAGACTTCTTTCTCATGAGCCCACAGACGCACCCGGTGCGAACCTTTACGGCCCAGGACGATTGACAGACCCGTACCCCATGCGCCTGCGCCGATCACAGCGATCTCACTCATGCTCGCCTCGATGCGATTCGATTTTCGGTACCGGCCAGCAGGCGCCGGATATTTTCGTGATGCTTAACTATGATGAGCAGGGAAGCCAGCGACATAAGTCCCAGCGCCGCCGGAGCGTCCCCGAACTCGTGCAGGAAGTAGGCCGCAACAGGAAAGGCCGCGACCGCAGTGATCGACGCGAGGGAGACGTAGCGGGCGAGGAGCACGACGACAAGAAAGATGCCGGCCGCGACCAACACGGCTTTTGGGGCAATCACGGCGAATGAGCCCAGTCCGGTGGCGACGCCCTTGCCTCCGCGAAATTTCAGCCAGACTGGGTACATGTGGCCGACAACGGCGAAAAAGGCCGCGAGGGGAAGGACTCGATAGTAAGGGGCTCCAGCAGACATTCGATCCGAGAGGAAATACGCGAGCCAGACGGCTCCGGTTCCTTTGAAGGCGTCCAGTACGAGCGTGAGCACGCCAAGGGCTGGAGATTGGCGCGAGACATTGGTCGCCCCAATGTTTCCGCTGCCGCTGTGCCTGATGTCTTCACCGCGGAAGGTCCGGACCAGGAGATAGCCAAAGGGAATGGATCCCAGCAGGTAGCTCATTGCGGCGGTGATGAAGAACAAGAGCATGGTCTCGCGTGCCACGTCGATCTGTCAGCTCGACTCGAATCCGGCCAACCTGAATCCGGCCAACTTGGTGTACTGCGATCCTTTCGGGGATAGCTGGCTCTGATACAGAAAGAACTCGCGGGCCGTCATGGTACCAAACTCGGGCGGGGGCATCGCAGAAAGTTTCTCCTGCAGCCGCTGGAAGCTTCGGTTCGGGCCGTCTCCTTTTTGCCGCTTCGGCGATCCTGATTGACCTTTTCCGCGAGCGAGCGTCAGGTGCGGACTGAACGAATGTTCTTCGCGCGGAATTCCAAGCGCCGACAGCCGCTCGTCGATCACGGCCGCGAGAGAAGCGAGTTCCGGTCCCGCCTCGATTCCGACCCAGAAAACTCGCGGCGCCTCGGCGCTGGGAAAGAAGCCGTACCCGCGAAATTTCAGTTCCACCGCGCTGGAGTCGACGCTTCCCAGTTCTTTGTTGATCTTGTCCACGTCCGCCTCAGATTTCTCTCCGATGAACTTCAGCGTAACGTGCAGCGACTCGGGCCGAACCCAGCGCGCATCGGGAGCAAACCCGCTTACACCCTCGATGAATCGAGTGATGTGCTCGCGAATACTGGTGTCGATGTCGAGAGCGAGGAAGATGCGCATGGGGCAGCTTCTAGCTTCTAGCTTCTGGCTTCCAGCGTACAGCCCTAAACTAAATACAACGCGGTGAAGAGTGTTGCGCTTCGCCGGGCTGGAATTCGAGAACCACGGTTTCTTCCGGGCTGGCAGCTAGAAGCTAGGAGCTAGAAGCTAGCAGCTGTTTACACCAGCTTCCTTCTCACCATATCCAGCGCCATGGTCGACGCGAGCTGGCGAATGCGCTTGCGGTCTCCCGGGAAATTCCGTTGGATCACCTCGGTTCCGCTATCGCTGGCCACCGCGTGAAACACCAGGCCGACCGGCTTTTCAGGGGTTCCGCCGGTGGGCCCTGCTACCCCGGTGATTCCTACGCCCAGCGTGGACTCGCAACGGTAGCGAATTCCCTCGGCCAGGGCTGCCGCCACTTCGCGGCTTACAGCGCCGTGCCGTTCAATCATTTCAGCGGGCACGCCGGCAAGCTCGGTCTTCAGTTCGTTCGAGTACACGACAGCGCCGCCCAGAAAATATCGGGAACTCCCGCTGACCGACGTGATGCGCTCGGCCAGCAACCCTCCGGTGCACGACTCGGCCACGGCCAGCGTGGCATTGCGCATCTGCAGCCAGTATCCGACGATCTGCTCCAGTGACTCGCCGGCGCCCGAAAAGACAGCGTCGTCCAGTTCGTCTTCGACGGCGCCCGCGACTTCATCGACACGTTGCTGCGCTGCTTCCAATGTAGGCGCGCTGGTTTTGAAGTGGAGCTGAATCTCTCCCGCGCCTGCCAGAATTGTGGTGTCGACGTCAGCGTAGCGTTTGTAGATTGGAGCGACGCGCGCATCAACTTGTGACTCTCCCAACATCGCTACTTTCAGTACCCGCGTGGCAAGGAACGCTGGCGGAACCTTAGCCTGCAGTTGCTGGCGAACCTCAGCCTCGAACAGCGCCTTCAGTTCATGCGGAGGTCCCGGCAGCAGCACGACAATGCGCTCGCGACCGTCGAATTTGCCGCTCAACCATTGCCCCGGCGCGGTTCCATTCGCGTTCGGCAGAATGGTCGCGCCCTCCAGCACGTCCGCTTGTTTGGCGTTGTTCGACGCCATCTTCCAGCCGCGCGCGGCGAAGCGCTCTTCCAGTCGCTTCAGAATGTCGGGGTCTCGCTTCAGCCCAAGTCCAAGGGCTTCGGCTACAGCCTCTCTTGTCAGATCGTCTTCCGTCGGACCCAGCCCGCCGCTGAAGACTACGATATCGGAACGGTAAAGCGCGTGCTGCGCTGCCGCGACCAGACGCCGCAAGTTGTCCCCGACCACGCTCTTGAAGATCACTTCCACGCCAAGGTGGTTGAGTTGCTCGGTGAGGTAGAGCGAATTGGTGTCCATGCGGTAGGGAGTGAGCAGCTCGGAGCCTACCGCAATGATCTCGGCATTCACGCGTTAGAAGTTTAAATGAAAACGGCGAAATGCAAACTACACAGGGCGGAGGAAGTGTGGAGAGCCCTAAACAGCACGACTACTCAGGCAGCAGCGGCAGGCCTTGAATGTTCCACGAAAGGTGATGCACGGCATTTGTGGTTGCGAGAATCACGGAGCGTCCCGGGGCAAAGGCCAATCCCACCAGGCCCTGACCGGCGACTTCCAGGTTCGCCTTGCCGTCGGGCGTGAGTTTCACAATTCCACGCTTCCCCGAAAGCGACGCTGCGATGTACAGATTTCCCGCCACATCGAACGCCAAACCTTGAGGTCTTCCCAGCCCGCGAAAGAACGTGGTCACCGTCCCGTGTGGATCAATCTTGTGCACGCTGTCAAAGCTGGACGTCGTCGGACCGGTGACATAAAGATCGCCGGAAGGGCTGAATGCGAGGTGATACGCCGACACGCTAGGCTCCAGCGTCGCGAAGACAAAAACCTGCTGGTCGCGCGCGATCTTGAAAACGGTCCCACTGCGATCGCCTACATAAAGATTCTGCTCGCGGTCGAAGGCAATTCCCGTGGCCACGCCCATGCCCTCGGCATACGTGGTCATGGTTCCGTTGGGTGCGACGCGGTACACGGCGCCATCGTAGCGCGAGGATACGTACATTTGGCCTTCGCGGTCGAAGGCTATGGAAGTCGGATTCATCATTTCAGCCACGAACGGCTTCACGCCGTAGTTGGTGTCTATCTTGAAGATCGCAACCGGCACTTTCTGGCCGCGCGAGCCGGAGAATGTGACGTAAATGTTGCCTTCCGGGTCGAGCGCAGGATTGGTTACGGGATGCAGGTTCTCGGCGATTGGCACGGCAACCTGCACGGGATGGGAATTGCTGACCTGCCCATTGGTGGCGACCACGACGGGGCCTGAGGTCGCTCCCTCAGGGACGCGTGCCACCAGGAACGCGTCCGAACTCACGACGACCGCGCCTTCGACGTCTCCGAATTGGACGCGGGGCCGCCGCAGATCCTGCGGGCGCAACCTTGAACCGGTGATGCGGATTTCGCCTCCGGTCAGGGCCAAAGCGGGCGCCACGGCCTCGATGTGCGGGCCTCCGTTGACGTTCTTTTTGCCCAGGATGCGATCGGACAATGCCATGAAGAAGTACCGACTATCGAAGAAGTACTGAGTATCGCATGCCCAGCGACCGCCGCGGTCGGCTCCTTTAGGTTAGTAGCTTAAAGCGCATCAGAAGATGCAGTACGCCACATGCGTAGAGTCCCCCTGCAACATCATCCAGCACGATGCCAGTGCCTTCTGGAAGCTTTTCCAGTTGCCGCACCGGCGGTGGCTTGAGGATGTCAAACCCTCGAAAAAGTATAAGACTCAGGAGAAAAGTTTTCCACGCGAACGGAACCGCGATCAACGCGACCAGCTGGCCTGCAACCTCGTCGATTACCACGAACTGGGGGTCCTTTAGGCCGGTGGATCGCGACACGCTCGTGGCCGCAGGAATGCCTGTCAGCGTGACCAGGATGGCCAAGGCGACGATGGTCGGCGTGCGTAACGAGGCGGGCAGAGCATACGCTAGTGCCGCCCAGAGCACCACGGTCGTGGCAGATGCCCAGGTCCCCGGCCCCGGATGCAAGCGGCCTATCCCGAAAAACGTCGCAACCAGAGCTTGCCATGAAGAGCGGGGGCGGGACGCCCCCGCGACAGCCGGCGGGACGCCGGCGCTACGGTCGAGAGGGGGAATTGCGGATTCTGGTATTTCTTTCACGGTGTAGCGCCGCCGTCCCCGGCGGCTGTGGTGTGGGCGTCTCGCCCGCACACCCAAACCCACTTCCAATCTTTGAGGTTCGCCTTGGCGGGATTGTCCGCCACGTAGCGGACAACACGTTCAAGCTCTTCCTCGTTGCGCAGAAGGTGGTCATAATATTCCCGCTGCCAGAACGCGCCGTGCAACCCAAGAATTAAATTGGCCCGTTTGGCGGTGAACGATTTCCAGGAGTGAAGCACCGTCGCAAGAGTTTGACCGGGAAACAGTCGAGCCACCACATGGACGTGATTGGGCATCACGCACCAGGCGAAGAGCCGATATCGGTCTTCGTCGAAGTGACGTAAGGTGTCGGCTACTATCTCAGCTACCGCCGGACTCCGGAGGTGACATGTTCCTGCACCGCTGTCTAAGAATTGTTCGACGATGGGAGTGGAAAGTCGCTGGAGTTTTCTGCGTTCGTCGACGCTTTGAGGGCGATGCTGTTGATTGGCGGTCTTGGCGATAGCCTGGCGCTCGGATTCAATCCTGTCGAGTACTGATTTCGCTAGTGAGTCGGCGAGACGGAATGTTAAGAAATACGTTGCGCCTTCCTTTTCCCAATGGGGAAGTCGTCCACGGTCGTGGATTTTGACCTCGCCGAAGCGGGGGCGGGACGCCCCCGCGACAGCCGGCGGGACACCGGCGCTACTGTGCTCTGTCGCGTCGCTATGCTCGGCGGCTGCGGGTTGCCCGTACATCTTCTCGTGCGAAGTGTTCACGATTCTTCCGATGGATCGTCCGGGTTGCTGTCGCGGATCGAATCGAACGCGTCGGTTACTGGCGACGAAATGACATAGCCTCCACTTGCCCACTTTCCCAGGTCGATGGTGCGGCAGCGGTCGCCGCAGAAAGGAAATTCCGCATCCGTGTTTTTCACTTCTTTCCGGCAGATCGGGCAGCGAAGTTTGAGAGTGCGCTTACGCGGCATGGCACTTCTTATTTTAGAGGGAAGAGGCTCGATTCGCAGTTGAAAAGTACTACACGATCCTTGCCACCAGATCGTATTCGTGCGCTTCGGTGATCTGGCAGCGGTAAAACTGTCCCGGCTCGGGCTCGATCTCTTCGGGGACATCGTTGACAAAGACCTTGCCATCGATTTCCGGAGCGTGCATGGGGGTGCGTCCTTCCAGCAACAGGTCGCTCTCTTCGGAGGGGCCTTCCAGTAGCAAGTCGAACTCGCGTCCGATGAGCGTTTTCTTTTTCTTCTTGCTGATCTGCCGCTGGATTCCCATCAAGTGCTTGCGCCGCCGCTCAATCTCACGGGACGGAAGTTTTTTCTCAAGTCCGTACGCCCCGGCGCCCTCTTGATCGGAGTATGAAAATGTTCCCATCCAGTCAAAGCGCACTTCGCTTACAAAGGCGCACAGTTCTTCGAATTCTTTCTCGGTCTCGCCGGGAAAGCCAACGATGAAGGACGTCCGAAGGGTCAAGTCAGGCACCATGCGCCGCATCTTGGCGATCGAGCGCAAGAAAACATCGGCGCCACCCCCGCGCTTCATGCGCTTCAGCACCGAGGCGGAGGCGTGCTGCAGCGGCACGTCCATGTACGAGCAAATCTTGTCGTGAGCGGCGATCGTCTCCAGGAGCTTGCCGGTGATCTTGTTCGGGTAGGCGTACAAGAAGCGAATCCAGCGCAGGTCTTCGATGCCAGCCAGCTTCTCGAGCAGCAGGGCAAGCCGGTCCTTCAGGCCAAAGTCTTCGCCGTAGCAGGTCGTATCCTGGCCGATCAGCGTAATCTCGCGCACTCCTGAGCGCGCCAGACGCTCAGCCTCGGCCACGACTGACTCGAACCGCCGCGAGCGGAACTGTCCGCGCAACTGCGGAATGATGCAAAACAAGCAGGGGTGATCGCAGCCCTCGGCAATTTTGATGTAAGCCATGTGCCGCGGCGTAGCCAGAACTCGGGGCGTCGATTCGTCGTAGAGATAGTTAGGCAGATCGCCAATCGCACCGTCCCAGGATTCGCGCGAGAAGCGTCCCTGCGCGGCCCGTGCATCTCCCTCCGGGCGTGACTGCAGCACCACAAACGGCGAATGGTTTGGCGGGCCTGCGGGAGCCATTCCGGTGGCGGCCAGAATTTTCTCCAGCTCGCCGGTTCCCACCACCGCGTCGACCTCAGGAATATTCTTCCGAATCTGGTCGCGGAATCTCTCCACCAGACAGCCGGCCACCACCAGTTTCTTGGCCTTGCCGGAGGTCTTGTGTCCGGCCATCTCCAGGATGGTGTTCACTGACTCCTGCTGTGCGCTTTCTATAAATGAGCAAGTGTTGACTACGATTACGTCGGCATCTTCGGCGCGCGTGGTCAGTTCGGCGCCACTCCGGGCGAGCAGGCCCATCATGACTTCGCTGTCGACCAGGTTCTTGGGACAACCCAGGCTGACGAAGCCCACCTTCTGCGGGCGTGTGGACTGCGGAGTTTCTGGAGTATTCTCGTCCGCAGCCGTACTAGTGAGATCCTTCACAGGCATACAATCTTTCTATTTTAGCATCGGAGACCCTGGCGACCCGGCATTGCCGGATCCACCTCGGCATTCGCAGGCATCATGAAAGATAGTGCCTGTGGATTCAAAATGGCCGTGGTCGTGCTACGCTACTGCTTACCGCCGTACGGTTTAGGATCACTTCTCAGGGGGAGAAATGTCTGAGAGACGATGGTTGATTGCGGTTCTGGCAGTCGTCACCGTTTTTGTGGCGTCGGCGGCAGCTCAGGATGAGAAGAATGAAGTGGCCGGCATTATCGGCCGCACGTACATCAGCAAGCAGGCAATCCAGGGCGCGAACTTCTTCGACCCCAACATTCGTTTTGGCCGCGGCCTGACGATTGAAGCCAGCTATGCTCGCCGCCTGCTGCTTAAAGAGCTCTACGCCGTTTCTGGCGAGGTGCCGGTGCTGTTCAATCCCGACGAAGATCTCCACGCCGGCGGCTCCAGCCTCGTTCCCAAGGATTACAGCGCTCTCTTTGTCGCCCCCGGCGTGCGGGTGAATATATTCCCCACGACGGCTGTCTCACCGTGGGCCAGCTTCGGGGGAGGCTTTGGCCACATCAGCCAAAATGGCGCAACTTTGTATGGAGCGGCGAATCCAGGCAAGGGCACTACTATGGCGGTCCTTCAGTATGGGATAGGCCTGGATGTCAGGATCAAGCGCCGCCTATTCGTCCGCGGTGAAGGCCGCGACTATTGGGCGGGGGAGCCCGATTTCCCTCTTGCCCCGACCGGGAAGAGCCGTCAGCACAATTATTTCGTGGGCGGCGGCGTGTTCTGGCGCTTCTAGACGTGCCTGTTTCGCTAAGTCTGATCAGGGCTCCAAAGAATCCCATCGCAGAGGACGCTGAGAACTTCCGCAGAGAACGCGGAGCCCGCCTACTTCCTGTTCGCCAACTCCACTTCCTCGTACAACCCTGGCAATCGCTGCGCGTCCTGCGGAGAACTGCCGAAGCGCGCGGATTCGTAGGCGTCGGTGAATTGCGCGACCCTGATTCGCAGGGTTTCGTTGTCGATCTCTCGTACAAACTCACGCGGCGTCTGGGCGGTTGGCTTCGACACTCCCCGCCGCGCCAGGCATCGCGTCATGCGCTGGTACCACATTGACGCAGCTTGTTGGGGCGAGCGCTCCGGATGCAGCTGCAAGCGCCTTTCCCGCAGCGTTCCCAAGATCCGTCTGGCATTGCCGAGGGCCAGCAGCGAGAGCGCAACGACCAGGCCCGTGGCGCCCCATCTGCCGGGAGACTTCTCAACCCGGGTCTGGCTCCGCCGTGCCCACGCCAGCATGGCCGCATAATGATCGCGGGCCCAAACCCGCGCCGCTTCCCACATCCCACGCGTCCCGCTGAGCGCGGTCTGTTCCAGAACGTATTGATGCGAAGCGTCGTAGCTGACGATCCACTCCCTCCAGAACGAGGCGGCAGCATCGACGTACAGTGCGACCCGGCTCCATCCCTGCGGCGTACCTCCCTGACCTGCCGGAGTCGGATCAAACGTCTGCCAGCCATAGCCGGGGAAATAGGCTTCGACCCAGGAGTGCGCGTCCTTCGCCCGGACCACGTAGTTTCCGGTGAGATCATTGAACTCATCGCTGCGGAAGCCGTTCACCACCCGTGAGGGGATTCCCAGCAGGCGAAGCATCACCGCCATCGACGAAGCGAAATATTCGCAGTGTCCCTGCTTACGCTCGAACAGGAAGTTCGCAATGGGGTCGCGCACCGGTGTCCGCGACATCTGGAGGGTATAGCCGTAGTGTGTCTTCAGATACCTTTCAAGCGCCGCCGCGCGATCGAAGTTATTGGAAGCCGAGTTCGTGACTTGCTCCGCCAGCGGCAGAATGCGGGGATCAAGCGCGGGCGGCAACTGCAGATATTTAGGGACGACTTGCGGCGGATAGTTTCGTCCGGCGGCGCGCAAACTCTCCGCCGCTGGCGATGACACGTCCGACTCCGCCTCGTACCGGCTGATCGCATGCTGGCTATCCTGGTCGTACACAGCGGCGCCGGAGTCCACCGATACTGTCCGATAGTCTCCACGAACTCTGCGCACCCACGGGGCTAGAAAGAAGACATTCGTCCCGATCGGTTCCATCAGCACGCGGTATTGAATCACGTTCGGCCGCGCTGACCCGCCCGGAGCGGGCTGCAAGCCGTAGGTCGGCGGACGCCACGTCCCGAACGATGGCACCGCAAAGCTGCCGTCGCCTTGCCGCTGTAACGGGAACTGCTCGCGGGAATTCCACCAGTTCCGTCCGTCAAAGTTGGCCAGCGCAACGCCGCGCCAGCGGAGATCGTAACGGCCCAAGCTGTCGCCGTCGATCTGGATATGCATTACGACGGCGTTTGACTGCTGAATCTGTCCAATCTGCCCCAACTGCACGCGATCACTGAACCCGGTGGAAAAGTCGGTGCCAAACGAATAAGCCCCCAAGTACCCGGCCGACATTCGAGGCAACACAAAGAATACAGCAGCTGCTCCGGCCAGGATCATTAGCATCAGTGCAGGCGCCACGCGTGCAAGCGAAAAAGCCAGATGCCGGTGCTCCTGCGGATCATTAGACGGCCGCGCCGGGATGGTGGCTGTCTGGCCCGACCGTCGCATCTCCATCAGGACAAATGTCGCTACTGCCATGAGCATGAAGATGGCGAAGAAAAGCAGGAACAGGCTGTCCACGGTCAGCACCGCTGAGGCCAGCACCATCAGGAATGCCAGGATCGCGAGCATTACATGGTCGCGCTCCCGCCGCAGAGAGAACATCCGCACCACCACCGCAAACAGCGACAGGTGCACCGTGGCCGTTAGAAAACTCCGCGACAACAGTAGAAAGTCGATCGCGAAAAAGATGAAGTAGACGAACGTGAGAGGCGTCGTCCAGCGCTCGGAGATCACGAGGCTTCGGCGTTTGGCGAGCAAGTAGCCGCGAACAGCCAGGGCAATGCCCACCGCAACGATGGTTGGAAGATCGAGTCCGCCGGTGCTGGCGAGTGTTCCAAAGCCAGTTAACACAAGAAGATAGAGGGATAGATGGAAGTAATGGTCGATAGCCTTCCCCAGCGGAATTGCGCCGGTTTGTGAGAGGTATTGCGGCATAGGTACAAAGTGCGAACGGCCGTTCAAGTTCCGGTTGTGGGCACTTCTATTGTTCGACACTGCCTCAAAGAAAGAAAGGTTTTCCCGCTCAGTTCTTGCACCAAAAGTCACACGTCCTTTGCAGGGAGGCGGGAGGGCACGTCGGTCCAAGCTCAATTTCCTTGTTAGAATGATTTCGGTCAGGCATCGGTCTCGCGCGACGTACTCCCGCCAACCCCGCCAGGTCCGGAAGGAAGCAACGGTAACGGGCTCTTGCGTGTGCAGTGAGCCCCCGGTGCCTGACTTATTCAACTTTGGCTAGTCGGCCATCCCGGTTCTTTTTCGTTGCGGTGCAGGGTATTTGTGCATATGCTTTCAGACCGTTGACTTTGCAGCCGGTACCTGTAGGAATCCTTCAACTAACTTCTGCGCAAAGATCACGCCACTCGGAGGTGCGTCATGAACTCTGCGATCCGCCGCATTCGGTTCTTTCGCGTTCTGTTGGTTTCGATGATTTCTGTCATAGTCAGCGCAGTAGGGTACGCTCAGGTTTGGACACGGGCTGCAAGCTTCGGTGGAGTTGGCTCCGATGCCGGAGTTGCTGTCAAGGTCAGTCCAAACGGCGATCGCTACCTGACCGGCTATTTCTCCGATTCGGTCAGCTTTGGAGCCAAGACTCTGGTCTCAGTGGGCGATACGGACATCTTTCTTGCGAAGTTCGGTCGCTGGGTAATCCAGGTTGGCGGCGCCTCACACGAGGAGCCAACCGATATCGCCCTGGATGACGCGGGCAATGTTTACCTGACCGGATGGTTTACCGACAGCGCGACGTTTCATTCTACGAACGGTTCGGTGGTAACAGCCAGCGGGAACAGCGAGACCATTTTTCTCGCGAAATATAGCTCGTCCGGCGTGCTCGCCTGGGTAGAAACGGGAGTTGTAAGCTTTTTTTCGATAAACCGTGGTCACGGAGTCGCGGCTGACAGCTCGGGCGGTGCGATTTATTTGACGGGAATTAGCCAGGGCGATACCGTCTTTTCCTCCTCGAATGGCAACTCACACACGGTTTCTGGACCAGGCAGTTGGCACATGGCCCTGGTGAAATATGACGCGGACGGCAACTTCCAATGGGGCGAATCCAACGAGGCTGGCGCCAACAGCATTCCGCATAAAGTCGCCGTCGATGCCGATGGCAGTGCTTATGTGACCGGATGGTTTGAGGGGCAGGCCACGTTCCACAGCAAAGACGGCGGCGATCAAACCATCAATGGCTTAAGTCAACCTATTCAGAATGCGCCCGATTATCCGGACGACAGTTTTGTTGTCAAGTACGATCGGGACGGCAATCTGAAGTGGGCAAACGATATTGGCGGCTACAAGTGCATTACCAACGACATCGCAGTCAGTTCCGACGGACTGATCAGTGTCACGGGTCTGATCGGAAACATAAACGGAACGGCACAGCAGAAAGAGACATTAGTCACGTCACAGCCTCCCGGCGCCACCATTAGCTTGGGCGGAGGTCATCTCACCAACCCCTACAACCGGGACATGTTCGTTGCGACGTACGATGCGTCGGGAGTCGCCCTGAATGCAGTGCGGATGGGCGGAGTGAACAACGAAGAAGGCGGCGGCATAGTGAATTCAGGTTCCGATGTGTACGTTTCTGGACTTCTTGAGGGTTCGAGCAACCTGTTCATCGCCAAACTAACGGGAAATGTGCTGGATTGGATCAAAAAGGATGCTGGCCCAATCTCCGGGACGTTGGAAGTGCTGCCCCGGATCTCATTGACTCCAGAAGGCAGGATCGTAGCCATCGGCGGATACGTGAATACGGCCACCTTCGGCTCCTTTACATTGAACAGCCAGGGCGACGAGGACCTCTTCCTCGCCGATCTGAGAGTCCCGTGAGGAGGAAAGAATAAAGGGCGTGATGTGCTTCTGCGGTTGCGGTGAGTCACACGGCCCGTCACAACGCTCGGTGTGAAGCCTATCTGCGCGTGAAAAGGATTTAAGCCGTCCGACTACACCTGCCCGCTCTGCGTTTTCAGCTTGTTACAAAGTTTTACCGGACGTTTACATGTTTCTATGCAAGAAACTGTTCTCCGCGCATCAATTGAGGGTGAGGCTGGCGGAACTATTCACCCGCAGCCCTTAAGGGAGAACATAAATATGCGCGGCAGTCGGTCAGAATCGCTTCATCCAGCAGTTACGATTAGAGTCTCCGGCAAATTATTCGTGGGTCATCTTTCGTATTTAGATCAACTTGTCCAGTCAGCCGCAGATTGCAAGTTGTGGCCGATGCTCAACCTGGAGGATCTTGTTGAATTGGACCGCGCCGCTCTCTTTTATCTGATCAATGGCGAAGGCCACGACTTCGGGATCGTTTTCCGGCCTCACTTCATTGAGGAGTGGATGGATCACGAGAGGTCCGACAGAGCAGCGTAATTTCCGGGTCGTTGTTGTCCGGAGAAATCTTGAACTGCCCACGACACGAAGTTACACGAAGGCCCTGAATGGTCAGGATTTCCTTTGTGCTCCTTCGTGTCCTTGGTGGTTAAATCGAGGACGTCACCCAGCCCACCCATCCGTTAGACATTCTTCGCGCAATCCTGCAAAATACTGAGTCTCATCCTCGGACGTCTATTGCAGGAGCAATCATTGACCAAGCCCATCCGCGCCAAGATCAGCGCCCTCGGCACCTACGTGCCTCCCCGCCTTCTCACCAATGCTGACCTTGAGAAGATGGTTGACACGACGAACGATTGGATCATGACGCGAGTCGGGATTCGCGAACGCCACGTTGTCGATAAAGGCGTAGCTACCAGCGATCTGGCGGTCGAAGCGGCGAAGCAGGCTTTGGCTCAACGCGGGCTGGCTCCCACCGACATCGATGCCATCATTGTCGGTACGGTCACTCCCGACATGTTGTTTCCCTCCACCGCCTGCCTGGTGCAGCACAAGCTGGGCGCGAAGGGAGCCTGGGGCTTCGATCTCTCCGCCGCCTGTTCGGCCTTTATCTATTCGCTGCAAGTCGGAGCGCAATTCATCGCCACCGGCTCGCACAAGCGCGTGCTGGTGATTGGCGCCGACGTGATGTCCTCGATCATCGACTATACCGACCGCGCCACCTGCGTGATCTTCGGAGATGGAGCTGGAGCGGCGCTTCTGGAGCCCGCCGAAGACGACTCTGTCGGCTTGATC
>WNFA01002049.1_pt1 | contig 16488 bp, 17 predicted proteins | sample 5400481 | NCBI WGS metagenome assembly WNFA01 (sample SAMN13153340, study PRJNA577476) | soil metagenome | isolation source: 120 cm saprolite under Douglas fir tree site 2 hole 1 replicate 2 | place: USA:California | collected 2015-04-18
CACTCGAAGCACGTCCGATTGAGTTGCCATAGAACGCACAGGTTAGACGCTTGCGGCCAGGGATGGCCATATCCATTGGCTTTCGCGGTCCCGGGCTGTCCTCGCCACCGCCGATCGCTACGCGCGATCGAGGTTCCAGCTTTTTTTCGATCTGGATCTTCCAGGGCTGCCAGACTCAAGGCAACCGGCGATCTCTTCGCGTATGGCAACGGCGGGCCGTTGCCGTGGCGATCTCTGCGGCTGCTGCGACCAGGATCGCGGTCCTGGTGATCACCCGCTTCGCTGTCTCGAAAGTGTGCTTTCGAGTTCGTCCCTGCGTCCCTGCTGACATGTTTCAAGCAACCTAAGGCAGCACCGATCCACCGGCTCATTTCGGTCAACATATTGGGACAACGAGAAAGCTAATGATCGCAGGCTAGCTTCGAGTCTGCTCCAAGTGCCATGCCAAGACACACCGATGCAGGGAGTTACTACCCAACGAGCTGCAACGGCGCGCGGCAGCACGGTGATCGTCGGACAGGCTTCCGCTCAGACGCTCGGCTTCGTCTGGTCAACAAGCGTTACGTCTATCGCCTCGATCCCCAACGGTGGGGTTGAACCCCCGACCGACCTTGACCTTCAGATTCGAAGTCCTCGGGAGAGTTTGGCCAAGCCCACGTACGGATAACGTAATTCGGCAACGCAAGCCCATCACTGACACAGCAGGCCACGAGAATGACCGTCTGCGGTGACGATCGCTCCAACGACCTGACGGTCGTCATTTACGCCGAACAGGATAGTTCCAGCTGCGCCCGGATAGTCTACCGTGAAAAACCTGCCACAGTGCGTCAGGATTCCGCCATGGACTACACCGGGATGTTGGGGGATGTCCGCGGATGTCACTGGACAGGGCGCAGCGCTGCAGTATGCGCTGGCGATGTCACCTGAATTGTTGATGCCGCCAACGTCGTTGTAGTTGCCGTAGGCTGTCTCAACAGCACCTGGAAAATCAATGGTGTTGAAAGTGCCGTCAGTGTTTAAAACATAGAGGTGTGAGTGACCACTAAAATCACGGTATCGACCGAACGTCTCGCCCGTTCCAATACTGTGTCCCCACGTTTCAGTATAGGTGGAGTCCGGAACATCGATTACATTAAAGTTGTCATTTGCGAGCGTAAAGCCGTGCCTGATCCCACTGGTCATCCCCGAGAAATTACATCTCGCAAGATCCACCTCATCACAGTAATCACCTGAAATTAGCCCCTCGTTATCGATTCCACGAAGCCGGGTGTTTGGGGCGCCAGTGAAATCAATTGCTGTGAAAGCTCCGCTGCCGTCGCGAACAAATCCGTGGGCAGTGGTATCGGGCACCCTGTACGTTCCAGCAGAATCGCCATAGTCGTTCAGCCCGTAGACAATTGTGCTTGTGCTGTTAGGATAGTCAACGCTCGTGAATTCTCCTGCTGTATTAATGAAGCCGTACGGCCTGCCGGCGACGATGTATTCGCCTGCGAAATCACCGCTCGCATTGATTGAACCAATCGCCGTGTCGGTTGCATTTGGGTAGTCGACGACCGAACAATTCAAAAGCGCTTGTTGTTTGGTGCCAAGCGAACGACCGACGGTGCTGAGCGAGCATTCCTCTTCGGCCCACGCTGAGTGCGCGATGCTGGCAAGGACAACGACAATCATCTTCATTGCGAGCTTTGATCTCATAGAATCTCCGTGTTGGTTTGTTGGACTGAAGCAATTACAAGCGCTCTGACTTATGCCGGGGTCTGTCGGCCCCTATTACGCGCAAAGGCTGGACAAAACGGATCAAGAGGCAGTTCCGCCAGCAGGGACTTCACTCGCGGAGTTGACTTCCTCTGTCAGTTGATGAATGCCGGAGCGTTAGCACGCAGGGGGGGCATGCTCGCGGCGTCCTCACACGAAATAACCGTCCTACTCCTGAAGTGGGGGAATGGCGACGCTCAAGCGCTGACTGAGCTGATGCCGCTCGTCTATCCGCAACTTCGCCGCCTCGCTCGGACCTACCTCCGCCGGGAATCTCCCGGCCACTCGTTTCAGAGCGCAGCGCTGGTGAACGACGCCTACTTGCGGCTGGTGGAGCAGAGAAGCGCGCGGTGGCAATGCCGGGCGCATTTCTTCGGCGTGGCTTCCTCTCTGATGCGCCGCATCCTGGTGGACCATGCGCGCCGCCAGCGGGCCGCCAAACGCGGCGGCAGTCCGCTGCGCCTGGCGTTGCATGATGCAGTTGCGATGGCCGAGCAGAGAGACTTGGACCTGATTGGATTGGACGCCGCTCTGACCGAGCTGGGCAAGTTGGATGAGCGGCAGGCCCGAATCGTCGAATTGCGCTTTTTCGGAGGCCTGTCCGTCGATGCCACGGCGGAGGTCTTGGGGATTTCGACAGGGTCGGTCAAGCGCGCCTGGGCGAGTGCAAAAGCTTGGTTGAACCGGCGAATGCACAGACAACTTGCGTGAGGGGATGCCGCTATGACACCAGAGCGGTGGCAGGAGGTTAGGAAAGTCCTCGACTCGGTGCTGGAGCTCCCCCTCGAGCACCGCGCAGGGTATCTGGACCGAAGTTGCTCGGAAGACCCGACGCTGCGGCGGGAGGTGGAATCGCTCATCTCCTCCTATGACAAGGCGGGAAGTTTCCTTGAGTCGCCCGTGCAGAAGAGCACAGGAGAAGCTTCCAGCGGCGCGCGGGATGATTCGTGGGCAGGGCGATGCGTAGGTGCCTGGAAAGTGATGGAGAAGCTCGGCGAGGGCGGGATGGGCGTGGTGTACAAGGCCGAGGATACGAAGCTTAGCCGGCATGTGGCCTTGAAATTCCTGCGTGAAGACCTGGCCAAGGACCGCCAGGCCCTCGACCGTTTCCGGCGCGAAGCGCGTGCCGCCTCCGCGCTCAATCACCCCAATATTTGCACCATTCACGAAGTGGACGAATGCGAAGGCCGCCCGTTTATCGCGATGGAGCTCATCGAAGGGCAGACGCTGCGCACAATCTCGGCCGGACCTCTGCCTTGGTCGAAAACGGCAGAGCTGGGCGTGCAGATTGTCAAAGCATTGGCTGCCGCGCATGCCGCCGGGATTGTTCACCGCGACATCAAACCCGAAAACCTGATGGTGCGAAGCGACGGGTACGTGAAGGTGCTCGATTTTGGCCTGGCCCGACTGGTGCACCGCCTAGGAGACTCAACCAGCGGACTTGGAAGTTCCGCAAAGCCGAATACCGACTCCGGCACGCTGCTCGGTACCGTGGGCTACATGTCGCCGGAGCAGGTGCGCGGGGAAGAGCTGGGAAGCGCGTCAGATATTTTTTCATTGGGCGTCGTCCTCTACGAAATGGCTACCGGACAGCATCCGTTTCGCTCCGAATCGCCAGTGGCTACGCTTCACGCCATTCTGTCCCGCCCGCCACTGGCACCCTCGCGCCTCAATCCAGAGGCGCCGCCGCAAGCAGAATCCCTCATCCTACGAATGTTGGAGAAGGACGCTCGCCTGCGTCCGAGTGCCGCCGCAGTGGAGCAAGCGCTCGGAAGCGCCTTCGGCGGCGTCACGCGCACCATCGCGCCGGCCTCGAAGCGGCACACCGTCGGGCGAGAAAAAGAGAGGGCTGAACTGCTGGCCGCCTTCGAAGAGGTTGCCGGCGGTCGCGGGTTGCTGGTGTGCGTCTCGGGCGAGCCCGGGATTGGGAAAACCACTCTGGTGGAAGATTTTCTCGGCGACCTCCAAACCGGTGGCTGGAGTTTCAGCGTGGCGAAAGGGCGATGCTCGGAACGCTTGGCTGGGGCCGAAGCCTATTTGCCATTCTTGGAGGCGCTGGAGAGCCTACCCCGCAGCGGTGTCGAAGGGGCCGCGCACAAAATGCGGACGATCGCGCCGACTTGGTACGCAGAGCTCTTCCCCCTCTCCGAGAGCGACCCTTCCGACGCGCGACTGCTCACGCAGGCGAGAACGGCGACGCAGGAAAGGGTGAAGCGCGAGCTCGGTGCTTTCTTAGAGGAAGTCGCGCGGCCAGAGCCTGTAGTTGTGTTTCTGGACGACTTGCACTGGGCTGATTCGTCCACCGTAGACCTGCTCGCGTACCTGGCCACCAAATTCGACACTACGAGAATTCTGATCATCGGGGCTTACCGCCCCTCAGATTTATTTCTCGCCAAGCATCCGTTCATTGGAGTCAAGCGCGACCTTCAGGCGCGCGGTGCGTGCCGGGAAATCGACGTGGACTTCCTTTCAGCCGAGCACGTAGAGCGTTATCTGACGCTGGAGTTTCCGGAGAACTGTTTCCCGCGGGAATTCGCGGGCGTCGTTCAGTCCCGGACCGAAGGTAATCCGCTGTTCATGGTGGACCTGCTTCGCTACCTTCGCGACCGAAAGGTGATTGTCAAATCCGAACGCGATGGGACTTGGCGCCTGGCGCACACGCTGCCCGACCTGAGCCGCGGCCTTCCTCAGTCCGTGAAAAGCATGATTGAAAGGAAAATCGAGCAGCTCGGCGCTCGCGACCAAGAAGTGCTCGCGGCAGCCGCAGTCGAAGGTTACGAGTTCGACTCTGCGAGTGTGGCGCGCGCAATGCACGCTGACGGTCTTGAAATCGAGGAGCGACTGAAAATCCTCGACCAAGTCCATGCCTTTGTGAAGCGCATCGCCGAGGACGAGTTTCCGGATGGCACGTTAGCGTTGCGATATCGTTTTGTTCATGTTCTCTACCAAAACGAGTTCTACGTTTCTTTGAGTCCAAGCCGCCGGACCGCCTTAAGTGCGGCTCTCGCGCGTGCACTCGAAGCATTGTATGGCCAGAAGAGCTCGGCCATTGCTTCCCGATTAGGCTTCCTGTACGAGACCGCGCGCGATTTTGATCGTGCCTCGGACTATTTTCGACTGGCGGCCCAAAATGCCGCGCGCATTTTCGCGAATGAAGAGGCGATCAGACTCTCGCGCCGAGGTCTCGCGCTCCTGGTGAAACTGCCCGAGAGTCCGGAGCGGACCCGAAAAGAGCTCGATCTCCAGCTCACGCTTGCTTTTGCCGTGCGAGTCACTCGGGGCTTTGCGGCAGAGGAGACCCGAGTAAACATGGCACGCGCGCAGGAGCTGTGCCATGGCCTTGGTGATACCGCACAACTGTTTCCAGTCCTCTGGAGCTTTTTTATGCACTACGGCTGTAAGGGTGATCTCAAATCAGGACGGGAGATCTCGGAGCAGCTCTTGAGCATTGCACGCAGCGCAAACGATTCCCTCCTGTTCGTGGGGGCTCACTCGGCCTTGGGGCTGACGTTGCAACATCAGGGGGAAATTGTGTCGGCTCAAGCACACTTCGAAGAATGCTCAAAACATTATGACCCCGCGAAACACGCGAGTTACGTGCAATTCTATAGGCTCGACCCTAGCGTCTTCGCGCGAAGCCAGCGTGTTCGAACGCTGTGGCTCCTCGGATATCCGGAGCAGGCTTGCCGTCAATTGGAAGAAACTTTGGCTTTTGCGCGCTCAATATCCAGCCCCGAAAGCGTGGCATACGGGCTTGTGTTCGGGGCGGTTCATTATCAGCACCTCCGCCACCCTGAAAAGGCGAAGGAGATTGCCGAGGCGTGCATAGCGCTCTGCAATGAACAAGGTATCCCCCTGGAACGCGCTTGGGCCCAGTGTCCGCATGGGTGGGCGCTCGCTGAGCTGGGACAGGTTGAGCAGGGAATCTCTCAAATTCGCGCCAGTCTGGAGCTACAGCTCTCTATCGGAGCCGAAGTTGCTCATCCTCAGTTTCGGGCAATCTTAGCTGAGGTCTTCTGGCATCAAGGGCGCGTCGAAGAGGGACTCGAGTCCGTCGAGGCTGGACTCGAGGCGTCGAGTCGGCACGGGGAGAGGTATTACGACGCCGAGCTGTGGCGCCTGCGGGGAGAGCTTCTCAAGCTGCAGGATAAAATGGAGGAAGCCGAATCCTGTTTTCAGAAGGCTATCGAAGTTGCCCGCCAGCAAGCCACAAAGTCCTTCGAGTTGCGCGCTTCCACGAGCCTCGCGCGCTTATGGTTGCAACAGGATAAGCGAAGCGAAGCACACCAGCTCCTGGGCGACATCTACGCCTGGTTCACCGAAGGTTTCGCCACTACCGACTTGAGGGAAGCGGAAGCATTGCTGAAAGAGGTCGCTTCTTAGGCTTCCGCGTGCTCGCGGCCAACACCCCGAAACGAGCCCAGAAAAGAGTGTCCCCGACGGGTGCGCGCGCCGGCCCATCGTGATCAGCAAGATCGGCGCATCGTGATCACCTAGATCGGTCCATCGTGATCACCTACACCGGCGCGCGCACTGGCCTTGGGCACCACGGGAACTGGCCCGGCTAAATCGGCGACACGCAGCCCGGCGCTTTGTTTTCGGAGACGGCGACGGCTCGGCAGAGTAGAAGGCTAAGGTGGCCGGGCCCGACGAGAAATCGACCACCGCCTCGACGGAAAAGAGAGCTGGGCAGTCGAAACCAGCCGCTTCGTCCGTGCCGGTGAGAGATAGCGACAAGCAGCCTCTGATCCGCGACTGGCGTTGGATTGCGACTATGGTAGTGGCCATCATCGCAGCAATAGGCTCCGTGGTTGGTGGCGTCTCGACGTGCTCGTCCGTGAAGCTCACCAATCAATATGTGGAGCTGACACGTCAGCTGGTGCGGAAGGCGACCGACCCGATCCTGACCATAGATTCGGCTAGAGTCCGCACCGATGATCCGGCGAAGAAGCTAGTTACGTTTCAGTTTGTGATCGTTAATCGGGGGAGCGGCCCCGCCTATACAAGCGTCACGGGTTTGTCGTCGACCGTTGCTGGTCAGCCTGTGCAACCGACTCCTAATATTCCCAAAGTTCAGACGTTGGTTCCCGGCACACCGATTTCGTACGACCTCGTTCTCGCTGGAAGAGAGTATGACGCTTTTCACGCCGACGCACTCATCGAGGTAACGGTAGAGCTTTCCTACACAGGAAGCGCAGATTCAGAACCGCGGTCGTACCGATGGCGCGGTATCCATCGACATTCGGACCAGACAGTCGACTTCAATACTCTTGAGAGTAGATAGGCTGCGCTGGACCGCTTCAGCCCTCGACCTTCCCCTGGGACTCTCCAAGCCATGTGCCCACCCCTCGGTTCGGGCGTATAAACGAGAAAGCGGCCCGATAGGATGGGCCCACGCCGTAGAATACGAGCGCAAACCTCAGTTCTTGGGCTTTGGGGATCCTTGCTGGACAACCCTACCCAAAGCCTTATCAGCGACCAATCAGTGCCGGGGCTGTGCCCGGCTGGACTGGTCCCTCTGGCTTGAATAGCGCGACGCCGAAATCGGTTCGGAAGAGTTGGAGGTTGCCGCACACGTTGCAGACGAGCCCCCGCCAGGGGTTTGGGCCCTGGATCGGCGGGCCGAAGCCGTAAAAGAGCTGGATCTGGCCGATTGGCGTGTATTTCCCCTGGCCGCAAAAGCGGCACCGCATCTCCTCCTGGCTCAGCGGCTCAAAACCATCGCGCAGCAGCTTTGTAACCTCCTCTACCTTGGTGACCAGGTCCTGCACCTTCTGGAAACGTGCCTGCGGCTCCCTGACCATGGTCCTCGGGAAGATCCACTCGTTCAAGAACCTCATCCGGAGGTCATTGCGTAGGGCTATGAGGTTGTACTGAATCTGCTTCCAGTCCTCGCGGGCGAAGAGAAGGATCTCGGCCTTCGGGGCCAACATGAACCACAGCAACTTGCCCAGACTGTAGATGTCCGAGCTCGCATTGATATCCTGTAGCTGGCCGTTCTCGAGTTCAGGGGCGACGAAGAAACGCGAGCCCACCTTTTCCTTGATGAACGTGAACCTTTCGTGGTCATCCATCAAGTCGAAGCAGATCCCGAAGTCGGCGACGATAGGGTTCCAGTCCGCGTCAAAGAGGATGTTCTCCGGCTTCAAGTCACGATGGACAATCCCCGCCTCGTGCGCTGCCGCCACCGCTTCGCAGATTCGACCAAAGCAGGTCATCACCCGGACCGGATCCTCCCGAAAGCGATCGACGGACGCATTCAAGTCACCGTTCGGCATGAACGGCATGACATAGAATGGTGGGATGAAGTCTGGCGGTAGGCCGTAGTCCAGGACCGAGATGATTCCAGGATGCTGGATCTTCTCAATCGCCCTGATCTCCTGGGAGAAGCGATCGAGCGCCCTCTCTCTGTCTGATGAGAGGCGCTTCAAGACTAGCTGCCCCGTGTGCTCGCGGCGCTCATCCTCGACCAGGAGTGTCTCGCCCTGACCACCGCTGCCGAGACTTTTTATTACCCGCCAGCGCCCCTTAACGACCTCGGCTTGAGGCTTCTCCCGCTCCATCTGCCTTCGGATTATCGCGTTCGCCGTGTACGGATCCGTAATCGCTAGGCGCTGTGGAGCTGGCTCTGGTGCTACCTGCTTGGCCTTTTTCGCTGCTACTTGCTTGGGTTTTCTCGCTGCTACCTGCTTGGTTTTTTTCGCGACGACCTTTTTGGGCTTTTTCATCGACTGCCACCATACCAAGCACGGCGAGATCGGGACGGACTAGCTTGGTCATGTTGAACACGGGTAGAAGGAAAGCGGCCCGACCGCGTTGGGGCAGTCGGACCGCAGTGACCGAGCGCGATTGGAGAGCTACGGTGACTTTTCCCTTGGGCTAAGGGAAGTCAGCGAACTTAAACGGCTCCGTGATGTGTTCGATCTCCGCCTGGCCCAGAAAGTCCGCAGCCCCGAGCGCCCACGCGCGCAGGTTGCGACTCTTGAAATGTAGCTGCTCGCCGAATTGCAGTTCTTTGCGATCTGCGAGGGTGAGCGCCAGCAGCTGCCGAAGCCGGATACAATCTAAAGACGCGGTATTCGGACCGAGGACAATGTGGACCGCCAGGTAGTGCCTCTTGTTGTTCCGGAGCGCGTGCAAAAGGGTCTGTTGGGCACGGGCGTCGGTCGGCGGGAAGCGGTAACCAACAAAGACGACCGCGTCTGCAAGAAGAATCGCTTTGAAGGCAGCGCTCCACTGTCCTTCGAGCGTGTCAGTCAGCGCCGACTTCGTGGGTCCCGGGTTGGCGATAACAATTTTTGCAGGTGAATCGCAGGTGAGGGCGGCGAACGGGTCGCTACTAACCTTGATCACTCTTTCTGGCTTTCCAATGTCTTCGCTGATCCAATCGACGCTGCCGTGCAGCTTGTAGACAGAGGCAGCTAAACCATCCCGTTCCCATCCGGGAGGCACGCAGGCGAGCTTGCCAGTCTTTGCTCCGAGGAGTTCGAGAAGTTTATCGTAGTTAAAGGTAATGATCGTGTGCTCCGGACCGAGCCGCCTCGCCCATGTGGCGTATTGAGTGACAGGTTCGGATTGCAGGTCCAGGACCTTCGTGAATGCACTGCATTCTGCGGCGAGCAGGCGGCGGGCTGCCCCGTTTATTTCAACAAGGCTCGGCTGCGCGCGTTCTGGCCCTTGCACTCGATTTAGGTGGGTGTGCACGATGCGATTAATGCGCGTGGCCCACGGTGAGCGCGGATCCGAGGCAGCAGCGTCTAGAATCTGGAGGTACTCCTCGGCATCTTGCCAAAGTTCTTCACCAGTCTCCCCACGCTCACGATCCCAGGCTAAGGCTCGACCGAGTGAGAACTGCCGACCGTAGTTGTAGACCCAGTGGACGACGTCTGAGGCATCTCCAAAGAGCCGTGGAAATTCAGCCGGCGGGAAGTGCGCTTTAAGGTTCGCCATTGACCAAGGGCCGAACAACGTCCCGAAAAGCGGTCCGCCCAGTGAGCGGCTGAAGCCGGCGCCTAGAATCCAAACTACCTGCTTCGGCTTGTCGCTCATTCAACTCTGAAGCATATAGAAGTGCCTGACCCCGGTTGACCACTCTCCCGACGGAAAGAAGGACGCAGTGGAGCTGCTGGAGCGACCTCGTTCCGGGAAACGAATTCATGGCCAAAGGACGGCCACCGAGGCGCCGAGAGAGAAAAGCCCCTAGCAAAGCTAGGGGGGTAAGAGTGTCCCCGACGGGATTCGAAGCCGATGAGGGTGTCCGATCCTGGCAGGCCCTCGTAGGTAAGCTCGCGGATTCTGAAGCCACGGTTGCATCGTCACCCGATCCTTCCAGGTCCTCGGCCGAGCCCACTGTCACATTGTCACACGACATCATCGAGAAGGCGCTCGAAGAGGCGCGGAGTTCCTGGATTCGCTCTGGTGACACGGCGGCGCTCCGCAACGCGCTCCTTGAGCTTCTGCGTCGGCTGGAGGATCGCGAATGAATGCGGCCGCCGCCACGGAACCGCGCTGGCTGCCTCGTGGAGCTCGCCGCAGTGTTCCGGCCGTGCCCGAAGTCGGATGCCGCGTTGATCTTTCGTCCTGGGCAAAATGCGGCGGCTCATTGCGAAACAATTCGGAGGTAGCTGATGTCTGAAAACAGCCACGACGAAGACACCCAACAACTGAGCGAGGAGGAAGTCAGAGAGCTCGCGCGAAGCCTGTCGCCCGCGGTGCTCAAGCGATTGGAGGAGATTGCTTTGCACGGAAGCGAAGCCGCCGCGGTCCAGGCCGGCACGGTCATTCTGGATCACGCGTGGGGCAGGCACCGAATAGTGACTAAGCACCCCGGCCGCGTGATCATCCTCCCCGCGAAGGAGCCGGTGACATTCGATCGACCAGCCGTGGAGCGCGGGCCGGTTTCCAGCTCTCGGGGATCGGCTGCCGAAGAAGGTTCAGGGTCGAAGTGAGGAAGTGGCGATCGTCATAAACGTGGTGCAACACTTCGGAAGGCGGGGGCTGAGATGGCTGGTGGTTTGCGATGGGGGTTCGAGTTGCAGGACAAGCTGAGCGCTCCTGCGGCGAAAATGTCGAGCAACCTCGAGCGGCTTGGAACGCAGATGCAGAAGCTCGAGCGCAGCTCCCAACATGCCGAGAACGCGATCGTCAAAATGGCCGACCGTTTCGTTACGAGACTCATTTCGGGCGAGCTGGCCGTAGAAGGAATCAGAAAGCTCTCCGAGACGGTGATGGAGCTCGGCAAGAGCTTCCTCGACACGGCGATCGCTGCCGCAGGCTTCAAGTCCCAGAGCCTCTTTACGCTCGGCGCCCTAACGAAAAGCAAACTGGAGGCGGCTGAAATCTTCGACTGGGTGAACGCGATCGCCGGCAAGGCGGGCTACGCAGCCGACTACATCATGCAGATGTCGCAGGGCTTTATCAAAAGCGGGGCGACGGTGCCCGAGATGCAGCGCCTAGTCCTTCTCGCGACGGATGTTTCGTCTGTGCTCGGCAAGGACATTGGCTCGGAGTGGGCGAGCAGTTTTGCCCGGATGATGCAGGCGCCGAACATCATGTTTCGGGAGCTCAAGCCGATGCTCTCGAACATGGGCCTCTTCGAGGACGTCATCAATCGGATTGCCAAAGCCTCCGGAGTTTCAGCGCACGACATCCGAAAGCAATTCTCCGACATGGCCCCAGCAGTGGCGGGGCCGATGAAAGAGGTCGCCCTCACAGCCATCTGGCAAGCCACACAGCAGAAGATTTCGGGCGGCATGATTGCCACCGCCACCGAGGAAACCTCGCGCAAGCTCTCCCGCTCTCTCGAGCGGATCAAAACCAACTGGGAGCGGCTCTTCGAGGATGTGGACCTAAGCCAGTTCGCAGGTTTCTTTTCGATCCTTGCCGACAAGCTGAACCCTGCCGTCGAAAGCGGTCGACTTCTCAAGGAGACCTTTGAGAATGTGTTCAAGGCGGGAAGCGAATTCGCCCGCACCTTCCTGACCTCGATTGGGCCAGTCGTTCCATCTCTCGAATCCGTGCGTGACTACACCCGAGGTTTAGTCCCTGCCTTCGAGTTCCTCGGCGGCGTTGTGGGTTTTGTCTTTGGAAAATTGAGAATCGAGCTTGATCAATTTCTCAGCGGAGTCCGGGGAATCGGTCGCGCTCTCTCTTGGGCGAGTGCGCCGCTTGGTCCATTGAACGAGGTGATCTCAGGACTTGTGATGCCTTTACCAGGTCCGAGAACTCTCCAGGGAACGGCCCCGCCGGCGATGCTCACGCGTGAGCGTGGGCCTCCGGCGTTGCTCGCTCGTGAATCCATGAATCCCTGGGACATGGGCTTCGATTGGGGCAGCCGACTCGGTGGCGCAGTACTGGCCGGCCACGACGATCGGACCGCTACCCGTTCCCCCTCTGAAGAATGGGAGAAGCGCGGGCGTTACGCCGCCGAAGGCTATCAACGCGGCGTCGATTTCGGTGGAGATGGTAGCTCGAGCACTGCGTTAGCGAGAAGAGGGGGCGCGAACATTGTGATTCACAACAGCCCGACGATCAACGTGACGACGGGCCCAGACGTCAACGCCGAGGAAGTTGCGCAGCGTCTGGCGGAGTTGTCGCTCAACCAGCTCCAGGCCGCGCTCGACACGGCCGCGCAGCAAGTTGGAGGCTTGTAGAACGCGCAATGAGACGCCCGCGTCAGCTGGTCTACAGCCTGCGAGAATTGGCCAGCGTGACAGGCCTGTCCAAGTTTCGCGTCGGCCAGGTGCTGCTCTCGAACGGCGTCAAGTTCAACGAAACGGGCAGGCAAGGGAAGCGGGTGGTTTTCGTTTCGGAGCTCGAGCGCGCCTTGCCTGAACTCGTCGACTCAGTCCGGTTCAGGCCGGAAGAGGATTTCTGAGGACGCAAGCGGTGAATTCACCTGCTAACAGGCGAAAAACAGGTAAACGAAAGCGGACCAGCTGGAAGCCTGGCCAGTCTGGCAATCCGGCTGGCCGACCCAAAAGGACGCCGGAGCAAAAGGAGATTGAGGATCTCGCGCGCACCTGGTCGAGAGCCGCGATCAACCGCCTCGGCAAAATTGCCACCAAGGGAGAAGACAAGGACGCGGTCCGGGCCTGCGAAGCCATCCTCGACCGAGGTTTCGGCCGATCTCGTCAACAGGTGGACGTCGGCGTGACTATGCCCTCGGGCGTCGTCATCTTGCCGGCCGAAGAGATTGATGAGCTGAGGAGCAATGGAGCCATGGAAACCGAATCCAGGCCAGCAGCAAGCGTTCCTCGCGTCTAACGCCTACGAGGCGCTTTACGGCGGTGCCGCCGGCGGTGGGAAATCCGATGCGTTGTTGATGGGCGGTACTCGCCACCTCGACAACCCGGAATTCTCCGGTCTGTTTCTCCGCCGGACTTACCCAGAGCTCGAGCGCTACGCCATTCCTCGAGCTCACCAGTGGTACACGCGGCTGGGTGGCCAGTACAACGACTCGAAGCATGTCTGGCGCTTTCGCTCGGGCGCCCGCATGTATCTCGGCCATCTCGAACACGAGAGCGACGTCCACGAGTACCAGTCGGCGGAATTCCAGTACATCGCGTTCGATGAGCTGACCAGCTTCACCGAAACTCAATACGTCTACATGCTCTCGCGGCTCCGAAGTACCGCGGGAATTCCTATCCGCATTCGCGCGGGCACTAACCCAGGTGGCGTGGGACACGACTGGGTGCAACGGCGGTGGGCGCCGTGGCTAGGAATGCCACCTGGCGAGGAATGGAACGGGCCGAAGGCGCAGCCCAACCAAAAGCTCTGGTACGTCTCGACCGCGGCCGGCGAAGTCTGGCCGACCGAAGACGAGGCACAGCGTCAACTCCTGGCCTGGCGTTCCGCAGAACCGCTCAAGCGGCTCGAGCTTCCGCTCCCGCTGCAGCGCGTGTTCTTCCCCGCTCGTGTGTCGGACAACCCCTACATCTACGAGAAGGACCCCGCATACGTGGCGAGGCTGATGGGCCTCGATCTCGTCACGCGCCAGCAGCTGTTGCACGGCGATTGGATTATTCGCCCCGCGAGAGGCCTCTACTTTCAGCGCGGATGGTTCCGCTTCGTCGACGCGAAACCAACGGAAGGCCGCTGGGTGCGGTACTGGGACTTGGCAGCGACCGAAGCCGAGAAAGGCAAGGATCCTGATTGGACGGTCGGTGTGCTGCTCAACCTTCAGGACAGTGGACCAGACAAGGGTCGGCTTACGGTGGCCAATTGCGTGCGAATGCGGGGCAATCCTGGCGACGTCTTGAAAACCGTGAAAGCGACCGCCGAACTCGACGGGAAGAACGTGCCGATCTGGATGGGACAGGACCCGGGCCAGGCCGGTGTCTTTGAAATCTCCGCGTATACGCGCGAACTCGCCGGATGGAACCTCCGCGGTTTCAAGGAAACCGGCGACAAAGTGACACGCGCGGGACCAGTGTCGGCGCAGTGTGAGGCCGGCAACGTCTCGATCGTCCGTGCGGGATGGAATGCCGCATTCCTCCAGAGCCTCGAAGAGTTTCCGGAAGGACCGCACAAGGATGACGCCGATGCGTTGAGCGGCGGTTACGCCGTTCTGACCGAAAACCCTCCGCCCAGCTATGGGGACATGGACAGCAGCCAGATTTCACGCCCCTGGGGCCCGCAATACGATCGCTTCGGCTCCCGCCACGGCTCTACCGCTCGCTATGGGCGAAGGTGAATGGGGGAAACACTTGCAGGGCGACCGGCCACTTTCGTTCCTCGGAAGAGTCAGGTAGTTGGAGTGCAGGTCAGAAAAGTCTTGGCTGCGCGTTGTCCAAATGCCGACTGAGAGCACCTCGAAGCACCGACCGTATGCTTAAGGCAACTCGACGAAAGCGGGTTCCGGGCGTTGCGGAAGCGCACAATGGCGGATTCATTGCCGATCACGTGACGCACCATCGCCATCGTCGTCCCCTGCGTCGTGGTCGTCAGCCTCGGCTGTCAGCATGTACCGCCAGGCGTCCACCAGCAGCAGCGTACCATCCGGGCCGACGGGAGTGAAACTGTCCTGAACGGTGCTAGGGTGCGCGTCCGCGAACGAGCCGGTCCTCGGGAGCAAGTCGGTCTTCAGCGAGTGGGTGAAGTCATACGGAGGGCCGCTCGCTTCGACTCGTACGAGGGCTCCGAAGGCGTTCATCCCGAGCGCGACCCAGCCTGCGGTGATCCCCCCGAAGAACCCATCGTGCTCATGCACCAGCCCCCAGTACCGTTCCGACGGTGTCGCGTGCTCCGCCTCCCAGGTGGGAGCACCCAATCCGGGAACGCTGTCGGGGACGGCGGAGAACATCGCCACGCGAGGGACGACCCGCAGCTTGGCGATCATCGCCGCCTGGCCACCTCCCTGGGAGTGTCCCGCGACGGCGATCCGCGACCACCTCGGCTCGCCGTGCGCAAGAAAACGCGACCAGCCTTCCTCGGGAAATTGCTCATCGAGGTACCGGAGCAGCTTCGTCAACCGGTTGTCGATGCTGTTGGCGCGATTCACGTTGACGACCGGAGTGCGATCGATTCCGTCGAGGACTTCGAGCCTCGCATTTTCGAAACAAGCGTTGGGGTCGGCGGTGCGGGGGCATGCAGCAGCGAGCCCGACGCTGTTCGCGTACATGAGACCGATGACGTGATAGCCGAGCCGCGCTGCCTCGCGCTGCACGAGCAGGTGCCTCGCTGGGATGCTGCCGGTGCCCGGCATGTAGACGAAGAGCTTGTGATTGGTGCGAGCGTCGCGGTCGATCCAGATCAGATGATCGTCGAGGGCCTGGTCGATGGCGGGATCGGTGACGTTGGGCATGATCGAGTGCGTCACCAGCCCGGTCTCCTCGACCTTCTGCTTCTGTGCCGCGTCAGGAGCCCTGCCGGCATTGTCCATCCCGCACGCGGCCATCCACGCGACGCACGCGCTCACCACGAATCCAGGCTTCATCGCAACCTCCCTATGCGAGGTAGACGAGAGCTAATTTTTCCCAAACCCCCCATCCGCAGTTTCAGCTCTGGGGTCCCTCCGCAGTTGGCAAAGCATTTTGCAGACCAGCACGCCTGGCGCACGCAAGTCAATGGCGTCCGCGTCTTTGCGGTCTCGCACGATTTTCAATTTCTTGGGCCTCACACAAGCAGCGCGCCAGACAATCTAGAGGGCCTGCCCGGCAATTCGGTTGAGGTCCATGAGCAAAATCGGCGCGAACCGAGCGAATTAGTTTCATTCGACCCGACATTCAAGATGGCAGTAGGTAGCTGCGTCTGCTGGCGCCGAATGAGTCCGATAATGCGTATTGAGGCACTCATCCGCGGCGTGTCCTCCAGATGGGGCGACTGACGTTCGAGCGTTACGGGTTTTCTAGCTTCCAACGGTGCTCGGGATAAGTTGCCACGTGCGCATCGCGGATAACGAGAAAGAGCAGGTGTTCGCCTCCCCCCCCCCTTCAAGTCCAGCCCACGCCGGACCAGGGTGTTATCCTCCTCTTGGGCTAGGGTCGCCCCCGAAAAACCGTCTTCCTCGGCCGGTCTGCCCATTTCAGTTTTCCCGAGGACCGCTGTTTGCGCCGAGGGACGCGGGATGGTCAAGAAGCCCTGGAATGCCGAGGTTCTGTGCGGGCCTGGTCCGCGCCGAGAGCAGGCCTGGCTACGAGTAGTGTATCTCCTGGAAATCGAGACCCAGTTCCCCGAAGTCCTCACCGCGCTGAAAGGGAGCGTCTACGAAAACTGGCGAACCGCGGCCATGCT
>WNFA01004237.1_pt1 | contig 16488 bp, 11 predicted proteins | sample 5400481 | NCBI WGS metagenome assembly WNFA01 (sample SAMN13153340, study PRJNA577476) | soil metagenome | isolation source: 120 cm saprolite under Douglas fir tree site 2 hole 1 replicate 2 | place: USA:California | collected 2015-04-18
TGCCGCCGCTCCGCGGCTGGAGTGTGGTGGTCCTATCTGCGCGATTTACCTGCGAAGAAAGTAGTTCCTGCGGATTTGTAGGGGCTTCGGCGGGCTGGTCCGCCCCGACAAAGAGTGGGGAGGTGCTCCATGTGCACGAATTGCCGATTGGGGCTTTTGCTGGGGCTAAGAGTTTGCGGTTCTATCCGGATATTCAGAGTCGAGAGCCTCGGTGGGAGGAGTATCGGGAGAAGTGGGATTGTTTGGGGAGGGTCGGTCGGTTGGAAGACTGAGGCGGTAGAGATTCGGGATGGGAAAAACCCCACGCAACGGCGGCGAGACCTGGGGCACCCGCGAGACCTGGGGCACCCAGCCTCCTTTAGTTACAAAAGAAAACGGGAAGGCGGACTTGACCGCCTTCCCATGTAAAAGCTCACAGTTCTACGCTGCTACGCGATCGTCACTGTGTTGAAAGGTCGAGGTGACAACATCAGAGGTTTGAACCTTGGGCGTCCCCTCGATAAATCTCGCCAGGGTATTCAACACCTGGGGATAGGTATTGGTGTTGTAAGCTTCGGCATCGGCTTTGTTGTCCCACAGACTGATTGCCGTCACGTCAATTCCACCGGGACCAGCGAATGTGATTTCGTCCTTAAAACCATTCTGCTTACGAAGCAAAGGAAGGACGTCTTTCTCAAACGTTCGCGTGTAGTCGGAAAGCATGTCGGATTTCAGATGGATCGAGACAGTGCGTGCAAACATTGGCAACCTCCTTAGGTTGGGGTTGCTAAGAGGGGCGTACTTCAGATGGGCTGACTTAGTTCAGGGAACCTGAAAGAGGAGAAGGTGGTAACCACCTCAAGCACAACCCTAGTCTCATGCGCCGAGACTGTCAAACCGCTAGCCCCTTCCGATGTGACTATCGGAGTTGATTCCCTCGCGGACGGTGGCGGCGCTCATGCGCCGCAGGCCGTTTTCGACGTCAAAAAGGAAATTCCTGCTAAACTCACCAGCGGTTTTAATCTAACTTTTTGGCCGCATCACAATGGAGGCTGATCATGAACCGCATCGCACAGGTGCCGTTGGTTCTTGCCGCACTCAACTTAATCCTTTGGGCGGAAAACCATCCGCAAATGGCGCAACCCGGTTTAACAAAAGCAATATTGTCTGCTGTGGCTCCAGTTGCGGGGAAAGAATCAGCTGGCGAAGATTTCAAAACTGAGATGCAGAAGATTGCTACGGCGTGGAAAGACGCGTTCAACAACAACGATATGGACAAACTCGCCGCGTTGTACACCGAAGACGCCGTTATGATTGACGAAGACGGGGTGATCGCGGGCAGGGCGGCTCTGCGTGACGCCTTCACGAAGTTCAGGGCGAGCGGAGCGTCTATGTCATCAATCACGGTGGATCGTGCCGAGCGCTCCGACAATATCGGGTACCTTACTGATTCCTGGACTGAGGCTGCACCTAAGTCCGGCGGCGGCACGGACGTGGTGGAGGGCGAGTCCCTGGTGGTGATTAAGCACGTTGGAAACAAATGGCTGATTACGGCGCATGCGGCGATCGCGAAACCGAAATAGGCCGGACAACGAGAGGTGTATGTGGGGTGGCCCTACCTTCCATGAATCCCAGGCATGAATCCCAGCCGGGAAAGGCGGGCCAGGCCGCTTCTCATCAGAAAACTTGGAGAGGGGAAATTCTTTTCGCTAGTTCGCCAACTTCCAGAGCTGTGAACAGCCAATCGTGATAAGCGGGGTCCGGTTTGAGTACCGGTTCGAACTGCAATCGATCGGCCAGTATTTTGTAACACTTGTATTGATTTGCCCGTAAGTGGGAGTCGACGTCCTCAACCTTACATTCATCGGGAAGAAGTTCGCAGATGATGTCAGGCGAGAAGCGAGCCAGAAAAGCATTTCCGTGCCTCAGTATTTCGTTTTCAGTTCCCTCAACATCGATTTTCACCAGCACGTTGGATGCGCCTTCGGCAAAATAACTCTGCTGATCCAGAGTTTGAAACATGACGCGAGCTCCGTCTGAAAACTCGATTCTGCTGCTAAACGCACTAGGTAGAGCTGGCGCACTTGCTTGCGATGGAACTCTCATGGTCGTGTCGCTGTTTCCAATGCCGTAGGAATGAACCTCGACTTGAGAGAGCATTTCGTTCTCAACCAAGTTCGAAACCAGATGCACGACTACGTCCGGCACGATCTCGTAGGCGTGAATCTTGGTATCGGGATTGCTTGCGGCAGCTGCCATCGCGAACAGGCCTGTATTGGCTCCAATATCGAGGACCACATCCGCGGTGCGTGCGAGTTGGCAAAAAAGGTCAAGCGCAAACCGGTCAGCCCGGTACTCCCTCAACCCTTTGTTCCAGTACAGCTCTTTCGCAATTGAGCAGCGCATCGGGTACAGCATTCGAAAGGATTTGCCTGCAGCCACTCCTTGTACGGCTCGGCGGTTGACTGGGAATCGCCATGTCTGTTGCGGAGCAGCCATGCTCGAGAGGGCTCGCCAGATCGGCACGAACAGAAAATTGAGCGGTCTCCAACCAAGAAATCGCTTAACGTAGGACTTCAGACCGTGCCATCCCATGCGTCGCATGTAAGCATGCGTCGAGGCACTGTCTGTTGTGGGATCTTGGTCTGCCAATTTTCTTGTTTTCCTATTCCGCGATCTGACGATTATACGTTGCGGTTTTAGGGGAACGTATAGGATCGGGCCGGCTGGATTGATCCGAATAGGACCGTCTTCCTGAATCGGGAATAGCGCGATTACTAAAGTTCAAGTGCTTTCTGTCACTTGCCCACGTTGCGGAGATCGTCGAAGATTTCTCTCAGCACCTGACACGATCCGGACCTTCGGGATTCGTTCGCTAGCTTTAACGGACCCCGGCTTTAGGACACGCCGGTTACAGGACGGAATTGGTGCGATTTCACACCAAGGAGAACATTGATGCGAAAGTTTATCGGCGTTGCCATTTTGATTTGCATGATTTCGGCGTTGGGAATGGCGCAGGAACCTCCTAAGCCTGAAGTTTACGGGGGCTACCAGTTCACCAGCACCGACGGTGGCTGGCATGCCAGCGGCTGGAATACGGCCGCGAACCTGTACATCACTCGCTGGCTGGGAGCAACCGGGGATTTCAGCGGAGTCTATCACTCCGGCTCGAATCTCTATACTTATACCTTTGGACCGGTGGTCTCGACCCACAAGAGCAGCTTCTCGCCGTATGCGCACGCTTTGTTTGGCGGCGCCCATGCTGGCGGTGGTGGTGTCAGCCAGAGCGGGATGGCGATGATGTTCGGTGGCGGGGTGGACTTCGGAAAACACAAGCTGGTTCTCCGTGCGGTCCAGTTCGACTGGATGGTGCTCCGTTTTTCGGGCATCTCCGACAAGAACAACATGCGGGTGAATACTGGAATCCTTTACCGGTTCTAGTTTGTTAGAAAGTACGAAAGGGCGGCCTTACGGGGCCGCCTTTTCATTTGCCAGTGAGGCGAGGCTTGTGGTCTGTCCCTGGTGTCGTTCGGTTTCGCTTCTTAATCCACCACTGGGGCGTGTGCAGAAACTTGCGCAGGAGTACGTTCGTCTCATTGACAGCACGGCAAACGTGCGATAAATATCTCTAAACCTCCTCCAGAGGCCTCACAGGCCTTAACTCCCGTGTTCCTCCCAGGACTCTTGCGATGCAAAGATTCCGGAATCAGCCTGTAAATCAAGTACTCGTCTATGTCCTAGTGGTTTGTTTCGTGCCGGCTTTGGCCGCCTCGGGGCAGGTAAATGTGACCACCTACCACAACGACAACAGTCGTACCGGACAGAATCTGAACGAAACCATCCTGACGACCGCCAATGTGAACACCAGCGGCTTCGGCCGGCTCTTCTCGATTCCGGTGGACGGATTCGTGTATGCGCAGCCCTTGTACTTGTCCAACGTGACTATTCTCAATCTGGGCACTCACAATGTGGTTTATGTGGCTACGGAAAACGACAGTGTGTATGCGTTCGACGCGGACAGTATTGCCGGTGCGAATGCCAATCCGCTCTGGCATGTGAGTTTCCTCAACTCGGGTGCGACGACTCTGAGCACCAGTGATGTCAGTTGCGTCGACATCACTCCCCAGATCGGAATTACTGGTACGCCCGTGATCGATTCTGCGGGCGGGACACTCTACGTCGTTGCGCGCACTAAGGAAAGCGGATCGTTTGTAGAGCGACTGCATGCGCTCGATGTAACCAGCGGCGCAGAAAAGTTTGGAGGTCCAGTCGTCATTCAGGCGTCAGTGCCGGGCAGCGGACCGGGATCGGTGAATGGGATGGTGAGTTTCAACAGTCAGACCCAAAATCAACGGACTGGGCTGCTGCTGCAAAATGGCATGGTTTACATTGCCTGGGGGAGCCTGTGCGACGTGAGCCCGTATCGCGGGTGGATTATGGCGTACGACTCTCAGTCGCTGGCGCAGATCGCGGCTGCCATTACCACTCCTTCCGCCGTCGGAGGCGGGATCTGGGAGAGTGGTTCGGGTCTCGCAGCGGACCAGTTCTTCAACGTATATTTCGCGACGGGCGATGGAACATTTGACGCGAACTCAGGTGGCTCGGACTACGCGAACAGCATTATGAAGTTGGGCCTGCCCGCCGGCGGGAACCTCCCCGTCTCCGGCAACAGCCAGATTGTCCAGGATATTCCTGGCGCGTTGCCGAATGGCGAGTGGAGCATGCCGGCATGGTGGAACAATAATCTTTACTATGGCGGAAAAACCGATTCCATTCGGGCCTATGCCTTCAATCCGACCACCGAATCCTTCTCTACGACTCCCTCGTCAATCAGCGTGAAAGTATTTGGTTATCCCGGGACCACACCGTCGATTTCAGCCAATGGCACGAGCAATGCGATTCTCTGGGCGCTGAACAATACCACCTACGCGAGTGCCGGGCCGGCGGCGCTCTTTGCCTACAATGCGAACAATCTGGCGAGCCGGCTCTACAGCACCGGCCAGAATGTAACCCGCGACAATCCGGGACCGGCGGTGAAGTTTGCTGTGCCTACGGTTGCCAATTCGAAAGTGTACGTGGGCACGCAGACGTTGCTCAGCGTTTTTGGACTGTTCGCGCCGGCAGATTTCTCGCTGTCCCTGACGCCCGCTTCCATCAGGATTCGGGCAAAGGGCAGTAACACCGCCCAATACACCACCACGCTTGCGCCCCAGGGCGGATACGCGGGAACGGTATCGCTGAGCGTGAGGGGATTGCCGAGCCAGGCTACGGCCAGTTTTAGTCCCGCGACGATTACGGGGAGTGGCACATCCGCATTAGCGATTACGGTAAACAAGAAGACGCCCAGAGGCACCTACACGCTGAGCATTGTCGGCACCGATAGCGCCGGGAACCTCATCCACAACGGGATTGCCACGCTGACTGTGTTTTAGCTTTGGATGACGGACTTCGTCGCCAGAGCTGCGGCAATGGAGAGAGCGCAGGCCGGGCACGCAACCCGGTAACTATCGGTTTAGTGCACGCCGCTCGGGTCACTCAAGACGAAGATATCGGAAGATGGATTCTGCGGAACTGTGAAAGTTGCGCCGCCGAAAACCACCATTTCGTCCGATATGAGATCGTAAAAGGAGCTGTGGAAACGGCGAACCGGTCCGGCAGTCGGGGTTACGAGCTGCGTCCAGAGTGCGGTCCCAAAGCCGTTGGCGCCGGATAGAGTCCAGGTATCACCCAGAATGACAGACCCGTTGAATCCTCCCTCTATGGTCATAGTGTTATGCACAGCATCATAGGTCGCAGTATGACCGGAGCGGGCAGCGGGTCCGTTACCGGGATTGAGCTGCGTCCAGACTGGCGTGCCGCCGGTTCCGTTGGCATTGGAGAGAACCCAGACGTCGGCGAAGAAAGATGAGGCTCCCGCATCCCCGGAATAGATGATGAGGATGTTATCGAGGGAGTCGTATACCACAGCGCTGTTTTCCCGAGGGCCCGGAGGGCCACCCGTGGGTGCGAGCCTGGTCCAGGATGGCGTTCCGCTTACGTTATTCGCGTTGCTCAACACCCAAACATCATTGAAGTAGTTAGAGTTGCAGTCGTATCCGCCGAACAGGATTATTGAATTCGTATTCGCGTCATAGACGGCATTGTGACGCATGCGCGCCGCTGCGGCTGTGCCGAGTGCCGTGACCGACACCCATTTTGGCTTCGCGCCCACGGTGTTGGCATTCTTTAGGACCCAATAGTCGTTCTTACATACAGCCGGGTAACCATTGGCGCCTCCGAAGACCATCATTCGATTGGTTGCCGTATCGTAGAGTCCGGTGTGACCAAAGCGTTTACCAGGACCTCCTCCGGTCACGACCTGCGACCAGTTGATTCCCGTGGATCCGATCACGCCGCTTGCCCGCCAGTAATCGCCGAAGGTGAGGGTGTTGGAGTGCTGGCCACCGTAAACAAACATGCTATTGGTCGATGGATCGTAGAACGCGGCGTGGGAATAGCGAACCGGCGGTCCGGAGACGTACCACTGGGCTCCCGACGTCAAACCATTGGCGTGGCTCAACAGAAATGCGTGATCACTGGATTGGAGTTTCTTGGTGGAGGTACTGCTGCCGCCAAATACATACATGTTGCCCAGCGTCTGATCATAGACGGAGCTGTGAAATGCGAGATTGGGAGGCGTACCTATCAGTTTGAGTTTTATCCAGGAAGGCGAACTTCCGATTCCGTTGGGTGAGGTCAGCGCCCAGGTGTCCGAGAGCGTACCGCCTCCGGCTGTGGCTCCTGCAAACACGATCATTCGGTTGCTCGAACTGTCGTAAATAGCTGTGTGCCCGGTACGGATCGCGGGCGCCGCACCCGAGGGAAAAAGCTGACTCCACACCGGAGTGCCGCTGGTGCCGTTGGCATTCGAGAGCACCCACACGTCGCCGAACGGATTTCCTCCGGCATCTCCACCATAGAGGGTCATGATGTTGTTCACGGGATCGTAGACAACACTGCTGCCCTCACGCGCTGTGGGGCCCGGCCCATTGGGCGACAATTGAGTCCAGGTGGAAGCGCCACCTTGTCCATTGGCGTTGCTCAGAATCCAAACATCATTGAAATATCCGGTAGAGCAATCGCTTCCCCCGAAAACGATCAACTCGTTGCTGTTCGAATCGTAGACTGCCGAATGGTGGAACCTGGCTGCCGGCGCAGCTCCTGACGGCGTTACAGATATCCAGGCAGGGGATCCGCCCTGTCCATTGGCCGCTTGAAGAATCCAGACATCGTTGGCACAAGGCTGGGGAAGCCCCAGTGCACCTCCAAAGACGGTCATGGTGTTGCTGCTGGAATCATATGTAGCGACATGCCCGTACCTTCCCGGCGGAGTTATCCCGGTGGGAAGCAATGGGGAGAACACAAGTGTGGAGGCCGCAATTTGTCCCACCCAGACGTCATTCAGATCAGTACTGGTGTTGGTCTGTAATCCAGCGAAGACAATTGTCTGCCCTGATGTGGGATCGAATACCATGGATTGGGAAGAACGCGGGACCGGTCCGCTCTGGGACCAGTTTGGCGAGGAGCCAAAAGCCGCAGAAGAAAAGAAAAAAGGACTGAGAAGAACGCAGCAAAATCCAACCGTGCCCCGGCCTTTCATTAGGCGGCCTCCAAAAATGGGGTGAACCTGGGCCTAGTGGAAACTCTAGCTAACAACGGAAAAGAATAAGTGTCAACGGAAGAATGGAAGCAGGGCGTTCAGTTCGTGAACAATTGGTGGGAATGGACGGGCTCACGTCAAGCTGTGAGGGAGGGACCGAGGCAGGGTGACGGTTGGTTTTCGGAAGAGTTTAAACTAACTCTATCTCCATCCAACTCGGATGGGCCGAGGCGCTTCCAACCAGAAGGGATAGCCTGCTTGGGGACCTTTGAAGTTTCTGTCGGGAGAATTCATGAAAATTGGAAACTGGACGAGGATGCGCAGAGCGTCGGCGTTGGGCGTTTGCCTGGCCGTGCTCTTCGTCGTGTGTCGAGTGCGGGCTCAGGAAACCAAGGAGAAGGTGTCGGTCAATGATGTGGACCGCACTTACGTAGTGCACTTGCCCAAGGGCTACGATCAGGAGCGGAAGTATCCGGTGGTGATCCTGCTGCATGGGATGAATCAGGATGCGGATGACATGGAGCGGTTGACACGCTTCAACGAACTGGCGGACAAGGACAGCATTATTGCGGTCTATCCCAGTGCGCTGCATGGACGGTGGAATGTGGGCGTCCACCCGGAGCAGCGCCAGATGGGCATGGGACCGGGGAGCCGGCGGCGTGGAGGTTATCCGGGCGGCGGATATCCCGGTGGCGGAGGGGGATATCCCGGTGGAGGTTATCCGGGCGGTGGAGGAGGCTATCCACGACGGGGCGGAGGGTATCCGGGTGGTGGGCGACCGGGCGGACAGCGTCCGGAAGAAAATCGATCTGCACCGGCGGATGACATTGAGTTCCTGAATCAGATGCTGGACCAGATGGCAGGGAAGTTTTCTGTGGACACCAAGCGCATCTATGCCGCGGGCCTGTCGGAGGGCGGATTCATGGCGATGAAAGCCGGATGCTCGATGTCGGACCGGATCGCGGCGATTGCACCGGTCGGGGCGGCCATGCCGAAGACGATGATCTGTTTGCCGTCGCGTCCGGTGCCGGTGGTCATGGTCAACGGCACGTCGGACCCGGTGGTGCCGCACGGCGGCGGTACGGAGCACAATCTTCAGGTCCGGGTTATTTCGGTGCAGGACACTGCGAAGGCGTGGGCCAAGATCGATCGCTGCGCGGAGAAGCCGTCGCAGACCAAGTTGCCGGCGCGTGAAAAAGGTGGCATGGAGACGAAGGTCGAAACTTACGATGGCTGCCACGAGGGCGCGCAGGTGGTTTCGTTCAGCGTGAAGGGTGCGGGCAATACCTGGCCCGGAGGCGAACAGTACCAAGTGGAGAAGCAAGTCGGAAAAACCAGCCAGGATTTGAATGCCAACGAAACTATATGGAGCTTTCTGGTTACCAAAAAGCTTGCTGCGAAGAGTGGCACGGACAGCAGCCAGGGCGCGAAATAGTTTTTCCGATAGACGATTGGGTACAAAGACGAGGTTGAACCGACAACGAAAGCGCGTCCGGTCATATCAGCAATTCCTACGCCGATAGTTGCGACGTTCGTCCAACGGCTCGCGTCAGTTCTGTCGCGTCTGTATACTCACCACCGATTGAAAAAGGAAAGAGAAAGTGCCATTGGTGAGCTATGTGGACGAATACGCTAACCTGGCTACTATCAACCTGCACAGGGCAACGTCATTGCATTTTGTTTCTATCGTCGGCGGGATGCTGCGCTTCGATCGGCCAGATCGAGGCAGGAGGCTTAGGGTATGAGACAAAGTTGTGCGGCTTCGCTTTCGGTATTTGTATTCGGATTCTCCCTGGGGATCGCGGCACTCTGCTGGCCGGAGCCTCTGGGTGCGCAAGCCGCGCCGGCCTCGACGCCCATCGACATCGTCATTCAGCACGACGTCCCGCTGAAGATGCGCGATGGTATTACGCTCTACGCCGACATTTATCGCCCGACATCCTCAGGCAAGTTCCCTGTCATCCTGATGCGCACACCCTACGACAAAAGCGTCGGCTGGGCGGTCTCACCTGTTTTTAAGATAGTCCCGCGCGGCTATGTCGTGATCATTCAGGACGTACGCGGCCGTTACACTTCGGAAGGGGAATGGTATCCGTTCAAGCACGAGCAAGCGGACGGCTTCGATACCGTCGAATGGGCTGCCACGCTCCCTTACTCCGACGGCAAGGTCGGCATGATGGGTGGCTCTTATGTGGGCGCGACACAGATGCTCGCCGCCATTGCCCAGCCGCCGCACCTGGCGGGCATTGCACCCAACGTGACGGCAAGCAATTACCACGAGAATTGGACCTACCAGGGTGGCGCTTTCGAGCAATGGTTCGATCAGAACTGGACGTCTCAGCTCGCGCAGAACACACTCCAGCGCCTGATTGCCGAAAATACTAACGCGCTCCTCGGCACGTCCACACTTCCGCTCGCGAATTATCCCGTCTTCAATTTCGGGCAGTTGCCCGCCGACGCACAGCTCACTGCTGCTGTCGCGCCCTACTATCTCGACTGGCTGGCGCATCCCGACTATGACGATTACTGGAAGCAATGGTCCATCGAGGAGCATTTTTCAAACATTGCCGTACCCATGCTCCAGGTCGGCGGCTGGTATGACATTTTCAACGGCGGCACTCTGCGCAATTACATGGGCGCCAAAGCCCACGGAGCCAGCGAGGCGGCACGGACCAAGCAGCATCTGCTGATCGAAATTGGCGGCCACGCCGGCTTCGGTCGCCGCATCGGAGATGTCGACTTCGGTCCGCATGCCACTGAAAACGCGTACACCGACGTTATCCTCGACTGGTACGATTTTCTCTTCAAAGACCTTCGGAACCAATTCGCCACTGACAAGCCGGTGAAGCTCTTCGTGATGGGCGCGAATGAATACCGCCAGCAAGACGATTGGCCGCCGCCGCAAGCCCAGCCTACGAAATATTTTCTGCACTCGGGTGGCAAAGCGAATTCGCTCCGTGGTGACGGCTCTCTCGCCGCATCCGCTCCGAAGTCCGAGCCGTCTGATACTTATGTGTACAATCCCGCCAATCCCGTGCCCACGGTCGGCGGCCCACTGTGCTGCGACGCCAAACACATGGAGCCTGGCCCGCGCGACCAGCGTTCGGTGGAAAATCGCGATGACGTGCTGGTTTACTCAACTGCCCCGCTGGCCCGCGACTTAGAAGTCACTGGCCCCGTGATTGCCGATCTCTTCGTCAAGTCCTCAGCCGTGAATACCGACTTCACCGCGAAGCTCGTCGATGTCGCGCCCGATGGGTTCGCGCAAAATCTTACCGAAGGCATCCTTCGCATGCGCTACCGTGCCTCCCCCGAGCATGCCACTCTGATCAACCCTGGGCAGATCTACGAAATCTCCATCGATCTTTGGGCCACGAGCAACGTGTTTCTCCGCGGTCATTCGCTGCGCCTTGAGATTTCCAGTAGCAATTTCCCGCGCTTCGATCGCAATCTCAATACGGGCGAAGAAATTAAGTTCGCGCGCACCTTTGTCGCTGCCACCAACACAATTCTCCACGACGCGCAGCATCCTTCCGCGCTCGTGCTTCCAGTTATGCCGCCGAAATAGTGGAGAAGCACCGAGTAACCAGAATGCCCCCGAGTCCAAGTAGAGATGAGCGCCATCGGCCCTCGCCAGTCAGCCAACGTTTCGTTCGCGCGCTCCTGATCGTCTTGATAGTGAAGACTTCAAGCTTCATCCCAGAGCTTTGCGCACAAGACGCACGACCAAGTCCGATCGAGTTCACGAATATAACGGCCGCAGCTGGTATCAAGTTTGTGCACTTCAAAGGGAACAAGGGCATCTCGATTAATCGTGAGGAATTTGGTCCGGGAGTCTGCGTCGCCGATTTCGATGGTGACGGCTGGCAGGATATTTATTTCGTCAATGGACGCGATCTCTACAATCGAGGAATTTCCGTCAGCAATGCGCTGTATCGCAACAACCGTGACGGAACGTTCACTGATGTCACTGAAAAAGCCGGTGTGCCTGGAACCGGATACGGGCTCGGTTGTGTATGGGGGGATTTCGACAACGACGGCTTTCCCGATCTTTTTGTGACTCAGTATGGCCGCAACGTTTTGTATCGCAATAATGGGAACGGAACATTTACTGACGTCACGGACAAGGCTGGCGTTGCCGGCAATGAATCGGGGACGTTTCATTCAGGCGCCACATTTTTTGATTATGACCGCGATGGCTGGCTTGATCTCTATGTCGGGAGCTACGTCGCACTAGGCGACAAACGTTACTGCCAGTTGGGCGATGTGCTCAGCAGTTGCGCTCCCAGCGAGTACCGTGGCAGTCCGGACGCGCTGTATCACAATAATCGCGACGGCACGTTTACGAACGTCACCAAAGCCGCGAAAATCTATCAACCCGAAGGCAAGAATCTTTCGGTAGCGGCTGCCGACTACGACAATGACGGCTGGCCGGATTTGTTCGTTGCCAACGACGGACTGAATGCGTATCTCTATCACAATGAACGTAACGGCACGTTCAAGGAGACCGGACTTGTCAGCGGGATGGCTGTAACCGGCCAAGGGAGAGTCATGGCGGCGATGTGCATCTCCCTGGGAGACTATGACAACGATGGCGGGCTCGACCTCTACATTTCAGATTTTCAGCGGTCCTCAGACCACCTTTGGCACAACGAAGGCAAAGGATTTTTTGACGAGATCAGCGATCAAGCCGGTATCAGCCGGCCCACCCGCGATGTGCTCAGCTTCGGCGGGGGCTTCTTTGATTATGACAACGATGGGTTTCTGGATATTTTTATCGCCAACGGCCACGTCTATCCCGAGGTGGAACAGGCCACGCCGGGAACTCATTACAAGCAGATCAACTCTCTGTTCCACAACGAAGGAAATGGCAAGTTTGTTGAAGCCAGCAAGCAGTCGGGAAGTGGCTTCAGTACTCCTCACGTGGGTCGTGGAGTTGCCTTTGCTGATTTCGATAACGACGGATTTACGGATGTAGTCGTCGCCAACAACGGAGATTTGCCACTTCTGCTCCACAACAGCGGTGGCAATGGAAACCACTTCCTCAATTTCAGGTTGGTCGGAACGAAGAGTAATCGCGATGCGATGGGAGCCCGCATCCGCGTTGTTGCCGGGACGACGTCGCAAATTCGAGAGATCGCAGGGGGAGGCAGTTATCTTTCACAAAGCGATCTGCGTGCAAATTTCGGCCTGGGCAAGGCGAAGCGTGCAGAAATCGTGGAGATAGCCTGGCCCAGCGGGCAACAGCAGGCTTTCCGCAATGTCGAGGCCGATAAGTTTTATCTGATCGAGGAAGGGAAAGATCAGCTACGACCGCAGCAATTCGTACCCAAGACGGCCGGGTGCCTCGGCCAATTCAGCCTGCATCGATTCACTCCTCCGATGGCAGGCCTTCTGCACTCAGCGGAACCTCCGGATCAATAGGGTGTGCCTGTCCGAGCGGTAGAGACCCAGCACATAAAGTGTGGCCTTGCCCTTGGTGGAGTAGATCACTTGGCGAATTCGGAGGACTGGCGCGCCGTGGGCAACGCTCAGGAGTCGCGCGGTATAGGGGTCGGCGGTAGTAGCGTCGATTTCTTCGTCGGCGTGTGCGATTTCGAGTCCGTAATCGTGCTCCAGGATGGAAAAAAGCGACACCCGGTCCAACGGTGCGTTCGTCAGGCCGGCGAAATCCTCAGCCGATAGGTAACAGGTCTCGACCGCAAACGGTTCATCCGCGCCTAGCCGCAGCCGTTCCAGCTTAACCAATCGGCTGGCGGCCGGCAGAGCCAGTCGCGCCGCGATTTCCTGCTCGTTGTCGATCACGCCGAGAGACAGCAACTTCGACGAAGCCCCTAGACTCCGGCCCGCCATTTGCTCCGTGTAACTCATCAGCTTGTTGAAATGGATTTTGGGTGGGGCTATGAACGTACCCGATCCCCGCCGGCGGACGACCGTCCCCTCGCGCTCCAGTGCGGTTAGCGCATGGCGGGCGGTCATGAGGCTAACGCGATGAATCTTCGCAAGTTCCCGCTCCGAGTCGACTGCGTCGCCCGGTTTCAACTGGCCGGATTCGAGCCGTTTGAGGATCGTCCCTTGAATTCTCTTGTAGGCCGGCAGCCCGTTTCGGCGCACTTGTCGCATGAATACTCCGATGGCACCATACTACAAAGTGCTATAGAGCTCAAATATTAAAGTACTGAGAATTTTGTGTTAGGTCCACTGTCACTCTGAGGGAAATCAGGTATCCGGGGCACCGAAGTCTTCAACAATTATTATATGGAGATTTGAAGCCCCGCCCCGTGGATACTGTTTTTCATAGGCATGGGCCAGCGCGCGGAGTAAGTTCCTTTGCGCTCGGCCCCGTGGCTCCTCAAAATGTTTTTTGGCCTGTCTGCATTTTTTTCTTGACCTCTGCGATCGATGTGCTATATAGCATGGTCCCACTAGCACGATTGTATTATTGCTTCGTTCGGAAAAGTCCAGAGGAGGTTCTGTGATGCGTGGACGACGGTCAATTGCGTTTTGCTGCGTGCTGTTCATGTTGATGGCGCTTATGGGCGCCGTTCAATCTGCCTGGAGCCAAGAAGTAACAGCGGCTATCGTGGGCACGGTAACGGATTCGAGTGGAGCGCCGATGAAGGACGCAAACGTCACGGTGACTGACACCGAACGCGGCACAGAGTGGACGACAAAGACGAATGACTCCGGATCGTACAGTCTGCCACGGCTGCCGGTCGGAAGTTATTCGGTTAAAGTGTCGGCCGCGGGATTCGATACGGCTGTCTACCCGACGTTTACGCTGGTGCTCAACCAGACCGCGCGTGTGGACGTGCAGATGAAGGTCGGAACCGTAACTCAGACCGTCGAAGTTTCAGGTGCCGCGCCCGTGTTGCAGACCGAGACCACGCAGGTGAATACCGTCATTGATTCGGTGACCAATGACCTGCTGCCGCTGGCCACGAGAAATTATGTGGAATTGACCCTACTCTCGCCGGGTTCCGTTTCGCCGGACCCCGCTAATTTTAATAATGGAGACAATACGGCGAGCGGGGCGAGACCGTACATCAACGGCAATCGCGAGCAGGCGAACAATTTCATCCTGGACGGAATGGACAACAACCAGGTATCAGACAATCTTCTCGGCTACACACCCGCACCGGATGCCATTCAGGAATTCAACCTGATTACCAGCAACGCCTCGGCCGAATTCGGTAATTTCCAGGGCGGCATTGTCAGTGCCACTATCAAATCTGGTACCAACGGTTTCCACGGTGATCTGTGGGAGTACTTCCGCAATGACAAGCTGAACTCGAATTCCTGGGAAAATAGATTTAGGAGCGCTGAGAGACCCCCCCTGCGCTGGAACATGTTTGGAGGCACCGTAGGTGGCCCGATACTCAAGAACAAGCTCTTCTTCTTCTTTGATTACCAAGGGCAGCGTTTCGATCACCCGACCGCAACCCAATTTCTCAACGTCTTCACGGCAGCTGAGCGGGCCGGAGACTTCTCGGATATTTGCGTGGGTGACGATACCCACCCCGGTGGTTTCACTGGCGGATTGTGTAATACGCCGAGCCAACAACTCTACGATCCGAAAAACGGGAACGCTCCCATTCTCAACAACAATATCGCAGCTGTGGAAGCGATCGATCCCGTAGCGCAGAATTTGTTTAATTCTCCCCTGTACCCAGCTCCAACCGGACCCGGTCTTCGGAACAATGCCACCTACACCACGGCATCGTTGTTCAACAATAGTCAATACGACATCAAGATAGATTTCAACGCCACGGCAAACGACCACATTTTCGGGCGTTATTCGCATGCCAAGCAGCACAACCCGTCACTCAATTCGTTCGTGCTCATCGGGACCGGTTTCTCAGACGCCCCGATTGAGAACACGGTTGTGGACTGGAGTCATTCCTTCAGTCCAACGCTGCTGAACGATGTCCGCTTTGGTGTGAACCACATCCGCCTTCACAACGGAACCGCCTTCGCCACTTCGGTTGGCAATCTCGGAGACCAGTTAGGCATCGGATTTGGAAACCCCTCCGGCGTCCCTGGATTGCTCTCGATTGGCTTCAACGGAATTCTGAGTGGTATCGGCAGTTCCGGAGTCCAGCAGAAGTTCCAAGATGCCGTGATCCAGGCATCGGACACCGTCATCCTGACGCACAATCGCCATGTCTTCCACGCCGGGTTCGAATTCTGGCGGGATCGCGTTAATACCTTCTACACCGGTAACAACGGTGCGTTGGGGAGTATCAACTTTAGCGGAATCTTCACCTCTTCGGCTCCGGCTGCTAGCGGCACTGGAGGCTACGGCGGCGCAGATTTTTATCTCGGACAACCCATCAATTACGGTAGAGGAGTCAGCGGCGGCGAATGGGGACAGCGCGCCAGCGTGTTTGGAGCGTACATCCAGGACGATTGGCGGGCTACCAGCAATCTGACTCTTAACCTGGGGGTACGATACGAAGCTCATACTCCCTGGGTCGAAGAGCACGATCATCAGGTGAACTTTGATCTTATGACCGGCCAGGTACTGGCCCCAAATTGCTCGATAGTGAACCTTGGAACAGCACCGACAACGTGCAAGCAAAGCAGCCGGGGGCTTTACAATGGCACATATGGCGGCAGAGCCTTCCAGCCGCGCATTGGATTCGCATGGACGCCGGCAGCGCTGGGCGGCAAGACTGTCGTCCGCAGCGCCTTTACAGTTTCGTCGTACATGGAAGGCACAGGAACTAACCTGCGACTTGCGCAGAACCCGCCTTTCACCGCTGCTGAAACGTTCGTAAACTACAACGGACTCGCGACGCCTACTACCACGACAGATGAGGGCCTGAAACCTGTAGGGGCGCCAAGCGATCCATTCGCAGGTTCGCTCG
>WNFA01005541.1_pt1 | contig 16476 bp, 14 predicted proteins | sample 5400481 | NCBI WGS metagenome assembly WNFA01 (sample SAMN13153340, study PRJNA577476) | soil metagenome | isolation source: 120 cm saprolite under Douglas fir tree site 2 hole 1 replicate 2 | place: USA:California | collected 2015-04-18
CGCTTCCGCGGCGCGCTGCGTGATTGCCGCCGAGGGTATTAAGCTTGAAGGGAAAACCGTGCTGCGGAGCGCACAACCCAAGGTGGCATTCGCGAAGGCGGCGGGGCTTTTGCTTGAGAAAGCTCCAATCGCAGCGGGGATTCATGCAACGGCAATTGTCGCGCCGCTGGCCAGGGTCAGCACGGGGGCGAGCATCGGCCCGTACGCGGTGATTGGCGAAGACGCCCACATCGGCGCAGGAACGCAGATTGGCGCGCACGGCGTGATCGGGGCGGGCTGCTGGATCGGCGACAATTGCCGCATCCATCCGCGCGTCACGCTTTATGCGGGAGTGCGGATCGGCCACCGCGTGGAAATCCATTCCGGCGCGGTAATCGGGGCCGACGGATTTGGCTATGCATACGGAGAAGGCCGGTACTGGAAATTTCCGCAGGCTGGAATCGTGGAGATCGCCGACGACGTGGAGATCGGAGCGAACACGACGATTGACCGGGGATCGCTGGACGATACCCGCATCGGCGAAGGCGTGAAGCTGGATAATCTTGTGCACATCGCGCACAATTGCCAAATTGGGGCGCATACGGTGATGGCGGCGCTGGTGGGGCTCTCGGGGTCGTGCACGTTTGGGAAGCGCGTGGTCGTGGGCGGGCAGGCGGGTTTCGGGGAGCAATGTGAGCTTGAAGATGGTGTGGTGATCGGCGGACAGTCTGGCGTTTTAGGAGGCAAGACGATTCGAACGGGGCAAACGGTCTGGGGGACGCCGGCGCGGCCACTCGATAAATTTAAGGAGCAATTTGCTTGGTCTGCGCGGCTCCCGGAGCTGGCGGCGCGCATCAAAGAGCTAGAGGCAAAAATTGGCGCGAAATGACAGCAGCGAAGCCGCCCACTGGCGAATGATTGTCGTGGGCGGGCACACCCGCAGCATCGGGAAGACGCAACTCGTGTGCGACGTTATCGCCGCCTTTCCGAAAGCCAACTGGATTGCCGGGAAAATCACGCAATACGGACACGGCGTTTGCGCGCAGAACGGCGAGAATTGCGATTGCGCGCCGGATGAGCATGTTTGCGCCATTAACTGGGAGAGACATGCGGACTCGGGGACGGATAGCGCGCGCTTTCTGGCCGCCGGCGCGAAGCGGTCGTTTTGGCTGCGGACAAAGCAGGGCTATCTCGCGGAGGGATTGCCGCTCTTGAGGGCTGCTTTGCAGGAGACCTTGAAAGAAGCCGACGCTGATGCGTTGCCTCTAATCATTGAGAGCAATTCGCTGCTGCAATTCCTCAAGCCCACGCTCTATTTCGCGGTGATCGATCCGGCCCGCGATGACTTCAAGGACTCGGCGCGGGTGGCGCTGGATCGCGCCGACGCGCTTATACTCCGCGGCGCGATCGAGGGATCGCACGCACGAGCACCCTCGTGGCTAAAACTGCCCGCAAAACTGCTTCGTGAAAAACCATCGGTGACTCAGCGCGAAGGGGAGCCGCTTCCGGGGCCTCTGCACGTTTTGGTCGAGAGGGCGCTGGAAGCGGCGCCGACGGTTGCTGTCTGAGCTACTCTACGTAACACGGACCCATCTTAGGCGTTGACCCATTGTCGGAAGGCGGCGATAATTTAGTAGTACTGGGATTGAAGTGCGGTGTCATTCCTTTTCTTCTCTGCTGGGAAGTGACTAGGAATGAACCGGTTAGCGTACTCGCGGCGCAATCTGGCGAAACTCGCCAGCCGCTTCAGAGAAGACTTTGATGTGGGGGATTCTGCTTGGCCTCAGGCACACAGATTGGATTGGCTAGCCCTGCCCCTGCGGCGCCGCTCTGGCGCGAGCAGGACTGGGGTGCGAGCCTCGAACTCGCCATCGAGCGCGGCGCGAACCAGCTGCTTGCTCTGCAGGCCGACGCGGGTTTTTGGCAAGGCGAACTCGAAGCGGACACCACGCTCGAATCCGATTACATTTATTACCTGCATCTTCTCGGCAAAGCCGATCCGGTGCGGATCGCCAAGCTGACGAATTATGTCCGGCGCCGTCAATTAGCCGATGGCGGATGGAATATTTATCCTGGCGGCCCTTCCGAGCTGAACGCCACGTCTAAAGCTTACTTCGCCCTGAAACTGGCAGGCGATTCCCCGGATGCGCCGCACATGACACAGGCGCGCGAAACCGTTTATCGGCTGGGCGGCCTCGAACGCACCAATTCCTACGTGCGTTTTTATCTTGCGCTGGTCGGGACAGTGGGATGGGAGCTCGTCCCGGCGATCCCGCCGGAGCTGATGCTGCTGCCGAATTGGTTCTACATCAACATTTATGAAATGTCTTCCTGGACGCGCGGTATCGTCATACCCATGGCGATTCTTTCCGCGCTGCGGCCCGATTGGCGCCTGCCGGAGCGCGCCCGCGTGGACGAACTCTTCAAGGACCCGGCGCACAAAGATGCGGCCTTCGATTGGAGCGAGCGCCTGATTTCCTGGAGGAATTTCTTTCTGGCGCTGGACCGCGGCTTCAAGCTGTACGAAAAACTCCCCTGGAAGCCGCTGCGCCAGCGCGCGATTCGTGAAGCCAAAACTTGGATGCTGACGCACCTGGAGCGCAGCGACGGGCTGGCCGCAATCTATCCGGCAATGATGAATTCGATTCTCGCGCTGATCGCGCTTGGCTATGGGCCTGACGATCCGCTGACCTCGCGCGAGATTCGCGAGTTTGCAAAATTTGAGATCGAAGAAGCCGGCGCAATCCGCATGCAGCCGTGCGTTTCACCCGTGTGGGACACCTGCATCGCGATGGTCGCACTGGAAGAAGCTGGCGTGCCCGCGGATCATCCCGCGCTGGTGAAGGCGGCGGACTGGATTTTGTCGAAACAGATCATGGGTCCCGGCGATTGGCAGGTGAAGAACAATGACGCCGATCCGGGCGGCTGGGCCTTTGAATTCCGCAACGATTTTTATCCCGACGTGGATGACACCGCATTCGTGCTGATGGCTCTCCAGCGCGTAAAGTTTCCGGAGCCGGAGCGCATGGAAGCGGCCGTGCGTCGCGGGATCCAGTGGCTGCTCAGCATGCAGAATCGCGACGGCGGCTGGGGCGCGTTCGATCGCGATAATCACCGCAAGTACATTTGCAACATTCCCTTCGCGGACCACAACGCCATGATCGATCCGTCCACTGCGGACGTCACGGCGCGCGTGCTCGAATGTCTCGGTCGTTTCGGCTGGCCGGCCGAGCATCCTGCGGTTCAGCGCGGCGTGAAATTCCTATTGCAAGATCAGTGTGAAGACGGCTCGTGGTTTGGCCGCTGGGGCGTGAACTACGTCTACGGCACCAGCGGCGTTCTCCGCGCGCTGGAAACGGTTTCGCTCACGGCGAAAGACTTCTGCCACCGCGCCGTGAGTTGGCTCCGCTCCGTCCAGAAAGTCGACGGAAGTTTCGGCGAATCGCTGCTGAGCTACGACGAACCCCCGACCAAGGGCCAGGGAAACAGCACCGCTTCGCAAACAGCTTGGGGCCTGATTGGCTTGCTCGCAGGCGTGAGTGCGGACGATCCCGCCATCCACAAAGCGGTGTCTTATCTTGTCCACCACCAGGACGTCGACGGTTCCTGGAGCGAAGACGAATTCACCGGCACGGGATTTCCCTGCGTCTTCTACTTGAAGTATCACCTCTACCGCAACTCATTTCCTCTCTACGCACTGGCCAGATTCCGCAACCAGTCCTGCGATGCGGAGCAATACTGCGCGATGAAGTTGCAAGCGGCAGATTTCCGCTTGCGCAGCGGATTCTAGAGCAGCGAATGCGGTTTCCTCTTCGGCTCACTGCGGACCTCGCGCTGGGTATTGCAGCTCGCGTGCTCGGTGCGCAGCAAAACTCTGAGGAAGGGGCGCAGGCGTGACCACCCTGGTGACGGGCGCGGCAGGTTTTCTCGGGAGCCACGTCACGCGTCAGCTTGTGGCTCGTGGCGAAAATGTCCGCGTCTTGATCCGGGCCTCCAGCACCAACCGCGCAATCGCCGATTTGCCGCTTGAATACGTGACGGGAGATCTTCGCGACCCGCCCTCGCTCGAGCGCGCCCTGGCTGGGGTCCAGCGCGTCTTCCATGTCGCGGCGGACTATCGTTTGTGGGCGAAAAGGAAGCGCGAGATCTACGATTCCAACGTCGGCGGCACCAAGAACATTCTCGATGCCGCGAAGCGCGCCGGCGTCGCGCAGTTCATTTACACCAGCACCGTGGCGACGATTGCCGTTGACCGGCCCCAGCTCCCCAACGAATCGACCGACGCCAAGCTCGAAGAAATGGTCGGTCATTACAAGCGTTCGAAGTGGATGGCCGAGCGCGAGGCCCTTAAAGCAGCGAAAGAGGGCTTGCCGGTCATTGTGGCCATGCCCACGACGCCCGTCGGTCCGTGGGATTGGAAGCCCACGCCAACGGGAAAAATCATTCTCGATTTCTTGAATGGAAAAATGCCGGGCTACGTCGAGACCGGGCTGAATTTTGTCGGCGTAGAAGAGTGCGCTGCCGGCCATCTTCTCGTCGCGGAAAAAGGCAAAGTTGGCGAGCGCTATCTTCTGGGCGCGGAAAATATGACTCTGAAGCAGATGTTGGATACGCTTTCAAAGATTACCGGGCTGTCCGCCCCCAGATTGAAAATCCCGCACGGGCTGGCTTTGGGTGTAGCCTACCTGGAGACGGCCTTCTCGCGGCTGCTTTGGAGAGAGCCACAGATTCCCGTCGAAGGGGTGAAAATCGCGCGGCACATGATGTTCGTGGATTGCTCTCGTGCCCAGCGCGAATTGGGTTTTAAGCCCGGTCCGGTAGCTGCCGCGCTCGAACGTGCCGTCCGTTGGTACGAAGCCAACGGATACGTCGCGCCTGGCAGGGCGAAGCGCATCCGCCGCGCCGCCGCGGCGTAAGGTTTGTGTAGCGCCGGGCTTCAACCCGGCATCTGAGATACATAGGTTCATGCGCATCCTCATCACCTTCGCCATCAAGGCAGAATTTTCGCAGGCGTGCTCTCGTCATCCCTTCGTCCCTTACGAATTTGAAAACTGGGAGAGGAGAAGGGAATTCGACATGTTTAAGGCAAACATCGGTTCAGACGAAGTGACAGTCTTGCTCACCGGAATCGGTCCTGAGAACGCGGTGAACGCCATGTCGACAATTCCCCTCGACATGCATGACGTCTGTATTTCCGCCGGACTCGCTGGGTCTCTCGACCCGCGCTTGCATCCTGGGGACGTGGTAGTTGCGCGAACCGCGGAGACGCTCGATCAGGCACTGAAAGTCAAAAGTGACGCCGCTCTCGTGGATCTTGCTGTTCATTGTGGCGCGCACGCGGTCAATGTTTTTCTCACTTCCGGGAAGATCGTTGCAACGGCGGAAGAAAAGCAGGAATTGAGTGCGAGGGGCAGCGTCGTGGAGATGGAGACAACACATATTCTGTCAGCCGCCGGGAAACAGCATGTGCCAGTTGTCGCCGTTCGCTCGATCAGTGACGCGGCTGACGAAGACCTGCCGGTGGATTTTGGACGCGTTCTTGATTCCCATGGCCATTTGAGATTTGGCGGGCTGTTCAAAGAGGTAGGGTTTCACCCTTACCGTCTTGCTCCTCTAATGCGATTCGGCCGGCAGAGCCGCAATGCCGCGGCATCGTTAGCTGATTTCCTGGATCGGTACATTTCGGCCCTCTCGAACAAGTGGAACAAAGTGCCCTATCTCGACATCGAAGAGGTTTCGGCAACGTGAGCGGAACGGGCACAATCGTGGAAGCTCTGCGAATGCTGGGCCCCATTCCCAAAACCATGCGCGCCGGCGTTTACCGCGAAAAGGGAATCGTCCGCGTCGAAGAAGTGCCCGTCCCGGAAGTGCGCGACGGCGAAGTGCTGATCAAAGTTGCTGCTTGCGGCATTTGCGGCACGGACATCAAAAAGATTTTCCAAGGCTACGTGGAGCCGCCCCAAATTCTCGGTCATGAATTGGCGGGCACGGTGGTGGCCGTCGGCCGTGGAGTGACCAAATGGAAGCCCGGCGATCGCGTGATGAGCTTCCATCACACTCCTTGCGGCAAGTGCTTCTATTGCGAAAAGCGCCTTTTCTCCCAGTGCAAACAGTACAAGACCACGGGCCTCACCGGCGGCTTCACCCCAAACGGCGGTGGCTTCGGAGAATACGTCAAGGCCATGCCCTGGGTCGCGGAACGCGGCATCGTGGCCCTGCCGGATAACGTCACCTTTGAAGAAGCTACGTTCATCGAGCCCATCAACACCATCGTCAAAGCCGTCCAGAAGGCACGCGTGGCGCCAGGCGAAACCGTTCTCATCGTCGGCTGCGGCCCCATCGGTCTGCAATTGCTGATGGTCAGCAAGATCGAAGGCGCCAAGCTGTATTCCAGCGACCCGATTGCGGAACGCCGCGCCAAGAGCCTGACTTTGGGGGCCATCGAGTCTTTCGACCCCAGCAGTGGTAAGCTAGTAGACGAAGTTCGGGCCCGGACAGGCGGCCGCGGGGCCGATGCGGTTTTGGTGGCTGTAGCGCATCCGTCTGTCGTTGCCGATGCTTTGGCGGCTGCGCGGCCTGGAGGGCGTGTCTTGCTGTTCGCGGGCAACGACCCCGTGACCAGGATCGAGTTTCCTGCTGCGGCGGTTGGAATCGACGAAAAAGAAATACTAGGCAGCTATAGCGCGGCGGTGGACATCCAAGATGCAGCGGCCGGACTGGTGCTGAAGAAGAAACTTCCGGTGATGGAAATTGTCACTCACCGGTATCCCCTGGATAGAATTCAGGAGGCGCTGGAATTGGCCGCAACACCCACGGCGCTGTCCCTGAAGATTTTGATCACGCACGCATGAGAATAACCCCGGTGAAGAAATCGGAAGTTGGTGAAGAAGTGAAGGTTGCCGTAGCGCACATCGCGGTGCCCTCCAAAATGACCGCAGCGGTATTGTATGGCAGCGAAGACCTGCGGATTGAGAAGGTCGACGTGCCCTCGCTTGCCGCGGACGAAGTGCTCCTCTGCGTGCGTCTGGCGCTCACCGACGGCACGGACCTCAAGGTTTGGAAGCGCGGCTACCACGCCAAGATGATCCAGCCGCCGGCGGTGTTTGGGCATGAAGTGGTCGGGGACATAGTGGCGGTCGGGAAACGCGTGGATGTGCGTTGGCGCATCGGCATGCGCGTGATCGCGTCGAACTCGGCTCCGTGCCTGCGCTGCTATCTTTGCCGTCGCGGCCAGGAAAATCTTTGCGAGGATCTGCTCTTCAACAACGGAGCCTACGCTGAATACATGCGCATTCCCGGGCGCATCGTCATGGAGAACATGTTGGAAGTGCCCCACTCCGTGGATGACGGCAGCGCCGCGCTGGTCGAGCCTCTCGCTTGCGTTCTGCGCGGAATCCATGAGATGGAAGTGCGTGCGGGCGATACGGCGGTGGTGATTGGCTGCGGGCCCATCGGCCTCAAATTTGTTCGCATGCTCTCGCGGCGGGGTGTCCGCGTGATTGCCCTGGCCCGGAGGACGGCGCCGCTCGATATGGCCAGGCGGCTGGGCGCGGTCGCGGCAATAAACGTCAAAGAGACGACCGACATCGTCGCAGCCGTAAGAGCCCTAACTGATGAAGAGCGAGGCGCAGATTCGGTGGTCGAAGCGGCGGGGAATCCGGCGACCTGGAAATTGGCCCTGGCGATGGTCCGGCGTGGCGGCGTGGTTAATTTCTTCAGTGGCCTCCCCTCTGGTACCCACGTCGATATCGAGCCCGCGGCCATTCATTACGCCGAGATCAAGCTGCTTTCGACCTTTCACCATACGCCACGATTCATTCGCGAAGCCCTCGAAGCCATCCGCCGAGGAGACATTTCCGCGCGCGACTTTGTCTCCGAAGAGATTCGCCTCGCGGATTTGCCGCAGGCCTTCGAACGAATGAAAGCGCGCAGCGGCGAAATCAAATTAGCCGTCAGGCCGTAGCTTTTGCGCGCTCATGACCAGCTTGCGCGTCAGCCGGGCGAAGCCTGGTTTTTGCGCTGCGGATGATTGTGCGAAGCGAGGAATCTCTCTTCGGATGCTTCGTCCAGGCGAACTCGATGTTGCCGCGAAAGCCCCGCCGAGCGGGTGTTCGGCGGAAGCCGCGCAGCGGTATACGCGCCGGCTTGCCACTCATCATTACGAAAACTTCAGTGTCGTCTCCTGGCTCCTCCCGAAAGAACTCCACCAGCATTTCTACAACGTCTACGCCTACTGCCGCTGGGCCGATGATCTCGGGGACGAAGTCCCGCAGAAAGAACGCGCGCTCGAATTGCTGGACTGGTGGGAGCGCGAACTCGACGATTGTTTCAATGGCCGCCCCTCCCATCCCGTATTCGTCGCGCTACGCGAAACTGTACTCGCAAAGAATATTCCCAAGCAGCCCTTTGCCGATTTGCTGAGGGCCTTTCGTCAAGACCAAAACGTGAAGCGCTATCCAACCTGGGATTCCATGATCGGCTATTGCGTCTACTCCGCGAATCCCGTTGGACGCCTCGTCCTCTATCTTTGCGGTTATCGTGACGAAGAGCGCCAAGCCATGTCCGACGCCACCTGCACCGCGCTCCAGTTGGCAAATTTCTGGCAAGACGTTGGGCGCGACCTCGAAAAGGGCCGCATCTACATCCCCCTCGACATCGCCGCCGCACACGGCTTGACCGAAAACGACATCGTCGAGCGCTGCTTCGACCAGCGTTACGTCAATCTAATGAAAGATCTGATCGCCCGCACCCGAGTTCTCTTTGTGGAAGGCGCACCGCTAGCAAAGATGGTAAGCGGGCGCCTAAGCGTCGATCTAGAAATGTTCAGCCGAGGCGGCCTCGCCGTTCTCGATGCCATCGAAGCCATGGGCTACGACACACTCCACCACCGCCCCGCCATCACCAAAGCAAAACAATTCCGCCTCCTAGGCCGCGCCCTCTTAACCCATCTAGTCGCCAAGCCCATACGACCAGAATCAAGCGCCGGCGGCTTCGCATTTGTAGGGGCGCAGCGCGCTGCGCCCCAATTGGGCATCTCCGCATCGCGGTCCTACGACGAATGCCACCGCATCGCCCGCGCGGCCCACAGCAATTTCTACTTCGCCTTCTTCCTGCTGCCGAAGCCAAAGCGCGACGCTCTAGCCGCCCTCTACGCCTTCATGCGCCTAGTCGACGACGTCGCCGACGAAGGCGACGACCTCGCTGCGAAGCAGCGGGGCCTAGCGGATTGGCGCGCCGCCTTGGACGATGCCATAACGGGTCAGGTGCAGCTCGTTGACGGTTCAGCTGCCCTCATTTCGGCTGCACCAACCGGTGCAACCGAAGTCCTGCCTGCTCTCGTTGACACAATGCAACACTTCAAAATGCCCGCCAGGTATCTCCACGATTTGATTAGCGGTGCCGAAATGGATCTTACTCTCCGCACCTACCCGACTTTCGACCGCCTCCGCGAGTACTGCTATCGCGTCGCCGGCACGGTCGGCCTCACGTGTACGCACGTTTTTGGTTTTCGCGACTCCCGAGCCCTCGATCTCGCGGAAAAGCTCGGCCTGGCGTTCCAGTTGACGAACATTATCCGGGACGTTCACGACGACTTCGCGCTTGGTCGCATCTACCTGCCTGAAGAAGACCTCACGCGCTTCGGCGTTACGCCGCAGGATTTTGCACGCAGCGAAGCCACTCTTGGTGTCCGCGAGTTGCTGCGATTTGAAGCCAGCCGCGCCTGGCAATACTACGAGGAAGGTTCGGCGTTGCTCGGGCTCATCGATGAGGACAGCCGCGCGGCGCTTTGGCTTCTGGTGCATACGTACAGCGCGCTGCTGGCGCGCATCGAATCGCTCGATTTTGCCGTGTTCGGCGAGCGCGTCCGGCTCTCGAAAGCAGAAAAAATGCTGTTCATCGCCAAGGCGCGCTTCGGGCGCCCGACGGAAGAGAATATCCTTGAAAAGCGTGATCGTGATCGGCGGCGGGCTGGCGGGGCTGGCAGCCGGCGTCGCGCTGGCTGAATCTGGCTGGCGCGTCCGACTGTTCGAGCAGCGCCCCTTTCTCGGCGGCCGCGCCACTTCGTACGTCTTGTCCGACGGCGAGCACATCGACAACTGCCAGCACGTGACCTTCGGCTGCTGCACCAACCTCGAGGATTTTTACAACCGCGTCGGTTCGGGCAATAAAATAAAATTCTTCGACCGCCTTCTGCTCCTCGATCCCCAGGGCCGCCGCGGCGAAATGCACGCCGGCATTCTCCCCGCGCCCTTTCACATGGCGGGCTCCTTCTTGACTTTTTCTCCGCTCGCGCTGAAAGACAAGCTGTCCATCGCCCGCGCCTTCTACTCCATCCTGAAAAGCGGCGGTCATCCGCCCGATCTCGATGAGCCCGGCGGCATCTCCATGCTTGAATGGCTCCGCCGCCGCAACCAGACCCCCGCGGCGATCAGGCGCTTCTGGCGCGTCGTTCTCGTCAGCGCGCTCTCCGAAGAACTCGAGCGCATCGACGCCCGCTACGGTGTCGACGTTTTCTGGAAAGCAGTCCTCTCCAACAAGACCGGCTATCGCATGGGCGTTCCTGCCGTCGCCCGCGTCATAGACAACAAACTGGCCGCGGTCATTTTCGATGAAGGTCGAGAGGAAACTGCTGACGCATACATTTTGGCCCTGCCGCATCTCGCTCTCGCGCAGCTTCTCCCCGAATCCCTGAAAAAAGCCGACCCATCGCTCAGCAACCTCGATAAAATCAAGGATGCGCCCATCACCGGCGTGCATTTCTGGTTCGACCGCGAAGTCATGAAGGAACCGTTCATCACTTTGCTGGACACGACCACGCAGTGGATTTTCAACAAGACCGCGCTCTACAGCAGCGTGAACGGCGCCACTCCCGCAGCGGGTGCGGGACAATATCTTCAGCTCGTCATCAGCGCCTCTTACGATCTGCTGCAAAGACCGCGCCAGGAAATCATCGACCTCTGCTTGAAGGAGGTCCGCCAGGCGCTGCCCGCCGCGCGCGAGTCTAACCTTGTGAAAGCCACGGTCATCAAAGAGGCTGCGGCCACTTTTTCTCCGGGACCTGGCGTCGATCGCTGGCGTCCCAAGCAGGAAACAAGCATCGGCGGCCTCTATCTTGCCGGCGATTGGACCGCCACCGGCTGGCCTTCGACCATGGAAGGCGCCGTGCGCAGCGGCTACCTCGCCGCCGAGGCCGTTCTCCGCGCCTCGGGAACGCCGGGAAATTTTCTTCAGCCCGATCTGAAGCCCGATGGCCTTGTTCCGCTATGGGTGAAAAATTAGTTCGTTTGATTTTCGGGCTGCGCCGGGAATTTACGCCGGTTTGGCCGCACGCGCCATCTTCGCGTGATATCCGTCTGATTCATGGCAGGCTCAAAGATTTTCCGGGATGCGTTCGTGGCAGCCGAGGTGGCGTTCGGCAACCGTAAGGCTTTCGCAACTCTTGTCCAGAGCAGTGAATTCCCCGTGCGTGCTCTGTTTGAAAGCAGCGTAAGCCTCTCGCGAATCCCAGAAGTCCATCGTGATGTTGATGCGCGCGCGAAAGGGGTCGCGCAGCAACCGAGTCTCCTGGTAGTGCAGGTCGCGGCGAAACAGCCGTGCCCAGTCGCCGGAAGGGCCGTATACCGTTTCAAACCGCTCTCGGCATCCCGGCTTGACATCGAACTCCCAGAGGACTACAAACATAAAGGTCCCGTCTCCTGCTCGGACTTGGCCAATCCTGTTCTGACCCCCATGGGAAAGATTGCGCTGGGGGCCGAGTGTAACAATCCGATCGGATACATACCACGGTGGAGTGCGCATCAGCGCAAAACCTTGAGTTTGTGTAGTTGCGGTCCGGCGAACCGGCCGGGCGGAGGCATTTGTGGATAGAAAGTACGGTCACCGCGGGTATCGCGACGCGGAAAAGCAAGAGAAGAAAGAAAAATCACACGATCGCAAGCCGCCGCAGAGCAGTCCGCGCGGCGATCAGTTCGGCCCGCGCACGCCCCGCATGGTCGGCACGGTGACACGCGCCCGCTGCTCCAATTGCGGCGCGGTGCTGACGCCCGGGTTCGATCCCAACGGTCAATGCCCCAAGTGCCAGTTCGAGTTGCACTCCTGCAAGCAGTGCCGCTTCTTCGATTCTGGTGCGCAGTTCGAGTGCACCCAGCCAATCCCGGAGCGCATCACGCCAAGAACAACTGCAAGTTCTACGAATTCCGCACCACCGTCGAAAAAGACACCGCTCCCACTTCCTACGCCCAACCCGCGCAGACTGCCGCGGCTTCTCCCGCACCGCGCACCAACGACGCCCGCCAGGCTTTCGAGGATCTCTTCAAGAAGTAGTCGGCCCCGTGAATTGCTCCCCCCAGCACGGATTTGTCCCCTCCGAAGCGGCATTCGAGCTGCTTCGGCGCCTTGGACAGCCGAATATTGTCACCCAGCCAGGCCGCGTTCCGGCCATCTAGCCCCGCAAGCCCTATTCTCGGCTTGCGCGGGAACATCGCCTGCCCCGCTAGCGCGCTTAATCCCTTGAAATAGAAAGAGATACGGGCATCTGACGTAACGGTTACCTGGCTCAGCCCGGGTTGGCCCAGGACGTGTTACATAAAGGAACAAAGCTCGTTCGCCTTGATGAAGCCTGCGGCACGGCCTGCTACTCCGAACCCTGGGATTCTCTAGTTTCCTGTACTGACTGCCGTTGTGGTTCTGCGACGAGGAAAGGACAAGGGCTATGAACCTTCGCAATCTACTGGGCCCCGGGCTCGCTGTATTCGGATTCGCGGCGCTTTCTTGCTGTGCGCCGTCCTGCAAAGCGCAGGAGGTTGACCCTGATCATTTTACCTTGACAGGTGTCGAGACGTATCCAGAAGGAAACGCACCTGCTGCGCGGGCCATCAAGAGCGGCAAGAAGTTGCCCGAAACAAACCAGGCAAAGCTGATGCAGCCCGTCGTTCAAGAGCGGAAGACGCCCCTTGCACCCGCCGCAGACCCGGCGAAGCTGGCACCGGCCGCCCTTCGTGAGCGGAAGGCTTCTCCCAGCACGCCCAAGAAGAGCGCGACGCCCGCGCCCTCGAACTAAGGACCGCTCAACATCCTCCTCGCAGAGGGCACGATTTATCGTGCCCTCCGCTTTTTTCCCTTCACTCGGAACTCCTTGCCGGCGCGAGGAACTCTGCGCCATTGCCGCGACTCTCACGGCAATGAATCTCTTTTCGTCCTGCGCCGGGCTTTCGTGTTGCCAAGCGTGAGTTACGGCGCGGGCACGCGGCGGGGCCACCAGCGGCCCACCGAGCGGCAATAAGCGTCGTAGGGCGTGCCAAACGTGGCGCGGAGATGCGGCTCTTCGTACAGGATGACAAAGAGATGAGCGAGTAGAAGCCACGGCAGAGTGAAGAGCAGAATTGCGGGCGACTGTTCGTACAGGCCGAAGCCCGAGAGCACGATGAAGCCACCGGCATACATCGGATTGCGCGCGAACTTGTACGGACCGGCGGCAACGAACTTGCGCGGCGGGTCGAATGGCGCGGGCGTGCCTTCCCCGCGGGTAACGAAGGTCGCCACGCAGGCAAATGCGAGAGTTCCACCGGCAGCCATCAGGGCGATGCCCAAAGCGCGCGTCCAGCCGGACAACTCGAAGCCTAGGGTGCTGTCGTAGCGGCGGTGCAGGCTCAGCGCCACCCAGCCCCACAGAAAAATGAATCCGATGCCAAAGATCGCGGCGCGAAGCGCGATGAATAGCGTTTTCACGGCTTGGCCTCCCTGGAAGTCAGCAAGTACTTCGTCCAGTTGCCGTTGAGTTTCATCTTAGGCTTCTAATAGGCTTACTGTCGCGAGTGGCCGCAGGTTTCATTTTTTCTACAGCGGCGTTCGCCGGGTGCCGCTCAGGGCCATTCACCCCCCGCCGTTCTCTAAGTTCATTCAAACCAGTTCTGGCGCGGTTGGGAGACCCTTTTTGAACCAGCGGGGCATTCCCCTCAGAAAAGCCTCAGCACTCCTCGGATTTGTATCTTCTGCCCCTCTCACGGCTTAAGCCGTTGACTTCCCGTTCCCCCATCTCTAACAATGCTTCCTGAGTTCGTTCGCAGTGTTTAGCAGGAGGGCGCTATGCGTCGAGAACGGGCGCTGAAGGTTGTGTTGGTGTTGGTGGGATTGCTTTTTTCGGCTGGCGTTTATCCCGTGACGGATTCTTTATGGCACGCGAATCAGTCGATGTATACCGATGATATGATGCTTAGCCTCTATGTCGCGCTCGGCATTTTCCTGCTGATAGCAGTGCGTAACCCTTCGGCAAATCGCAGCCTGATCGCCTTCACAGCATGGTCGAGTTTCGCTCACGCCGCTGTTATGGCGGTGATGGCATTCCAGAAGGCGGACGAACGCGGACAACTGCTGATCGCCGTGGCTGTGCTTGGTATCATCGGTGTAGCCCTGATCGTGCTGGCTCCGGCAAAGGAGTCAGCCGAGCCGGTATCGGCAGCCGTTGTGTAGGCTCGCACTCAAGAGCGCCATGCACGCTTGATTCACGCAGCGAAGCGGCCTCTCCGCCGCGCGCGTTGAGCACAGTCCGAGTGTAGCGCCGAGCTTTGCCCCGTTTTGTGGGGACTCCCCGCGTTCTTTGCGGAGAGAGCCTGGCATCTCCCAAAAGCCGCATCCCTCGAAAAGCGAAACCCCAAAGGGTGCGCCACCCAATTCAAAAGCCTGTCCCACCCGCCGATAACTGGCGCTAGCACGCAATATAGAAGGCGGCCACTTTGCGGTAGCTTCTGACCCGTTGGGGGACTGCGATTTGGTCCGCGACATAGGTATGCAGGTATGCATAAAGGGACACGCAACCGCCTTCGCCGCCTCTAGGATGCTACCTTGGTGAAGCTGAAGGTTTGTCGTGCAAGTCAGTCCACCAAGCCGGCGCACGACTACCTGGGAACGCGGAGCACGCGATGACATCCGGACAAGGAAAAGTACAACTGCTGTCCACGAGCGGCTTGGTGATGTGCCTGTTCCTCGCCGGAACCCCGGCGAATGTTTCTTTCGCTCAAGAGACATCCGTGGCCCCGCTCACGGCAGATCAGGTCGTGCAAATAATGGTGGAAAGGAACGAACAACGCGCTCAGGCCCTGGAGAGTTACCGTGGGACCCGCATTTATAATCTCGAATATCACGGATTGTCGGATAAGAGCGCCAGGCTGGTTGTGGCGATGACCTACCGGCGGCCTAACGAGAAGAAATTCTGTATCCTTTCGGAGAGCGGCTCAGAACTCTTGCAGGGGCGAGTCTTGAAGCGACTTCTCGAAGCAGAGGTAGAGGCCATGCAGGAGGAACAACGCCGGCAGACGGCGATGGGCCCAAAAAACTACGAATTCCGCCTGGTAACGTATGAGCGGACAGGCGATCAGGGCTTCTATGTCCTGGAAGTTACGCCGCGAATCAGGAATAAATTCCTGTTTCGCGGCCGGATTTGGGTAGACGGACAGGACTTCGCCGTGGCGCGCATGGAAGGCGAACCAGCCAAAAACCCCTCGTGGTGGACGAAGCGAAATGCCATCCACGTCACCTATGAAAAGGTAGGCGAATTCTGGCTACCGGCGCGGAATGAAACCAATACGCAAGTCCGCATTGTCGGGAGTTCTTTGCTGACAATCGTTTATCGGGACTACGAGATTCTGAACGCGGGCGCCATGCAGGTCACCCCAACTTCGGGAAACATGCTCGGCTGTCCTGGGGAGCCGGCAAAGTTGTCCCAGGCTCAACCCTAACGCCGATCTTGTTTTCAACAGCGCCGGGTGCCCCAGGTGCCGGTTCTGCACCTGGGAGGCTTTTGATTTTTCTTCGATCATCTGACGGGTAGCGTGGGCAGGGCGCGCTTTGCAGCGCAAGTAAATACCGTTGCGGCCCCAGAGCGTCCACCCTGTTACACAGACGCTAGAGGAGTTGGGCGTTCCTGACGGAGAGGCCCACGCCCTCGAACTAAGGACCGCTCAACATCCTCCTCGCAGAGGGCACCATAGATCGTGCCCTCTGCGTTTTTTCCTTCACTCGGAACACTGGTTGCCGCTTATTCTCGGGACCCGAAATCACGCACAGCCTGCCGGAACGACGAGTTGGGGATTCTATGTCCCTCTGTACTCGTTCGCCGTGCGATTGGCGCAATCTAGAAAGTCAACTTCAATCCAAACTGAATTTGTCGCGATGTCGTCACCGTGCTCAGAATAGCGCCGGCGCTGGGGTTCACCATGCCTGTGGGCAGCAGGGCAGTCCGGTTTGCCTGGTTGGGTACCCCGAAGTTCGGATGGTTGAAGATGTTGAACATCTCGGCGCGGAAGTGCAGCGCCTTGGTCTCCCCCAACGCGAATTGCTTGAAGAGAGAGAAATCGCAGTTGACGAGTTTGGGGCCAATCAGCGTGTTCCTGCCAAGATTTCCTATCGTGCCGGCGGGCTGCAGCACAAACGCGCTTGCGTCGTACCAGCGCTTGGGATCGCCGAGGATCGGATTGTTGGACCCGCCTGGCCCGACGTTCG
>WNFA01003745.1_pt1 | contig 16467 bp, 12 predicted proteins | sample 5400481 | NCBI WGS metagenome assembly WNFA01 (sample SAMN13153340, study PRJNA577476) | soil metagenome | isolation source: 120 cm saprolite under Douglas fir tree site 2 hole 1 replicate 2 | place: USA:California | collected 2015-04-18
TAGCGTATCCATTGCACGCCATTCCCGTCGCCGGTGTCGGTCTCCAGTATTAGATCGTAGGGTCCGGGAACCGAGCCACAACTGACGTTCACCGTGCACGGCGTTGGCGGCACGTTTGTATATCCCGGGGACCAGGAAAAGGGCAGCGCCATCAGCGTCGCCAACTGTGGATTGTTCTGCAGCATTCCGGGAGCGAACGAACTCGGCGGCGGATAACCAGCGGAATGAAGGTCGCGCGTAATCTGATCAATTGCAACGTTGGCTTGTTGAAAGGCGGTGGTGAGGCCACTTTCGCTGGAATAGCGTAGCTGCGCGCCAAACAACAATGAAAATATTGTTCCAGCGATGATGGTGAATAAAACAGTGGCCACCAACAGCTCTACCAACGAATATCCATTCTCGGGTTGGCGGCTCTTACGCATAGTTGTTGATACAGCTACTTCTGCACCCAACTGTCTAAGTTAATTGGCAAGGCCGGGCCATTGGCATTCGTTTGCCGGCAACCGATGATGATGCGTTTGCTGATTATCCTGCCACCGCTCACTTGGGGAATCACACCCCAACGCAGTTCAAAAGTTGCGCACTTGGGGCAATTGGGATCGTTCGGATCCACGTAAGCCGGAATGACAAAACCGGTGACGGTTGCGGCGTTGAAATCAATCTGCGGCGCGCCTTGTAAATCCATGACGACCGCAGCCCCTGGCGATCCCGCGCCTCCCAGGCTGATGACATGCCCATCGGTATCGGTAAAGACGTTGACGGCGAGCGGCTGGCTGAGCATCTGGTCCAGTTCGCGCTGGGCGATGACGGTTGCCAAGGTATCGAGACGATTGCTGGCATTAAGTTGCAGGCTGACTGGCACTAGCTGCACAACGGAAATAATGCCCACCATCATGATGGCGCTGGCGATGATCATCTCTAAAATAGAGAAGCCGCTGTCCTCGCGGCGCAAACGGATACCCGACCGCCAGGAAGTAGGCTCCGGTCGAACTCCCAACTGGGAAATTCACAGTGCCCCGATAATCGAAGTTGATTTGCGATGTAAAATTCTGCGTGTTGGCAAGACCGGTGCTCGCCGGTCCCGGTGTAAGGGGCTGACTATTCGCGAGCTGCATATCGCTGGGCAGGATAACCATCGGCTCAGTGGGGTCCAGGGAGCCGTTGCCGTTCGTGTCGACATAAAAAATCGTGCTGCCATTGTTTACGACCATCTGCATACTCATCACCGCGTTGCGGCGTATCGCGGTGTATCTGGTCAGCTCAATCAGGTTCGCAATCTGTTGCGAAGTGCTGTTTAACCGATAGGATTGGATCGCGCCGATCATGGTCGGCAGGGCGACGCTGACCAGGATCAATCCGACGGCCAAAGTCACCATCATCTCGATCAAACTGTAGCCCGCAATTTTGGGTGAACACTTGCGCCGTAATGAGTTCATGCCAGCCTCGAAAGGTATTTCCGGACCACAACAGGTTCTCTGACGACACGCCTGTGGATGTGAGGGGTATTATGCCCGGCCCTGCCGATAAAGCAACCCCTCTGTGGCTCTAGTAGTCCCGCCTACTGGGTACTAGGACCAGACTGCGATTCTAGGCTCGGCACGCCCCAAGAAGCCCTCAATAGTCGGACCTGCGGAACTAAATTCTCCGCCTTGCGTTACTGTTTCAGGGAACCCGTGAGGTTGCATCTATAGCAACCTCTCGCCGTCCTGTGCGGAGGCAGCTCGATGGGTAATTTTTGGCTGGACCTAAGGCATGCCGTTCGCATGCTTTTGAAGAATCCGGGCTTCGCCGCCGCAGCGGTCCTGTGCCTAATGCTTGGTATTGGCGCCACCACTGGAATTTTCAGCGTCGTTAACGCTGTATTGCTTCGTCCGCTTGGCTACAGACAGCCCGAGCGCTTGGTGCGCATCTACACGGAATTTCCCACTTTTCCCAACGGTGGGCTGCGCCGCTTCTGGACTTCCGCTCCGGAATTTTTGGACTTGCGACGGGATCTGAAATCCTGGGACTCCATCGATGCCTGGGCCAACACCGGAGCAAACATCGCGGGCATCACGCAACCCGCGCGCGTTACTGCGTCTTATCTCAGCGGCGGACTGCTCAATTCTTTGGGCGTTTCGCCGATGATGGGACGGCTGATCACGCCTGCTGACGACGAGCCGACCGCGCCGGTCGTCGTAGATATTTCCTACGGGTTATGGAAGAGCGTATTCGGCAGCGACCCGCAAGTCGTTGGGCGTCAGACCCTGCTGGGCGGACAGAAATGCACGATCATCGGCGTGATGCCACGTGGATTTGAGTTTCCTCCCGGCGAGGTAGACCCGCCGCAACTCTGGTCGCCATTGCAGATCGACCCTGCTAAGCCCGGTGGCCGAGGCTCGCACAATTACTACATGCTTGGCCTGTTGAAGCCCGGCGTCACTCCCTTGCAAGCGCAGTCCGAAATGCAATCGTATGTGACAGCCTCGACAGAAGGGCACAAATCAGGCAGTGGGCATTACTTCAACACCAAAAATCACACGCTGGTCAGCTTTCCGCTGCAAGCGGAAGTTGTCAGCAACGTGCGTCCGGCACTACTTATGCTGCTCGGCGCTGTCGCATTTGTTCTCCTTATTGCCTGCGTGAATGTCGCTAATCTTCTGCTTGCGCGCGCCGAATCACGGCGTCGCGAAATCGCTATTCGCAGCGCCATGGGCGCGGACCTTCCGCGACTCGCCCGCCAGTTCATCACGGAAGGGCTTCTGCTTTCCGGTTGCGGCGCAATTCTTGGCTTGGCGCTGGCCTACCTGGGAATTCGTGTGATTCAGCTCACTAACGCAGGGGCTATTCCTCGCGCCGCGGAAATTGGTGTCGACATTCGGGTGCTGGTGTTCACGGTTGCTGCCAGCCTGCTCACGGGCATTCTTTTCGGGTTGGCGCCGATCATTCCACTGGCGTTGCAAAGTGTGCAGGACGCATTGAAGGAGACGGTCGGCTCCTCAACGGGCACGGCCGCCGCGCAGGGATTTCGCCGCGCTTTGGTGGCCGGCGAGTTGGCGCTTGCTCTCGTTCTTCTGGTGGCTTGTGGGTTGATGGTTCGCGGTTTCTGGAAGCTGCAGGAAGTGCACATTGGGCTGAATCCCGAAAATGTTGTCACCATGAGTCTGGCACTTCCGCAAACCACTTATCCAAAAGATGAAATGATCGATAGTTTCTGGAGCCGCCTTGAAGATCGCATGCGTAGCCTCCCGGGTGTGCGCTCTGCTGCCGTTGCCTCCGGGCTGCCGCCTTTGCGGCCCCCCAACATGAACGACACGCACATCGAAGGCTTTGTTCGCCGTGAAGGTGGTCCGATCGAGAACATCGACTACTATCAGGTGGTCAGCAAAGATTATTTTCAGACCATGGGAATTCGGCTGATGGACGGCCGGTTCTTCGACGCCCGCGACACTTCCAGCTCTCCCGATGTGATCATCATTAATCAAACGCTGGCCCGCACATTTTATGGAAATGAGAGCCCCATCGGCCGCCGCATCCAGCCAAACATGAATGGGGCGATGTGTACGGTCATTGGCGTGGTGGAGGACGTGAAAAATGCCGGCATCGACCGGCCCGCCGGCACCGAACTTTATCTGCCGTACACGCAAAAGCATGGCAGCGGTAACAATGATGCCTTTGTCGTTTTGCGCTCTAACGGCGACGCAAGCTCGCTGGCCAGCGCGGTGCGACAGGAAGTGCAAGCCATTGATCCCACCATACCGGTTTCGCACGTTCGCCTCATGGAAGACGTTCTCTCTTCCGCGCAGTCGCGTCCGCGATTTCTCACTTTGCTGCTTAGTCTTTTCTCTGGGATTGCGCTCATGATAGCTACGGTCGGAATTTACGGGGTAATCTCCTATTCGGTTGCGCGCCGCTCGAAAGAATTTGGTCTTCGCATGGCGCTCGGAGCAAGACCAACAAATATCCTTGGATTGGTGCTTAAGCAGGGAGTTCTGCTGACAGGAATCGGCGTTGTGGTCGGATTGATTGCGGCTCTCATCCTCACACGCCTGATGGCCAGTCTGCTCTTCGGGGTCACCTCCACAGACCCTATCACGTACCTAAGCGTCTCCGCTTTGCTTGCAGCGGTGGCCATAATCGCGAGCTACATCCCGGCTCGCCGCGCAACTCAGGTCGACCCGATCAAAATCCTGCGATACGAGTGAACGAGGGTACGGGAATTGGGCCGCGTAGACGTCGCCGATTGTCCAGGTTGTCGCGCCGAGCAGTATTAGGACGCCTAGCCTCTTCGTCCGACCGCCGTTCCTCCTCGGGTTCGATTGCACCCGGTACCGACCCCAAGTATCATTAGCGATCCATGTCTGTGGCCCCGCTCCATCTGTCCGCACGCTTTCTCCGAGCCCTTTGCCTCGCGTTAGTGGTTGCACTCGTCCCGCTGGGGCTGACGGCCCAATCGAATGAAACTCTTCCGGTCGATCAAGTTCGGCCCGGGATGCAGGGCTACGCCTACACGATCTTCGCCGGCGATCAGGTTGAAAAATTCGACCTTGAGGTTATCGGGGTGATGCCCAATTTCCTCGGCCCGCAGCAATCGATAATCCTCGTTCAGCTCAAAGGGACGAAAGTCGAGCGCACCGGTGTGGTCGCAGGAATGAGCGGCAGCCCGGTTTATCTTGACGGCAAGCTTGCGGGCGCACTTTCGCTCAAGCTCGGTATTTTCACGAAGGACCCCATCGCGGGTGTGACTCCCATCGCAGACGTCGTCCGCCCGCCGGTACAGAGCAGCGCTCAACAGTTCCCTCTTCCGCTCGATGCTTCGGCGGTGCAAAAAACAGCCCCGACATTTTCAATTCCGGCAGGCTCGTCTCTCGCGCCAATCGAGGCTCCGCTTATCTTCTCCGGATTTCAGGCCGCCACGCTGCAACAGTTCGCCCCCCAAATCCAAAGCTATGGCTTCGTTGCGGCGCAAGGCGGAACCTCCGCACCTCGCCCTGATGATGGTCATATTGTCCCCGGCGACATGGCAGGAATGGTGCTGGTACAAGGCGACGCGTCCATCAATTCCGCCTGCACCGTCACCGCAGTGCAAGCGGACCGCGTTTTTCTTTGCGGACATCCGTTCCTGAATCTCGGCGACGTGCAGATTCCTATGGCGCGCAGCCGAGTGCTTACCACGCTTTCCTCCGACCTCGCCTCCACGAAAATCGTAAATGTTGGCGGCTCCATCGGCACCATCACGGGCGACCATCTGACCGCCGTCACGGGCAGGCTCGGCGCTCCGCCACCGATGATTCCGCTCGACCTCAGCGTGAATACAAAAATCGGCGAGAAGAAATTGCATTTCGAGATCATCAATCATCCCAAGCTCACGCCGCTGCTCGTGGCTATCACCGCGTTCAACGGTCTCACGCAAAATGCGATCTACGGAGAAGGCACAACGTTGCATCTAACCGGCGAAATTCGCCTACGCGGCCGCCAACCTGTGCAAATTGAAAATACTTATGCGCCCGGCGATACTTTTGTGCCTGACGGCCTTCCGATCGCTCTCAGCGTCCAGAATATTTTTACCCGTCTCTTCCTGAACACGTTTGAGATTCCTGACGTGGAGCACATCGTCTTGCGCGTCGAAAGCGTGCCTGGCCGGCAATCTTTCACAATCGACAGCGCTTGGCTTGAAAAAGGTGATGCTGCCCCTGGCGAGACCCTGCGCGTGCGCGTGCTGCTGCACCCATACCGCGGGGCCGGCCGGATCGAGGAGACTACGGTGCACGTGCCCGATCAAATTGCCCGCGGCACCACACTGCGCGTCCTGATCACCGACGGCGAAACTCTTAACCGTGCCTCGCGCGGCTTTGCCTTTGCTGGTTCTGGCGGACCTTCGGGGCTTGACCAGCTTATTGGCGTTCTTAATCGCGAGCGCCGAAATGACCGCCTGTACGTCGGACTCTTTATGCCCTCGCCCACTATTCTGTGGGAAGACAAAGAGCTTCCCAACGTTCCGCTTTCGCAGATCAATGTAATCGACGGTCGCCCCACTCCCGGCAGCGTTCAAGTCCTTCGCGAGTCCCTGGCCAGCGAGTCTTCCGTCCCGCTAGGCGGCCCGGTTTCCGGCGTAATCTCCTTAAACCTGCAAATTCGATAAGAGACCAATGCCACCATTCATTAATGACACTACGCAGGGCCGTTTCCCTGAGCGCATCCGAACCGGATGCTCTGTTTTTGCCCGTCGCTTTTCACTCCTTCTTTGCTTATCGGCTCTCATCACTTCGCCTCTCCTAGCCGAGCACACGCGGACCTGGCGCCAAGCCTCCTATGAAGATTTTCTTAAAGGCACTCCCCATGGCGTAGCGGTGCGCAGCGATGGCCGCCTAGAGCTTGCGCCAAAATTCACGCTTATTGCCGATGCGGACGCGTCGTATCTGTGGTCGCTGCGCGTCGACTCGAAAGGCGCGCTCTACGCCGCCGGCGGATCTCCGGCAAAGGTCTTCCGCTTTGAAGGCAGCGCCGCAGGCAAGCCCACCACCGTTTTCGAGTCTACCGATCTCGTCGCGCAAGCAATTGCCTTCGACGCCAAAGGCGTGCTTTATGTGGCCACGTCGCCTGACGGCAAGGTCTATCGCGTTTCGGCATCCGGCGAAAAAACCGTCTTCTTTGATCCGAAATCGAAATACATCTGGGATCTCGCGTTCGGCGCGGACGGCACTCTCTTCGTCGCGACCGGCGACAAGGGGCAAATTTTTGCTGTCTCGCCGGATGGCAAGGGCGAACTTTTCTATGCCAGCGACGAAGCGCATATTCGTGTGCTGGCGCTAGACACGCGCAATAATCTTTTGGCTGGAACCGAACCGAGCGGACGCATCCTGCGCATCACTCGGGCGGAAAATAACAGTCGCACAGGGAAGGCCACGTCCGCAGGCGAAGGCTTCGTGCTTTACGAAACCGGCAAGCGCGAAGTTACGGCGCTCACGGTCGGCCCTGATGGAGCAATATACGCCGCGGCGATCGGCGAAAAGCAGCATCCCCCCGCTCAGGCGCCCACCACGGTCATCACGACTCCGCAGGGCACCACCACCGTCACGGGCGGCGCGGTTGTGATGGGCGCGCAACCTCAGGGGCAAACGCCTTTTATTCCTTTTCCGCAACAGCTTTCCTCCAGCATCTATCGCCTTTCGGCCGAGGGCGCTCCTGAAGAGCTCTGGAATTCCCGCGATGACGTCGTCTACTCGCTGGCGCTGAATTCCGATGGCCGGCTCCTCGCCGGCACCGGCAATAGCGGCGCGCTTCTCGCCATCGATGGCCGCGGCGTTTTCGCTCAACTCGCCAAAGCCGGCTCCGCACAGATCACCGGCATCGCACGCAATTCCGCGGGCAAGCTGTTTCTTTGCACGGCAAACCCCGGAAAAGTTCTCTCGGTCGGCCCCGATTACGAACCCGAAGGCACCTACGAGTCGCGATCTTTTGACGCACAGCTCTTTTCCCAATGGGGACGCCTGGACTGGTGGAGTCCTCCACCCGCGGTTGTTGAAAAAAGCAGCAGCCGGTCAGCGGCGACGTCTGGCGCGCCGCGTCTCGAATTTTTTGTGCGCTCTGGCAACACCGAGGATCCTGGCAAAGAATGGTCGCGCTGGTTCGGCCCGTATGCGAAACCTGGCACCAATGCCGAGTGCCCGCCGGCCCGTTTCGTCCAATGGAAGGCCGTAATTCACGATGGGCGGTCGGGCGACGGAGTTAGTTGGGTCAGCCTCGCTTACCTTCCACGCAACGTAGCTCCGATAATTGACGGGATCGCGGTGCAAGATCCCGGAGTGCGCGCGCAATCCAACGTCATCATTCAGAGTGGGCAGCAACCCAGCGTAAATCTTCGCCAGCCGCAGAGTTCCAACCCTACGGGAGTGGTTGTCACGCAAAGCTCGTCGCCGGTGCGATTTGAGCAGCCGCCGCAGGGCTTCCGGGACAAAGGGTATCAGTCCGTGCTGTGGAGCGCGCACGACGAAAACGATGACGAACTACGGTTCTCGGTTTATTTTCGCGGGGAAAACGAAACGGACTGGAAGCTTCTGAAAGATAAACTCGAGCAGAAATTCTATTCCTGGGACAGCACGGCGATGCCTGATGGCGCCTATTACCTCAAAATTGTCGCAACAGATGCCGCATCAAATTCCCTGGCCCAGGCCCTGACCACCGAGCGCGAAAGCGAGCGCTTCGTGGTCGACAACACGCCACCTGTTGTGGACGGACTAAAAGCAGAGTTGGGCAGTGCGCAGGCAAGTAGTGTCACCGTCCGTACAGCGACGGTTCGCTTCGTTGCGCGCGATGCGACTAGCAGCATCGAGCGTGCTCAATACAGTGTCGACGGCGGCGACTGGATTATCGTGATGCCAAAGAACGGAATCAGCGACGCGCCGGAAGAGCGCTACGAATTTTCCATCAGCTTGCCGGGGAGCAGCACAGCCCGCAGCGAGCACACCATCGCGGTCCGCGCCTACGATCGCTTCGAAAACGTGGGCAGCGCCAAAACGACTTTCAGGGTTCCCTGAGTTTTTGGATATAAGTAGGCGGCTTTCGGAATCTCGCCTATTGCGGCGTGTGGTATTTCTCAATCTCCGCGCCAAATCCGATTCGCCCATCGCCATACGGCTCATTCCGTACGTGCACGACCCGAGCCGTACAATGCGTCTCCTGCGGCTTGCTCCCGGTCACTTCCGCCGGCATGCGCAACGTGCAATCCATGGGCATGCCCACCTGAAGAGGCGCCGACGACGCAAAGAAAAATCCGCCGCGCGAAATGTTGAGGGCTTCGGTGAAATGTTCGCTCTTGTCAGAAGCTAAATCAGTGGCGCGAAAACGCAACGAAGTGCGCATGTTGAAGCGGTTGACTTGGCGGCGTTCTGAGCCCATAGCCTTGTGCTCCCGGCCAGGAAGGAATATGCGCTTGCTGGTCTGAGAGGGTTGTTATCAGCGTAACAGAGCTACTCCAGCGGTCAAGTAACAAAAGCTTCATAAAACTCTCAGTACGGAAGTGTGGTACCGGCTCGCAGACCTCTCCCAGTCAAGAGAATCACGCCTGTGACATAATATGCGAGCGGCCAATGAGCGTGACAACGTCCACTTCCGCGTACGCGAACCTCACCTGGCAAGCTATTTTGGACGCTCACGCCCGCATCCAGCCACGTATCCACCGCACCCCGGTTCTGACCTCCGCCTCCCTCGACGCTATGACCGGCGCTAGTCTTTTCTTCAAGTGTGAAAACTTCCAAAGAACCGGCTCCTTCAAGATCCGCGGCGCCAGTAACGCTATTTTTTTTCTTAGCGAACAGGAAGCCGCCCGCGGCATCGTCACGCAATCGAGCGGCAACCACGGCGCTGCGGTTGCCTGCGCGGCCGCGTGGCGCGGCGTTCCCGCCTTCATCGTGATGCCCAAGAACGCCCCGAGCGTGAAGGTCCGCGCGATCGAAGCCTATGGCGGGAAAATTACATTTTGCGAGCCTAAGGTTTCCTCTCGCAATGAAGTTTGCGCTCGCGTTCTTGCGGAAACCGGCGCCGCGCTGGTTCACCCGTTCGACAACGATCGAATCATCGCCGGCCAGGCCACCGCCGCCAAAGAACTGCTGGAGGAAATACCGGATTTGGACGCGGTGTTCGCCCCGGTGAGTGGGGGCGGGCTGCTTAGCGGCACGTGTTTGGGCGCCAAGGGAGTGCGTCCGGGCATCCGGGTCTTCGGCTGCGAACCGGAGCGCGCCGATGACGCCTACCGCTCGCTCAGCACCGGTCAACTGCAATCGCTGGAGTCGAGCGACACCATCGCCGACGGCTTGCGGGCCTCGCTCGCACCCAGGACTTTCGCGATACTGCGCGACAATGTCGAGCGCATCCTGCTGGCCAGTGAAGAAGAAATAATCGCCGGCATGCGCACCGTTTGGGAGCGCATGAAAATCATCATCGAGCCGTCTTCTGCGGTAGCCATCGCACCACTGCTGAAGCCGGGCGCGGTCGCAAGCCTGCATCTGTCCACTCGCGCAGACGGAGCACGGCCAAAGCTCGGAGTAATTTTTTCCGGCGGCAACGTCGACCTCTCCTCGCTACCCTTCTAGAACTTCGCGTCTCTAATGAATGGCGTACAGGTTGCCATCCACGCCGCCGAAATAGATGACGTCGTCCACGATTACCGGCGAAGAGAAAATCATTCCCACCGAGTACATCTTGTTTACGCCCATGACCATATTTTCATAAAAGTTTTCCGTGAAGGCTGCGGCATAATTTGGCGTGCCGTCTGGTTTTGAGAATGCGGCGAGGTTTTGCTGCGAGGCTTCGGTCTGAAATTCCCACGTAGGCTTCTGCGTTTTCAAATCGATGGTATGAAGTTTGCCATCATGCGAAGGCTGGTAGAGCAGGTCTCCCGCGATGGCTGGCGATGCGAACATCGGCCAAGTCAGCTTGAGGGAGAAAATCTCGGCTCCTGACTTCGCGTCCACGGCGTGAAACATGGCGGAATCGGAGGTCGCGAAGTAGACCTTGCCATCCTTCACCGCCGGCGAAACGATCACCCACGAGCCCTTGTTGTTGTAGGCCCACTTTTTCTCACCGGTGCGCGCGTCGAGGGCGTATAGATTCGAGTCTCGGCAGCCGAAGTAAACAATGCCATCGGCTACCGCTGCGGAAGACTGAACGCCCACCTGGTTGTAAATCTCGTGATCTTCGCCGGTCTTGAATTTCCACTTTTCTTTCCCGGTCGCCGCGTCCAGCGCATAAAAATAACTGTCCCAGCTTCCGACAAATAAGCTGCCGTCCGCAATCGCTGGCGAGGCGTGCACCACGTCAGCAGTCTGAAATTTCCAGCTCATCTTTCCCGAGGCAACGTCTAGTGCATATACGTTCCCATCTCCGCTTCCGAAATATACATTCCCTCCCGACAGCACGGGCGAGGACAAATAACAATCGAATGGGTCGGGCATGGTTTCGCCCTCCGGAAGCGTCCCGTGCAGGTGCTTGGCGGCGAAGCGGCGTTCGCCGGGGGTAGCGAATGTCCACTTCAACTGCCCATTCGCGGCATCAACGGCGTAAAACTTGCCATCATAACTACCAAAATAGACGACTCCGTTGTCCACGGCTGGCGACGAGACCACTCGCGCGCCGGTTTTGAACTTCCACTTCTGCGTCCCCGCCCGCAGATCGACCGCGTAGAGATTGCCGTCGGTGCTGCCAACATAAGCGGTGCCGTTGACGACCGCCGGGGAGGAAATCACATAGCCGTTAGTATGAAACTTCCATTTGATACCGGTGAGTTTAGGCACGCTAGCCCCATCATAAACGCCCGTATGGCTCGGATTCCCGCGGAACATTGCCGCGACGGGATCCTTGGCTGAGGTTATTGTGGAAACAGCGAGACACAAGAAGGGCACGCACAACAGGGTAGGTGGTTTCACTGCCGATTAAGACGCGTTGCCGCGGCAACTGTTTCCAGCGAATCAGGCAACTTAATCGAAACTTGAGAACTCTTTATTTCGCAGCTAGCCAGTTCTTCGTAGACATGCACGGGTAAAAACTAATCTGTCAGAACTTAAGCGCCTGGAGTTACTTCCGTTGGGCCCAGGCCAGGCCATCCGGCCCCTTTCCGGTCGCGACCTTTCCCGTTATTTCCAGCTTCTGTAGGTCCACCGCCACGACTTCGTCCTTAGCGCTCACCGCGATATAAGCCCGAGAACCATCGGGCACGAGGAGAATGCCTGCGGAGCCGCCGCCAAAGTCGAACCTCTTGACTTCTTTTTGCGTTCCGACGTCGAGAATCACAAGGTTTGCTTTGGACGAACCCGACGAACCGCCGGAAACCAGCACTTGCCTGCCATCCGGAGTGAACTTCAGGCGATTGCCTCGAACCGGAATCGGGAAGGTCTGCGTCGCCTTTTTCGAGGCGATGTCAATGATTGTGACGGTTCCGTCCTGAGCGTTGGCGACCCAGATTTGCTTGCCGTCGGGGGAAAGGTCAAATCCTTCGGATCCGCGCCCTGCTGGAACATTGGTCACGCGCCATGTTTTTCGTGGGGCCCCCGGGGGCGGACCAGGAGGTGGCGCGGAATTCGGAGGTCCGCCGGGAGGGGGACCAAAGCTCCCTATGGGAGGCAACACTTCTTCGATGATGCTGATAGTTCCGCTGCTGACATTGGAGGTGAAAACACTCTCGAGATTCCGCGACACCACGACCATGTGCGTCCTGTCTTGCCCGGTCCCCATCAACCAATCAACGGCTTGCGTCGCAGGATCATAGCGGCCCACTACCTTGTTCGTTTCCGCCGTGAAATACAGCTTGCCGCCGGCAAATGCCAGTCCATGCGGAGAGCGCAGGCCGCCGAGATCGATGGGCGGCATTGCCTTTTGCGTGCTGAGATCGACCACCGAGATCGTGTGCAGAGAGCTGTCGGAACCGCCGTAGTTGGAAATATACGCAAGTTTACCGTCGGGCGAGGCCTCCACTTCGTGAGGGTCCGGCCCGGCAGGCACCTGCCCGACGATCTTGAGGGTCGTCGGGTCAACGATGGCAAGTTTGTTGTCAGCTTTCTCCAGAACGAGCAATGCCGGCGAAGACGTTTGCCCGCCAGCAACGCCCGCGGCCAAAAGGAACAAGAAGACCAGACTTCGCGGATGCGAGACTGAAGTGGAGCTCAATCCAATCATGGTCACCTCCTATTTTGGCGGCTCGGGCTTGGCGAGCCGTTGCTCCACGTTTGGAGGAAGCGATTTGATGCGTTTGATATAGGCAGCGGCGTTCCACAATTTTTCATCCGAGTCCCACTTGCCGTTGGCGAACATCCCCGAAAACCGGATACCGTGCTTGGCGACCCAGAAGATTTGCGCTTCCGTGTAGGTCGTGCCAGTTTCAGGCAGTTGCGGAATGGGAGGATACAAGCTATCGCTGGATGTATCCGGCTTTCCGGGAGTCCCGTGGCACCCGGCGCATCCATCGAGATAGACCTTGCCGCCCGCGATCAGGTTTTCGTCAGTGGCCGGGACAGGATTGGGCATCTCTGGCGCGCGACGCCGAACCGAAGCGTGCACAGCAGAAAACATCAGCGCCTTTTCCCATCCTGACGGAGGAAGATCCGCGCGAACTTCCGCAAACCCAAAGCGCAGGTAAGCGAGACTTCCAACGAGCAGCAAAAGCACCGTGAACAGGACGCCGCCCAAAAAATTCCTCACTATTTCTCCTTGAGCTTGAGTTTGCCCGCGGCCTTGTTCTCCTCCAGAAAATCGCGAAGTTGGGTGCTGGCGTCCAGTAACCGTGTCCACTGCTCGTAATACAGTGTGACCGGAAATCGCCCCAAACCGTAGACGCTGACGCCACCCTTTCGAGCTCCGCCAATCGGGCCTTCAACTCTTCATAAGACGGCTCAGCCATGACACCTCCTAGGATGGGAATGACGGCGATTATACAGAAAGGGTGGTCGTTACAAGAGATGTGAAATTGTTTTAGCCGGACAAGTCACGCGGGACGTTCGATCACGCCGTAAGGGCGCAGCCCGCCTGCGGCAGGCAGGCATTGCTGCGCCCCTACTTGGAGAGATTGATCGTGAAAGGCGTTTGGTTCTTTGGCTGGAAACAACGATTCGGCGTTGCAGCTTATGCGCCGTCTTAACTCTGCGTTGCCGCAACGGTCGCGGGCTGCTGCAGACGGAACTCCAGAAGCGTTTCGCTCGGCACCTTCACTTGCTGGCCGCGGGTTAGTACCTGCACTGCTCCCCCCGCGCCAGCTCCAACTCCGGCGCCAATGGCGGCGCCTTTTCCGCCACCAGCAATGGCTCCGATGATCGCCCCGAGCGCCGCTCCGCCACCCACTTTCTTCGCCGTGTTCGAGCCGCGACCTTTGCCCTGCAGCGTGTAATCGCTGCTCACCAGCGGATAATCGTGCCCATCGATGACCATGCGCGTCAGTTCGAGCTGCAACTCGGAGCTGCCGGATATGTGGCCCGCCTCCTTAGCTTCCGCGAGCCGACCATAGACGTCCGTGCCTTTGCGCGCCACCAAGCCGTTATTGATCGTCAAATCTGTTTCCAGGCTGGCGTGAAAGATGTCCCCTACGTGGTTCTTTGCGGAATCGACGCCGTCAATCATTCGAACCAGAATGCTTTGTCCAGCGGGAATAGTGACCGTGCCGCCTGCGGGCATTGGCTGTGCCTGCGCAACTGGTGCGGGCGCAAGCCTTGTAGGCGGAGCGGGAGCCGGACCCGGATCAGAAGGCGGAGGAGCGGCAGCGCTGCCGCTGTTATGCGTGAACGTCAACGCCACAACGTCGTTGACGTTAAACGTTTGAATATTGCCCTCTACTTGAAAACGCAGCACCGCTTGCGTGCCTCCCAGATAGCGGCCCTCCAAGACTCGCCCATCCTTCAATTCCAAGGTGTCAGCGGCCGCTATTGTTACAAACAGCAGAAGCATGGCGGCGGTGGCAACAAAACGTACAAAGCGCTTCATTGTGATTTCCCCTCTCGACGATGGTGCGAGAAGATAGCCGCGATCCCTCCCCATTGATCATCGCAAACGGAGTGACCACAGAATCGCGCTTCTCAGCTAATTATTCTATTGCCTTTGATGTTGCCACGGGCCCAGAAGATGTATTTTGCTCAGCGGATTGGTAAATCCGGCGCGCGATGTCGGCCATAAGTGCCGCGCTATCTTTCGATTCCGCCATGCCGCGCACCAGGATCACCAGGATGAACGGGCGGGGACCATAAACGATCGCCGCGTCGTGGTGAATTTTGGCGACCTCTCCGGTTTTGTGGGCTATTCGCGTGCCCGGCGGCAAGCCCGCTGGAATCGCTTCGTTGAACTTTTGGTGTGACAGGATCTCAACCATCTGCCGCGACGAATCCGCATCGACTGCCTCTCCTTTGGCAATGGCTTCAAGGAGGACCAATAAGCCGCGCGCCGTGGTCGTGTTGTTCATTCCCTTCTCATACGCTTTATTGTCTTCAACCCCGCGGAGCACATTCATGCCATCCGCATGCAGCGCGGTCACCGTGGCACGAATATTGGCAACACCGACCTTCTCGATCAAAATGTTCGTAGCGAAATTACTGCTCACCGTAATCATGAGTTCGCAAAGCTGGCCAAGCGTGCGCGTCTGGCCAATAGCTTTGTATAGATCTGCTTCTGAATCGTCCGCGGCATCGAGCGTATAGATCGAGCCATCAACCAGGCTATGAAACTCGTTCTTGATGGTAAGCGGATCGTAGAGCTTCACTTTGCCTTCGCGCACCTGATGAAACAGCTCAATCATCACCGGAATCTTCATGGTGCTGGCGGCGTGAAACACATCATCCGCGCGCGAGAACCATTCCAGTTTTCCATCCACGGTGCGAAAGGCGACGCCAACATCCGCGGCGCTCTTCTGAATGCGAGTCAAGATGTCGCCCACAACCTTTTCATCGACAGACGTTGTGGCAACTTGTGGAGCGTATTTGGTGGAAGCAGGAATCTGTTGATACTGGGCGACCGCAACAGGAACAGAGGAAACTACAAAAGCTATACCTAAAGCTAGCGACTGCCAGAGAGTCATGGCAGGAGATATTGCCCGAAGGCCTTCATCAAAACAACTGAGTTAAAAGAAAGGGGCCCAGCGCAACCAGCCCGGGCCCAATCCTACGAGGAGCGGTTTGGTCCGCGATTAGAGTCTGCGCCGCGCCGCGTCCGCTTCCTCCGCCAGGCGCATCAGCTTAGCAACGATCCCGGTGTTCTTCCCTGTCGCTGGGTCCAAAAAGAGCCCGTCTTCCACGAAGCTTCGCACCGCGCCAGTGGCTGCCAAACGCGTTTCCGTCGGCCGGGCAATCGAAACAACGCCGAGGTCCCTATTCAGAAAGAAAGTCGGTTCCGGCATGATCAGATTGGTTTGGAACAGATCGGCGTTTGCCGAGGTGCTCGGACCACCGGTGTTGGGGTCAACTCCGGTGTTCAACATCGGGAAAGACAGGTCGCCATCGGTAACATTCGGGGCGTTGCCGGCCTTGTCCTGCCAGGTTTGGAAATGCATTGCTTCGGACGGGCCAATGCTGAGCAAAACGCGCAGTACCTCCACGTTGGTTACACGCTGAGCAAGGCTCGGGTACAAACTGGTGCCACCCTGTTCGATGAACGCGAAGTGAAATCCAGCGGTGTTGGCTATGGCCTGAAGGTGAACGGAGATGTTACCCATGCTGTCTAGCACAAGATCATCGTTGCTCACCGGGATTGCGGGATGCTGTCCTTTGGCCAAATCCGGCACAGCGTTCTCGAACTTCCCGCCCAGGTCGGGATTCTTCGAATCGCTGCGGTAAACGGTCCACCAACTGGTGTCGACCGTTAGTTGCTTCAGATTGGTCAGCCGGCCGTGTTGCGGAACTCCGGTTACACGGCTGGGAGGCAGAATTGCAAACTCGCTAAGGTCTATGGGTTTGGCGCCTTTCGATTCGAGGTAATTATTCAAGAAGGTGTGGTGACTGATCTCGTCGTCGGTATTGTCGG
>WNFA01002057.1_pt1 | contig 16466 bp, 18 predicted proteins | sample 5400481 | NCBI WGS metagenome assembly WNFA01 (sample SAMN13153340, study PRJNA577476) | soil metagenome | isolation source: 120 cm saprolite under Douglas fir tree site 2 hole 1 replicate 2 | place: USA:California | collected 2015-04-18
GATGGGGAGAAAAATTTTCGAGTAGCCCGCATAGATGAAAATCGCGGCAAGGACGAGGCGCCCAATCCAGATCACCACGCGGCGCGGAGTGAAGGGGCTCGATTGCATCATGAGGTCATTCTCTTGCAATTGACAGAGATACGCGGCTACTTCTGGCTTAGCAGTTGATCCAGAAACTGACGGAGAATTTCGTAGCTCATAACACCGGCATAGGGATAGGTCTGGCCTTTGCAATGAAAAACCGTCGTCGGCGTTTGGTTCACATGATAGGTTTGGCCGAGCGAATAATCTTTGTCGATCAGGGGCTCGAGCGTGCCGAGTTTCACCAGGCTGCGCACCTTGGTCATGTCGGCGGAGGAAAGGGCCGCGGCCACGCTTCCATCGACGTCGCCGCTCTGCTCCCACTTCTCCTGGTTTTGAAAAAGTGCCTGTTCCGCCGCTTCCCCTTTGCCGATTTGCGCGGCGGCACGAGCATAGCGCGCCGCGACTCGCGAATGGGCGTGCATGGGCAACGGGAAATCGCGATGAATCAAGTAGACCTTGCCGCTGCTGACATAATTGTCCATCAGCGCGCGATTCGTTGCCAGGTAGAGCGTCTTGCAGGCCGGGCACTGAAAGTCGCTGAACACTTCCATGACGATGGGCGCGGTCTTTGAGCCGAAGGCTTTGTGGGGATCGATGTCGCCGATACCCGCCAAGAGCTGTTGTGCCGTCTGTGGCGCGGTGCTCCGCGGTTCACGAGACTTTACCGGCGCCGCAGAAGGAGGCAGTTCCTCAATTCGGCTGTCGTCCGACGAAACGGGAGATGCGGCGGCGGGCGTGGGATCCGGCGTCGCCGAGGGTAGTGGTCTGTTAACTGATGAATTGTGTGAGGCCAGCGCGGGGTGCGAACCCCGGTTCAAGAGACGGACACCAGCCAGGAAGGCGAAGAGTATTGCTGCGACTACAAGAGCACGGCGACTCACGCGATCCTCCGGCGGCGACTCTTTCCAAGCAGAACGGCACAGATCATACGCAGGTTACCACAGGTTCAGACTGACAAATCCAAGCACAGCCAATGCGCGTTTCCACGCTATAACAACGCCCCCGCGTTTCGTTGCGGGTTCGTCGAGATGCGTTGTACCTCTGCATAGCCTACCGTTCTGAGAAAGAGAGCATGAGCCACACAAAGTGAAAAGGCTGGACTTCTCTTCTGGGTAACCGGCGCAAAACAGGGGCCTTAACCACTCCGGAACGGAAGGATGGGCAACCGCACACTGAATTGAATAGCGTGATCTCCGAATCGGCTTGCTATGCTGGCTAACACAGGCGACGGCACGACGCTGGGACCGGAGAAACTTTAGACCCGGGCTGAGGCCCTCTAAGATAGCCGTAAGCTGTTAAAAAATAATAGTTTACAGTTGCTATAAGAAAACTTGACAAATAGACACTCAAGTTGTATGCTCACTGTCGGTCAGCATGCAGGACCACGGGATAGAGCGAGCTCTGCCCTCGTTTTGATTTTTGTATGACAGGGGCGGGCAGAGTGTACAACGGCTTCCAGGAGGAAAGGCAGCAATGAGCAAGATTATTGGAATTGACTTAGGCACCACCAACTCGGTCGTAGCCGTTATGCAGGGCGGCGAGCCGGTAGTAATCCCCAACCAGGAAGGCGCGCGCACGACTCCGTCGGTCGTGGCCATCACAAAAGGTGGCGAACGCCTGGTCGGACAGGTCGCGAAGCGGCAGGCGGTGACGAACCCCGAGAACACCGTGTATTCGATTAAGCGCTTCATGGGCCGCCGCTACGACGAAGTCACCGAAGAGATGAAGCGCATTCCGTACAAGGTCGTCAAGGGAGAGCACGACGATGCGCGCGTGGAAATTTTAGGGAAAGTGTACAGCCCCCCGCAAATTTCCGCGATGATCCTCGGCAAGTTGAAATCAGCTGCGGAAGATTTTCTCGGCGAGAAGGTGACCAAGGCCGTCATCACCGTGCCCGCGTATTTCAACGATGCCCAGCGGCAGGCGACCAAGCAGGCGGGCGAGATCGCCGGCATGGAAGTGGTGCGCATCATTAACGAACCCACGGCGGCGGCACTGGCTTACGGCCTGGACAAGAAGAGCGACGAAACGATCGCCGTCTATGACCTCGGCGGCGGCACCTTCGACATTTCCGTACTGGAAGTCGGGAGTGGCGTTGTCGAAGTAAAGTCCACGAACGGCGACACGCATCTGGGTGGCGACGACATCGACCAGCGAATCGTCGACTGGCTCATCGACGAGTTCAAGAAAGAAAACAACATCGATCTCGGCAAAGACCGCATGGCTCTGCAACGTCTGAAGGAAGCGGCTGAAAAGGCCAAGATCGAGCTCTCGCAAATGATGGAGACTGAGATTAATCTCCCGTTCATCACGGCGGGGGCCAGCGGGCCGATCCACATGCAGCAGAAGCTCACGCGCATGCGCCTCGAGCAACTGATGAATGACCTGCTCGAGCGGTCTATGAAACCGGTAAAGCAGGCGCTCGAAGACGCCAAGCTATCCCCGAACGATATACAAGAAGTAGTGCTGGTGGGAGGGTCGACGCGCATCCCGAAGGTGCAGACGCTGGTGCGCAATTTCTTCGGCGGGAAAGAACCCCACAAGGGCGTGAACCCGGACGAGGTCGTGGCGGTGGGCGCGGCGATTCAGGGGGCGGTCCTGGGGGGCGAAGTCAAGGACATCCTGCTGTTGGACGTCACGCCGCTTTCGCTCGGCGTGGAAACACTCGGCGGCGTCATGACCGTGCAGATCCCGCGCAACACCACGATTCCTACGCGCAAGGTGGAAACGTACTCTACCGCGGCGGACAACCAGCCGGGCGTGGAAATCCACGTACTGCAAGGTGAACGCAAGTTCGCGAATGACAACCGTTCGCTCGGCAAATTCAAACTGGACGGGATTCCGCCGGCGCCCCGAGGCACGCCGCAGATCGAAGTCACTTTCGATATCGACGCCAACGGCATCCTGAACGTGAGCGCGAAGGACAAGGCCACGAACAAGGAGCAGAAAATCACCATCACCGCGTCGAGCGGCTTGACAAAAGAAGAGGCCGAGAAGATGCGGCAAGAAGCCGAATCGCACTCGGAAGACGATCGCCGCCGGATGGAGGAGGTCGAGGCACGCAACCGCCTGGACGGCATTCTCTATCAGGCCGAAAAGATGGTCCGCGAAAACCGCGAGAAGATTGCCGAGTCCGACGTAAAAGCGGCCGAAGAGGCGATCGAGGAAGCGAAGAAGGCCATCGCCGAAGGCGGGACGGCGCGGCTGCGCTCGGCAACCGAAAACATCGAGCGCGCACTGCAAAAGATCGCCGAAGTGCTCTACAAGGCGAACCAGGCGGCGGGTGGTGCGGAGCAAGCCGGCGCGGCGGGCGCAGGTGCTGGAGTGGCGGGGGGCACGAGCTCCGGTTCCACTAGCGGCGCGAAGGGCGGCAAGCCGGGCGATGTGATTGACGCCGAATACGTGGACGTGGACGAAAACAAGCGCCCGAATTGAACCTGTGACAAGCAGGGGCGCAGCACGGTGCGCCCCTGCAAACACTTTCCCAGGGTACGAATGCCGACAACCGCTAAACAGGACTATTACGATCTGCTGGGAGTCTCACGGAAGGCCACGGCGAAGGATATTCGCACGGCGTTCCGCAAGCTCGCCCGCAAATACCATCCGGATCTGAACCCCGGCGACAAATCCGCAGAGGAAAAATTCAAGCAGTTGCAGGAAGCCTACGACGTGCTCTCCGATTCAAAGAAGCGGCAGATGTACGACCAGTATGGCTTCTATAGCGAAAACATTCCGCCGGGCAGATCGGGAGCAGGGGGTGGCGGTGAAGACGCTGACATCAACTTTGATTTTGGCGGATTTGATTTTGGCGGCGGATCGGGCGCGGCGGGCGGCGGGTCGAGTTTCCGCGACCTCTTCAGCCAGTTCTTCCGTGGTGGCCAGGGCACACGCATGGAGTCGGAGCACGAGCCCGGCGGCGACCTGGAATACCAGATCGAGATCGACTTCTGGGACGCCGTGCGCGGCGCGGTAAAGAAACTGACAATCACACGGCTGGATACCTGCGAGACCTGTCAGGGTACTGGCGCAGTGGGTTCTGCACAAACCTGCCAGGTCTGCCACGGCACCGGGACGGTCCAGCAGGCCGCGGGCAAAATGCGCTTCAACGTGCCGTGCACGCGGTGCGGTGGAACGGGCAAGATTCGAAAGCCCTGCCCCACATGCAGCGGCGAAGGCCGCGTGCGGCGCACGGAAACGATCGACGTGCGAATTCCCGCGGGTGTGGCCAGCGGCTCGCGCGTCCGCGTTCCAGGCAAAGGCAATGCGGGAACCATGGGCGCACCGGCGGGTGATTTGTATTTGCGCGTGGAGGTGCGGCCGCATTCCTTTTTCGAAAGGCGCGGAAATGATTTGTACACGAGAGTGCCGGTTACGGTGAGTGAGGCAACGCTCGGAGCAAAAGTCGAAGTCCCAACGATTGACGGGCGCGCGCTGGTTCGAATCCCCCCGGGAACGAACAGCGGGAAAACACTGCGGCTGAAAGAAAAGGGCGTGCCGAGCGCGCGGAATGGCTCGCGTGGCGATCAGTACGTGGAGATTCAGGTCGTAGTCCCGCAGCCCACGGACGAGCGCGTGCGCAATCTTATGAAGGAACTGGAGAGTGTCGCGCCGGAAGATCCGCGCAAGGATTTGTTCAGCAAGGCGGGAGTTTGACTTAGGACTAAGAACTGACGGCTGAGAATTGAAGAAGATGCCGCTGCGCGCGAAAAAACGAGCCAAGGCCGGCTACATGATCAGCGCCGTGGCGGAGCTGTACAAGCTCCACCCGCAAACGCTGCGGCTGTATGAACGCGTGGGGCTGCTCAAGCCCTCGCGCTCGCAGGGGAACACGCGGCTTTACACCGACTCCGACCTCGAGCGCCTAGACGTCATCCTCACGCTGGCACGCGATATGGGGGTCAACCTCGCCGGCGTCGAAATCATTTTGAACATGCGCGAGAAGATGGTGGAGATGGAGCGACAGATGACGGAATTCGCCGCCGTCGTGCAGCAGGAATTGTCGCGCGTGGCTTCTTCCTACGCTCAGGAAAAAACGCCGCGGCACGCGATTGTCCGGGCTACGCCGAGAGTCGTGCGGACTTCGTAGCCTGCCTCCTTCCACAGGTTTCCCAGAGCAGACACCTTGCCGTACGCCGCCTGCGACCGTATCCTGTCGGCATGGCGCTTGAGAACTGCCCGCTATGCAGAGGAACCGGATGGAAGCTGGTGCCTCCAAATAAACCGAACCCAGGTCAGGAATTCGTCTCTCTCGACAAGCCTGGCTTCGCACAAAGCGCGCCAAGAATTGCCGTCGCATGTGATTGCACAATGCAGGAGCGCGCCACGCGCGTAATGGAGCGCGCGCGGATCCCCAAGCGCTACGAGCACTGCGATTTTGAGAGTTATGTCACCGACCTGGCGGATGGCAAGACCTGGACGCCCCAGCACTCGTTGTCGCTGAAGCAAGCGAAGGTGCTAACGCAGGGATTTGTGCGCGATTATCCGGGTGCGGCGGAAAAAGGGCTGCTGTTGATGGGTTCTTCGGGCGTGGGCAAAACGCACCTCGCGGTTGCCGCGTTAAAAGACTTGATCCGGCGCGGACACGGAGGGCTTTTTTGCGATTACCGTGAACTGCTCAAAGAGATTCAGGCAAGCTACAATCCCGCGAGCCAATCCACCGAAATGGGGATTCTCGAGCCCATTCGAACGATCGAGATCCTTGTGCTCGACGATCTAGGCGCAAGCAAACCTTCAGATTGGGTGCGGGACATCGTCGGAATTGTCCTCAATGCCCGGTACAACGAGCAGCGCACCACGATCATAACGACGAACTATGTCGACAATCCCTCCTCTGAAGGCGAGCCCGCCAGGCTCCCAAGCGGAAAATTTGTGCCGCCCGCGCGGGAAGATTCTCTCGAACAAAGAATCGGAAGCCGCATGCGCTCGCGCCTATTCGAAATGTGCCGTACGGTGGAGGTTTTTGCCCCCGACTTCCGCCGCGAAAGGACTCAAGCTGGTCGCGCGCGAGCTTAGCGGCGAGTCCTTGGGTTCATTGACACGGGCCGGAGGCGGCGAGTATCCTGTTGATGTTGCAGCGTTTCCAGTAACGCCCGCAGCGCCATTGTCCCGTGTGACCGCTTAGCGGTTAACCTCCTTGCATAGACCCTGTCAGGGAATTCGCAAGGAATCTTATCGACAAAAAAGAAGTAACCGACCGGAGGCCAACAACCATGTTTTCTGACCGCGACAACCCTGTATCCGCGGCCGCTGCCGCTCCCGCCCCGGAATCACAACCTGCCCGGAACAGCACGACAAATCCCGAAGAACCTGCGCATCCCGCCGCGGCCGAAAGTGCCACGCAGGAAACTGCGGCGCCCGCTGGAAGTCCTGTCAATGAAGCTGGCGAGGAATCGCGCGCCGAAGCGGCGGAGCCTTCGGCCACCCCGGTTGCGCATGCTCAGGCCACTGCCTCTGGTGCGGACGCCTCCTCTGCGGCCGAATCCACCGCTGCGGATGAAGAAGCGGCCGGCTCCGAAGAGATGAGCAAGTTGATGGAGCAGTACGACGAGCAGCACGAAGCGGCGTCGCAGAACGAAATTATTGAAGTAAAGGTTGTCGCATATACCGAGCAGGGCGTGGTCGTGGACCTTGGCGGAAAAACCGAGGGCTTGATCCCAGCCGTGGAATTCACCGAGACGGAGATTCCTCGTCCCGAGCCAAACGCCACCATCGAAGTGCAGCGCACCGGCGAGCACAAAGAAGGCTACACGATTCTGTCCTACCAGAAAGTGCTGCGCCGGAGGACCTGGGAAAAAATCGAAGCGGCTTATAAGGGCAAGGAAAACATCACCGGAAAGATCGTGGACCGTATTAAGGGCGGTTTGGTGGTGGATGTCGGTGTCCGTGCGTTTCTGCCGGGCTCGCAGTATGACCTGCGTCCCACTCAAAATCTCGACGACCTGATAGGCACAGAGGTGCAGGTTCGCGTCACGAAGGTGAACCGGCGCCGCGGAAACGTGGTCGTCAGCCGTCGCGCAATTCTCGAGGAAGAATTGCACGCCAAGCGCGCCGCTCTGATGGAGACGTTGAGCGAAGGCCAGGTCGTTCATGGCCACGTGAAAAATGTGACCGAGTACGGCGCCTTCGTGGACCTCGGCGGGATCGATGGCCTCTTGCACCTGACCGATTTGAGCTGGGGTCGCGTCAAGCATCCTTCGGACGTCGTGAAGCCGGAGCAGGAGCTGGACGTCATCATCCTGAAGTTCGACAAGGAGAAGCAGCGCGTCTCGCTTGGGCTAAAGCAATTGATGCCAGACCCCTGGGTGAACGCGGCGGAAAAATACCCCGCCGGCGGAAAAGTCAGGGGCAAGATTGTCGGCGTGGTGGATTACGGCGTGTTCGTCGAGCTCGAGCAGGGCGTGGAAGGCCTCGTCCACGTGACCGAAATGAGCTGGTCCAAGAAAGTCCAGCACCCTTCGAAGATCGCGAAAGTCGGCGAAGAAGTCGACGTGGTGGTGCTGGACATCAAGCCCAGCGACCGCCGCGTCTCGCTCGGGATCAAGCAAGCGTTGCCTGATCCGTGGTTGCTGGTTGCGGAAAAGTATCCTGTGGGCACCGTCGTTACTGGAAAGGTTCGCAACATCGCGGAGTTTGGCGCGTTCGTCGAAATCGAGGATGGTTTCGACGGGCTCGTGCACGTCGGCGACGTAAGCTGGACCGGGCGTGTGAAGAATCCGCACGAAGTCTTCAAGAAGGGCGAGCCAGTGACCGCCAAGGTTCTTAAGATCGACCCGGAGAACCGCCGCGTCTCGCTCGGCATCAAGCAGGTGAACGACATTTGGGGCGACTGGTTCAAAGCGCACAAGGTTGGGCAGATCGTGAAGGGCAAAGTTTCGCGAATCGCCACGTTCGGCGCGTTTGTCGAGCTGGGCGAGAACATCGAAGCCCTTTGTCACAACACGGAGATCGAAGAGCGCCGCCGCCGCGACGAAGGCCACGCTCCGATGCACCGCACCAGCACCGGGCCGCTCAAGAGCGCCGGACCCCTCGAGCCGGGCAAGGAATACGACTTCAAGATCATCAAGATCAGCCCGGAAACTCGCCGCATTGGGCTCAGCTACCGCGCGGCCGCGAAGCAAATTGAGCGCAAGGAAATCGAGCAATACCGCTCGACTACCAAGACCTCATCGACCGCAACCATTGGCGACGCGCTCAAGTCCAAGCTCTCGGCACGCTAACCAGCTTTTCTTAGGAAGTCGGGCCCTGGGACCGGCAGCACAATTTCATTTACCTGCGGGTCAATTTAATGATAGGAAGAAGGGCAATCAGGCGGGTCTAGCCCCTGCAAGCCCCTTCGCGGCACTGAGCTGCGGCCGCCGAAACTCTGGCTGTGCAAAGAGGCATAGGCAAAATGACCAACCAACCTACACTTACGAAGGCCGACCTTATCGAAGAGGTGCTGCGCATCACGGAGCTCCCGCGCAAAGAGTCGGAGACCATCGTGGAAACCATCTTCGAGAGCATCATCGAGTCGCTCCAGAAGGGTGACAAAATCGAAATCCGCGGATTCGGCAGCTTCCGCACGCGCTCCCGCCGCGGTCGTGTCGGCCGCAATCCGAAGACTGGCGAGAAAGTGGAAGTGCCCGCGAAGAAGATTCCTTTCTTCAAGCCCAGCAAAGAACTTAAAGATTTTGTCAACAGCCCCGAGGCCGCGGCTTCCGCTGGCGCCAGTTCGACCGCCTCCAGCGAGACGCCGCATTCCTAGGACAATTCAGCGGACATTTGAAAACGGGTTGCGCTTCGGTAAGCCTTTGTGCTCCTGCTCCGGACTTTTGCGCTATTCTGTGCCCGCAGCTTTTCCCAAGAAGGACACGACCCCATGGATTATCTCTGGACTCCTTGGCGCTACCAGTACATGGCGCAGATGACGGGCGCCGGCAAACAACCGGACTGCATATTTTGCGATGCCGTAGCGCGCACGGACGACGAGAACACCCTGGTCGTTCATCGCGCGTCGCGGAGTTTCATCATCCTCAACCGGTTCCCCTACACTTCGGGGCACGTGATGATCGTCCCGTACGAGCACGTCGCGGAATTGAGTTTATGCGCCGCGGGCGCCCTCGGCGAGATGATGCAACTAGCGCAACGCCTCGAGAAAGCGTTTCAGGCAGATTACAAGCCCGACGGGATGAACCTGGGGATGAATCTCGGCCGCGCGGCGGGAGCAGGCGTCGCCGGACACGTTCACCTACACATGCTGCCGCGTTGGTTTGGCGATTCGAATTTCATGACTGTTACTGGGGAAACTCGCGTGCACCCGGAAGACTTGAAGACCACCTTCGAACGCTTGCGCAAGGCTTTCGCTCAAGAACAGAGACCCTCCGGGTCGCGATAGAATGTGATCTCTGGGCAAACGTTTTCCGGAAGTCGGGAGTTTCTCATTGAATCTCGAGCTCACAGAAGAACAAAGACTGCTGCAAAAGAGCGTCCGGGAGTTTGCCGAATCCGAAGTCAAGCCGCTCGCCAGAGAGTTGGACGAAACGGGCCATTTCCCGCGCAATCTCTTCAAGAAGGCTGCGGAGTTGGGGCTGACAGGTGTCGCGATTCCCGAAGCGGAGGGAGGTGCAGGTTTCGATCACATCTCCTACACCATTGTCGTTGAAGAAATATCGCGGTGCTGCGCTTCGACCGGCGTCATTCTTTCCGTGCAGAATTCGCTCTACTGCGATCCCATCCATCGTTATGGCAGCAGCGACCAGAAGAAAAAATTCCTGCTGCCGTATGCGCGCGGCGAAAAAGTCGGCTGCTACGCGCTGACGGAGCCGCAGGCTGGTTCGAACGCCGCCGCGCTGCAAACGAAAGGCGTTAAAAAAGGCGACAAGTACGTCGTCAACGGAACGAAAGCGTGGATCACCAATGGTGGCGCAGCCGATGCCGCCCTCGTCTACGTCAACACCGACCCGGCGAAGGGGGAGAAAGGCATCACCGCTCTGGTCGTCGAAAAAGGGACACCCGGCTTCAAGGTCGGCAAGGAAGAAAAAAAACTGGGCATCAGCGCGACGGCCTGCAGCGAGCTGGTCTTCACCGACTGTGAAGTGCCGGTGGCGAATCGCATCGGCAACGAAGGCGAAGGCTACAAGGTGGCGCTCTCGACGCTGGATGCGGCCGGATAGGCATTGGCGCGCAAGCCACAGGCATTGCGCAAGGCGCGTTTGAAGCCGCGCTTGCCTATTCGCAGGAGCGCATGGCCTTCGGCAAGCCCATTTCGCAGTTTCAGGCGATCCAGTTCATGCTTGCGGATATGGTCACGGAAATCGATGCCGCGCGGCTGCTGGTGCGTAAAGCAGCGTGGAAGCAGGACACCGGCGCACGATTCAGCATGGATGCGGCCATCGCTAAACTTTTTGCCAGCGAGATGGCCACGCGCGTCACGCACAAGGCCATCCAAATCCACGGCGGCAACGGCTACAGCCGCGAGTATCCCGTCGAGCGCAACTATCGCGACGCACGCATCACCGAGATCTACGAAGGCACCAGCGAGATTCAGCGGCTAGTGATTTCCTCTTGGGTCCTCAAGTCGTAGTCCCCGCGTAGTATTCTTACGGCGTGCTTGATCTCGATTGCGGACTCCAATTTGACCTCGGGCGCACCGAAGAGTTTTTCTCCGCCCTGCCGCCACGGCCGGCAGTTTGCCTCATCCAGCCGCGCGAAGAAAAGGCCGAGCCGTTTCTAATTCGCACGCAGGATTTGCGGCGCCGTCTCGAGCGCCTGCTCGGGCCAATGGATCCGGCAAGCAAGAGGTTGAACCTGCGCGGGTTTGCGCGCGGCGTGCGCTACCGCCTCACTGGCTCGATGTTCGAGCAGGCATTCACTTACTACCAGCACGCAAAGCAAAATTTTCCAAAACGATACCGCGACCTGATGCGCCTACGTCCGCCCGCCGTACTGAAAGTGAGCCTGCGTAATGCGTATCCGCGGTGTTACCCTACGCGGCGCATCCCCGTGGACGAATTCGGGCAACCGGCAGCGGGCGCCTATTACGGGCCGTTTGCGTCACGAAAATCGGCGGAGGCTTTTGCCGAACGAGCGCTCGATTTTTTCAAGGTGCGCCGCTGCCAGATCAAGATCCGGCGCGACCCGTCGTTTCCCGGCTGCCTCTACTCCGAGATGAAAATGTGCCTCGCGCCGTGCTTCGCTGGCTGCACGAAAGAGGAATACGGCGTCGAGGTGCAGCGGCTGGTGCAGTTTCTCGAAACCAGCGGCGGCTCGCTGCGCGCTTCCTTCGAGCAAGACCGCGAACGTGCCAGCGAGGAACTGGATTTTGAGCGCGCCGCCGGCCTGCACAAGCGCATCGAGAAGCTCGACGACGTTTTGCGTGCCCGGCCGGAGCTGGCGCGGCGCATTCAGGATCTTGACGCGGTGATCCTGCAGCGCGCCGCGGAGGACCAGACCATCGGAGTCTATGCCGTTCGCGGCGGGCGGCTCGCCGAGCCGTATTTTCTGCGTTTTGCTGAAATCGCCACACAGCCGCGCTCCGCGGAACAAATTTTCCGCGAGCATCTCGAATCCAGCTCCGCCCCGAACAAAGCTGACCTGAGCGAGCATTTGTGGCTCGTGGCCCGGTGGTATTACAGCAATCCTCGCGAGGGCGAGATTTTCTTTCGCGAAAAAGACTGGCCGTACCGTAAGATTCTTCGCGCCTGCTCCCGGCTTCTCGCCCCGAAAAGCAATGAATCGAAATCGCCGGAAAAGAGCGGGCCAGCTCAGCCAAACGAGGGAGCGTCATGAGCACTTCCGCGACGAAGAAGGGAACGGCGCGCTACGCGCAGCGATTCGCTGGGCGCGCCGCTGAGGGTCATTTTCGCGAATCACGGGAGCTCGTTCTTTCTTCCTTGGGTATCGGCACCTACCTCGGCAAGCCGGATGCGAAAACCGATGCTGGCTATACCGCCGCGGTCGTCGCTGCCGCGGAAGGCGGCATTAATGTCATCGACGCAGCTATTAATTACCGCTTTCAGCGGAGTGAACGCAGCATCGGCGCGGCGATCAAGCAGCTCGCGGCAAATGGCTTCTCGCGCGAAGAGTTTGTTCTCTGCACCAAGGGCGGCTACTTGACGCCGGACGGCGCCATGCCCGCCGATCCCAACGAATATTTTTTCCACGAGTACATTCAGAAAGGTATTTTCAGCGCCAAAGACATCGTCGCGGGCAGCCATTGCATGACGGCGCGGTTTCTGGAGGACCAGCTCGCGCGCAGCCTGCAAAATCTCGGCGTGGATTGCGTCGACGTCTACTATCTTCATAACCCGGAAACACAGTTGAGTGAAGTATCGCGGCCCGACTTCCTCGAACGCGTGCGTGACGCCTTCATTTTCCTCGAGTCCGCCGCTGCCGCCGGAAAGATTGGGTTTTACGGCATGGCCACCTGGAGCGGTTTCCGTCAGGAAGCGCGCGCGCGCGATGCCATGCAGTTGGGAGAATTTACGGAAATTGCCAAGGACATTGCGGGCGAGAAGCACCGCTTCCGGTTTGTGCAGCTTCCCTTCAACCTGGGAATGACGGAGGCGCTGACGCTCGGCAATCAGGCCGTCGAGGGGCGCCAGCGGACAGCCATGGAAGCGGCAAATGAGCTCGGCTTTACTCTGATCGCGAGCGCTTCGCTGCTGGAAGGCAAGGTCGCAAGCAATCTGCCTCCGTTTGTTGCTGAGGCGTTGGGTCTCGAGAATGATGTGGAGCGCGCGCTGCAGTTTGTGCGCTCGTCCCCGGGAATCACCACGGCGCTGGTGGGCATGTCGCGCGTGGAGCATGCGAAGGCGAACACGCGGCTGGTGGGCATGCCGCCCGCCACGGTCGAGCAATTCAGCAAGCTCTTCGCCCGCGGCGAAGGTGCTTAACCCGCATTTAACGCAACACGCAATCGTTACCTGTCGATTCCCTTGCAGGGGCGCAGCATTGCTGCGCCCCAGTTGGTCACGGCGTGGTCCAACTGGTCCAGTTTCCCGGTGAAGAAATGGTCTGCGCCTTCCACCGCGACGAGCTGGTTTTCGCCGGGCAACGACGCGACCAGCGATTTCACTTTCTCGATTGCTCCATGCACGTCATTGCTGCCGTGCACAAAAAGCTTCGGTTTTTCGCATCGCATCAGAAACGAAAAGTCCGTGCTGTTGACCGGCGTTCCCATACCAATGAGAGCGGAGACGCGCTCGTCCTCGCAGCCCACCCGCAGGCCTACCCAGCAGCCAAAGCTGAATCCTGCAAGCAAGTGCGTTAGCCCTGGAAATTCGCCAGCCAGAAAATCGAGCGCGGCGCGGACGTCATCCTGCTCGCCGATGCCGCGGTCGTGCTTGCCGCCGCTGAGTCCTGCGCCACGAAAATTAAAACGCAGGACCGGCAGCCCAAGAGCGTCCAGCGATTTTGCCGCTTGATAGACCACTTTGTTGTGCATCGTGCCGCCAAAGAGAGGATGCGGGTGGCAAACTAGCGCGGCGATGGAAGGCGGCCCCGCCGCCGGCCTCCACAGAATCGCTTCGAGACGGCCCGCCGGCCCATCCAGAAAAACATTGCGCGTGTGGTGTTGCGGGCACATGGAAACGATGAAGGCAATCGGCGAGTGTAGCGCAACAAGGCCAAACTCCGAAATCGCGGGAGGCGATTGCACAATTTTATTGCAATCGCGAGACACTCACGCCGAGGGCCGAACTCTCTGGAACAGTCTCAACGCGTACAACCAGCGAGCGGTATTCCTTGCCCGCCGGCCAGGGAGAAGACCCCGGCGGATCGAAAGAGACAATCAGGAATTGGCCGGGTTCGTAATCCCGCGTGCTCTGAAAACGAATGCTCTCGGCGGAAACATCTATGGTCATGGTTTCTTCGAACCAGGGTATTTGCTCTGGTCGCACTCGGATGGGCAAAGCAAGCGCTCGCCGCGGACTGCGCCGCCGCTCGGGTTCCACGCGATGGCCGTTGCCGTCAAACGCGGACCGCCTTTTCTCTTCAAATCGCAGGCCCACGGCAAACGTTGCGGGAGCACCCCAAAATTCGAGCGCTCTCATGATCTGATTCGGCTTCGCGGAACGCTCTTGGGTCCAAATAGCCTCATGCGAATGTTTTGCCCGCGCGTTGAAAGAGCCAATGGCCTCGTGCATCTCACAACAGCGAATAACGCGCGCGGGAGTCTCTGGTTGCCCGCTGTACTGGAATGGATCATAGGGAAACGTGACCCAAACTGGCACGCCCGCGCCGTGCGGCTCTTTGCACGCGAGCAGCAGCCCGCTTCGGCAAACATCGATGGTTTCGCAGTGTTCGCTCTTCTGCTCGAAAGGGGTGGTCCATCGCAGTCTTGCGGGGAACCGCAGCCGCACACGATGATGCCCGCGGCGATTCATAAAAGTAACAGTACCACTCTTGAGAGGACTGGCTCCGGCTATGTTGCCAAGGTATTTAATCCGGCAAAACCTCGTACTAGGACAAAAAAGCCTGATTTTCGCGTTGCAGTTTACTCCCGCCGATGTTAGCTTTTCCTCGATTCCAGCCAAGCCGGGAGGGGCAATGAGCGACGGACCGGAACGCCGCGAAGCGCGGCGATTCAACATGACCCTGCCGATGCGCATCCTGCCGCGCAAGGCGAAAGAATCCGAATTCACCGCACACACGCGGGACGTCAGCTACCGCGGGCTATATTTCCTTGCCGACACTAATTACTCCGTCGGCAGTGAAATTGAATTCGTCATTACCTTGCCGCAGCAGGTTACGCAGTCCGGCGACGTCAATATCCGCTGCCACGGCCAGATTGTGCGCCTCGAATCCACCTCCAACGGTCGCACTGGCATCGCCGCGAAGATTGAACGCTACGAATTTCTGCCTGCCGCGGCGTCTGCCGCGTGAATAGATCCATCTTGCCTTGCCCATCAAGTGCAATTCGCGCGCGGCCGCGCTGTGCGAGTACAATGGCTTGGTCCAAGTCTGTCCGCGGGGGACTCCATGTATCACTACGACGCAAGAACCGCGCTCGAGGAGCTGCAGGAGGACGCGCTGCTGCCGCATCCCGTGAAATTGCGCGACATGATCCTGCGCACGCAACTGGGGCCTGAAGAAGCCAAAGAGCTCAACCACGAGTTCCAGGATTACCTGACGCGCTTCGGCGAGCTGCAGAAGGTCGCGCGCGGAGTGCTTGAAAAACTCGCTGCCGGGCGCCGCAAGGCTTCGTGATGCAAATCTGCGGCGCCGGAATCTCTCGCGCATGAATGCGAAGCCGCGGGTCCTGCTGCTTTCTGCATCGTCCGGCGCGGGACACGTCCGGGCCGCGCAGGCCCTTGAAAAAGCATTCGCGGCCCGCGGCGGCTGTTGCGTCGAGCACATCGACGCCATTCACTACGTCAGCAAACTTTTCCAGCGCATCTATGACAAGGCGTATATCTCCATGGTGCGCCGCGCGCCGGAGCTGATGGGTGTGCTTTACGATCGCACGGACCAGCCCTGGCATCATCCGGGACGCCGCCTGGCGCTGGACCGTCTGAATACGGGACCGATGATCCGGTTGCTCAAGCGCGTACAGCCGGACCTGTGCGTTGCGACGCATTTCCTTCCCGCGGAAATCATCGCCTGGCTCATCGCCAAAAAGAAGCTGCGCGCTCACAACGCCATTGTGGTCACCGACTACGACGTGCACGCCATGTGGCTATGCCGGACGGTCGATAGATACTACGTGGCTATCGAAGAGGCCGCGGAATATCTCGCGCGCATCGGCGTGCCGCGCGAAAACCTGCGCGTCACCGGCATCCCCATCGATCCGCTTTTCGCCGCCCCTGTAAATCGCTCCGATGCTCGCCATCGCCTCGGACTCCATCCCGAGGCGGCGATTATTTTGGTTTCTGCCGGCGGCTACGGTGTCGGCCCCGTCGAACAACTGGTGAAAGATCTTCTGGCCCTGCAGCGCCCGTGGCAGATCGTGGCCATCGCGGGCAAAGCCGAACAGGTGCGGAGGCGCCTGGAGAATATTTCGCGCGCGGCGGGAAAACTGCCAAGCGGAGCGCCTCGGCTCTGCGCCGTCGGCTTCACCACGGAGATGGACCAATACATGGCTGCCGCGGATCTCCTGGTCGGCAAAGCCGGAGGGCTGACCACTTCCGAAGCGCTGGCGCGAAGCCTCCCGATGGCGCTTATCGAACCCATTCCCGGACAGGAAAGCCGCAACGCGGATCATCTGCTCGAAGAAGGGGCGGCCATCCGTTGCAATAACCTGCCCGCTGCGGGATGGAAGATCGCTGGACTTCTGGACGATCCGCCTCGGCTGGCAAGGATGCGGGACGCGGCACGAAGAATGGCGCGGCCCAATGCGGCGGCAACTATCGCGGAAGGTGCGTTGAGGCTGTTAGACTGAGGGGCTTTAAGATTAAATCGCGGGC
>WNFA01008424.1_pt1 | contig 16464 bp, 18 predicted proteins | sample 5400481 | NCBI WGS metagenome assembly WNFA01 (sample SAMN13153340, study PRJNA577476) | soil metagenome | isolation source: 120 cm saprolite under Douglas fir tree site 2 hole 1 replicate 2 | place: USA:California | collected 2015-04-18
GTTATCCTGAATCTCCACGATGAGCACTTCGTCTGTAACATCCAGCCGGATCGCGCAAGTGCCAGCCCTGGCGTGCCGGATCACGTTTGCCAGCGCCTCCATGGCAATGCGGTACGCGGCTACCTCAACGGCGGCGGGAAGCGCAGGCAAGGACCCAGGTGCGTCAACCGTCACCTGGACCTGGTTCAACTGGTATTGTACGACCTGCTCGCGCAGTGCCGCCACCAGTCCCCACTCATCGAGGATGGGCGGGCGCAGATTGTAGACCAGCCGCCGGATATCGGCAATCGAGGTCTGCATCTGGCCTTTCAGTTCCATGAGCAGCGTTCTGACAGCCTGGGGGTCATGGTCGAGCAGGTTGCAAGCGGCATCGAGTTGAAACGTCACGCTGGTCAGCGCCGACCCCAGGCCATCATGCAGATCGCGGCGTAGGCGGCGGCGCTCCTCTTCGCGCGTGGTGACAAGCTCGGTACGCGACTGCTGGAGTTCGCCTGTCAGGCGCTGCAGATCCGTGGTGAGCCGCACCGCGTGGGCGGCTACCCCAGCCTGCCGTGCCAGGTCAGAAAGCAACGCACGATCAGCAGGCGTGAAGGACTCACCAGGTCCACGTGGAGCAAGCAGCAGTTCGCCAATCTGCTCAGTTTGATAGATGAGTGGGAGACGTATCAGGGCATCCGCAAGGGATATCCCTACATTTCCGGAAATGTAGGGGTGGGGCTTGCCCCCGCCCGGCTCTTTACCATACGATACCGCAGTAACAAACTCCCCATCTTGCTTCAAGGTAATGGCTACATGGGGCAGTTTGAGCGCCTGAGCGACCGTCTCGACGAGTGTTGGCAGCACGGCATCGGGGGCTAGAGTGGCTTCCAGGCGCTGCCCTAAGCGTGAGATAACCGTGTAGGGCGTGTCACGCTCGCCAAACATCAGGCGGTTGACGACGCGCTGAAGACGGAGGCGTAAGGGCTGGAAGAGCACGGCGATCAGGCCGGTCGCCACCAGTGAAATCAGCAGGTTGCCCTGTGCCTGCAACACGGTGCCCAGTGAAACAACCACTAGCACGTAGATGGCAACGATACCGGCGGTGAGGAGACCGTAGACCAGTGTACGGTTGATGATGATATCGATGTCCCACAGCCGGTAGCGCAGAATCGAAAAGCCTATCGAAAGTGGGATCAGCAGTTCGCAGCTATAGATGGTAGTAGACGCAACAAGGAGTGGAACAAGATGGGGTATAGAGAAGAAGACTTGCCCGAGCGAAACCACGCCTGTAAAGAGCAGAATAGTTATCACAAAACCATAGACCACCCACTTGGTCTGCTGGCGTTGCACAACGCTGGAGATCCGTCTATAGCGATAGACCTGTGAAAAGAGACCAATGCCTACTACCACAGCGAGCAGAGGTAGCCCAAGGAGAAAAGAGGTCGCGTCGCTAAAAGGCAGTCTGGAAAAGAGACCACTCAGAATATTGAGGAGCACATAGGCAAGAGCTACTACACGCGTGAAGCTGGGTACGAACCGACCATCAGGAAAAAGATAGAAAAAGAGCAGGAGGGAGAGCCAGCCAAGAGTATCAAGCAAGGCTGTCAGGATATGCAGAGAAGGATACGCTGCTCCAACGTCAGCAGGACTTCCAAGGAGTTGTGCCGCCGGAAAGAGTACGAGGAACAACGCGACCAGGAGCGCCATACGGTCATCGGACCTGCGCCAGAAGATCAACAGAGCCATCACCACCCAGACGAGCAAAGAGCCAAATCCGAAGATGACGAGGTAGGTCGCAAAAAAGTCAACAGACAGGTTCAGGTGATGGAGGTCTTGCACAATGCCCGCAGTCAATTGTTGTTCGCACGAAAAGCCGACACAGACCGTATGCAGTCGCCTGAATTTCAGGGGGATATCGACGATAGAAACGGCTAGGCTGAGCGTGACGATGAGGATCCACGCTGCTCGCATCAGGACCAGCCAGCCTCCGCGCAGTTGCATATCGGTCTGGTCCTGCGATTGATGACTTGTGGCTATTGGATTGCTTACCCGATCCAGATTCATCTTGCTCACCTGCATCCCATTGAAGTTGGCGGAACGATCGATGGTTGCTGCTCTCTTATTCTATCCCGCAGGCTGGTCAGATGTATAGTGCGGTGATCGGAGAGAGCAGAGTATGAGAGGCCCAGACGCCTCTGCCGTGATAGAGGGTTTGAGGCGTCTGGTCTAGCGGTACTTAGGCACGAACCCCGCTTGGAGGAAAGGGAGCCTCGACCCTGGTCGGCTGCTTCGACCACATTCCCACCGCGAGCCAGACCAGACCAGCGGCGAAAATGATGAGACCTCCGTCCGTGATGGGCAGGTCCAAGGCACTGCCGAGAGCGAAGGGGAGGCTGCCAACGATGAGGACCACACCTGCCCAACGAGGGCTTATGGCAGCACGGATGATGGCAATGCCCAGCAGAACCCCCCCGACCAACGCCAGCAGAGCATCGGCCAGAGAAATGATGAGCAACCCCAGCGGTGGTGGACCACCGTTCAGGAGCCCATGGGCAACAAGGACGGGGAAAATGAAAGCGACGATGGTTTCCGAGGCTATTGCCATGAGAATGAAGAAAAACGTGCCGGTGAAGCCGATCAGCCCCAACACGCCGACTCGCTCGGCAAATCTCGCATACATGCCGGGCAGGCCCAACGCAATCAGCATGGCACCGATCAGACGGATCAGGGCACTGGCAGTAAAGATGACACTAGTCTGGTCATTGCCAGTGAAGAAGTCTGGAATGTCGCCGATGATGAGGAGCAGGCTCCCGATGAGCAGGCTGATTCCGCTTAAGCGATACAATGTTGTCGATGACATGAGTGATAACCTCCTTGCAGGAATTTCCTGCACATGTGAACAGTAAGTGGTATTCCAACGGTGACGACCTATCTAGAGGATAGCCGGAGAGGCTTTCCCATGTCATGAGCGAACTTCCCGTCGCACCGGGAAGTTTTTCCGGGAACATTTCCCGGTTGAGCGGGGAAATGTTCCTGATAGGAAAGATTGTCATGCGTTGTTGCCGGTCTTGTCGCAAAACACTCGCCGGAGAATAATAGGTCCCATCTTGGCGCTGTCTTCCCATAATCGTTCTGGAATGTCTAGCCGAATTTATATCAGGGCATTGGCCTCAGCAAAATAAAGTTGCGTCACAGATTTCCCTGTGTTATAGTCATAAAGTACAAACTCTTCTTAAAAAAACACAAGGAAAGCACTACATGTGTACCTCTCGGATAAGCGCCTGGCGCTCGATTGTAACTCAGAAAAACGGCTAAACTGCTGCTTACCGTTCAAGCGTCGTGTGTAAGCAGCGGGACAGACGCGCCTCTCCTCGGCTCGGACAGGGCAGCCTTCAACCTGCCTCCCCTTGGCCATCAGGTTAGCGTACCTTCTGCCATCTTCTCAAAGCAACAAAGGAATGTATTGCTATGCCTATGTCCCATCGAACCTTTATGCAGCTCATCAAGCGCCGTCTCATCGGTAAAGAAGGCACTGAACGTGTGCGTGAACTACGTATCATTCTCGAGGAACTCCCCGGTTACCGCAGCGGTCCCTACGCAGACCTGTGTAAATGGGTACACGGCCAGATCGAAGAAACACACACTCGCTCTCACACTATACATCGTGACACCATTGCAGTACGCCGTGAAGGAGTGGCCCAGGTAGCGCTCGTGGGAGCGCCCAATGCAGGGAAATCATCGCTGCTTCACGCCCTCTCGCATGTGCAGATCAAGATTGGTGATTACGCCTTCACAACCCTGCGCCCCGTTGCTGCACTTACACGCATCGGCGGAGTACTCGTCCAACTTGTAGAGATCCCGGGACTGATTGCGGGCGCCAACGAAGACCGTGGTGGGGGACGCGCCCTCCTGGGCGTACTGCGAGGCGCTGACGCTATCGTCTATTGCCAGGATGTTCGCGCATCACATGATGCGCTCAAAGACGTAAAGGAGGAAGTAGCTCTCGCGGGCATCGACCTACCGTCACTGCTCGCGGTCACAAAGATGGACGAGGCAAAAGCGGCTGACCTGGCAGCGCTGCAAGCAGCCGTACCGGATCTACCCGTTGTGGGAGTCTCCATCATCGATGACGATAGCCTGGCCGCGTTCAAAGAGGCCATATGGGAACTCACTGGCCTCATCCGCGTCTACCTCCGTCACAACAAAACGGTGGACGATGAACCTCTAGCAATGCAGCCAGGGGCCACCATCATCGATGTTGCTATGGCAGTACACAAAGAGATGGGTGCGGCCTGTCGCGGTGCGCACCTCTGGGGTCCATCAGCACGCTTTGATGGCCAGCAGGTTGGACGCGAACACCACGTGCAGGATGGCGATACCGTCGAGATCATCACCTGAGTACTTCGATGTTGATCTTGCCGCACTTGCAACCTCTTTTTTGACCTCCACTTCCGTTGCTGCATAAAACAAGACTAACAAGCTGCCATAGCCTAAGCCTATATCCAGGCTAGCGAGGTACAGTGTTTTTCGCATTGTGTTTATCCTCCTTGTTTGCCGAGTGCCACGTGTGGTATGCCTCTAGAGGCATACCACACGTGGCACTCACTGTCAAGGCGTCTTCAGTAGTACAATCGCGCAAAAAGGTAGAGACATGGCGTTACGGTTGCGTGTCAAGGAGTTAGCAGAGTCCAAAGGATTTAATATTTCAACACTATCGCGCAAGGCCGATGTAGGCTTAAACACGATTAGGCGGCTATGGCGTGATCCGTACCGAAGTGTTGATTTTTACGTGTTAGAGCGGATAGCTAAGGCGTTAGAAGTGCCTGCAACCGAACTTATTGAAGATGTACCAGATAAAGAGGAGTAAGGAGGAAGTCGTATCAATGATCAGAAGACTGGGTCACCTGTTTCTATCAGGTATTTTTATCACGGGCGGTTTCAAAGCGTTCCTGAATCCAGGATATCGTGTCAATCCAGTGGCGAAGGCTGGTATACCGGAACCAAAACTTGCCGTAGAGATGAACGGCCTGGCGATGACCATTGGCGGTGCCATGCTCGCCCTTGACCTGGCGCCTAAGCTGGCTGCCACCATCCTTATAGGCTGCCTGGTGCCCACCACCATTGTTGGACATTCCTTCTGGAGTGAAACCGACGCTAACACCCGCAATAACCAGCAGACGCAATTTATGAAAAATCTTGGTTTGCTTGGTGGGCTTCTCATCGTGCTGCTTGAGAAATAGCCCTGTGGAGGATTGGTAAAAGTCATACGACATTAGAAAAGGAAAGAAAATCTGTGAGCGAGCAGGAGCAAAAGAAAGTTGCGCTGGTAATTATCGCCCATCCGGATGATGCCGAATTCGGCTGCGCTGGCACCGTTGCCTTGTGGGCGCGCGAGGGCTGGGATGTGTACTACGTGCTGTGCACCGATGGCGCCGGTGGTGGTCCCGACGAAGCCACCGATGTTGGGATAGAAGCGCAGCGTGAGATGATAAGAACTCGCAAGAACGAGCAGCGGGCCGCGGGCGAAGTCCTTGGCATCAAGGGTGTCGACTTCCTCGATTATCCTGACGGCCAGCTACAGCCTACAATAGAGCTGCGGCGCGACCTGGTGCGTGCCTTGCGCCGTTATCGTCCCGCGCGAGTTATTTGCCAGTCTCCCGAGCGTACCTGGACGCCCAATCTCATGATCCGGCGTTATCATCCAGATCACCTTGCTGCCGGTGAAGCAACTATAGAGGCCATCTACCCTGCTTCACAAAATCCCTGGGCCTTTCCCGAACTCATGGAGGAAGGTTTGCTGCCCCACAAGGTATCCGAAATCTACATTATGGGAGCCCCTGTCATGAACTACGTAGTCGATATTTCAGCGACGATGGAGCAGAAGCTGGCCGCGCTGCGTGCCCATGCCAGCCAGATCGGCAGTATCTCTGGTATGGAAGAGCGTGTGCGCAAGATTAGTTCCGAACAGGGCGCCAGACACGGCGTGGCCTACGCTGAAGAATTTCACCGCGTCGAGAACGTGTAGGTCCCCGATTTATCGAGGGACCGCGATAATGAAATGTAACACCCAAAACCGGGAATGTCATCCTGAGCGCAGCGAAGGATCTCTCTGCCCATTGAGACAGGCCCTTCGCTGCGCTCAGGGTGACAACACAGTGCCGATCTTGGTCGTTACAATTCATTATCGCGCCCTCGGGACATAGTCTCGGCTAGTGTGGCCCCACGTGCCTGGATAACAGGAAGGCACTGAAATTGGCCACACTTTCTACATCACCTTCATCGAGCATATTGACGATTTTCTTCACTGCCAGGCGACTGGGTTGACCAGGAGCAGTTGGGATGATAAACCCGATGGCCTGCGTCATCTGCGGCTCGCGCTCCCTGCGAATCTCTTCCGCCATGAACTCCAGCAGGTCGGCTACATCCAGTTCCAGCGCATTCGCCAGGTTCTCCAGGACCTTCGCGGAAGGATACTTCTGCCCGCGTTCGATCTCCCCGACATAAATTTCGGAGAGACCCGCCTTATCGCCCAGCTCCTTTATCGTCAGATCACGTGCCTGTCGTTCTCTCCTGATGATCCTCCCCAGGATTTCCTGCAAATCTGCCATTGTGTGCTATTCCTTCCTATGCTTACGGCATAGCCATGCAGTAAGCATGCTATTAGCATATATAATCCCTATTAATATAAGCTATCAGCATGTTATATTCAAGAGGAGAAAACGATTTGTCACCTTGAAACGCAGGAGGAAATATGTTCGTCGCTTCACCTCGTCATACACACAACCTTATGTCCGAGCAGCCAAATATCAGGTACTCACTGCCCATACCGATGGTATACGAGAACGTGCGCGTGGAACCCGCGAACTGGGAGTATCACGTTCTGACCATTGATGCGCGCGAGGAGACCCTGCCTGATGCAGCCAGGTTGAGCGAGCTAGGCCGCGAAGGCTGGCTGCTGGTGGGAATCATAGACCAGGGCGCCACTGGCAAGAATTCGTTGATCCATTATTACTTCGTACGCCAGAAAATGTAGGGGCGACCCTTGCGGTCGCCCTGCAAGCAGCACGCCGTACATTCTATAGACTTTGAAAGGGAATAAAAACCATGTCATCGAGTTTGGTAGTACCAACCGTCATCGAAACCACCGGGCGCGGTGAACGTGCCTACGACATTTTTTCACGCCTCCTGCGCGAGCGTATCATTATGATCAACAGCCCGGTCGAGGAGGGCATGGCCGGGCTGATTGTAGCCCAGTTGCTGTTCCTGGCCTCTGAAAATAGCGAGCGTGAGGTCAACATGTATATCAGTTCGCCGGGAGGCTCAGTCGCCGCTGGCCTGGCGATCTACGATACCATGCGCCATCTATCCTGTCCTATAGCCACGACCTGTGTAGGGTACGCTGCCAGCTTCGGCACCATCCTGCTGATGGCCGGCGATCGTGGACGGCGCCGCGCCTTGCCACATGCTCGTATTCACATTCACCAGCCATGGATTCAAAGTGGTATTGGTGGACAGGTTACCGACATCGATATCCATGCTCGCGAACTCCTGCATACCCGTGATGTGCTCAACGAGATCATCCAGCAGCATACCGGGCAGCCTCTCGAACGCATCCGGCACGATACCGAACGCGATTTCTTCATGAGCGCCCGGGAAGCAGTGGAATACGGCATCGTCGATGAGGTGCTAACGCTGGCCGAAAAGTAACTGCTGCTCTGCCAAAGTTCACATGAAATGTAGGGGCGACCCTTGCGGTCGCCCTGCTGGGGTCGATGAGGTGCTGTCGCTAGCAGAAAAGTAACAGGTAGCCTGCTGCTCTGTCAAAGTTCACATGAAATGTAGGGGCGACCACGTGCTCGATAAATCGGCACTCTACTGGTCGCCCGGCTGACCTGGCTACCGCAGTTCATGTGAAATGTAGGGGCGACCACGTGCTCGATAAATCGGCACTCTACTGCCCTGCTGACGATCATCCGGATGGCTCGATCCTCACACTGTCGAGTTCGAACCATTGGGGTCCGCTGGCGACGGTACCAAAACGCAGGACTCCACGTGGAGTCGCGATTGCGTACTGGTTATCAAGCCAGGCAACGAAGCCAAGGGGGCGGGTTGGTGGTTGAAGAGCGCTCAGCGCTGGTCGACCATCGACCCAGAAGCGGGCCTCGCTCTGTTTCCACTCAAGCACATACGTGTGCCAGGCGGTCATATCGACCTGTAACATCGCTTCTTGTGCTCCGCTCAGCCGCTGCAGCCAGCGCCCGGCGGGTCGCGTTTCGCCCGTTAGCCGTGCCCAGGCGCCCGCCAGTGCCATCGGTCCGACAGCCGCCAGCGCACCTGGACGCATGCTGTGAATGACCTGCGCCTTCCAGCCCCAGCCCGGAAGACCGGGGACCAGCGCCATGTTGGATGGAGGAGACGCGTAAAAAAACCAGATTGCTTCCGGCAGCATGAGGATATCGCCCCGGATCGAAAAAGGATAGTTCCATAGGCCGAAGCCAGCTGTACCACGCAGGATACCGCTACTCTCGTTCGTGTTGTTCAAAGTCGCTGCTGGCAGCGATGAGCGTGCGCGTACTTCCATACGCAGTGGCGGTCGCCAGGGAAAATCCGACCTTGCCCGGCCGGTGCAATCATCGATTTGCGTGTCCGTGTAATGTCCCTGCTCTGCTGACTCGAAAGCCATGTGTAGGACTGAATCACTAATGTGCAGCGTAGCCCCACCAATACATGTTTGTCTCCAGCGTTGATCGAGTGACTGGTTGAAATCATCAAGCATAGTTTTGCTGCTTAGCGCTCGCCCACTGGGAGGACAACTGAAAGCTCTATCAGCTCCTCTTCTAATTGTTGCCACACCAATTGCTCAGCCTCGATATTGTCGAGAGGCTGATCTGTTCCAATACTATCTCGCAGCGTGTTAGCCACGCGCTGCCGGAAGTCTGCAAAATAGCGCTTTTGTATACTGTGGGAAGGCATAACGCGCAACTGGATGTCCTGCGGCTCGTAGAACTCTTCAGGCTCGAATGCCATGGCTATCAGGTCGGTATACTGTTGGATCAGTAAGAGCCGGGCCTGCGAGTGGAAGTGGTTGGGCTGTGTACTGGAAACCAGCAGGCAGCCCGCCGTGCAGCCTCCATATAAAATGGGATAGATCGCGGCACTGATTTCTCCCTCTACCTGGTGAGTAGGGAGCAGGCTCGGCTCGTCTTTGATATTCTGGTTGACGGCGGGCCGGCATGATGTGGCAACGTAGCCTGCCAGGGACTCTGCTCCAAGAAACATCGCCTTCTGTTCCAGGTCACCTGCCCAGGGAGATGTCCCCACCCCTATACTCTCGCGCAAGCTGCGAACCTTTTGGCCACGCGATGGAGGCATACAGCGTGCAACTGTGACGGCCATACCAAGACGATCCGGGTCCAGTTGCCCTAGCGCCTGCTGCAAGATGAGATTCCCGATTGACCAGAACCGCAGGGTTGGAGCATTGGACGCCAGAGAGGCAAATACTCGGACATAGAACTCAGAAGGAATCTCTTTCGATGAGTCATCAGTATCTAGATCGGAGAAATCTGGGTATTCCTCCCTGATCAGGTCATAAAGCATCTCGCGATACCTGGGTAAGGCATCGAGCAAGCGATGAAGATTCTGTGGGCGTGGATCTGAATCGCCCGTGGCCCAGTGGCTCAAAGTGATCGTACGCATACCAAGTTCTTCAACAAGGCGTTGTTTTTCTTCCGGATCGCTCATGACCCACCCCAGGAGTTCGCGCCATGTCTGTGGTTCATTTATCATAGCGTACCTTGTAGTTTTTCTTATGCCTCTTTGTCTATCGCTTCCCACGGGCTTCGCGCGTGAGCGTAGCAGTGAGCACCACCAGCACAGCAATGATCAGGATGTATGCAGAGGCTCCACTGAGTGGCGCCAGCGCGTTGACAAAGTTAATTAGTGCCAACACAACTACAGTGATGGTAATACCGATCAGAATAATCATATCACCTACAAGAAAATTGTAGATGGCCTTGATCGCTTTCATGGGAGGACCTCCTCTTGTTTGTGTACAACAATGGAGGCGCTATCAGCGCTGGACATGGCCAATTGCCTTTGCTTCGTTTGCCTGAGCACTGTGATGAGTATGAAAGACGCTGCCAGGTAAAGGGCTACCAGGATGAGAATAAAAACATCCGGCCAGTTGATGAGAAAACCCTCGCCTGCCCAGAATGTGCCGAACGATGTGAGCATAATTCCGACAATGAACTTGAGCGTGTTCTCCGGCACCTGTTTGAGAGGTGCTCGCACCAGTGCCCCCACGAGAATGACCAGCAGGCCTGCAATAGTGGCGCCAATAGCCGCCGAGCCGATGCCGCTCGCCGTGGCAGTCTTTGATATACTGCTGCCAAAGGTAATGACGATGAAAGCGACCTCGAGCCCTTCGAGCAGCACTGCTTTGTATGACAACGCAACTCCAAAAGGTTGCAGGCGCGGTGTGATGGTTTCTCCGCGCGCGCGCAGTTCTGCCATTGTCTCCTCGAAGATGGCTTCCTCGTCATGGAGGGCTTTGAGCCCGCTATAACGCAGGATCGACTTTTTAAGCCATTTCAGGCCAAAGAGAATCAAAATGATACCCACGACCAGGCGTAAAATGCCGATTGGCACATATTGAACAAGTGCCACGCCGAGCGTGCCGACGATGACTGCAAGTGTAGCAGCCGCCGCAAGCGCTCCCACTAGCGAACTGCGCCAGTTGATGGTCACGCCGACGACCAGTACAATAGTAAAAGCCTCTACAAATTCAACTGCAGAGGCCAGAAAAGAGGCAATTGCCACTGCCCATTGCATGCAATACTCTCCTGTCCTGCTATAGGGCGTTCCTCGCGGGGTAAAACTCCTTCACAGACACCAATTATATCACATGACTGTTATATTACCGGGCCTTGCTGGCAACGATCTGTAGCCACATACGCGGCACCTCGGTTAATCCGAGCTCTTCTCCCACTTGATAAACGGAGGTGCCAAGGGCCGCTGCGCCAAACGCCAGCGGCGCTCCTGGAAGAGCTCCTTCGATGAAAAGCCAGTAATGGCCGAGGTCCTTCCAGGCTTCGAGGGAAACGGGCACGCTCTCCTGCGTAATCTCTACGTGGCTGAATCCACTCTGTTTGAGCAAATCGGTGTATTCTGTCGGATTGAGCCATTGCATGGCCATCGCTTTTGCGTCGCGTGATAAGCGTATCTCCGGGTGCTCTTTGCGCAGCCAGCCTACAGCACGACGTGTCCACAGGTGGTAGAAGCGCTCGGTTCCAGGAACGTAAGTGCCGTCGTAGAAGGCGCTATTGCAGGCGAAGATGCCCCCAGGAGCGAGGATGGAAGCGACTTGCTGGAATGCTGCGAGCTTTTCAGGAACGAGGTGGATAGCATTGCAAAAGAAGGCAGCATCGGCACTGTGAACGATTTTGGGGAGATCGGATGCCTCGCCCTGGATAAATTCGGTTTTTACTCCTGACCCTGCTGCCTGCATACCATTTTGTGCCCGGCGCAGAGCCTCCGCGGAAGGATCAACGCCAATAATGCATGCCTGGCGTCCCTGGCGGGTGATCTCTTCTGCAATCAGCCTCGTTATTGCCCCGGTACCGCATGCCATGTCTACAATGGTCAGTGTAGCGTTGGTGGGATGTGCTTCCAGGGATGCGAGCGCTTGTCGAACCAGCGAACGATTGATCTCGGTATAGAATGTATGAGCCGCGAATGCCTCGAAGGTAAATTGGTTAGTTTCGTCTGTTTCGATCATGCCCATGCGTATGGTCTCCTTCTTCGTTAAGTATTGTTAACGATTTAGAGGAAATACATACTCAAATTGTTTCATAAACTAGACATGCATAGCCGTTCCGCCATCGACACGGAGGACCTGGCCGGTGATATAGCCTGCCTCTGGTGAGCACAGGAAGCCAATTGCCGCTGCAACTTCCTCAGTGCTGCCGAAACGACCCACCGGCGTATTATCGAGTAAGAACTTGCGTTGCTGCTCTGTGAGAGTGGAGGTAAGTTCTGTGGGAATGAAGCCTGGCGCAACGGCATTGGCGGTGATGTTGCGGCTTGCCATCTCACGAGCAGTGCTCAAGGTCAGAGCAATAATTGCTGCCTTTGACGCGCCATAATTTGCCTGGCCAGCAGGTCCTAGAATGCCTGCTACTGAGGCGACATTGACGATGCGTCCCCACCGCGCCCGCATCATAGCACGCAGCGCGGCTCTGGTACACAGAAAAGCCGAACGCAGGTTGCAATCCATAACATACTCGAAATCGGCAAGCGACATCTGTAAGATGAGCTTATCTCGTGTTGTACCCGCGTTATTGACCAGTATAGCTACTGGGCCTAGCGCCTGGTTTGCCTCTGCGAAAAGCCGGGTAACTTCTTCTTCCTGGCTGACATCGGCCTGAACCTCTATACAGCGCCGGCCCAGTTCCTCGATAGTAGCCCGTGTTTCGGCGGCGGCTCTGGCATTGCTGCGATAGTTAACAACTATGTCGGCTCCGGCGCGTGCAAGCCGCTGCGCAGTGGCACGACCAATACCCTGGCCGCTGCCTGTTACTAATGCAACCTTACCTGCTAATGGCAAATGCTGTTCATCTGTCATAACATGCTCTCCTTTTAGAGTTCCTCGCCGCCCCGTCCTTGCCCGTCGCAGGTAGTATAGCACATTAAAATAGAGGACATATCACTTAGGCAAGGTTCAAATGAACTGTCACGTTCATTTGAACCTTGCCTTTTAAGGAATATATCCAACTTATCTCCTTGTCAGTTAATCTTCCTTTGCTGCTCGTTTCCCGCTATTTTTTCGATTGGGAGTGGCTGTATCAAATTCTCCAGTATGTGTATTATCTTGTTTATCTGCTAGAAGATCTGCTACCTCCGGGTCCAGCAAGCTATCTCCTGATGTTAGTGGCGACACAGGAGCTGGCTCATCCAGGTGCTGAATAAAGGATGTCATGTCGGGCAAAAACGACAGAGGGAGCATATTCATATCTTCTTGTGCGAAGAATGTATCATTTGTTTCCGTCGTTTCTGCTGAGGCAACGGGAGCGGGCGCTTCTGGTATGATTGTCTCGGAAGCGGCTGCGCCAGGCTCCTGTGACGCTTCAGGTGAGGTATCAGTAGCTGCTTGTGGGACAGACAGGTCAGGTGATTCCAGGGGCTCGGATGGAGTAATCTCTACCTCTGGAGGGGCATCGAAAATCTCAGGTGTAGCTGCTGTTGCTGCGACTGCCACAGGTTCGCTGGGAGCAGCGGGTGCCTTGGGCTCTGCTTCGGAGGGCGCCTGCCCGGCAGAGAGATCAGATCCTCTGAGTAATTCCTCGGGTTCAGCTGAGATAACAAGCGTAGCTTCAATTGTAGGAGCAGGCGTTACTGGCTTTGGAGCGGGCGTAGGAGTATCTGCCGCTGCTTCTTCTACCTCGGGAGCAGGTGTTTCTAGCTTTGGGGCTGGCGCCTCCACAGGCGTGGGGGCGGCCGTTGGTGAAGACTGGGCTGGGTGAACTGCCTCTATACGTGCCTGGGTCGAATCGACAACAGCGCTCTTACCAGCGTTAGTTATGCCATGTCGAGTTGGAGTGGGATCGAAATCAGCATCAAAAAGCGTCGTACTATCGTAAATAGCAGAGTGTATCTGCTCTGATGTAAGACCCTTGGCCCCTAGCAGATTAGCCCCGGTCAGATTAGCCTTGTGCAGATCGGCCACGAGCAGGTTCGTATCGCTCAGAATGGCGTCATGCAGGTCGGCGCCCGAGAGATCGACACCAGACAGATCGGCGCCAGCTAAATTGGCCTTAGCGAGGTTAGCGCCGGAGAGGTTCGCCATAAAGAAAGTTGCCCCGCTTAGTTGAGCTTCGCGCAGGTTGGCATATCCAAGATAGCGGTGTGACAGGTCGCGTCCGCGCAGGTCGGCTCCTTGCAACGTCACTGGTCGCCAATTGGAAAATGTCGGCTGCTGCTGACCATTGGATTTTGTAGTCAAGGGAGTCTCTTCAACCCGCATGACGCGTAAGAGTTCGTGGTCAACTTTCAGTTGCCTTATAGCTGCCTGGTATTCCTGTGACAGGGCCGTCGCCTGTATTGTATCCTGGGTCACCCATTGTTTCCAGGCCTGTTGTAACTGCTGGAACTGGGTTGTCAGCTTTGCCCCCAGGTCGGCAACACGTTTCTCTTGCTGTGATTCCCAGCTCTGCAGGTGATTTTCTTGAGCCTGCTCCCATGACTGTCTTTGCTCCTCTTGCTTCTTCTGGATAAGGCTCTGTATCCACAGTGCAATAAACGCTCCCGCAACAGCCGCCAGGAGAGCAATAAGCGCATAAAAAATCAACATAATGATTGCCTCTTTCTAAGGTCTATATCCTTAATGGGGAAGTATCTTCTTACCTCATCGGCCGGGGTAATCCCCCTACAAGCATTATGATCTGTATTAACATCAATGTTTGCAAATATATGCATACGGCAAACATACCAAGTGACATCCACCCCATGCCTAAAGGCAGGAGCTTCCCATCCTCACGAATGGGCTTTCCTGCTTCGTTGGGGGTTGCCTGCCCGAGCTTTTGCCCGAGCGGGTCTTACACCCCCTCCACAGGCCGATGCCGAGAGCCCCTCGGCCAGAATGTTGAGGCTCGCGTTGCTATCCCGGTCATGCCAGACTCCGCACTCTGGACAGACCCATTCACGTACATCCAGCGGGAGGTCTTCCACGACATGCTTGCACTCATGACAGGTTTTACTGGAGGGATACCACCGATCGATTTTGATGAGGGTTCGTCCATACCACTGGCTCTTGTAGTCCAACTGGCGGACAAACTCACCCCATCCGACATCACTGACAGCTTGTGCCAAACAGTGATTTTTGACCATGTTCTTGACGGCCAGACTCTCCACGCAGATCACTTGGTTTTCGTTGACGATGCGTGTAGAAAGTTTGTGCTGGTAGTCTCGGCGACGGTCATTGATACGGGCATGCACATGGGCTACTTTGCGGCGTGCTTTCTCTCTATTCTGAGAGCCCTTCTTTTTCTTGGCGTGCCGACGCTGGGCTTTTGCGAGTCTCTTCTCATCCGAGGCTGCGAACTTGGGGTTACCGACAGCCTCACCAGTCGAGAGGATCACCATCGACTTCAAGCCCAGATCAAGACCAACTTGTGCATTCAGCACTGGCAGTGGCTTGATGTCCTCTTCAACCAGCATCGAGACAAAGTAGCGGTTGGCACCATCACGGCTCACTGTGACCGAGCTGGGCTTGCATCCTTTAGGGAGATCTCTATGGAAGGTTATAGCAAGAGGTTCATCCATCTTTGCGAGAGTGAGTTGACCATTCTCCCAGGTGAACGCATTGGAGGCATAGGAGGCCTCCTGGTTCCCCAGCTTTTTCTTGAACGCGGGATACTTGGCTCTGCCCTCAAAGAAGTTCTTGTAGGCACGGTCCAGGTGGCGAAGGGATTGCTGAATGGGCACAGAGGAGACATCACCAAGCCAGGGATAGTCCTTCTTCAGATGAGGCACCAGAGCGGAGAGGGCGTTATAGTTGAGCTTCACACCAAGCTCGGAATAGGCAGTCTTGCGGGTTGCGAGTCCCCAATTGTAGACGAAGCGGCAACACCCGAACGTTTGCGCGAGGATACGCTTTTGTTCGTCGGTCGGATAGAGCCGATATTTGTATGCCCGCTTCTGTTTGCTCACTGCCTATTTGCCTTTCTGATTTTCTACATATCGCTTGACGGTCTGGGGAGTGACTCCGCCAGTAGTGCCCACATAGTAGGAATTGGTCCACAAAGATGGGAGCTTTCGTTTAAGCTCGGGGAACTCTATACGCAACTGGTGAGAGGTCGATCCCTTCACGTATCGCACCAATTTGTGGATGCCGAACTGTGGATCACATCCAACGATCAGATGCACATGGTCCGGCATGACCTCCACCTCAACACATTCTTGCTCCCATTTCTCGACACATTCCTGGATGAGAACTTTCAGCCGAGTATCGATCGTTGGAAGCAAGACCTTGCGGCGATACTTGGGACAGAACACAATATGATAGTGGCAGTTATAGACCACATTATTGTTACTGTGAACAACTGTCTTCATGCTCAAAGCATCGCAGAATTTAGTAGATCAGTCAAGTATCATCTATTGGTACTATGCCCCTGTGCCCAAGCCCCAAAAAAGGAAGCGGCTTGTATCCCCATAGCTAAAGCAAGGGGTTTTACGCCGCGAAATGATAAACGTGCCTTATTCTTCTCTGTAACCATAATAGATGTATTAGTGAGTATTGGAACTATTTAACCCGACCTGTTATATGAGGCATTCCGTACCCGGCGCAATACGGAATGCTCTCTGCTACCTGGTCTTTGCCACCTGCCTGGGCGGGATATGGATCGGACGACCTTCCACAGCCAGTACTGCCTCACGCAAACCCTCGCTGAGGGTTGGATGGGGATGGATGGTCTCGCTGATCTCCTCAAC
>WNFA01002482.1_pt1 | contig 16457 bp, 15 predicted proteins | sample 5400481 | NCBI WGS metagenome assembly WNFA01 (sample SAMN13153340, study PRJNA577476) | soil metagenome | isolation source: 120 cm saprolite under Douglas fir tree site 2 hole 1 replicate 2 | place: USA:California | collected 2015-04-18
GAGATCCGGTGAGAGTTTCGCCTGCTTTGCATCCTTGTCGTCGGAGGGCGCGAGGGCGGCCTGCAGGATGGCCTCGCCCGGAGTGGCCGCTGGCCGCTCTTCAGCGACCTGCGGGCGGTTCTGCGCCGGTTCAGTTGTCTGGGGAGTGGACACCAAAACGCTGCGCAAGCGCTGCAGGAGGCCGTGGGACGGCGTAGGCGCCGTCTGCGGCTTCTGCGCCGGGGAGTCAGCAGAGAGGGCTGCCGCCATATTCCCCGAGGGCGCACTAGAATTCAAAGAGTGGTACCCGAAGTAGCCAATCGAGGTGAACAGGAAGAGCCCAAGCATCAGGAGGCATGTCCCCCATACCGCGCCCTTGGGCAGACGTGGCGTGGTGGGCTTATCCTCTCCGCGATTGTTGTGAGCTATCTGTTTCTTTTCTCTTTCATACGAAGGCATCGAAGTTCTCCTTATGCGATAGTCGTTCCCCGGCCGTTTACTTCTTGTCGCCGCCTATGGCGACGGTCATGGCATCCGAGTTGGTCTTGTTGCCCCAGATCACGCTGCTGCCCCAGACCACGCTGAAGCCGCTGGAAGTGCTGGAGCCCCAGCATACTGAGTTACCCCAGAGGACAGCTTGCCCAGTGGCATTGGTGCCCCAGATCACTGAGTTGCCCCAGACGACGGCCGTGCCCCACACGACCGAGTTGCCCCAGACCACCGCGGAGCCATTCACGAGGTAGACCTGCCCGGTGGTGGAGTCGTAGGCTGCCGTGGGTGACAAGGCAGATCCCGTAGTTGCTGGCGCAAGGTCGGTATCGGAGAGCGCCGCGGCGACGTCCAGGTAGCCGGCGCCCACGGTGAAGATGTCGTATTGGTCGGTGTAGGTTATGCCGGTGGACGGGTCGGTGTACGAGCTGGTTTGCGGAAACGCCTTGTACGCGGTCAACATCAACCGCGCCTTCACCTGGTCGGGCGTAAGCAACGGATTTTGCTGCAGCAGCAGCGCCGCGGCTCCGCTCACCATCGGAGCGGCCATGCTCGTGCCGCTCAGACGGTAGTAGGACGAGGAGAAGTTGTTGTTGCCTGTGGCCGTGTAATCCGAGATCGGCACCAGATTCCCAGGAAATGACCCGTAGAGGGTGGCGGATGTCGAAGCCAGGGACGAGATGATCAGGTTGCCGGGAGCCAAGAGGTCGGGCTTGACCACGTGGTCCAACATCGTCGGACCCTTGGAGCTGTAGGTGGCGATCAGGTCGTCAGCCCGTGTGGCTGTGCCCATGGTCTTCATGGCGCCGACCGTGATCACGTACGGGTCGTTGGCCGGCGAGGTGATCGTGCCGTAACCCTGGTTGTTGTTGCTGTTGTCGCGGCCGTAGTTCCCAGCAGCTGTAACCACCACAATGCCCGCATTCCAGGCCTGCTCCACCGCTTGGCACAGCGGGTCGGTTGTGTAGCTCTCAAAGATGCCGCGCCCCAAGGACAGGTTGATGACTCGGATGTTATAGGTGTCCTTCAACGCGATCGCCTGCTGAGTTACCGCAACTCGAGGACGTCCCGTTGCCCGCAATGATGCCCGCGACATGCGTGCCGTGCCCAAAGAGGTCGTTGGTAGTGTTTGCTGAGGGGTCGAAGTTCTGGCTGTAGACAATCCTGCTGCTGTTCTTCGATCCGGGCACTCCCAGGTCCGCCACCGCGTTCACGCCGCTGTCGATGACGGCGATTCCGATACCCGTGCCATCCCAGCCCCAACTGTGGGCCACGTCGGCCGCCACTGCAGAAGCCGCAAGGTTCAACGCGCCTCGCAAAGGACGGTCAGGGGAGATGTACTTCACGTTGGCATCGAGGCTGACAAGCTTCTGGGCCGCCGCCGCTGACATGCCGTATCTCGTACCCTTGATCAACCCTAGAGCCCTACCGTTGGTAGCGCCCACCGAGCTGGCGGCATTGGAGTCGGTTTTCCCGGGAGGAATGAAGTACTGCACAATGACATTGGTCGAGGTCCCAGACGGCAAGTTCTGCAGGTCCTTGGAGACCTTGCTGGATTGCCCAAAAGCAATGCTCGCCGTGAACAGAATGATCACAGCCAAGAGCAACAGCCGAGAGCCCCACACAGCGCCGCTTGGCAGCTCGGTGGTGATCACTTTCTTTTCTCTCTTGTACGAAGGCATCGAAGTGCTCCTTAATTGTTTTACGACAGCCGGAGGGCACATAACCGAATGCCTAACCGGTCGGCTGAGCAGAAGCACCTCGGGTTCCAACCGCAGAGAACGGTCAACTGGTTCCTTCGGCGGGACTTACGAAAATCCTCAGAAGATAGGAATGGGGACTATCTGTCCCGGCTGCCAATTACACAATGATGGTTCGGGAGATAAAGTCTTCGATCCAGCCGAGTTACCCGAGTCAAGATGCCGCGCGTCAGATTGTCGCGAGTGGGGACGAGTCGCCGTTGCAGACTTCAACTGAAGCAAGCGATTGCGAACTTGAGCGGTGCCGGCGCTAAAATGAGCTGGTCCCATGCAGGTGAGAAAACTGACAGGCAGGACTCTCGAAGAGGACAGCTTAAGGCCCCTCTACCTACTTGCCCCTATTCCTTACCCTCAACATGGGAGACAAGGAAGCCACTTTCGACATTCTCGCCCAGTACTCGAGTCCACATCAGCGTCGCCACGCCTTGGGCGAATGGATGCGTGAATCGCACCTGCTGGCCGGCGCTGAGCTCCGCGCAGTGATGGGCCACCCGAAAACCTTCTTCGCTGATGTCGCAAAGTATGCCCCGAATCTCCGAGACCGGATGGGCATCGCATAGCAGGAGGACCTCACCCGAGCACGGGCGGCGCGGGCGGCGACGCTCGTCGATCAATTCGGCCGAAATGTCCTTCTCAGGATGCGACATTTTCGGCCTCGCTTTGAACCCCATATGCCTTCAGTTTGCGCGTCAACGTGCGTCGGGAGATGCCCAGCACTCCGGCCGTCTTGGTGTGGTGGCCTCCGGTCTGGCTCAGAACGCGAAGGATCATCTCGCGCTCCATCGCTTCTAAGCTCGTGGCTTGCGGAGTCGGTTTCGATTTCAAGGCCTCCTGCACGGGGATGGACATCTGCGCAGGCAGGATTTCTTTTTCGGCGGCCAACAGCGCGGCGCGCACGACCGTATTGCGTAGCTCGCGGACATTGCCCGGCCAATCGTAGTTGAGCATGGCCCGATCTGTCGCGGGAGCGAAATACATCGAGGGGTCATGCTGGTGCAAGAAAAAGTTGGCGAGCGGCAAGATATCTTCTCGCCGCTCGCGTAAAGAGGGAACATCAATGTGAACATGGCAGAGGCGATGATACAGATCGCTGCGGAACTTGCCAGCCCGCATGGCCTCTTCCAGGTTCTGGTTGGTCGCGGTGATAATTCGAGCATCCACAGTGATTTTTCGCACTCCGCCCAGCCGGAAATAGGGCACACCATCCAGAACACGCAGCAGCTTCACTTGCATTTTGGGCTCGAGCTCCCCGATTTCATCTAAAAAGAGTGTTCCAGTGTCTGCGAGCTCGAACAGCCCCTGTTTTTGGCTCTGCGCCCCGCTGAACGCTCCTTTTTCGTAACCGAACAGCTCGCTCTCAATCAGGTGTTCGGGAAGAGCAGCGCAGTTGACGTCCACCCAGGGCTTGCTGCAGCGGAGCGAATGGTGGTGCAGGGCTCGGGCGACAAGCTCTTTGCCCACACCGCTTTGGCCGGTAATCATGACAGCGGCGTTGCTCCGAGCGATGCGGGGAAGAACGCTCATCACCTGTTGCATAGCCTCGCTGCAGATGATTGCGGGCATGCCCAGGAAAGTTTCGCAGGAACCACTGGGAAGCGTGCTGGTACTCACCATCATACATCACAATAATGGCCCTCCTTGCTTGCGTCGATAGTACCCGCGGCGGTATATGACCACAAAAAGGTAACCCCCCTCTCGCTCGGGCAGCCGGATGGACCCCAATGGGACCCCGCATTCCATGCGACATTTTGGCTCACCGTCCTTGACGGCGGGGACAGGATGCCATTGTGCCAAAATCGGCCCGGTCAAAGCGGAAGTATTCCCGCTCGTTAAGTGTCGTAATCTCAGGAAGATAACCAAAGCCACCGCCGATGGAAGTCTGGCAAGCCAGATGCTAAACGTAGGAGCGGTGGAGAAATCACAACCGTGAAGACGATCTCAATTCGAGCCTGGATATTCATCGCCGCCGTGATTCTGCTCGGTGCCGGCGTGCTCCGATTCGGCCTTGCACAAGGCGCGGGGGATGACTTGTTGCGCTTCGCCTGCTACTTGCTGCTGACTTTGCTGGCTTCCGGGCTGAAGGTCCACTTGCCCGGGGTGACAGGAACGATGTCTGTGATCTTCCTCTTCGTCCTGATTGGGGTCCAGGAGCTGAGCCTCGCTCAGGTGCTCCTCTTAAGCTGCGCGGGTACGCTGACGCAGTGCTTCTGGAACGCCAAGATGAAGCCCAAGCCGGTGCAAGTGGCGTTCAATGTGGCGAGCATGGTGACGGCTACCGCCGCAGCCTATTTCGCCTACCACTCGCGACTCGCCACCTTCCTGGATAAAAGCACGCCTCTCATGCTGATTGTTGCGGCCTCGGTGTTCTTCTTCGCGAACACAATCCCCGTGGCCTGCGTGATTTCCTTGACAGAGCACAAGCCGCTGAAGAAGGTCTGGTCCGAGTGTTACTTCTGGTCCTTCTCTTACTATCTGGCGGGTGCCGCCATCGCCGGGTTGATTGGGATGGTGAACCGTCATACGGGCTGGCAGACTTCGGTGTTCCTGCTCCCCGTCATCTATATGATTTATCGTTCCTACCGCCTCTACCTAACGCGTCTGGAAGCGGAGAAAACTCACGTCGAAGAGATGGCGGCTCTGCACCTGCGCACCATCGAAGGCTTGGCGCTGGCCATTGAGGCCAAGGACCAGGGTACGCACGATCACTTGCGGCGTGTGCAGGCGTATGCCGTAGGAATCGGAAAAGAGATGGGCATAACCGAGATGGAAATGGACGCTCTGCGGGCCGCAGCCATATTGCACGACATCGGCAAGCTCGCCGTGCCGGAACACATCATCTCGAAACCCGGGAAGCTAACGCCCGAAGAATTCGAAAAAATCAAGATTCATCCCGGGGTTGGTGCCGAAATTCTGGAACGAGTGAATTTCCCCTATCCGGTTGTGCCGATCGTTCGCGCCCACCACGAGAAGTGGAATGGAACGGGCTACCCCGCGGGGCTCAGGGGAGAGGAAATTCCGATTGGAGCTCGTATCCTCACGGTCGTGGATTGTTTCGATGCCCTGACTTCGGATCGCCCCTACCGTCGCGCGCTGACACTCCAGGCAGCTCTCCAATGCATCGAATCGGAAGTCGGCAAGAGCTACGATCCGGAAGTGGTCCGCTTCTTGATGCGGCAGCACGCCGAACTCGAGAAGGATGCCGAGTTGCGGAACAGCGCACAAAAGCTGCTCTCGGTCGATGTGAAGATCGACAAGGGTCTTGCCCCCGCTGCAGGGTTCGAAATCAACGGGCCAAACGCGAACTCCCCCCAGGATAGCTCGATAGACTTCCTGGCTTCCATCGCCTCCGCCCGGCAGGAAGTGCAGACTCTGTATGAGCTGAGCCAGGAGCTCGGAAACTCCCTCAGCTTGGACGACACTCTTTCCGTGCTGTCGACGCGGATCAAGCGGCTGATTCCGCACGATTCGATTGCCATCTACGTGAAAAAGGACGGTCGGCTGGTTCCGGAGTACGTGAGTGGTGAAAATCACCGGCTCTTCTCCTCGCTGCAGATTCCGCTCGGGGAAGGTGTTTCCGGTTGGGTAGCGGCGAACCGAAAGCCGATTCTCAACGGGAATCCCTCGGTCGAGATGGGCTACCTTGGAGATGCCACGAAGTCCTCCACGCTGCGTTCCGCCCTGGCGGTGCCGCTCGAGAGCGTGAATGGGGTGGTTGGCGTTCTTACCCTTTATCATGCCGAGCCGGATGCCTTCTCAAGAGATCACGTCCGGATCTTGACAGCGATCCAATCGAAACTCGCGCTCTCGATCGACAACGCATTGAAATTCCGGATGGCAGAGAACTCAGCGACCACCGACTATCTCACCGGCTTGCCGAATGCCCGGTCGCTCTTCATGCAGCTCGACAGCGAGTTGGCCCGCTGCAAACGCGCGCAAACTCCGCTGGCCGTGGTCGTCTGCGACCTGGACGGCTTCAAGCAAGTCAACGACCGCTTTGGTCATCTGGCCGGAAACCAGGTGCTCCGGAGCATCGCCCAAAAACTGAAGGAAGCCTGCCGCGAATACGACTACGCGGCGCGCATGGGCGGAGACGAGTTTGTGCTGATCCTGCCCGGACTGAAGCCGGAGGCCCTACAAGCCAAGGAGCAGCGGCTTCGCCGGCTGGTCGTCGAAGTGGGCCGCGAGGCCTGCGGCGAGAGTCTGCTTTCCTTGAGTGTAGGCCACGCGTTTTATCCGAACGATGGAGCCGACGCCGAGGATCTCCTCGCCGAAGCTGATCGGCGCATGTACGCCGAAAAGCAGGAGCACCGTAACAAGTTGTATACCAGAGAAGCCTTCGTCGGCCTCGGTTATACACCCGCCAGCGTATCCTGATTTCATTGGAACAAAGGTCAGAGATGTGGATCAGAAGGCTTCTCCGGCATTTGCTTGCGCTGTTCCTCACAGCGGTGCTCGGAGGACTGCTCGGCGCCACCCTGGTACGCTTGGCCCCCGGATTCAGCGTGGATGAGCGGGAGTTAGACTCGCGCCTGAGCGAGAACAGCATCCAGGCTCTCCGACATTCCCAGACTGGCCAACAGTCAATCGTCGCGTTCTACCTGCGGTATCTCGCCGGGTTGTCTCGCGGCGATCTCGGAATCTCTCGGTCGCTCGGGCGCCCGGTAGCCGAGCTTTTCGTCGAACGAGCTCCGGTCACGTTGAGGTTGGTTGCGCTCGGCCTGGTAGGCGGCTGGCTGCTGGGCTTCGCATTCGCCTTGCCCAACGCAATGCATCGTGGGTGGCGCTATGATGCCTTCGCCACAGTCGTGAGCGGCCTGGTACTCTGCCTCCCCTCCGCGGTGATTGCCCTGCTGTTCGTTTACTTTCGTCAACCTGGCTCGCTGGCCGTAGCTCTTGTAATCTTCCCGCGGATCTTCCGCTACGCGCGAAACCTGTTTCTCAAAGCCTCGAATTCACCTCACATCATCACCGCAAAAGCCAAGGGGCTTTCCGCGACCCGTATCTTGTTCTGGCACATTTTGCCGCCGGCTGCTCCGCCTTTGTTCGCGCTAGTCGGGGTTTCCGTAAGCATGGCTTTCGGCGCGGCGATTCCAATCGAGGTGATTTGCGACTTGCCGGGGATTGGCCAACTGGCCTGGCAAGCGGCGTTGGGCCGCGACCTCCCGTTGCTCGTGAACATGACATTCTTCGTGACTCTGGTGACTCTGGCAGCCAACTCCATCTCGGATCTGGCCTGCAAGGGCTTGACGAGGCAGACGGCATGAAGAAAGTTCGGCGAGCGGCGGCAATTGTGCTCGGCGCAGTGTTCCTGGTCGCCCTGTGTGCCGGGTTTCTCGCACCGGCCCGTTATGACCGACAGTTCCGCGAAGCCCCGAACGCGCCTCCTTCCTGGCAGCATCCCTTGGGGACAGACGAACTGGGACGAGATGCCTTTTCCAGGCTCCTTTACGGCAGCTGCGTTTCCCTCCTGCTTGCGCCGGCAGCGGCGTTGCTCGCCACGTTGATTGCCGCCTTGATAGGCGGCGTGGCCGGGTACTCGGGAGGTTGGTGGGAGCGCGTTGCCCTGGGTGCGACGGACCTGTCGCTGTCGCTTCCATGGCTCTTCTTGCTGCTGACCGTGCGCGCCCTGCTGCCGCTCAACGTTTCTGCAATGACCTCAGTGGGCATCACCTTTGCCTTGCTCGGCCTATTGGGTTGGTCGGCGTCGGCGCGCGTGATTTGTGCAGGGGCGCGGTCGCTGCGGGATTCCGATTTTGTCCTGCAAGCCCGCGCCTGCGGGTGCTCCGGTTGGCGACTGCTTCTCCGCCAGGTGTTGCCAAACTTGAAGCCGGTGCTCTACGCCCAATTCTGGATTTCGATTCCGATCTTTATTCTCACTGAGGCCAATCTGGGAGTGCTCGGCCTCGGCGTTTCTGAACCGCTGCCGTCCTGGGGCAGCCTGCTGCGCGGCCTGGAAGACTGGCAAGCGGTGCAGGCGAATCCCTGGCGGCTGGCCCCGCTTTTTCTCTTGGTTGTCGTGGTGAGTTGCTTTCAGCTCGTCCTTCCGGTGGAGGAGACTCCGCTATGAGGCGCTTCGTGCTTTTCCTTTTGGCTTCGGCACTCCTTTGTGCATTCGTCGGAGTGGCCTCAGCGCAATCCGGCGGTGAGCTGCGTTTCTGCCTCCGTTCGGAGCCGAAGACGTTTAATCCAATGATGGTCGATGACGAATCATCGGAGGCGATTCGCTACCTCACCGGCGGGGTGCTGATCCGCCAGAACCGCCGCACGCAGGCGCTGGAGCCTGAACTGGCTGTTTCCTGGAAAGTCTCCGATCGCGGGGCAAAGATCACCTTCAAGCTCCGCGAAGGAGCCTACTTCTCTGATGGCACGCCGTTTTCTGCCGAAGATGTGGCCTATACCATGCGCACCCTGATGGATCCGAACCTGCACTCGCCGACGGGCGATTCATTCCGATCAGCCGATGGGCCGGTTAAGGCGGAAGTGCTTGGGCCCTCCCGCGTCGCGGTTACATTCCCGGCTCCTGTGGCCGGCCTGGAGCGCTTGTTCGATCAGGTGGCGATTGTTTCTTCGCGCTCGCCGAAAAAAGAGATGGCCGTACTCGGTCCATTCAGCGTGGCCGAACACAGACCGGGGTCTTATGTGCTTCTCAAGCGGAATCCCAGGTATTGGAAGCGAGATGCCCTCGGCAGGCAATTACCGTACTTGGACGCAATCCGGCTGGACGTTCAGCAGAATCGCGACATCGAACTGCTGCGGTTCCGCCGGGGCGAGATCCATCTGATCAATAGCATCGACGGGGAATTCTTCGACCGGCTGGCCGGGGAAATGCCTTCCGCGGCGCACGATGCCGGACCCTCGATGGACTCCGAACAGATGTGGTTCAACCAAGTCTCGGCGGCGCCGATCCCCGCGTACAGGAAGGCCTGGTTTGCCTCCGCAAACTTCCGGAGAGCGGTCTCGGGGGCGATCAACCGCGCGGACCTATGCCGCATCGTTTTCGGCGGACATGCGCGGCCCGCGGTTGGACCTGTCTCACCAGCCAACCAGTTTTGGTTCAACCAGGCCTTGAAAGCTCATCCCTTTGATCCGCAGGGTGCGCTGCGGAGGATCGCACCTGACGGATTTCGACTGGCAGGCGGCGTCTTGCGAGATCGCGAAGGCCATGCGGTCGAATTCTCAGTGATTACCAATGCGGGCAATAAGTCGCGCGAACGGATGGCCGCCATGATTCAGCAGGACCTGGCTCAAATTGGAATCAAGCTCAATATTGTCACTCTCGATTTTCCCTCACTGATCGAGCGCATCACGCGAACCTTTGACTACGAAGCGTGTCTCCTGGGGCTCGTCAATGTGGACCTGGATCCGAGCGCTCAGATGAATGTCTGGCTGAGTTCGGCGAGCAATCATCAGTGGAATCCGGGCCAGAAGTCGCCGGCCACTGCGTGGGAAGCGGAAATTGACCAGCGGATGCGGGACCAGGCGTCTTCCACCAACGACAAGAAACGCAAAGCGGACTTCGACAAAGTCCAGCAGATCGTTTGGGAACAGGCCCCTTTCATTTATCTCGTCAATAAGGATGCTCTTTCGGCCGTATCCCCCACCGTGAAGAACTCGACTCCCGTGGTCATGAGGCCGCAAACCTACTGGAACGCCGAGACTCTGTACCTGGCGACGGAGAAGGCGGCAGGCCGATGGTGAACGGCTCCGAGCCGGTGCTTTCCCTCAGGCTTTCCGTGGACTACCCGGGCAAGCCCGGCGTCCTTCGCGATGTCGCACTTCAGATCCAATCCGGCGAAATCTTGGGGCTCATCGGCCAGAGCGGGTCGGGCAAGAGCACGCTCGCACTTGCGATCCTGAGACTGCTGGGTTTGAAACGTGGCGTCGCAAGGGGAGAGTTGGTGTTCCAGGGCCGCAACCTGATGGCGTGCTCGGAACCCGAGATGCGCGGGTTGCGCGGCCGCCTGATGAGCCTGGTCCTGCAAAGCCCGCTCACCTCTTTGAATCCCGCCCTGAAGATCGGCACGCAATTGAAGGAAGCCTATCGCGCGCACGCAAGTGGACGGGCGCCCGACTGGAAGACCGCGGTTCTGGCTGCGCTGGAGAGCGTCAGCTTGCCGGAGGCCGAAGGCTTTCTCGGGCGGTACCCTGCCCAGCTCAGCTTGGGACAAGCGCAGCGCGTCTTGATCGCCATGGCCGTTCTGCACCGACCGGCCCTGGTCATCGCGGATGAGCCGACCAGTGCTCTGGATACCATCACGGCCTCGGAAATCCTTCAATTGTTTGACCGGCTGAACCGCAAGCTCGGAATGGCAATTCTCTATATCTCTCATGATCTGCTTTCGGTTGCTTCGCTCTGCGATCGCATCGCGATCTTGCGCGCCGGCGAGCTCCTCGAATGTGGAGAGACTCAGCAGATCTTCCAGATTCCGTCGCACGCCTATACCCGACAGCTCATTGACGCCTTGCCCCAGAAACCGGGCACTTCCGCATTCCAACAGGTTAAGTCCTCCCCTTTGGATGAAGAAAAGACGCAAGCACAGCCCGGGGGGCCTGCCCGGCCGCTCTGCAGGGTCTAGCCTGCTCCCATCAGTGACCCAAAACCTGGAAACTGAGACGCGGGAAAGCTGAGAAAGCGGCCTATCTGGGGTCCCCTAAACGACACAAGGGGAGATGAAGGAGATGCCCGGAAAGGGTCACACGAAAGAGGGCCGGTGCGGATAAATGCCTCGTTGGCGAAGCTCGCTGAGCAACTGCTCGGGGCTGCGGAAGAGCAGAGGCTGCATCCCGGCATGCTCGGCCGCTGTGACGTACTCGTGCACGTCGTCAATATAGAGGATCTTGTCGGGCGGGACGCCCGTCCCGCGAATGGCGAGGCGGTAGATGCTGGCGTCGGGTTTGCTGACGCCCGCGATGCAAGAAAAGACGCGGGTAGGGAAATGGCGGACGAAGCTGAAGTTTGCTTCGAGATGCGCGACATGAATGGGGTCAGTATTCGAGAGCAGTCCCAGCCGGTAGCGTGCTGCGAGACCCGCAAACAGCTCCTCGTCGAGGATCGTCTGGCGCTCGAGCGAGCTGTTCCACACCGCGCAGAACTCGCCAAAGCCGAGCGACAGTCTGAACCGGCGCGCCAAGTGCTCATGCCAGTCGTGCGGGGCGACGCGTCCCTCCTGCCAGTCGCGCCACCGCGGGTCGGTCTGGATCGCCGACCAGAACTGCTCAGCGTTTAGGCCGGAGCCGCCGCCTAGGGCGCCGAGGGCGCGGCCGACGTTCACGCGCAGGATGACCCTCCCGATATCAAAAATCAGGGCCTGTGGCTCAGCCGTGGTGGATTCTGCCACGGTCAGTCTTGCCCGGGTTGGACGTCGGGGAGGGAAGGAGCGGGTCTGTCGGGTTTTTGGTGCCTGGCGCGCAGCGCGCCGATGATGGCTGGCAGCAGCGACAACAAGACGACCACGGCGATCACCCAATGGATGTGCGTGTTGATGTTGGGCACCACCGAGCCGAGGAAAAAGCCACCCAGCACCATGGTGCCCACCCAGAAGAAGCCGCCGAAAATGTCATAGGCGAGGTAGCGGGTGTACTTCATCCCGGCAGCGCCGGCCACCGGCGGGCAAAACGTCCGCACGATGGGCACGAAGCGCGCCAGGATGACGGTCTTACCGCCGTAGGTATCGTAGAACCGGCGTGCTCGCTCCAGGTGGCGCTTGCGGAACAGCACGGAGTCTTCTCGGCGGTAGAGTGCCTGGCCGGCTTTCCGGCCGATCCAATAGCCCACCTGGTCGCCTGCGATGGCGCATAAGGAGACCAGCACCAGCAGCGTGCTCAGTCTCAGCAGCCCCGCCGCGGCAAAGACGCCCGCGGTCACCAGCAGGGAATCACCCGGAAGGAAAAAGCCGACGAAGAAACCTGTTTCGATGAAGACGATCACGCAGACCAGCAGCGTGCCGCCCCGGTGGATCAGTCCCTGGACGTCATAGACAAAGTGAAAAAGTTCTTTAAGCGACTCGAGCACTGTTTATCAGCGGGGCGATGAGCCACCGGGGCAGCTTCCCGCGCCACAAAACTCCAACCAATACGGTAGCAGAATATCGCGGGGTTCTCGCAGCATTCTTGCCAGAGCAGTGACACCCAAGACATCCAGGAGAGCAGCCCGCCCAGCCGGATCATCGCAGGGCCTGCCCTTCTGGCCAGCCCGTAGCCCCGGTGGAGGGGCGGATGGCTTCGGGTTGAGCGCTGGCCGGCATGCGGAGCAGCTCGCGGATGCGCGGCAGGGCGCGGCGCGCCGCGGCAGCGCCAGCGGCGATGGCTTCATCGGCGCGGTGAAACTCGTCCCAATCGATGGTCTGCACATCGGGCTCGAGCAGTATATCGGCGGCAGCTTCCCAGGAGACGCCGCCGTTCTTCTGCGCCGCGGAGACCGCCCGGCTGACCACCTGGAAAAGATTCTTCGGCGCTTCACCGTTCCAGTTGTTGAAGCCGACCGAGACGCCCACCACGCACCGCGGGCCCATCTGCGCCGCGGCGCGGGTTGGCACCGGAGCCGCCAGGCCGCCGTCGGCCAGGCACCGCCCGTCCACCTGCACCGGCTCAAACAGGCCCGGGAAGGCGCAACTGGCGCGCAGCGCCGGTGTCAATTCGCCCCGGGTGATCACCACCGGCTCGCCCGTACCCAGGTCGGTGGCGACCACGGCGGTGGGGATCAGCAGTTCTTCGAAGGTCCGCGCGTCAAAGCAGCGCCGGACAAGCTCGCTTATGCGGTCGTTGCTGGCCAGGCCCAGGCGCGAGATGCGCCAGCGGCTGAAATCGCGGAAGCGGATGCCGCGGCAGACCGCGGCGATCCGCGGCAGGGGCACGCCGCTCGCGTAGGCCACGCCCAGGATGCTGCCCACGCTTGTGCCTGCGATACATGCGATGGGGATCTGCTCCTCTTCGAGCACCTGGAACACGCCCACGTGGGCAAAGCCTCGGGCAAAGCCGCCCCCGAGCGCCAACCCGATGCCGCCTGAGGCCCGGGGACCATCCCCGGCGGCTAGGCGTCGCGCCTGTTTGATGAGCGGCCCTATCAGGGCGTGATAGATCGCCGTCATGTGACAAGGATGCCCCGGCGGGACGCCCCCGGCAATGAACCCCTAGCACCACCGGGGCGGTACCCGAGTACCGCCATGCGCGGCGGCCGGAATGTGCCGCATGCGGTAACAGTACCTTCATACTATGGAACTGGTGCATCTGTACCATTCCCCGTCACTGCTTCCCTCCGCAGAATCGGCTCTCGCTACGCATTTACGCTAAGGGGGATCAATCTCGTGGAAAGCGCTTACGCAATTTGGTTGGGCCAGCCTGTTGTGCTCCAAGTCACTGCCGGGGATCTGACAGTGCCGCTCCGCGGGACGATTATCGGCGAATCGAGCGCCGCGGTGCGCTTCCGCGTCGGCGAAGGCTGGGACGTGGACATCTACAAGGCCATGATCCTGGCGGTCGAGGAAGACAACTGGGCCAGCGTGATTACCTAGCAGAGAAGGCGACGCGATTGGACGCGGACAACAACAATCGGATTGATGAGCGCCGGGCAGCTATCCTGCTCGGCCTTTCGACCAAAGAGGTGCGGCGGCTATCGCGGCTGTCCGGCCTCGGTCAAGTGGAGAAGAACGACCGCAGCGAGCAAATGATGTTCACCTACGAGGAGCTGCGCAGGCTGTGCCTGCTGGCGGCCCCGTCATTCGACTGACGCGCTGCAGCAAAGAGTTTCTTCCGGCCCTGCCTCTGTCTCAACCCCCCGGCCCCGGGCTTTCACCCCCCTGACAAGCCCGGGGCCATCTTCTTTCATCCGCAGGATGGCCGACATTTCATTTGACTCCCGTTGAAGTCGTGCCACACTAGGCAGCCATCTTCGCTGCGCCCCCAGCGCCGGCGCGTCATCCCCGATGAAACTCACGCTGCTCGACTGGGCCGCCATCGCCGGTTACCTGCTGCTAACCCTGCTGCTGGGCCTCTACTTCCGCCGCCGCTCGAGCCGCAGCACCGAGGATTATTTCGTCTCCGGGCGCAAGGTGACCTGGTGGCTCGCGGGCACCTCGATGGTGGCCACGACGTTTGCCGCCGATACGCCGCTCGCCGTCACGGGTCTGGTCTACACGCAGGGGATCGCTGGTAATTGGCTGTGGTGGAGTTTCCTGCCCTCGGGGATGATGACGGTCTTCCTGTTTGCGCGCCTGTGGAGGCGGTCGGGGCTGCTCACCGACGTGCAGTTCGCCGAGATGCGCTACGCCGGGCGCCCCGCAGCGTTCCTCCGCGGCTTCCGTGCGCTCTATCTCGGCCTGTTGATGAACTGCCTCATCCTCGGTTGGGTCACCAAGGCCATGACCAGCATCGTCGGCACGACGATGTCGGATACGAATCTATTCCGCTGGATCGCTCGGGCGGTGGCGCCGGTGTTCGGCTCGACCGTGAGCGGCACAGACGGCGCTGCGCTCGCCATTTGCATCTTTTTCCTGATGCCGTTCACCGGCTTTTACGTTTCGCTGGGCGGCCTTTGGGGAGTGTTGTGGACCGACTTGTTCCAGTTCGTGCTGAAAATGTGCATCGTCATCGCGGTGGCGTACTACGGCGTGACGGCCGTGGGCGGGATCGGCGCGTTGCTGGCCAAACTCGCCGCGATGCGAACCGCCGCCGGGCCTGCGGCGTCGGACATCACCGCGGTGCTCCCCGATTTTTCTCGCGGGCTCACCGCTGAAGCCCTCTGGACGCTGCCGGTGCTGACGTTCCTGGTGCATCTCGGCGTGCAGTGGTGGGCGTTCTGGTACCCCGGCGCGGAGCCGGGCGGCGGCGGCTACGTCGCCCAGCGCATCTTCAGCGCCCGAGACGAACGCCACGGCCTGCTCGCGGTGCTCTGGTTCAACATCGCCCACTACGCCCTGCGCCCCTGGCCGTGGATCCTCACCGCGCTCGCCGCTGTCGTGCTCTATCCCGGACTGGCGCGCCCCGAGACGGGCTACATGCTGGTGGCCACGAGCCACGTGCCGCATGCGCTGCGCGGGATCCTGATCGCCGGCTTCATGGCTGCGTTCATGTCCACTGTCGCCACGCAGCTCAACTGGGGCAGCTCCTATCTGGTCGCCGATTTCTACCGGCGCTTCCTCCGCCGCGACGCAAGCGAAGCGCACTACGTCCGCGTCTCGCGGGGAGTCACGCTGCTGCTCGTGGTGGCGGCGGCATACGTTTCCGTGCAGCTCGCTTCGATCAGCTCGGGCTGGCAGTTTGTGCTCGAGGTCGGCGCCGGCACCGGCAGCGTTTACCTGCTGCGCTGGTACTGGTGGCGCATCAACGCCTGGAGCGAAATCTCGGCCATGGCCACAGCGCTGGTCGTTTCAGTAGCCCTCAATCGCTGGGCGCCGTTCGAGGGCAGCGGGCCGGTGCTGTTTGCGAAGACGACCCTTGCAACGACCGCGGCTACGACCGTGGTGTGGGTCGCCGTGACGCTGCTCACTCCGCCCGAGCCCCGCGAGGTGCTGCTGCGCTTCTATCGTAAAGTGCGGCCGCACGTCGCCGGCTGGAAGCCGATCGCGCAACTCGCTCCTGATGTACCGCCCACACGCGACCTCGGCCGGAATCTGGTTGCCTGGCTGCTCGGCTGCGCCATGGTCTATGCCACGCTGTTCGGTATCGGCAAGCTCTGCTTCGGCCAGCTCGCCAGCGGCGCCGCGATGTTGACTTTCGCCGCCGTCTGCGCCGCCCTGATCTATCGCCTCATCTCGCGCCCCCTCGGATCGCTGATAGCTGACGCTTGATCGCTCCTTTTTCTCCTCCTAGGAGCTTGTTGACAAACTCCCTGAGGGGTCATTCTGAGGAGCGGAAGGCGACGAAGAATCCCTCTTTTCTTTGGCTTTTCGCACAAGAGAGATTCTTCGCCCGCCGCGGCGGGCTCAGAATGACGTGCAATGGCATTTTTTCAACAAACTGTTAGGCGAAAGCCGGGCCCGCTGTTGTGTGTTGACACGCGCTTCATTCCACAGTAGTTTTTCCGCGCTTAGAAAAATCACCCAAAACGGAGGACGCCATGCGACGCTTTCTCGCCTTCGGTGCCGTTGCGGTCTGTGCGGCTCTCTCACTGCTGGCTCAAACCTCCGGCGACAAACCGGTGGTCAAGCGCGGCGATGCCGCACAGTTTGCCGCGCCTTCGACGCCCGGCGCACCCGATTGCGTTTATAGTTCTCCGGCGCACGGAGATCCTTC
>WNFA01002815.1_pt1 | contig 16454 bp, 10 predicted proteins | sample 5400481 | NCBI WGS metagenome assembly WNFA01 (sample SAMN13153340, study PRJNA577476) | soil metagenome | isolation source: 120 cm saprolite under Douglas fir tree site 2 hole 1 replicate 2 | place: USA:California | collected 2015-04-18
ACGGATGCCAGCAGCCCCATCTTCGGCATGCCCATCCTCGACGTGGACAAAGCGCGCACCGTCATGGTCATCAAGCGCAGCATGGCTGCCGGCTTCGCTGGCATCGACAACCCGCTGTATTACCTCGACCACACCCTGATGCTTTTCGGCGACGCCAAGAATTTCGTAGGCAACATCGTCCGCGAACTCTCCGGCGATGGCCACCACTGATTCTCGAGGTTGGAAGGTCGAAACTGGAAGCTGGATACCGACCACACCGACCATTCGCACTGGGGACAACCGGGAAAGTAGTCCAGAGCCTTCAGGCCCGGGGCGTTTAGACTTTCAGACCTGCCGACGTTTAGACTCACGTCTTTGGGCTATAATCAGCGCCCACTGCCATGTCGAGACTTCCCAAGCGCGTGCGCACCAAGAAAGAGCAATACAGCATGTTCCCGGACAAGGGAACAACCAAGCCCGGCTATATCAATCCGCGCGATCAGGAAGTCATCCGGAACACCCGCAAAGCCGGCACCGGACGTGGTCACTGGATTTACGAACTCAAATGCCGCGCGTGCGGCCATCACTACGGCGCGAACGGCAATTACATTCACAGCCGCAAGTGCCCCAAGTGCCAGGGCGGCCAGCCCGGCCCTTCCCTGTAGCTTCGCTTTCTCAACTTCATCGCTCGCCTTTGCGTTCCACAGGATTCAAATTCGGCAGGAACGCCGTCAGGATTCCCACCGCGGGCAGAAACGAACACACGTGGTACACGAAACGGATGCTCGTCGCATCGGCCAATTTTCCGAGTAGCGCCGCGCCGATTCCGCCTAACCCAAACGCCAGCCCGAAGAAAAATCCCGAAACCGTGCCCACTTTTCCCGGCACGAGCTCCTGCGCGAAAACCAGAATCGTTGAAAACGCCGAGGCCAGAATCAGTCCAATCACCACGCTCAAAATTCCCGTCCAGAACAAATTCGCGTACGGCAAAAGCAGCGTGAACGGCAGCACGCCCAGAATCGAATACCAGATCACCACTTTGCGCCCCATGCGGTCGCCCACCGGCCCGCCGAAGAATGTGCCCGCGGCGACCGCGCCGAGGAATGCAAACAGATGAAATTCCGCGCTGCGGATGGAGACGTGAAACCTGTCCATCAAATAAAACGTGTAATAGGAGCCGAGGCTCGCCAGATAGAAAAATTTCGAGAACATCAGCGTCACCAAAACCGCCAGCGACCACAAAATCTTTTTCCGCGGCAGACGCGCATGCGGCTCGACATGCATCGGCATAACGTGCGCAGCGAGCGGCACCGTCCGCAACTCCGCCTGTGCCGCTCTGCGTTTCTTGGTCCAGGCGCCGATGTCCACCAGGAGGATCATCCCCAGCAGCGCCAGGAACGAAAACCAGGCGATGCTTCGTTGCCCGCGCGGCAGTACAAACGTCGCCAGCAGCGGCCCCAATGCCGATCCTGCGTTGCCTCCGACCTGGAACAGCGATTGCGCCATGCCGTGCTGCCCGCCCGAAGCCATGCGCGCCACGCGTGACGACTCCGGATGAAATACCGACGACCCCATCCCCACCAGCGCCGCGGCCACGAGCACCGTCGCGTAACTCGGCGCCAGCGACAGCGTCACCAACCCGATCAGCGTGATGGCCATGCCAATCGCCAGGAAATACGGTTTGTGATGCCGATCGCTGTACAACCCCACCAGCGGCTGCAACAGCGATGCGGTGAACGTCGACGTGAACGAAATCAGCCCGATCTGCCCAAAGTCCAAATGGAAGGTGTCTCGCAGCAGCGGATAAATCGCCGGCAGCAGCGATTGCACTGTGTCATTCAGCAAATGACAAAAACTGATCGCCAGCAAAACCTTAAAAACCGTTTTCGCGCCAGCGTCGGTGGCTCGGTCCGCAGAAATTGCGCTCAGTTTGGCTTCGCTCGACATTTTTCCAGGGCCGCCTCAAACAACAAACGTCGTCCCGTTATTCCCGAGGCGGCGACGCTAAAGTTTATCCCATGAACGCGCCAAATCTCGTACGCTCTGACATTTGTCCCCGCAGTGTCCAAGGGAGGGTTCGACGGAGGAGGCGCTACTAGCAGGCATCGTGCTAAAATAATCGGATTCTAGGCTCGTAGCTCAGTTGGTTAGAGCGCCACCTTGACACGGTGGAGGTCTGGGGTTCGAGTCCCCACGAGCCTACCATCCCAGCGCTTTCAGAGACAAATACCGGGCGTTTCGTCTTGTTACGCAAGGCAAGCTATCGATGTAAAATAAAATGGCAATGGCTAAACCTGTCGAAAAACGTGAGTCTTCATCGCCGAAATCGGAGGAGCGCGACCCGCGAAATGCCGAGGAGGTTTCGCAGAGTCTAGATCCGGTCGAAGAAGCTTCCAAGGACTCTTTTCCTGCCAGCGACCCGCCGGCGTGGATTTTCGAGCCGCCGAAACCCGCTCGAAAACCGAAGTCAAACAATGCGCGAAAAGCCAAGCGCAGGAAATCCTCGTGATCTCGGGCTAGGATTGCATTCGCGAAGCTTCCTAAAAACGCTGCACAGCCGTCGCCGGCTGTGCCACGATAAAGCATGCGCTCAGTTGCTCGAATCGCGGTGCTGTTTGCTTTCTTGTGCGGAATCACCGCAGCGAAAATATCGGCCACAGATTCCGCTGACTGCGCGGGCGTCATTGTGGACGAAAATGGCGTGCCCATCGCCGCCGCGAAAATATCGCTCCAGAGCAGCACCGCACAGACCTTTCGCGCCGAAACGGATGGCGCGGGACGTTTTGTGCTGCGCAACATTCCTGCCGACGATTACAAAGTGGAAGCGCGCAAGGAAGGTTTCTTCGTTCTCGCCGGCCAAACGATCACGCTGCGCTCCGGATCCAACGACGTCACGTTGACATTGAAGCACGCGGAAGAACTGCACGAGCAGGTTCAGGTGACCGCGGTGGCGAATCAGATCGATACGCAAGACACCGCGCAGCGCGAATCGATTACCGCGCGCGAAATTCGCGATATTCCCGTCCCGAACTCGCATGTCTTGCAGGAGAGCCTTACGGCCTTGCCGGAAGTGGTGCGGGATAATGCCGGCAGCTTGCACATCGCGGGCGCGCGCTCCGGAGAAACGCAATACCTGTTGGACGGATTCGAAATCGGCGATCCGGTGAACAACGCGCTGGGTGCGCGATTTAACGTGGATGCCACGCGCACCGCGGAAGTGCAGACCAGCCGCATCGGCGCGGGCTACGCGCACTCCGGCGCGAGCGTGCTAAATCTGGAGACGCCGGATGGTGACGACAAATGGCGCTTCGGCACGACCAACCCCACTCCCGGCATTAACATTCAACAGGGCGTGCACCTGGGGAATTGGTATCCGCGTTTTACTTTTTCGGGCCCCATCGAGCGCGGCCGCTTCTGGTTTTCGGACGCCATCAGCCTGCTGCACGTCTTTTCCCTGGTGAAAGAACTGCCCGCAGGTTCCAACATCGCCACCCGATGGGCCGGGGACAACCTCTTCCGCTTGCAATACAACTTCAGCGCAAAGCATATTTTGCACGGCAGTTTTCTTTACAACCGCATGCAGGATCAGAGCCTGGGGCTGGATGCTCTGGACCCAGAATCCACAACGTTTGACTTGCACCAGGACCGCAGGTTCGCTTCGCTGAAAGATCAGATCTGGCTGTATGACACGTTGATCGAGCTGGGTGTCGCGGCGGACGGCGAAACGCAAGATTTCTTTCCGCAGGGCACGGCGCCTTACGTTTTGCTAGTGAATGGAACGAGCGGAAATTTTTTCGAGCGGTTGCACGAGCATGGCACTCGCGTGCAAGGCTTCTTCAATCTTATTGCGGCGTCGCGGCACTGGCACGGGACGCACCAGGTGAGCGCCGGGGCGAACATCGCGGGGCTGGAGTTCCGGCAAGCGGCGACGCGCGGAGAAATCCAGGCGCTGCGCGCGGACGCCACGCTCGTGCGGCGGTCCACTTTCGCCGGAGCGGCGAGCCCGCAAGCGTCCAACACGCAGGCCGGCGCGTACGGGCAGGACAACTGGTCGCCGTCCAAGCGGCTGGTGCTGCAAGGAGGGGTGCGCACGGATTGGGACCGCTTTACGGGGAGCGCGATGCTGGAGCCGCGGCTGTCTGGAAATGTGCTGCCATTTGGAGATGACCGCGCGAAACTGTCGCTGGGCTGGGGAATTTACAATGCGCCGTTGAATCTTGCGGTGATTGAGCAAGCGCTGGACCAGCAGCAGATTGACAACTTCTATGACAGCACCGGGAAAGTCGTGGTGCTGGGGCCGGTGGTTAGCCAATTCGTGCTGCCGGCGCGCGGTTTGCGGCAGCCGCGCTTTACGACCGCGAGCGCGGGATGGCAGCAGAAGATTGGACGCAAAACGCTGGCGAGCATCGAGCTGCTGGCGCGCACCGGCTATCACGGGTTTGCGTATGTCGATCAGACACCGGCGCAAGCCGGAGGGATTTTTCTGCTGGAGGACAACCGCAAGGATCGCTACCGGTCGGTGACATTTTCAGCACGGCACGTGCTCTCGGAAACGACGGAGATCTACGGGGCGTACACGCGGTCGCGAGCGCATTCGAATGAGGTGCTGAATCCCGGGCAGGGCTCCATTTTTTTCGCCGCGCAACAATCCGCGCCCCTGGCGTGGGATGCGCCAAACCGGCTGCTGACGTGGGGCTGGACTCCGACGCATATCTGGAAAGTTCAGTTCAGCTATTTTTTCGAGTACCGCACCGGCTACCCGTTCAGCGTGGTGAATTTGCAGCAGCAGCTGGTGGGAGCGGCGAATTCGTCTCGTTTCCCTGCGTATGCGAACTTGAACGTGGCGCTGGAGAAGAAATTCGCGCTTCGCGGGTACTTGTGGGCCGCGCGAATCGAAATGGTCAACGCGTTCAACCGGGAAAATCCGAATGTGGTGGTGAATAATATCGATGCGCCGAATTTTGGAACGTTTGAGGGCGGGCAGGGCCGAGCCTTCACCGCGCGGGTGCGTTTCGCGGGAAGAAAATAGACCAGGAACCTATGCACCTAACCATCGATGATGCGCTGAAGGCGAAGTGTCCAAAGACTGCGCTGGGCTGTGTTTCGGCTCAAGTCGAGGCGCCACCCTCGCCCCCTGCCCTGATCGCTGAGTTGAATAATTGCGAGCAGGCAATTTTGAGGTTGCCGGAGCCGCGGGCGGCGCTGGAATCGCCGCAGATTTTGGCGACGCGGGCGGCTTACAAAGCGCTGGGCAAGGATCCGGCGCGCTATCGCGGATCGGCAGAGGCGCTGCTGCGCCGCGTGATTGCCGGAAAAGGCCTGCCGCGCATCAACGCAGTGGTAGACATCATCAATTTGGTTTCTGTCGGGAGCCGTTTGTCGATCGGTTTGTACGACCTGGCTCACGTGCAGGGAGACATTGTGTTTCGCGCGGGGCGCGCTGGCGAAACTTACAAGGGAATCGGCAAATACGATTTGAATCTCGACGGATTGCCGGTCTTTTGCGATGCGCTCGGCCCGCACGGAAGCCCGACGAGCGATTCGGAACGCACCATGGTAACCAGCGAAACGAAGCAGGTGTTAGCGATCATCATTTCGTTTGGAGGCAAAGAGGGACTCGAGCGCTGGACGCAGCGAATGAGCGAGCTGTTTCAACGGTTCGCGTCCGGGGTAAGTTTGGAAAAACGAATTACTGATTGAACGAAATCGGCAGGCAATAGCCACCAGAAGCTTTCCTCAGTAAAATCTCAATTCCTGAAACTACCAATCGCTTCGTTCCAAAATACGCCCCGCTGAAGTCGAATCGAAGTGAACCTCGGCAGCGCCCAATTTGACTAGAGCGTTGTTCATTGCCTTCGTGACCTGGTCTGTGCGATGGCGCGTCAAGTACTCCTGCAAAGCATCAGTGAATAGGCGACTCAAGGACTTCTTAGTCTTTCGTGCGAGGGGTCGCGCCGCGGCGAATAGATCATCAGGAATGGATATCACCGTCTGCATGCTATTACCTCGTGTGCGTTAGCGGGGGACCGGTTCGGCGGCGGATTCTTCTCTTGCCTTAGCTATCGGGCGCAGAAAGCCGCGGGCGGCTAGGAGCTCGGCGTTGAGCAGGGCCGCGCCGGCGGCGCCTCGTACTAGGTTGTGGGAGAGTAGCGTCAGCTTCACGTCGAGGAGCGGGCATTCGCGGACGCGGCCGACCACGGCGGCCATGCCGTTGCCGACATTTACGTCGCGGCGCGGCTGCGGGCGATCTTGCTCTTCGAGCACGACCACTGGATTGCGCAGCGCAGACGGCAAGCTGGCCAGTTCGGAGCTAACCTCGAAATTGCGAAGCGCTTCGCACACCTCGAGGAGAGAAGCGATCTTTTTCAGGCTGACGCTGACGCACTCCAGATGGCCGTCAATCACCGGCACGCGGTTGCAGTGCGCGCTAATGCCCAGGCCCGCGTCCACAAAACGCTCGCCATTCCACTTGCCTAGCAGTTTTTGCGGCTCGGACTCCATCTTTTCCTCTTCGCCGCCGATGAAGGGAACCACGTTCCCTTGAATGTCCAGGGAAGCCACGCCGGGATACCCAGCGCCGGACATGGCCTGCAGTGTGACAACGAAAATCTTTTCCAGTCCAAACGCGTCCGCAAGCGGCTTGAGGACCAGGACAAGACCTGCGGTGGAACAGTTTGGATTGGTGACGATGAAGCCCGTATCGTAGCCGCGATTTTTCCGCTGCAGCGGAATCGCGTCGAGATGCGCGGCGTTCACCTCCGGAATCAGCAGCGGTACATCCGGATCCATGCGGTGATTTCGGGAGTTGCTGACCACCGGATATCCAGCGCGCGCAAAATCTTCTTCGGCACCGCCTGCAACCGAAGAATCGAGCGCGGAGAAAACAAAGTCGCACTGAAGTGAAGGATCCAGGCTCTTGACCACCAAGTCTCGCGCAGCCGCCGGAATGGGCGCATCAAGATGCCAGCACACTGCCTCTGCATACGTTTTGCCGGACGAGCGCTCCGAAGCCGCGACTTCGGTAAGTTCAAACCACGGGTGCTCCGCGAGCAGACTCACAAGACGCTGACCGACCAAGCCAGTCGCGCCAAGCACGCCGGCGCGGAGCTTCTTCTCAAATCGAGGCTTTGGCGAGCTCATACCACTTCCTCCTGTTGTGCGGGGCCGATGCGCGTCCCGCGCACGTGCGGCTTGAACGTATTGCGCACCCATACGGTCATCTCCGTCTCCTCGGCCAGGGGCAGAACGCGCGGATGCAGCACCTTCGCCCCGCTCAAGGCCAGGGCGTGCGCGTCTTCGTAGCTGAGATCGTGCAAGAGGCGGGCCTGTACTGACTCGTTCGGATTCGCGGTGTAGATTCCGTCGACGTCGGTCCAGATCACCAGCTCATCCGCGTCCACGACATGAGCGATGATCGCGCCGGAAAAATCGGAGCTGTTGCGTCCCAGCGTCGTAATGCGCCCATCCGGAGTCGCTCCGATGAAGCCGGTGACCACCGGCACAATGCCGTCGGCCAGCAGCGGAAGTAAAACCTCGCGGCCCCGCTGCCTGGTTTGCTCCAGACGCGGCTTGGCATCGCGAAAGGTATCGCAGGTCAGCACAAATTCGGAGGACGAAACAGGAACGGCGGGCACGCCGGAACGCGCGAGCGCCGCAGCGAACAGCCGCGAGCTGAAGCGCTCCCCGAAGGATGCCAGCCGGTCAAATAGCTCCGCAGCCGTGGCCGCCGATACGCCTTCGCGGCGCGTGGAGACTTCGTGAAGCAGATCGCGGCCGAGAGAGTTGAGTTCGCGCGCGACGCGATCGTGCTCATCTGAATCGAGAGCCAAGTCGCACAGCGCATCGAGATGCAAACGCAAGACGGATTCCGCTTCCGCGCGCGCCCGTTCGTGCTTGCGTTCAGCAAGCGCCTGCGCAATTCCCAGCAAGCGATCGGTGACGCCCTTCATCGCCGAAACCACCACCACAACCTGCATCGATTGCGCTGCGGGCCGGACGAGACCGGCCGCATGCAGCATGCGCTCGGCACCCAGCAAGGAGCTGCCGCCGAATTTGAAGGCCACCAGCGGTTCACGAACGGCCGGCGAGCCCGCCTGGGCATCGTGCGCAGCCGCGCGGACGCCCGCCAAGTGGCGTTCCGCCAGCAATTCTTCTTCTATGTTCTCCGGGATCATGCCTGCCGCTCCTGTTTTTCCCGCGGGAGCGACTCTGGAGGGGGCTGAAATAAGAAAACCCACCGCCAGGTTCGCTTCGGCGGTGGGTTGGAAACTTTTTCTAGCTTGCTAGCTGTTTCTCCACGCGCCGGAAGCCTTCTTGGTGGACGTAGTCTTCGTCGAGGTAGTCGACATCGACGACGTCGCGCCGGTAATTCGCTTCGTGGTGGTGGACAAAATCATACGGACAGCCAGCTTAGCATAGGCACGCTCCACTCCCAAGCGAATAAAAGACGAAGCGGGCAAGCGATGCGTCCGACCGCTTAACCATCCACGCTCGGTGGGCAAGTCCGGGACCTACAGCCTCCAACGTCAGGCGGTGGACGTATCGAACAACAGGCTCGAGCACGTGAGGCCAGACTCGGCTTTCTGAAGTTCGGAGATATCGAGCAGCGTGACGTGAAATCCAAGCGCTTCCAGGCGAGCACGCGTCCGCGGAAACGACGCCGGGAAAATCACCGTGCCGCCAATCGCCAGCGCGTTGGCTGCGTGCGGCTCCTCCGCGGCGACATCGATCCACGCAAAGCCGGCGAACGGCTTCGTGTCAAACCAAGCTCGATTCGCCAGCAGCGTGTTGCGTCCGACGTAACTAACGGCGGATTTCAAATGCAGGCAGTCCGTTACCGCAACGCTGACCACCTGGTAACCGTACGGTGCGACGATAGACGCAAGCTGGCGAATGCCCTCGGCATTGGTGCGGCTGGAAAGCCCGGCGAACAAGCTCCGCCCGATGCGCAGAACGTCGCCTCCCTCAACCTGTCCTGGCAACTCCACGCGAGCAAGTTTGCGAACTTTGGCGAGCGCTTGCGCGATCGAAGCCGCTTCCGGACGCCGCGTCTCGGTGCCTAGCGGAAAAATGATCGCCAATTCGTCGAGGACGATCGCGGGATCTTCGACGAACATCGAATCGGGAAGCGCCGGCTCCGCCGTAAGAGAAATGACGCGCGCGCCGCACTTTTCGAGAAGCGCCTGGTAGGCGCGATGCTGCTCCTCGGCCTTGGCAAGCTCGATGCTCTGCCGGACAACATGGGTCAACTCGCAATTAACTATGCCGGGACTGACGGCGCGCGTAATGGCGGTGAGCATGGACGCAAAGTGTACATGAAAATGTTTCGGGTGCGGCGAGCTGCCCACACTCTTGAGCGTGCTGACAAAATGAGTATTCGTGGCGGCACTGCATGAAGCGTTCCGCCGCGTGATATATTTCAGCAGCGAAAGCAGGCGCGATCTTGGGTACTAGAGTATTTTCGCCCGGAAGGGGTTGAGACGATGGCAGCATGGGGACAAGCGTCCAACAGGGTCGCCGCACTTCTCTGTTCGTTGAGCGTAGTTGGCGCGGGCTATGCGGCAAACTCCGACGAAAAGTCGGCTGCCGCGGTCGATGAAGTCTTCAGCGACCTCACGAAACCTGGCTCGCCCGGCTGCGCCCTGGCCGTTTATCGCGACGGCAAAATCATCTACACCAAGGGCTACGGCCTGGCGAACATCGAAGAGAATGTCGCCATCACCCCGCAATCCGTCTTCGACATTGGCTCAACGTCGAAGCAATTCACCGCCGCGAGCATTCTGCTGCTCGAGAAACAAGGTAAGCTTTCCGTCACCGATGACGTCCGGAAGTACATTCCCGAGTTGCCTTCCTACGGCCAGAAAATCACCATTCTGCATTTGCTGAATCACACCAGCGGCCTCCGCGATTACCTGAGCCTGATGGAGCTTGCCGGAATTAATACCGACAGCGTGACCACTGACGCCGACGCTCTCGCGCTGATTACCCGCCAGAAAGCCCTCAATTTCGCTCCCGGCAGCGACTTTCTCTACAGCAACACCGGATTTTTCCTGCTCTCCGTGATTGTCCAGCGCGTAAGCGGCAAGACCCTGCGCGAATTCGCCGGCGAGAATATTTTCGCCCCGCTGGAAATGACGCACACGCAATATCGCGATAACCACGCCGCGCTCATCGCCAATCGCGCGCTGGCTTATGAGGAACGAGAGAACAAGGACGGCTATACGCTCGATGTTTCGTATTTCGAGCAAACCGGCGACGGCGCGGTGCATACATCCGTCGAAGACCTGCTGAAGTGGGACGAAAACTTCTACAGTCCTCGCGTCGGCGGCAAGGAATTCCTCGGCGAGATCCAGGAACGCGGCAAGCTGAACAATGGCAAGGTTCTGGACTACGCCAAGGGCCTCCGTCTACAGGATTACCGCGGCCTGCAGACCGTAAGCCACGGCGGCGCGTGGGGCGGCTACCGCGCGGAGCTGCTGCGCTTTCCGGAGCAGCATTTTTCGGTCGCGTGTCTTTGCAATGTCGGAGACGCCGGCCCCACCAGGCGCGCCCAGCAGGTTGCCGACATCTATCTAGGCAGTTTAATGAAGCCCAAGGAGAACAAATCGACAGAGAGCGAGAACAAGGAAAAGAGCGAGATCGCAGTGGACACGGACCAGCTGAGAAATTACTCCGGCGAGTATTGGAGCGAGGAACTCGGCGTCGTTTACCGCCTGGGGGTGACGGACGGCCGAATCAAAGTGCTCTCGGTTGTCGATGCCTCGGGATCGCCGCGCGTAAACAATTTCTCGGCCGACGCGTTGCGCGCTATCGGCGCCGATGAATTCGAGGTGGGCAAGTCCAGGGTCATACTGCGTTTTCAGCGCGACGCGAAGCAACCCGCCTCCGCATTTGCGCTGGACGCTGGGCGCACCAAGGGAATCGCTTTCCAGCGCAAACAAGCTGCAGGAAACTAGGGAAGAGAAGTCAGAACCAGAAGCCGCCCGGCGTGGGCGCGAAGTGGTAAATCCAGAGCTTGGTAATGGCTGCGCCCAGCAGCATGCCTCCCAATATCAGGCCGATGATGCCCAGCGTTATCCATATATCCGTGTTGGCTGATTTCGCACTTTCCGTTTGCGGCTTGCCATTCACCCCATCTGCCGGAGCCACGCGGACAACCGCCACCGGCACGTCAGCGAATTCCGGCCGAACAACAAGGCAATAGCCCTTGCGTGGAATGGTTTCAATGTATAGGGGCTTGTCCGTGGAATCCCCCAGCGCCTGGCGCAGCTTGTTCAACGTGGTGTTGACGTTTGCGTCGTAATTGACATGTGTGTCCGCAGGCCACAGCCGCAGCCGCAACTCCTCCCGCGTCACTACCTCACCTTGCTTTTCAATAAGCGCCAGCAAAACTTGATACACCTTGCCCTGCAGTTTCAGCCGCGCCCCATTCTTGCTCACTTCCTGGCGGTGCTGATCAACCTGGAAGGGTCCAAAGCGGATATACCGCGAGGTTAATGCAAGAACGCGACTGGGCCCCGCTGCCAAATCAGGCTCCAGTGTTGAGCTTAAATTGGGTCCCATACACCCCGCCTTTTAGTCCAATAGACGTATGAACCGCCGAAGTGTTTATCTGGAATACGAGAAAAACCCAGGGTAAGTTTCCCCTTTTCGCGCCAGAAAGCGGTGTTCTACAAATCCACGAAGCCATATCGTGGAAACTGTATAAGTTTTAGAGATTCCAGATGGCGTTTAGGCCTGCCGTCTCGTAGATTTCACCCTCACACCAGACGCAACCTATCGCAAGTATCTGAATAAACAGATGCTTACGGCTTAACCCGCTCCTGAGCGACAAATAAGGCAGAAGTTTTTCCAGCTGGGCATTCGCCTGCCAATTTGGTTGGCACCGTTTTGTGCGGGCTCGTCCTATTGTTTTGCTCAACTGAATGAGACGTCGCGGGGAATTAGGAGTTCCGCATAAACGAGTCCTCGGAGGAGAATCTTATGCGCAAGTTGACACAGGTCCTATTGTTCGCGTGGGTGTGCGCGTTTGGGGCAAACGTAGCGTTCGCTCAGAGGGTCACCGGCACGCTTCGAGGTCAAGTCTTGGATCCTGCCGGCAGCTCAGTGGCAAATGCCAGGGTAACGGCCACGAACGAAGATACCGGTGTTTCCTTTACGATGACGACCACTTCCGCGGGAACGTACACCTTTCCTAGCGTCCTTCCCGGAAAGTATGCGGTCACGGTAGAAGCCACTGGATTCAAGAAGGTCGTCAGGTCAGGCGTGGTGGTGCAGGCCGATCAAGATAATGTGGCAGACGCCAGGCTGGATTTGGGGACGGCCACCGAAACGGTCGAGGTAAATGCATCGAGCGTCGAAGTACAAACTGTCTCTTCAACGCTAAGCAACGACTACGACTCCAGCCAAGTGGCGAATCTTCCGGCGGCTGGCGGCATTCAGAACGGTAGCCCCTTCAACTTGGCTATGCTGGCACCTAACGTGATCGCTCAACCCGGCGGCACGGTTGGAGTTGGCGGCTCGGTCGGAGGTACCCGGCCCAGAGAGAACAACTTCGTCGTGGACGGCGTGGACGATAACAACCTGGGCGTTACCGGTCCCAATTCTACGGTTATCCCGGACGCCGTGGGCGAGTTCGTGTTGTTGACGAATCAGTTCAGCGCGGAATATGGCCATTCCGCAGGAGGGCAATTTATTCTGGTCACCAAGACCGGCACCAACAATTGGCATGGCTCCGGTGAGTGGTACGCGCAGAACAGAAACTTGAACGCGATGGATAATCTGACGAAATCTGCCATCAGCAGCGGGACGATCACCACGCAACCGCCTTTTGATAACAACCGGTTCGGGGGCACTTTCGGCGGCCCGATAGTTAAGGACAAGTTCTTCTTCTTCGGCGCGTATGAGTACACGACCCTGCATGGTCAGGGCTCACCCACCCCGCAGCTTGCACCGACGGCGAGCAGCTTGGCTACCCTTAAGTCCATGGCCGCCGACTCCGCAGTCTCAAATATTTTGAACAATTTTCCGGTGGCTGGCCAAGCGGACGTGCCCGCGGCGAACTGGCCGGTAGTAAATGGCACGCCAATTCCCATTGGGAACCTGACCATCTTCAGCCCGGTCTTTCAGCGCGAGCACGACAACCAATTCAACACGGACTACACGCGGGGAAAGCATCAAATCGGCACCAGATTCACTTTCAATCAGGAAAAGTTCATTTTTCCAGTAAACTCAACTCAAGCCGTTTTCAATCAAGACGAGCTTGTCCGCAATCGCAAGATTGCCCTGACTGACGTTTGGACACTCAGCAGCAGTGTGGTCAACGACTTCCGCCTGCAATACTCCTATTTCGGTGCATTTTTTGCGAATCCTTGCAAGGCATGTCCGAACGACGTGACCATCGGCGACCTCGGAAGCACTACCATCGGACCTGGCGACAACAGTACGCAAAAGCAAAATACGTATCAGGTCCGCGACAATGTTTCTTGGTCCAAAGGAAAGCACACTTTCAAATTCGGCGGCGAATATACCCATTTCATTTACCCGCAGTTCTTTTTGCCGCGCAGCAATGGAGACTACTGGTACAGTACGCTGCAAGTGTTCATAAAGGATCAGACAGCCGACAACGTGGGCAGAACGTTGCGCGGTGCGGGAACCGGAAGTTTTCTCGGAACCCAGAGCTTGTTTGCCGTGTTTGCGCAGGATGATTTCAAGTTGAACCCGCGTTTGACTGTCAATCTGGGCCTGCGCTACGAATATTGGACCAATCCGGTCGGTGACGACAACCAAGCCTTGAACGCGATCTCCAATGTCCCGGGCGTCATAACCTTCGCCAAGCCGAAGACCGACAAGAACAACTTTGGCCCGCGCGTTGGCCTAGCGTGGGATCCCCGAGGTAATGGAAGGACCGCTGTTCGCGCAGGCTTCGGCGTATCGTATGGCTGGAAGTTCCAGAATTTCGCCTCCATCACCTTGCCTCCGCAGTTGCAAAGCGAACTGAACGAACCCTCGGCCTGCACCCTGACGCCGCAGCCATCTTGGTGCGCGAGCGGAACGGGATTCTTAGCCGGTAGTGGCTTGCCACAAACTTACATCGCTCCCGCCACGCAACTCCAGGCGCGCCGTCTCACAACAAGTTTTATCGACGACACCGTCATGCCCAAGTATATGAACTGGACTCTGGCCGTGGAGCACCAGCTCTATCGGAACGCCACCCTCGAAGTGCGTTACCTCGGCACCCGCGGCCTGTCATTGCCCGTGCAGTTCCGGCGTAACCACATCACCGCGTTCGATGCCGGGATCGCGCCACTACCGACATTCTTCAAATCCTCTGACGTTCCCGCCACTTGGACGGCAAGCACGCCTACGGACGGGCCCTTCAATGGCTTCAATTCCAATATTTATGCCCCTAATGGATTCCGCGGAAACGTTACGGCCGACCCGCCCTTTGGTAGCAGCACGTACCACGGGGGCTCAGTTAATTTCAAACAGCGGGCGCGTTACGGTATCACTTTCAATGCAAACTATACCTACTCTCACGCGCAGGACAATTCCACCAACGAGTTCTTCACCAGCCTTCTCAATCCACGCCGGGCCCAGGACACGACTCGCCTCCGCGAGGATTGGTCCAGTTCCGACCTGGACGTGCGCCATCATTTCGCCCTCACCATGTTATACGAGGTACCAAGGACCCACGCGGACAGCCGGTTGTTGAAGGCCGTTCTCAACGGATATGAAGTCAACACCGTGTACATTGCCCAAACGGGCCAGCCAGTCACGCTGCAATCAGGCAACGCGGGAATTGACTCCAACGGGAATGGCGACAGTGCGGGAGACCGCGCCTCGCTGAATCCGTTCGGAACAGTTCTCGCGGGCTCGGACATCTACGCGGTCTGCGAATACGGTGGCGGGACTGGCGGGGCCACCGGATTTTCGAACAGTGGCTTTGTGCCAGGTAACCCGGCTGCGAGTTTCGTGCCTACGGGCCTCGGAGCTGGTGGCGGATGTTTTGATCCTAGGGATCCAACCGGTGCTACGGTTGCCCCCGCAATCGGCTACACCCCAATAACTACAAGCGCCAAATTTGTCTTGACGGGTCCTGGCGCCAGAGCCAACGTGGGCCGTAACTCCTGGACCACTCCCGGATTTGGCATATTGAACTTGGCCGTCGGCAAAAGGACCTATTTTGGAGAGAGCAGATTCTTAGAGGTTCGAGCCGACGTCTTTAACATTCTCAACCACAAGAACTACTCCCTCAGCAATGGAAATGTTTTCAATACTGGCGGCGTGACGGTTGCCACAACGACGCCCGGGTACGTCCTTCCCTCGGACCCGAATTTTCTCAACGCTCCGGCGTTGTTCAGTGGCGGCAACCGCACCATCACACTGGTACTGAAGCTGACGTTCTAGCCGCGTCTTGCGCGCGATGTCCGGGGGGAGGCGCCTTGTGCGCCTCCCATCCCGGCCACATCAGTGGCCTTCGCAGCGGCAGCACACTAGACCTTACAGCGGCCGCTCATTTCGGCGCGGTTTGTTTCGCTGCGTTTGCCAGAACGGAGATCTCCACGCTCGACGGAAATCGCTTCGAACGATAGACCCGCTGCGTCGCTTTCTGGAAATCGCTCTCCCTCGCCTCAAAAATGTTCGGCACAAATTTCTGCGGATTCCGGTCGTACAACGGGAACCATGTGCTCTGCACCTGCACCATGATGCGATGCCCTTTCTTGAAAACGTGATTCGCTGTGTGCAAATCAATCGCGAATGGCGTTACGACTCCCGGTGTGATCGGCTCGGGCTTTTCAAACGAATTGCGGAAGCGCCCGCGAAATATTTCGTCCGCAATCATCAATTCATACCCGGAGAGTTTCCAGTCCTGCGGATATTTCTGCGGATAAACATCAATCAGCTTCACGACCCAGTCCGCGTCGCTCCCCGTAGTTGAAGCAAACAACTTCGCGGTGACCTGCCCGGCCAGGGTAACATCCTCCGCGAGCTCTTCCGTCTGCCACGTCAGCACGTCCGGCCGCTCGTCCACAAATCGCTGGTCCTGCACCAGCCACGTGTACCAGCTCCCCGGATGATCCTCCGGATACGTCATGTCCACCGGACGATTCCGGTACGGCACCGGACGCGCCGGATCGCTCTCGTAGGAATCAAACGCTTCTCCAGCGCTCGTCTCCGGCGCTTCGAACGACAATCTGCCGCTCTCGCGAAAATAAAGAATGCGCGCCTTCGCCTCCCGTGGTGGCCACGTATCGAAAGCCGTCCACGTATCGCTGCCGGTCTGAAACATCATCGCTTCCTTCAGCGGCAGCTTGCCCTTGTCTTTCAGCCAATACGCGAACCACGGCGCTTCGATATTTCGGCGGAAATAAGCGGACGTATCGCTGCCAAAAGGAATCTCCCCCAGCGATTTCCCCGGACCATGCCCCCACCCGCCGTGATTCCACGGCCCGGCCACGATGAAATTCAAGTTC
>WNFA01002273.1_pt1 | contig 16450 bp, 13 predicted proteins | sample 5400481 | NCBI WGS metagenome assembly WNFA01 (sample SAMN13153340, study PRJNA577476) | soil metagenome | isolation source: 120 cm saprolite under Douglas fir tree site 2 hole 1 replicate 2 | place: USA:California | collected 2015-04-18
GTACGGAGCACACAACCAAAATGCCGTACAAGCGCCAACGTCTTGTGGAGCGCCCGTTCTTTGAATGATTCAAGTTGGAAGGCCCTTTATATCACTCTTGCGCAAACAGTCAGCTCAAGAGGGAAACTGTTGGCTTACGATCACGATGGTATCAGGGGTGCGCGCTCTTAACCTCTTGTTTCGTCCTTAATTTCTGGTTTTTGTAAACCAGGAGTTCACCAGAAATTAAATCCGAATAATCATGGGTCCATAAGACAGTTTGCGGGAGCAGCCAACGGGGTTAACATGTACGCCGCAAAAGGCGAGCTGGCTGATTTAGGCACGGCTGATCCTTCTGGCCCTGCGAATAGACTGGCTGCCAGATTACAATAAGCGGATATCCTCCAGAGGGAGATCATCCACATGGGCCTTGCCACCAGCCAGCGCGCCGCGCGCACCGTACAGTCTGAAATCCGGGTGATGTCTCTGGAGTGCGAAAAGATCAAGGGCATCAACCTGGCCCAGGGCGTGTGTGACACTCCCGTGCCGGAAGTTGTACGCGAGGGCGCTCGCCATGCCATGGAGCAGGGCATCAATAGCTATACCCGTGCGGAAGGACTGGCGCCGGTCCGCAAAGCCATTGCGGGAAAGATGGCGCGTTTCAATGGGATCCAGTGCGACGCAGAGACCGAGGTCATTGTTCATTCCGGATCCACAGGCGCGTTTTATTCTTCATGCCTGGCGCTGCTTGATCCTGGCGACGAGTTCATTCTGTTTGAACCTTTTTACGGTTATCACCTGAACACGATTATTGCTGCGGAGCTTAAGCCGGCCTTTGTTACTCTGCGCGCGCCGGGATCAACACGCCGGGGAATCCCTCGGGGAAGATTTTCACCGGGCGGGAACTGGAGTGGATTGCCGCATTCGCTCAGAAGCATGACCTGTTCGTGTTCACCGACGAGATCTACGAATATTTTGTTTACGATGGCAAACACATCAGTCCGGCAACGTTGCCCGGCATGCGTGAGCGTACGATTACGATCTCGGGCTATTCCAAAACGTTCAGCATTACTGGCTGGCGAGTCGGATATACCATTTGCGATCCCAAGTGGACGCAGGCCATTGCTTACTTCCACGATCTTATCTATGTCTGTGCACCGGCGCCGCTTCAGATCGGCGTGGCTGAAGGTATCTTCAAGCTGCCGGAGAGCTTCTATCGTGAAATTTCGCTGGAGTACGTGCAGAAGCGTGACCAGTTGTGCGATGTTCTGAAAGAAATTGGTCTGACGCCTTCGGTCCCCAACGGCGCGTATTACGTTCTGGCGGATGCTCGCATCTTGCCCGGTAAGACCAGCAAAGAAAAGTCGATGGCCCTTCTGCGTGAGACGGGAGTTGCCACTGTGGCAGGGAGCGCGTTCTATCATGGCGGTGGTGGCCAGGACCTGATTCGCTTCTGTTTTGCCAAAACAGAAGTTGAGTTGAATGAGGCCTGCCGCAGGTTAAAGACTCTTCCGGAAAAGCTGGGTGTGAAGGCGACGGCGGGTCAGGTGCGATAACATTTTTTCCGCTATAAAAAAATCACCGTCATCCCGAATCCCGTTCATGAGGCAGCGGTTTCTTCAGCTGCCGAATAGGGGTGAGGGACCTTGCGTTTGGGTTCCTTTATCGAAAAGCAAGCGCAAGATCCCTCCGTCCTACTCACGCGCTGAAGAAAGCGCGCATTCGCTTAACGGACGTCGGGATGACGTAACTCTGTTGTTTCGGAGAACTCCCTGAGGCGTCATGGTTACGATCGACATTCTCGGGATCCTTCGACTGCGTCGTCGTATGCGCTCAGACTGTCAGGATGACAAGTGGGTGAAGGGCATTGCCAATCGCGGCGATCTTTGGCAATTTTGGCAGTCTTGGCAATTGCTATTCCGGATCGGGCCCGTGTGTTCATCCAGGTTGGGGGTTTCCACAGCTTCTGGTCCTAAAAGATAGCTCCGTATTTTGCATATAATCAGAACCAAATGAACTTCTCTGATTTGTTACGGGGAACCGGTCTGGAGCCGGTTGGCGGCAATCCGCAAATCGCCGGAGTGGATTACGATTCGCGGCGCGTGCAGCCAGGATGGGCTTTCGTCGCGATGCGCGGTGAAGCCACGGATGGCAATCGCTATATCGACGCTGCCATCAGGAATGGCGCGCTTGCCGTGGTAACAGATGCGGTGAGCGAAGTACCCCGAAACGGCGTGGCCTGGGCCGTTGCTCCGCATGGCCGCAGGACGCTGGCGGTGCTGTCGGCGAACTTCTATGGCCGGCCAGCGGATAGATTAAAGATAGTTGGAGTTACAGGAACCAACGGGAAAACTACCACCACGTTTCTGGTTGAATCTATTCTGAACTACAGTGGCAGGAAGTCAGCGCTGGTGGGAACAATTGAGTATCACGTTGCGGGCAAGGTGTTGCCTGCGCCGCACACCACGCCGGAGTCGTTGGAACTGAATCAGATTTTCGCAGAAGCGCTGACCGCGGGCGCAAGCGACGTTGCCATGGAGGTCTCATCGCATGCGCTGGAACAAGGCCGCGTCTGGGGCATTCCTTTTGAAGTTGCCATATTTTCCAATCTCACGCGCGATCATCTTGATTACCACAAAGACATGGACAGTTACTTTGCCGCCAAGCGCATGCTCTTTGAAGGGACTGGAGCACCGGCGCCTCGGGCCGCCGTCATCAATGCCGACGATGAGTACGGCACAGCTTTGCTTACGACCAGCCATGCTGTCAGCAAACAGGTGATCAGCTACGGGATCAAGAATGGTGATTTTCGCGCCGTTGCCATTGACCTGCAACCAACGCAGACCAGTTTTGATCTGGCCACGCCCGCAGGAACGCAGCGCATCAACGCCCGGCTCATTGGCCAGGTGAATGTTTATAACCTGGTGGCGGCGTCGGCGGCTTGCTGGGCGCGGGGATGTTCTCTGGAACAGATCGCGGAAGCCCTTGAGCGTTTCAATCAGGTGCCCGGAAGGTTTGAGCGTGTCGATTGCGGTCAGCCTTTCACCGTAGTGGTGGATTACGCGCATACAGATGATGCACTGCGGAACCTTACTTCTATTGCTCGCGATTTTGCGTCACGTTCCGGCTCGGGCGGACGCGTCATCACTGTCTTCGGGTGCGGCGGCGATCGCGACAAGACCAAGCGTCCTCTGATGGGTCAGGCAGCGGCGCAGGGCAGTGATTTCGTTGTACTCACCTCAGACAATCCACGGAGTGAAGATCCGCTGAAAATCATGGATGATGTTCTGCCCGGCCTTGACGGCAATCGTGACCAGCATGTGCTGGAGCCGGAGCGGAAGCAAGCCATCCGACTGGCGCTGAAAAAAGCGCGCTCAGGAGACGTGGTATTGATCGCCGGCAAGGGACATGAGAAGGTCCAGATCACGCGCGAAGGTTCTTTCACCTTTGATGATGTGCAGGTGGCGCGGGAAACATTACAACAGATGGGATACGCAAAGCAGGAGGAAGCAAGGCAATGAAGTTACCACTCTGGCGAATTGCTGAGTTTACCGGCGCTCAAGGCGGGGTGGACCAGGAACAGGTTGCCATGGGCTACTCCATTGATTCCCGTTCTCTGCATGCGGGAGACCTGTTCTTTGCGCTGCAGGGCGACCGCTTTGACGGCCATGATTACGTTAAGCTCGCGCTGGAAAAAGGTGCTGTGGCGGCGGTGGTCGATGGCAAAAGAAACCTGGAGGTGGATCCTCACCGGTTGCTTCGCGTTGACGACACACTCAAGGCCTTGCAGTCACTGGGCGCGGCAGCACGCCGTCTTTGGGGCAAACCGCTACTCGCCGTCACGGGCTCGGCCGGGAAGACCACGACGAAAGAGTTGCTTGCCCATCTGCTGTCCACCAAGTTTCGAGTAATGAAGAGTAGCGGGAACCTGAACAACCATATCGGCATGCCTCTGCAACTCCTCAAGCTGGAAGCCGAGCACGATATTGCCGTGGTTGAGATGGGCATGAATCACCTGGCTGAAATTCGCGCACTGGGCAAGCTGGCGCAGCATGATCTGGCGGTGGTGACCGGTGTTGCGCCCGTGCACCTGGAGTTTTTCAATTCGATTTCCGACATCGCGCGCGCCAAATACGAGATTGTTGAGACCCTGCCCAGCAACGGCACGGCAGTTCTGAACGCTGACGACGAGTATGTCTGCCAATTCGGACGAAACTTCAAAGGCAAGGTAGTCACTTTCGGGATCAAGCGCTCGGCAGACGTTTCCGCACAAAACATCAAATCGATGGGTGTGGAAGGTTCCACGTTTGATCTGGTGGTGGGAAGTGTGCGAGAGCACGTAACTCTTCCGCTGGTGGGCGAACACAACATTATGAATGCGTTGGCGGCGTGCGCTGCTGCCATTGAGCGTGGCGTACTGCCGTCTCATGCGGCGAAGGCGCTTGCGGCGGTTGGGCCCACGGACAAGCGTGGCCAGATCACCGAGCTGCGCGGCGCGACCATTATCAACGATTGCTACAACTCCAACCCTCGTGCCCTGGATGCGATGGTGGATGCGCTGGCAGGCATGAAAGCGGAGCGGCGTATCCTGATCGCGGGTGAAATGATGGAGCTGGGGGCGACGGCGGAAGCTCTGCACCGTGAGTCGGGTCGTCATGCTGCGGAAAAAAAGATTGACGTGGTGATTGGCGTCCGAGGTCTGGCCAAAGCTCTGGCGGAGGCGGCCTGCGGGGCTGGTGTCCAATCGCACTTTGTGGATACGCCGGAAGAAGCCGGCGAGTGGCTGGCGCGGGAAATACGTCCCGGTGACGCCGTATTACTGAAAGCGTCACGCAGCGTGAAGCTGGAGCGGGCCCTGGAAATGTTGAGAGATAAGGTTCCGGCTGATTAGTTTTTCCATTCATGGCGCCCCGTTATCGTAGAAATGGAAGAGGACAGAACAGATCATGTCTGAGCAAAGTCTGGGTGCGCGCTGCTGCATGCTGTTGGTTGTCTTCCTGACGTTGAATGCTGAATGGCAGCCGCAAGGCACAGGATCGCCAAATAGACCTGCGAGTGGAAGCGTTCGTTTTGCGGCCGGGAAAAAGCTGATCGAGGCTAACTGCATCGATTGCATGGGCGGAAGTCAAGCAGGGATGGAGCATGGCATCGGGGAAGTTGAGACGGCCCTGAAAGAGGGATATCGCGACAGGAAAGCGGCTTACGAGCTGCTGGCTGACGCTTACGCGGAGATGGTCACGTACACTGGGAAAAGCCAGGAAGTAAGCAAGAGCTATGAAGCAAAGCGCGTGAGTATGGATCGCAAGCTGTTTGAGCTCTATCCCGAAGACCCGGCCGTGTTGGATCGCTATCAGGCGACTCTAACCAACGAGACTGAGAGAATTGAAATCCTGAGGCGGTTGATCAGGATTAAGCAAACGCCGGTCACGCAATTCGAGCTCGGCTATCTGCTGATGGAGAAGCAAAACGCGAAGGAAGGGCTGTCTCTGGTAAAAAATGCCATTACGGCGGAACGGGAGCCTGAGGCGATTCTTAACTACGCTATGAAACTGATGGGCCGGCTGAAGGAGTGCGGATGTCCATTGACTGACGAAGTTCTCTGGCAGCAAAAAGCGCAGACCGCATTCTATAAGGCCACGAGCGGCGAGGGACGTCCTCAGGCAATGGCCGAGTTTCAGCAACAATTCGTTGCCGCATTGGAAAGAGTGAACTGCAGAAACATTTAGTGGGCGTCATCTCGCTGTCCATGGAAAACGAACCAACGGAGGAATATTGCTTTACTGGCTTCTATATCAAAAACTGTTCGCGCATTTCCCTCCGTTCCGCATTTTCCGTTACGTAACGTTTCGCACTGCATTTGCCAGTCTCACAGCGCTGTTCATGGGGCTGATTATTGGTCCGGCCATCATTCGCCAGTTGCGGGAATTTCAAATTGGGCAATACATCCGCGAGGAAGGGCCCAAAGCGCACCAGAAAAAAGCCGGCACGCCGACCATGGGCGGCGTGCTCATTACCATCGCCGTGATTGTGCCCACGCTGCTCTGGGCCGATCTTTCCAATGCTTATATATGGATGGCCGTTCTCTCTACGATTGCCTTTGGCGCAATCGGCTTTGCCGACGATTATCTGAAGATCGTCAACAAGCGAAATCTTGGTTTGACTGGGCGTACGAAGCTGCTGCTGCAATTTCTGGTGGCGTGTGCGGTTGGGATTGTGCTGGTCTTTCTGACGGCGCAACGGCAGTACTCCACGCATCTGATGGTGCCTTTTATCAAGCAGTTCCGTCCTGACCTGGTGATTGAGAGCTTGCGGCATTACCCGCACATATGGTTTCTAGCCTTCACGCCATTTGTCGGCTTTGTGATGCTGGTGCTGGTGGGATCAACGAATGCCGTCAATCTGACGGACGGTCTTGACGGACTGGCGATTGGCTGCACGGTGATCGCCGCGGGTGCGCTTACGGTGCTTACTTATTTAAGCGGACACGCTGTCTTTTCCGAGTATCTGGAATTGCAGAAGATGCCGCAGGTGGCGGAGCTGACCATCTTCTGCGGGGCGATGGTGGGATCGAGTATCGGCTTTCTCTGGTACAACGCTCATCCTGCCGAGATATTCATGGGCGACGTGGGTTCGCTGGCGCTGGGCGGCGCCATCGGAACCGTGGCCGTGATCATCAAACAGGAACTGCTGCTGCCTTTTATCGGCGGCGTGTTTGTGATTGAGGCGCTATCAGTCATTCTCCAGGTTGGATCCTATAAGCTGCGCAAGAAACGCATCTTCAAAATGGCGCCGCTGCATCATCACTTTGAGTTGGCGGGATGGTCAGAATCCAAGATCATTATCCGCTTCTGGATTCTGGCCCTGATCTTTGCTCTTTTTGCTCTTACCACGCTCAAGTTGCGTTAGGCCACACGGATTCATGGCACAATGGTGCAGACATGGCTCAGTGGAACAATGGTAACAATTTAAAGGGCAAGCGCGTTCTGGTGGTTGGACTGGGACGCTCAGGCGCGGCCTCGGCAATTTTTCTGCAAGAGCACGGCGCCAAAGTAACAGTTTCTGACGCGAAGAGTGAAGTGCAGCTGCAAAGTGAAGTCTCAGCGTTGCTGGATCGCGGCATATCGCTGGAGACAGGCCATCACGGCGAACGCACCTTCCGCGATCAGGACCTGATCGTGGTGAGTCCCGGAGTTCCCTCTGACCAGCCGTCACTGCAACATGCGCGGACGCTCGGCATCCCCGTGATCGGCGAGGTTGAGCTGGCATCACGCTTTCTGCAAGGCAAGGTGCTGGCGATTACCGGCTCGAACGGCAAGACCACGACCACCACTCTGCTGGGCGAAATTCTTACCAAGAGCGGGAAGAAAACGCTGGTCGGCGGCAACATTGGCACGCCTGTGATTTCGCTGGCTGGCAAATCGTCACCAGACAGTTTTGCCGTGCTGGAGATATCAAGCTTTCAACTGGAAACCATTGAGCAGTTCTGTCCCTGGATTGCCGGCATTTTGAACATCACGCCGGACCATCTGGATCGCCATCACACGTTTCAGGCGTATGTTGACGCCAAGGCGCGTATCTTCGAGAACCAGTCAGCTTCTGATTTCGGCGTCCTCAATGCCGACGATCCCACGTCGGCGGGCTTGCAGGCGAAGATCAAGGCCAGGCTTTACTGGTTCAGCCGCAAAAACGAGGTCAAGAACGGGGCCTTTCTAAAAGGCGACCAGATTATCTTTTGCGAGAACGGCAAAGAGCATGTGGTCCTGAGCCGGTCTGACATTCAGCTCAAGGGCGAGCACAACATCGAAAATGTTCTAGCTGCCGTGGCGATGACGATGCTCGCCGGGTGCAGCGCGCAGCAGGTGAAGCAGGCAGTGAGCGAGTTCCGCGCGGTGGAACATCGTCTGGAATTTGTGACGACCATCAACGGCGTCGGGTTCTATAACGATTCCAAAGCCACCAACGTTGATGCCACGGTGAAAGCCCTGGAATCTTTCCCCGGGAACATTCACATCATCCTTGGCGGCAAAGATAAAGGCAGTGACTACACTGAGCTGGTCCCCCTGCTGCGTGCGCGGACCAAACGTGCGTATCTGATTGGCGCGGCCGCGGAAAAAATCAGCTCACAGATCCAGGGCGCCACGGAGATCACCCACTCAGGGACGCTGGAGCGCGCGGTGCGCCAGGCATTCGAGTCTGCCAAACCGGGCGACGTGGTGGTCCTTGCACCGGCTTGCGCTAGCTTTGACCAGTTTGAGAATTATGAGCATCGCGGGCGCGTGTTCAAGGAGCAGGTGCTCGGGCTTATGCCGGTTACCCTCGGAGATAGAAGTTAGTGGCAAAGCGGGTCGGTATAGATAAATGGCTTTTTGGCTCCACTTTGCTTCTGGTCGTCATCGGCGTACTCATGGTTTTCAGCGCCTCAGCCGTCATGGCCAATGACCGGTTCGGCTCCGCGTACTACTTTCTGTTTCGGCAATCGGGCTGGGCGCTTGCTGGTTTGACCGCGATGGCCGTGATCATGAAGGTGGACTATCGCCGGTGGAAAAACCCCGGCATCGTCTTCACCTTTCTCGGCCTGACCACGCTGATGCTGGTGGCAGTGTTCTTTCTTGATCGATCGCACAATACCCATCGCTGGATCAAGCTGGGTGCCGCATCGTTTCAACCCTCAGAACTGGCCAAGCCCGCGCTCATTCTTTTTCTGGCATTTTTTCTGGAGAGTCGCGTAAAAGCCATTGATGACTGGCGGCATACGCTCTTGCCGGCGCTTGTGCCGGTGGTGCTTTTTGCCGTCCTTATCGTCAAGCAGCCCGACTTGGGAACGGCCGTGGTGTGCGTGGGCGTGACTGCGGCGATCCTGTACGTGGCGGGAATGAGACTCAGATTTTTCGGTTATGCGCTCCTGCCGATCATCCCAGCGCTCTACTACCTTTTATTTCACGTGAGCTGGCGTGCGCGACGCATGGCCATCTTTCTTGATCCCTGGTCTGATCCGCAGGGAGCCGGCTTTCACATTACGCAGTCACTGATTGCGGTTGGCACAGGTGGGCTGACAGGCATCGGACTCATGGAAGGCAAGCAGAAGCTGTTCTATCTTCCGGAACCACACACCGATTTTATCTATGCGGTGGCGGCGGAAGAGTTGGGGCTGATCGGCGCAGTCTGTATCGCAGTGCTGTTTGCCGTGTTTGCCTGGCGTGGATTCCGCACGGCCCTGCGCTCACGCGATCCCTTCGCGCGCTTTCTGGCTACCGGCATCACCACGATGATCGTCATGCAGGCGTTCTTTAACATGAGCGTTGTGCTGGCGTTGCTGCCGACAAAAGGTATACCGCTGCCGTTCATCTCTTATGGCGGATCGTCTCTGTTCGTGATGCTGGCCAGCGTCGGCGTTCTATTGAACATCACGCAACAGACGGAATAGCGAAATCAAAACAAAGGCCGCAGCAGAACGCCGCGGCCCTTTCCTTAACGGGAATTTCCTCAGCTGACCTTCGCGGCCGCCAGTGCGGGTTCAGTCTCGGCCTTTGAGGGTAGCGGCATGGCTCGAATGACCAATACCAGCAAGGCCCCAGCGAAAGCGAGTCCAGCGGCCCCGTAGAAAACAGCATTCCAGTTTCCAAATTTCTGGAAGAACAACGCGGCAATGCCTCCCGCCAGAATGGACGCGACACCTTTCGCCATATAGAGGAAGCCATAGTTGGAGGTTGCATTGTTAGCGCCGTAGTAGTCGCCAACAATGGCGGGGAAAAGCGAGAACATGCTTCCCCAGATGAAGTAAACCACCATCATCGAGATCGTAAACAAAGTTCCTGAGATGCGTCCCACAACCAGAACACCGAGCAGACTGAAGGCCTGCAACAGGTAGGGAATGAACATCGCCATCTCACGGCCAATGCGGTCAGACAGCCAACCCCAGAAGATACGTCCAGCGCCGTTGGAAAGACGGCTTAGAGCAAGTCCTGCCGTTAGTGCTGCAGCGCTGACTTTGAAGCTTTCCGCTACAGGCGCACCCTGAATGGTGAGCATGGAGCCGCCCACGTTGATCATCACAAAAGTGACGAAGAGTAGATAGAAGTGGGGCGTCATCAGCATTTGCAGGCTGTTGAACTGCTGGGTATTTCGGCGCACATGTGGTGAGGTTGGTTTCTTGGCCGCTGGCGACACATTAAAATCGGGCCCGGGGTTATGCAGGAATTGTGCCGCAATCACGATCGCCAATCCCTGGGCAATGCCGGTATACAGGAACGTCTTGTGATAGTCGGAGCTGTGGATCATCCACGTGATCATCGGGATAAACAGGGCTGCTCCCGCGCCGAAACCGGCCGTAATGAAGCCGGACACCGTGCCGCGCTTGTCTGGGAACCATTTCAATGCAGTGGCCACGGAGCCGCTATAAATAAATGCCGCACCAATGCCGGCAATGGCGTAGAGAACGTAAAGTTGGGTCAAAGTCTGCGCAGAACCCATGCCGGCCCAGCCCATGCCCACGAGAACGCCTCCGGCGGTAAGGAAGATGCGGGGGCCAAGCCGGTCAATCAGCCAGCCTTCGACCGGCGTGATCCAGGTCTCAAACAGGAGAAACAAGGTGCTGGCCCATTGAATTTCAGAGAGCGCCCAACCTTTGTGCGCCTGTTGAAGTGGTTTTACAAAGAGCGTCCACGAATACTGAAGGTTGGCGATCATGATCATCGCCACAATGGCACAACCGAACTGAATCCACCGTTTATGCATAGTTTCCTCGCGGAATTCTAAATTTTTTGCGCGGCCGCTCGGCGTTCAGCCAGCAACCTGGCGCAGGCATACACCGTTCTGGTGTGAGGCATGGAAATTTCCAGGCGCTCACCTATCTCAAGCACAGCTCCAACGATCGCTTCCAATTCAAGCGGACGCCCGGCTTCCAGGTCCTGAAGCATAGACGTCTTGTGTTCCCCCACTTTTTCCGCGCCGGCCATGCGCTGTTCAATGCTGACCGGCAGTTCCATCCCTAACTTTCTTGCGACTGATTCCGTCTCCTGCATGATGTTGCGCACCAATTCACGGGTGTGCTCGTTGCGCAATATCTGGGCCAGCGTTCCGCCGGTAAGTGCGCTGATGGGATTGAAGGCAACATTGCCCAGAATCTTTACCCAGATTTCACTGCGTAACCGCGCTGTGACTGGTGCTCGTAGCCCGGACGCTACGAGTGCCTGCGCGATGTCACGTATACGGTCAGAACGTGAGCCGTCAGGCTCACCCAGAGAGATGCGATTGCCCTCGTCATGCTTGATGACGCCAGGCTCCACAATCTCAGTGGCAAAGTAGATGAGGGAACCGATAACACGTTTCGAATCGATGACGGAAGAGACCACGCCGTTGGGATCCACTTTTTCCAGACGCATTCCGCTGAGTGGACCCGTGTCATTCTGGAAATACCACCAGGGAATCCCGTTCTGAGTGCTTACGCAGACAGTATCAGGACCGATGGCTGCAGAAAGCTGTGGAGCCAGAGGGGGCAGCCCGTGGGCTTTCACGCAGAGGAAGATGACGTTATACGGAGCGCCATCTTTCAGATCAGAGATAACCTTGGGGTTGGAAACGAAGTCGCCATCGGCGGTGATCACGCGGACGCCGTTCTTCTGCATGGCGGCAAGATGGGGGCCGCGAGCGTGCAGGGTAACGTCATAGCCGGCGCGCGACATCAGAGCGCCAATGTAACCACCAACTGCTCCCGCACCTACGATGAGATATCTCATCTACTTTGTTCCTGACAACGCCTCAGCCACGGCACGCCGCTGGATTTTGCCTGTGGCGGTGCGCGGAATCTTTTCCACGATGCAAACCTTCTTGGGTACTTTGAAGTCCGCCAGATGCAGCTTACAATGCTCGATCAAGCCAGACTCGCTGTGCGGTTCCTTGAGCACCACCGCGACGGCGACCTCTTCACCCCAGGTGGGATGCGGCATGCCGAAGGCGACCGCCTCAGCCACGCAGGGATGCGTCAGCATCACTTCATCGATTTCCAGCGGAGCAATCTTTTCACCGCCGCGTACGATGAGTTCTTTAATTCGGGCGGTTAGATGTAGATAGCCTTCAGCATCAAGTCGTCCCTGGTCACCGGTGCGGAACCAGCCGTTGGTGAAAGACTTGGCGTTGGCCTCAGGATTGTTCTCATAACCTTCAATCACGTTCGGTCCCTGAATCACCACTTCGCCTAACTCGCCGGGCGCAAGCAGATTGCCGTCTTCGTCCATGATGCCGATTTTGACGCCGGTGCCCGGCCCAACTGAGCCGCCCTTGTGTGCGCGCGGGGGCAGAGGATTGGAAGCCATCTGATGTGAGGCTTCTGTCATACCGTAAGCCTCAAGCACCGGCACGCCGATAATGTTCTCAATCTTTTCCATCAGCATTGGTGACAGAGCAGAGCTGCAGGAACGGACAAAGCGAAGGCTCTCCACGCCTTCCGGCCGTTCGTTGAGTCGGGCCACGGAAAGCTGGTGAATGGTGGGCACACAGGAGTACCACGTGGGCTTGTAGTCGCGTACCGTGCGCCAGAATGACATGGGATTGAACTTTTCCGGCACAATAACGGTTCCGCCGCTGCGGAAGGTCGCCAGGGTGGATGCGACCAGTCCGTGTACGTGGAATAGAGGCATCACACAGAGAGATATGTCTTTCGACGTGAGTCCATACGTTTCAACGATGTTTCCGGTGGAAATTGCCAGGTTGCGATGTTTCAGGGGGACACGCTTGGGGCGACCGGTACTGCCGCTGGTGTGGAGGACCAGCGCGATGTCATCTGGCAAAGGCGGCGTCACGGGTACGGGTTTGGGCCCATTCACCATGCTGGCTTCACCTTTTTCATTGGTCGCCACCACATAGATTGGAACCTTCCTGTGGGCGGCCGCGCGGCGGGCATCTTCAGCGCCTTCCGGCGGAACCAGCATCAGCTTGGCGTCAGTGTCTTCAAGATAAAAGACAAATTCTTCATACTTGTAAGCCGGGTTCAGCGGGGCTGCGGTGCCGGCAATGGACGAGGCGAGAAAAGTGACAATGGTTCCCAAACCGTTTGGCAGAACGTTGGCGACGCGATCTCCGCGCCGTATACCGGCGCCAGCGAGACTTTCAGCCAGTGTATGTACCTGTTTGCGAAGAGAACCGTAGGTGACCGAAGTGCCTGTTTCGGGGATGATGACGGCGACATCTGCTTCAGGGGCCTGCTGTATTAACGACGGAAGGTCATTCATGAAATCGGACTCTCCCAGCAATCCGAGGCCATTCGGCCCGGATGTATTTTTATGGCGCGCAAGTATATACCACAGTCGACCGAAATCTTAGATGCACTCTGAGGAGTGTCTGAAAATCGGCCGTGAACATGAACTGAGCCCCAAACTGGTGAAGCATTTGTTAGCCCGATGAAGGCGATCTCTTTGCGCGAGAGGCGAAAGGAAAGTGGCTGAAATTACGCCATTTAGGTCGGGATCAAGTCGTTAGTGGGAGTGGTTGACCTTGTCGATTAGGTGGTAATTGCGGGCGGCCAGGAATGCTTCCCATCCGGAGATCACGAATGGAGTGATTTTTTCGAGCTTGTGATGATTCGTCTTGTGGGCCAGGTACATTCCCCCAGTGAGAAAGGCAAAGCTGCCGGCTGTGTAAAAGGCGGCTCCGGTACGCGTCTGCACAAAAGGCCGGGCCAGCGGGTTCATTTCATGAAAGCGGGGAAAGGCCAGACCTTTTTGCGTGGATAGCGCGTCAGCACTCAGAGAACCGGCCAAACACGCAAAGGCCAGTGAATTTGTGCGGTCGATAAATCGGTGTAGCTGTTCGGCTTTCTGTCTGACAATTACCACCGGCGCGGCGATAACTGGCTCTGATGAGGCACCATTGACAGTGACCGGGTTGACGGCCATGACGGGCTGAGCTGCCGGAAGCGTCCTGGAGGAAGTGCTGGAGGCGACCAAGCGCGTGGCGTCTGCCGGATCGCTGGTGAGCATAGTCCGCGCGTTGGCGCGCAGGGACAGCGTGGAAAATAAAATAAGTACGGCAGCGGCAAATTTCATGCCAGGTCTCCCAATAACAAAGCGGTGCATCATGCCCTTTACTTCAGCACTTTGGGTTTGTGCTCGTTATCTATTTGCGAATGGTGAGGGATTGTTGCTGGAAATGGCCGGTTGCGGAAATAAGGCGCAAGCTCCCAGGTTTGGGATTAAGACTCTTAGTTCTACAGCAAGTTTTGCCGTAATTGCCTAAGTGAATATCCGGGGTGCCGCGGCAGCAAGTGAGTCATTTACTTATTCTGTTCATCCAAACGGTTCATGGCTGATCAAAATCCTTTGGTTCTTAAGACGGCTTCCGCGCAGACTACGAACCTAGGCTTCGCGCGGAAGAGCATCGAATTTAGCGAGAGGTGACATGCGATCCTGTTTGGTCGCAAGCATTATTGCAAATCGTAGGGATCCCTCGTTGCACTCGGGATTAGAAACGAGACAAACTACTCTTCCAGCGTTGAGAGATCTCCCACGTCGCGACCCAACTCCTGGGCTTTCAACAGACGGCGGATGATCTTTCCGCTACGCGTCTTGGGCAGCTTGTCTGGAAACGCGACTGCCACGGGCACCGCGATTGAGCCGAGCGTGTGTCGTACGTGGTCTTTCAGTTTTGCTTCCAGTTCAGGCGATGCCACGTGGCCCACACGAAGCGTGACAAACGCCTTGATGTTTTCGCCTTTAATTTCGTCGGGAATGCCGATCACGGCAGCTTCACCAACGGCTGGATGGCTGACCAGAGCGCCTTCCACGTCCGCGGTACCGATGCGGTGGCCGGCGACATTCAATACATCGTCGGCGCGGCCGACCACGGTGAAATAACCGTCTTCATCGCACACAGCAACGTCGCCGGTGGTGTATGCGTTGGGGACTTTACCCCAGTCCTGGGCGTAACGCTCCGGATCGCCGTAGACGGTCCGGAACATATGCGGGAAAGGACGGCGCAGAACCAGCAGTCCACCTTTGTTGGGAGGCATGCGATTACCGCGCGCGTCAACCACTTCAGCAATCACGCCGGGCAGCGCTTTGCCGGCTTTTGCCGGACGCTGCGGAAACGTGCACATGGTGCCGAGACACGGGCCACCGGTTTCGGTCTGCCACCAGTTGTCGGCCACGAACCCTGTCTTGCCATTGCCGCAGATCACGCGATAGGCCCACTGCAATGCTTCCGGATTCAGAGGCTCACCCGCGCAGGTGAAGAGACGAATCCTGGAAAGATTGTATTTCTTCGGCAGCTCGTCACCGTGGCGCATGAACATGCGTACCGCTGTGGGAGCAGTGAAGATCACAGAAACGCCGTATTTCTCGGCTACTTCCCAGGCGATGGCAGGATGCGGGAAATCAATGGCGCCTTCGCGGAAAACCGTGGTGGCGCCGGCGAGCAGTGGAGCGTAGACGATATAAGAATGGCCCACGACCCAGCCGATGTCAGAGGTGCAGAAGAAAACGTCGTCATCGCGGATGTCCCAGAAGCGGGTCATGTGATAGTAGGTGCCCACCATGTATCCGCCGTGCACGTGGACCACGCCCTTGGGTTTGCCGGTTGTGCCGCTCGTATAAAGGATGTAGAGCGGATCTTCCGAGTCCATGATTTCAGCGGGGCAATCGGCTTTCTGCGCTTTTACCAGATCGTAAAAATCAATTTCGCGTGGACCAAGCTCAGCCGTAGGTGTTCCGCGGCGATGGACCACGACCTTGTCCACCAGCTCAAGTCCGGCGATGGATTCTTCCACGATGGAACGTAAAGGCACGCGCTTGCCGCGACGATAGGTGAAATCAGCGGTGAGGATGATGCGCGCCTGGGCATCTTCAATGCGGCTGCGCAGCGCCTGCACGCTGAAACCGGCGTACACCACGGAATGTACCGCGCCGATGCGCGCACACGCCAGCATGGAGACCACACCTTCCAGCGAGAGCGGCATATAGATAATGACGCGGTCGCCCTTCTTCACACCCAGAAACTTCAGGCCATTGGCGGTACGGCTGACGGAATCGAGCAACTGGCCATAAGTGATCTGCTGTTCACTGCCATCTTCCATGACCCATGTATAGGCAAGTTTGTTTTTGCGTCCGGATTTCACCTGACGATCCAGCGCGTTGTACGTGATGTTGCACTTGGCGCCCTGGAACCACTCAAAGGCGGGATATTTCCACTCAAATACTTTGTTCCAGGGCTGGAACCATTCCAACTCGCCGGCAACGCCAGCCCAGAAAGCGTCAGGATCTTCAATGGAATATTTGTATTCTGCGACATAGTCTTTCACGCGCGCCTGCTCAACCAGGAATGCCGGGGGATGGTGTTCAACCTCGGTTCGAAGAAGCTGCTCAATTCCGCTTTCATTCTTGACGGGGATGGTAGCCATAAAAACCTCCTGGTGAGTACCGGCAGATCGGGCGTGAGCGGCTGCAGTGGCCTGTGGCGGGCATGATACCACTTACGGCGTCGC
>WNFA01009025.1_pt1 | contig 16449 bp, 17 predicted proteins | sample 5400481 | NCBI WGS metagenome assembly WNFA01 (sample SAMN13153340, study PRJNA577476) | soil metagenome | isolation source: 120 cm saprolite under Douglas fir tree site 2 hole 1 replicate 2 | place: USA:California | collected 2015-04-18
CACTGCAGCCCGAGCGGCATCGCCGACAACGTCATGCGGCTGATGGAGCCGGGAAAAAGCTACGACATCGAGATCACGCTGCCCGCGGACCACACGCGCGGCACCTACTGGTACCATCCGCATCACCACGGCTCGGCCGACGTGCAGGTGGCGAGCGGCATGGCGGGGGCCATCATCGTCGAAGGCGACTTCGCCGATGTGCCCGAGATCGCCCAGGCGCGCGAGCGGGTCATGCTGCTGACGGAGGTCGTGTTCGACGCCTTCTCCATGATCGAGGACTTCGGCACGCTCTTTCCGGAAATGGCGACCCGCTTCTTGGCGATCAACGGCCAGCGGCGGCCGACCATCGACATGCGGCCGGGGGAGGTGCAGCGCTGGCGACTGGTCGGCTCGCAGTACCAGGACAACATGCTGCTGGAGCTCGACAGGCACCGGCTGAACGTCATCGCCTACGACGGCATCCAGCTGGGCGCCGTGCAGGAGATGAAGCAGCTACTGATCGCGCCGGGACAGCGCGCCGACGTGCTGGTGCAGGCGGGCGGTCCCGGCACCTACGAACTCAACGCCATGCCATACGATCAGGGCCATGAGTCGCCCACCGGACCGCTGGCGCGTGTGGTCGTCGCCGGCGAGCCGCTGCCGATGAAGCTCCCGGCCGCGCTGCCCAAGCCGCCGCTCGAGACGATCCGCGACAGCGAGATCACAGGCCGGCGCACGCTTGTCTTCGGGGCCACCGAGCCGCAGAACAATGTCGCGGGGCACTGGCAGGAATACGCCTTCACGGTGGACGGCAAGATCTTCGATCCTGCGCGCCTCGACCAGCGGGTGCGGCTGGGCGCGGTGGAGGAATGGACGATCCGCAACACCCACCGGCACGACGACCATATGTTCCACATCCACACCAACCCGTTCCAGGTCATCGAGATCGGCGGTCAACCGCAGGCTGATCGGACGTGGCGCGATACGGTGATCGTGCCGCGGCCGGCCACGGGCGGCAGCACCGTCATCCGCTCGCGCTTCCTCGACTACACCGGCGTTTTCATGATGCATTGCCACATGATGAACCACGAGGAGCTGGGCATGATGCAGGCGGTCGAGGTCTACAAGGACTGACGCCCTGGGGGGCTAAATGCCATGAACCCGGCCGTCGATTTCTGCATCTTGCCGCGGGGGCTGCTCCCGCGGTCTCACACATCACTTAAGATCTGAGCGGAGGAAGTCATGAAGCGTAGGACCCTCGTTTCCATCGGTGTGGTGGCGCACCTCATCGCTGCCGGCGTGCCAGCCGCATGGCTTTTCACCACCAAGGCGGCTGCGCAATCGCCGCAAGCGCAAGCGCGCAGCATTCCGGTGTTCGAAGTTGACCCGGCGTGGCCGAAGCTGCCGCCGCAGTTCAAGCTCGGAGATGCGTCGAGCTTCGCCATCGACGCGCAGGACAACGTCTGGCTCCTGCACCGCCCGCGCACGCTCAAGCCGGAAGACTCCGGAAGGGCAGCGCCCGCGATCGTCGTGTTCGATGCGGCGGGCAACTTCATGAAGGCCTGGGGCGGCGCGGGGAGCGGATACGACTGGCCCGAGCGCGAGCACGGCATCTATATCGACCACAAGGGCTTCGTGTGGATCGGCGGAAACAATTGTCCGACCTCCGGCCTGGCCGGGCTCAAGCCGGTTGCCGATGATGCATATTTGAAGTTCACGCCCGACGGAAAGTTCGTGCTGCAGATCGGCAGAAGCAACCAAAGCAAGGGCGATGCTGACACGGTCAACGTGCACCGCGCCGCGGATGCCTGGGTGCATGCGCCGACCAATGAATTGTTCGTGGCGGACGGTTACGGCAATCATCGTGTTATCGTCTTCGATGCGGACACCGGGGCGTTCAAGCGGATGTGGGGTGCCTTCGGCAAGCGGCCGGGCGGCGAGGACAGCTGTGCGATCGTCTCGCCAAAGACCTTTCCTGATGCCGAGGGACCCGCGCATTTCAATGTCGCGCATGCTATCCGCGTGGCCAACGATGGGATGGTGTATCTGGCCGATCGGGAAAACCGGCGCGTTCAAATGTTCACCAACGACGGCAAGTTCGTGAAGCAGCTGATCAGAACCGGCACGACGTTTGCACGCAATTTGGCGCTGTCCGCCGACGCCGGACAGCAGTTCCTGTATGTGGGCGCCGACAAAGGCATTACCGTCGTCGATCGCAAGACGCTCGATGTCGTGGGCACGATCCAGCCGTCCGGCATTCTGGGACCAGGCCATCACATCGCGACTGACTCCAAAGGCAATATCTATCTCGCGCAAACCACCGCCGGAATGCAGAAGCTGGTATTCAAAGGAATGTCGCCGACCCAGTAGCAGGATGCCCGCTCGATCTAGCCGCGTTTAATGGAGCAAGGGATGGCCACGCCAGTCGTGCCCAATCAGTTTTCGGTCGGCAAAAACAAAATCATTCACAAGCCGACGAGAGCGACGTTTAGTTTCGAAACCGGCCGCACCACCTTCAAGAGCATCAATTGGGGAGGCGCGGACGAGCAACTCTCATCTGGCCTAGATTACCGTAAAGACGACATCGTACGCGTTGCGCAGCAGTTGCTGAGCAAGCTGCCAAGGTAACGAGCGACATGAAATGCGGCGATTTCATCACGATCTTCGGCAGCGCGGCAGCGAACCCCGCGCACGGCCCTGAGATGCCGGCGACTTTGGCTTGCACGCGCCGACGAGGTGATCGAATGAAGTGAACCGACAGGGAGGTTCAAAATGAAACTTCCCCGCCGCAAATTCTTGCATCTGGCCGCCGGCGCTGCCGCGCTGCCGGCCGTATCGCGGGTCGCGAGGGCGCAAGCCTATCCGTCGCGGTCGGTGCGCATCATCGTCCCCTTTCCCGCAGGCCAAGCAACCGACACCATCGCCCGTCTCATGGGTCAATCGCTGTCGGAGCGGCTCGGGCAGCCATTTGTCATTGAGAACCGAACGGGTGCCGGCGGCAACATCGGCGCTGAAAGCGTCGTGCGGGCAGCGCCTGACGGCTATACGCTCCTGCTCGTCGGAGTGTCGAACGCGATGAACGCGACGCTCTACCAGAAGCTCAATTTCAATTTCATCCGCGATATCGCGCCGGTCGCGAGCATTGGCGGCGCCCTCTATGTCATGGTGATCAATCCATCCGTTCCAGCCAAGACGGTCCCGGAGTTCATTGCCTACGCCAAGGCCAATCCGGGCAAGGTCAACATGGGATCGTCCGGCAGCGGGTCCGTGTCCCATGTCTTCGGCGAACGGTTCAAGATAATGACCGGTATCAACCTGGTCCACGTTCCGTATCGTGGCGGTTATGTTCCCGATCTGCTGAGCGGACAGGTGCAGGTCGTTTTCGGCACCATATCCTCGTGCATCCAGTACATCAGGGGCGGGATGCTGCGCGCGCTGGCGGTGACAACCGCGACCCGTTCGGATGTGCTACCGGATATTCCGACGCTGGCCGAATTCGTGCCGGGCTACGAGGCGATCCAATGGTATGGGGTCGGTGCGCCGAAAGACACGTCCGCTGAGGTGATCGACAAGCTCAACAACGAGATCAACGCCATTGCGGCTGATCCCCTCATAAAGGCGCGGCTTGCCGACTTAGGGGTTGACCCGATGTCAATGACGTCGGCCGCCTTCGGAAAATTCATCGCCGACGAAACCGAGAAATGGGGTAACGTGATCCGGGCGCTCAACATCAAGGCGGAGTGAGGCTCATTCGCTATCGGGTCGATATTCCATAAAACCCCGTTAAGCGAAATCATCGCCATGCGATGAAACGGCCACTGTGATACCTTGCGCCGAACGCTGGAGGCCTTCGAGGCTCTCCGAATGGGCCCTTCAATCGGTGAGAATTACAGTCAGTGAAGAGGAGACGCGGCCATGGAGAACAAGTACGCAGAGGTCACCCCCCGCAATTTCAATCCGACGTGGGCGCCGAGGCTTTCGGACGAGGCGCGCAAGGCGGTGAACGACGCCTTTGACGCGATGTCCGCCTGGCGCATCGAGGCCGCCAAAAACAACGAGAAAAACAGCGAACACGTCATCGAGCAGCTCGCCGCTGCCGCCCGCGCGCTGGGCTGGCCGGAGCAAATCGTCGATGCCACCCGCGCGCAAATGCAGGGCATCACCAAAATGCAGATCCAGACGATGGATCAGATGATGGACGCGTGGGAGGAACAGATCCGATCACCCAACCCGATGGCAGGCTCGCCGTCCGCGATGCTGTCGAAGCTAACGTCCTTGGCCGGCGCCGGCCCGGCCGGCAGCTGGCCAAGCGCAAGCGCGTTGGGGGCGACGAACCCCATGGAGTTTTGGATGCAATGGGCCGAGCAGTGGCAGAAAGCCTGGACAGACGCGATGGCGCTTTGGTCCAAGGCCGGTCAGCCGGATTATGGCGTGGGATCGCGCCGCCGCTGAAGCTCGAGAACCGTGTGCAGCGAGGTGACGTCATGCGCTTGCTTGCCGTTGCGCTCACGCTATCGCTCGCCGGCTTCGCGGCCGCATCCGCGCAGACCGCGACGCCCGATAGCGAAAACGGCCGCTACAGCTTCAATCCCGTGGCCGACGGCGTGCTGCGCCTCGACACCCGCACCGGGCAGGTCTCGCAGTGCAGCCGCAGCGATGCCGGCTGGGCCTGCAAGGTGGTGCCCGACGAGCGCTCGGCGTTGGAGACCGAGATCGCCCGCCTGCAGGGCGAGAATGCGACGATGAAGAAAGAGCTTTTGTCGCGCGGGCTGCCGGTCCCCGGCGTTTCCGCACCGTCAGGCGCAAAGCCCGGCGAGGGCGAGATCAAGCTGCCGAGCGATGCCGACATCGACAAGGTGGTTTCGTTCGTCGAAAAAGTTTGGCGCCGTTTGATCGACATGGGCAGGAAGGTGCAGCAAGACGTCGAGAAGAAAAATTAAAGCGAGCTTAGCGGGCGCCATCACTCATGAGAACGTCACGCATGCCGTGGGACGGACCATGGCAACGTCCACGCATCGGCATTTGTGCGCTAATGATTAGTCGAGTTTGATGCCGACTGACTTGATGAGTTCACTCCATCGGGCGATTTCCGACCTGAGCAGCTTTCCGAGCTCCTCGGGCGAAGAACCTCCAGCCATGTAGCCAGTTTCCGCCAGCTTGTTTCTGATCACCGGGTCGCTCAGCACCGTATTGGTATCGGCGCTGATCTTGCCGACAATCTCGCGTGGTGTCTTGGCCGGAACGAACAGCGCCTGCGACGACACAAATTCGTAGCCCGGGACATACTCGGCGATGGCGGGTACATCCGGGGCTGCCACATTTCGCGTCGGTCCAGTGCTCGCCAGGACGCGAACCTGCCCCGACTGCGAGTACGAAAGCAGTGTGCCACTGCCGAAATAGCAATCGACGCGGCCCGGTATGAGGTCCGAGAACGCAGGCGCTGCACCCCGGTAGGGCACGTGCGTCATCTTGATGTCGGCCATCTGCAGGAACAGCATCTCGGCCAGGTACGGCGCACTGCCAGTGCCCGGCGATGCCATCGTGAGTTGACCCGGTCGGGATCTGACATAGTCGACGAACTCTTTCAGGGAATGGGCCGGTGAGGAATTCGGCACGAACATGAAAAATTCCACCCGGGTGACAAGCGAGACCGGCGCAAAATCTGCAATCGCGTCGTAGCTCAGCTTGCGATAGAGGCTGGTGTTCGCTGCGATGGCACCGGGGTCGAACAGGACGGTATATCCGTCGGCATCGGACCTTGCCACGTATTCGCTGCCGATGTTGTTGCCGGCGCCGGGCTTATTCTCGATGAACACCTGCTGGCCCCACATCGCCGAAAGCTTGTCTGCGAGCATGCGCGCGACGATATCCGTCGGACCTCCGGCGGCGACCGGAACGATGATGCGCACGGGTTTGGTCGGGTAGCCCGGCTTCGGCGTCTGCGCGCGCGCTGCGAGCGGCCAAGAAACCGCAGATGCTGCCGCCGCGCCGCCGAGAAGCGAGATGAAGTCGCGTCGCCTCATGAGGCTCACCCCCAAGGCCACGGACTCATTATAGCAGGTCCTGGACTGGATCGGCGACGTGCGTCGCAACAAAAAGCGGCGCTTCATGTCCGCTTCGGGTGCAGAAGGACGTCGAGAAGAAAAATTGAGGGAGCTTAGGGGGCGCTATCAGCGGTGCCGGCATCGCCGCGGCGAGACGGCGTCAGCCGTGCGTCCCGCTAAGATTTTTTCAACCGCGTAAGGCTCGCGTAAGCGAGCATGTGTAGGTTCGAGCGTCGTCAATACCGTCACTAACCCAGCGACGACGCCCCGGCGGGAGCCCACTGCCGGGGCTTTTTTTGTCACCGCATGGCCAAGCGGCTACGCGGCTTCCCGGAAGTCTCCGACCTGTGCATCGAGGGCGCGCTTGAAGGCGGGCCGCGCCGTGCAGCGGTCGATATAGGCGGCGAGGCGCTTGTCGCTGGTCACGATGTCGGTGTGCTTGAGGATGCGCAGCACCGTCGTCATCATGAGATCGCCGGCCGTGAAGCGGTCGCCGTCAAAATAGGGCTTGTCGCCGAGCGATTTGGATAGGCCGGCGAGACGCCGCTTCGCGAAATCCACGGCGCCCGGTCGCCGCAGCTTCGCCCATTCCTCGTTGGCGTAGAAAAGGTCGATCAGCGCAACATTCATGAGGAAGGGCTCGATCGAGTTGAGCGCCGCGATGAGCCATTGCGTCGCGTGCGCCCTGGCGAGCGGATCCTTGGGCAGGAGAGTCTCGCTGCGCTCGCCGATGTGGAGCACGATCGCCCCGGATTCGAAGAGCGTGAAGTCGCCGTCTTGAAGAATCGGCACCTGTCCGAAGGGCTGCAGGGCGCGGTAGTCCGGCTTGTCCTGATCGCCCAGCTCCAGCAGGCGCGTCTTGTAGGGGATGCCCGCCTCCTCCAGGGCCCAGCGCGCGCGCAGATCGCGCACTTGGCCGTAGGCGAACTCCGGAACCCATTTGAAGGCGGAGATGGTGATCATGCGCTGTGCTCCTTTGCGATCTGCGCGGCATAAGCCGCAAGCTTGTCGAAGGACGAGGTCCAACCGCCGACATGGCTGTCGCGGCGCTCGACATTGAGGAAGGGCCTTTGATGGAAGGTCTGGACCGTCTTGCCGCCCTTCTCTTCGAAGGTGATCGTGACGAGCGTCTCGACGCCCGCGGACGGGCCGTCATTGTCCCAGGTGAAGGTGAAAACGAGCCGCTTGTTCTCGACGATCTCGCGATAGACGCCGCCGAACCAGTTCTCGCCACGCGCCGGCGACGTGACCATCGCGCGGTAAGTACCGCCGACGCGGAAGTCGATCTCGACCTCGGGGCAGGTGAAATTCGCCGGGCCCATCCAGCGCTTCATATGTTCCGGCTTGGACCAGAGCGCAAAGACCAGCGCGGCCGGTGCATCGAAGGTGCGCGTGATGAGGAGCTCGTCGTCGGCCAGTCTGGCACTCACTTGCGCTTCTCCTTGGCTTTAAGCTCCGCGAGATATGCGTCCATCTTGTCGAAGCTTTCGGTCCAGAAGCGGCGATAGCGCGACAGCCAGTTGTCGACGGCCTTGAGCGCCCGGGGCTCCAACCGACAGGGCCGCCACTGCGCCTCGCGCCCGCGCGAGATGAGGCCCGCGCCCTCCAGCACCTTCAAATGCCGCGACACCGCCGGCAGGCTGATGTCGAAGGGCTTCGCGATCTCGTTCACTGTCGTCTCCCCCTTGGCGAGCCGCGCACGGATCGCCCGCCGCGTCGGGTCCGCGAGCGCCGAGAGGGTGACGGAAAGAGTATCGGGCATTATTTAACACACTGCGAAATTAACATTGTCGTTAAATATACGGCGACGGCAAGCCTGTCAAGTCGCCCCGAAGCGGTGACGAGTGGTGGTGTCGCCTCGCCAGCATCGCCACGAGTCCGCTTTCTAGCAGGCGTTACGCGGACGAAGTTGCAGCATCATGTTCTGTTTCGCGACCGATTGCGAACGCAAATGGATAGCGTTTTCAGACACTAACAACGATGCAGCAATCAATTACCTCGGAACCGCTAACATTTCCGCCCTCGGATTGCGCGAACAATGCCCCATTTGCGTCAATGGGGCGCCATTGTGGCGGTTCGGTATAGGTCCATCCATTTTAGGGGACAGGGGGAATCCAATGCTCACGCTACGCACTTTGGCAATCGTGACAATTGGGGCTGGGGTGCTCGCGGGTCTGCCTTTGACGCGTGCGCAGGCGTGCGACGACGATCGCTATCCCTGCCCCATAAGGGTGCCACAAGAGACCGCCGATGCACCGACTGCGGCCGCGCCGAAGCCGAGCAAGCCTGCTGCGCAGGAGCAGGCGGCCGAGCCCAGCTCGCAGAAAGGGGCAGAAGCCGCTCCCGCGATGGTGCCGCCGCCGCGCGCGGATCAATCTCTCAATGACGCAAGCCGGGGCGAAAGTCCGGTGGCGGCCGCGGCGGCGGGCTGGCCCGCTCTCCCAGCGACCGAGGGCGCCGGCGCCGGCGCGCCAGCGGCGATGAGCGCAGACGCCACGGAAGCCGCCAAAACAAATGCAGTGGCAAATGCAGTGACGAATGCGGCGCAAGTGGTCGACCCGAACGAGGTCAACGACCTCGATCGCGCCGCTGCCGCCAGCGTATCGGCCGAGTCGTCCTGGCTCACCTATCTGTTGTTGATCTTGGCCACAGCCCTCGCCGCGGCATCGGCCTTCTGGTTCTTTTTCAGATCGGCACATCCGCGCATGCACATGAGCAACTCGTGACCTGAGACCGGGCGCTCGGCCTCGAGCGCCCAACTCGTTGCGACTCGCGCCAACGAAGCGATCCAATAACTCGCCAGCCATGTCCGCTCAGGCGCTCAGCGGACATGCCTCGGCGTTGGCGCATGCACTTTTGTGATGCATCCACATATCGTCGAAGCGGACAGGCGACTTACCCGGCGGTATTTCGTAAACGGGCCACCCGCCGAGCGGTCGTGATTGGAGGCGTAGCGGACATAAACGGACGTATGGGGTTGGCCGCTCGGTCGTCTGGCCAAAAACCGACTGCGACGGCCTTGACCAACAGGGCGCGGATCGTGAGAGTTCCGTCATCCCTTCGACTGACCTTTGTCGGCCCCGCAGGTTCCCATGAAGACTCTGTTCGTTCATCCCGGACCGTTGCTCTACACGAACGTTTTCCTTCGGCTTGAACCATTGGGCCTCGAACTCGTGGCGGAGGCTGCCCGCCGCGCCAGGCACTCCGTGCGGCTCCTGGATTTGCAGGTCGAGAGCCACGCCGACTACCACCGCATGATTGCAGAATGGCAGCCGGATTTCATCGCGTTCTCCTGCAACTACCTCGCCAATGTGCCCGAGATCGTCGATCTGGCGAAGGCTGCCAAGCTCAGTTTGCCGCGCTCCTTCATCTGCGTTGGTGGTCACAGCGCCTCCTTCACCGCAAATGCCATTCTGGAACATGGCGAGGGCGCGATCGATTGCGTGCTCAAGGGCGAGGGCGAGGCATCCATCGTCAAGCTGCTTGAAGCCGTGGCGGGCGACCGCGGCGCGATAACCAAGGTGCCCGGCGCCGTCACGTCGGACGGCGAGGGTCCTCGGCCGGCCTTCGTCGAGCACCTCGACGACATCAGGCCCGCGCGCGATCTTGTACGCAAGCGCCACAAATATTTCATCGGCGTGCTCGATCCCTGCGCGTCGATCGAATTTTCGCGCGGGTGTCCCTGGGACTGCTCGTTCTGCAGCGCCTGGACTTTCTACGGCCGCAGCTATCGGCTGCTCAGCCCGGAACGCGTGATCGAGGACCTCGCCTCGATCCGGGAGAGGGGCGTTTTCATCGTTGACGATGTCGCGTTCATTCAACAACGGCACGGCTTTGCAATCGGCGAAGCGATCGCTCGCAAGGGGATCCGCAAGAACTTCTATTTGGAAACGCGCGGTGACGTGCTGCTTCGAAACAAGGAGGTGTTCCAGTTCTGGAAGAAGATCGGCCTCACCTACATCTTTCTCGGCATCGAGGCACTCGACGAGGATGGTTTGCAAAAATTTCGCAAACGCATCCCACTGGGGCGTAATTTCGAGGCCCTGGAATTCGCCCGCTCGTTAGGCATCGGTGTCGCAATCAATATCATTGCCGACCCGGATTGGGATGAGGATCGATTCCGGGTGGTGCGCGAATGGTGCATGAATGTACCGGAGGTGGTGAACATCAGCATCAATACGCCCTATCCGGGAACGGAGACCTGGATCACCGAGCAACGCCGATTGCAGACGCGAGATTATCGCTTATTCGATATCCAGCATGCCGTGCTGCCGACAAAGTTGCCGCTTGCGGCGTTCTATGGCGAGCTCTTGCGCACCCAGCGGGTGCTCTACCGCAAACACATGGCGTGGTGGACCATGCCGGCGTTTGCCGGGGTGCTCGCGCGTCTTCTCCTGCGAGGGCAGACCAACTTTTTGCGTGGCATCATGAACTACAGCAAGGTCTATAATGCCGAGAAGATGCTGGCGGATCATGCCCGGCCGGTTCATTACGAATTGCCGTTGCCGCCACGGGTGGCGACGGATGAACGGCCGGCGAAATCCTCCCAGCTCTATATTCATGCGCCCCGAGGCCGAGCCGGCCGCAGCATCGACGATTCCACCGAGCGCTTCGTCGAGACGACGCGCATGGGCGCCTCCACTTAACCGAAAAACGTTTTAGCCGCATGGCGCAACCCGCGCGCACCCTTGCTCGCTCGTTCTTCAGGCGATGCGCGCAATCGGATTTGCCGGCGGGTAAAGCGGACATGCGGCGAAGCGGCTCTGCTTATGTTGGTCCACGTGATCGGTCCTACCGCGCCGGACCTGTCGCGAGTGTGCATTGACCTGCCCCAATTATTGTCGTCGCAATGCCGTCTTTCATCGCTGAACCTGCATAGGACAGATTGCCGTTTTGGCGATCCAGCTCATAGGACACATCGCCGCTGACAGCGCTGATCCAGCGGTCATCGAAGCGGCGGACATTGAGCTTCTTCCCGTCTGCGAGCGTGACGATCTTTGTCGCGTCATCAATCCAGAAGCCAAAATTCTCTTCGGTGCTCGATGAAGTCGCTCCTTTCGGCGCATCTACTATCACTACTTTTTTTGCCGAACAGTTGAGGTAGCTGCGGGCTAACGCGGTCTCCTCCAAGACGGCGAAAGCCACGAGAACGAGTACGCATTCTAGAGTGACGCTTTTCATTGGTTCTCCCGTCGATTTCGATCGACCAGGAGTCAATTAGCTCTATCACACGCGCCTGCCTGAATCCGCGGACCGCAAGCCGGTCTTTACGTCCTCAGCACGATCTCGACGCCGACCTGCAGATCGCGCGCGCTCATGCGCCGGCCGTCGAAGCGTTCATGCCATCAAGAGGCAATTTCGAAGCCGACAGTGATCTTCACTCTTAACGTGTCTTCGCCCGTCGCGATCGGCACGGGCGCGGCCATCGATGCCGAACCTGCCTGCGCCCGCATCGGAACGGGAAGAACAACGCCGCTGTCCTCAATGATCCACTTAACCTGTCCAAGCCGAAGGCCCGAAGCATGCGTGTAGACCGCGGCCTTCCGGCGCGCATCAGCGATGGCAACCTCGCGAGCCTGGTCGAGCGCTTGCGACGGGTTAGACACCAGAAACGCGATGTTTCCAAGATCGGTGGCTCCCGCTGCGATCAGACGATCGAGAATCTCTCCGACCTTGCCGATCTGGCGTATCTTCACTCGGACTTGATTGGAGACGCTATATCCCGAAAGCTTGGGTTCGGTGTTTGGCCCCTGTGGCGCATAAACCGGTTGGATTGAAAATCGCAAGGTCTGGATGTCCTTTTGCTCAATGCCAGCTTCGAGAAGCGCAGCGGTGACCGCGGCCATCGCTTTCGAGTTGGCGTCAGTCGCCTCCTTGACGCTCTTGGCCCTGGTGGTCACGCCACCTGTGATCTGTGCATGATCCGGAGCCGCGGCAACGTCGCCCTCTCCGGTCACGATCACTCGCCCTTCCTGGGCGATTTGTGCCTGTTGCGCCTGCGCCTGGACGGTGGCGAGAAGAAAGGCCGACGCCGCGATAAGAGCAATGCGCCGCGAGGCGACCGCAGAAGCAGAGATTTCGACAACCTTTGACACGGCCATGACGACCTCCATGCTTGTCGGCCTTCAGTCCATAGACCTGTTCTAACAGCGGGTCGATCCGGCTACCGCCGCGACAGGGTGATCGAAGGAAGGTATAGTTTGCCGCAGCGCATATGTGCTCATTTGAGCGTGCCTTGCGAAACGCCAACAGACGACAAATTCGAGGAGGGTGCCTTGAACGATAACACCATCTCGCGTCGCGAATTTGGCATGGCGGCCGGCGCGGCCGGCGTGGGAGTGATAGCGTCAAGCAAGAGCGTGGCTGCACGTGAGCCGGGCGGTCCGCCGCTCAACTATGCGAGCGGCCTCATCGAGTCGCCTCCGACTTACTACGAAGTTCTGGAGCCGGCCGGCGGGTCGACGAAGCCGCCGATGGTCCTGATCTGCGGCGGCGGCCACACCGGCGCGTGCTATCTTGCGACCGTCGATGGGCGTCCGGGCTGGGCGCAGGCCTTCGTGCGCGCCGGCTACAAGGTGGTGGTGCCGGATTGGCCCGGCGTCGGCCGCAGCGGTTACATCCCCATCGATGATCTCACCGGCGACGTGGTGGTCGAGGGCCTCGGCAAGATCGTGCGTTCCCTCGGCCAACCGGCGATCGTCATGACGCACTCGATGTCCGGCGCTTATGGTTGGAAGCTCATTGAAAATTACGGCCAGCACATCGCCAAGCTGGTGGCCATCGCTCCCGGTCCGCCCGGCAATATCCAGGCCGTGTCCGACATCGCCAGCGAGACCGTGGATACGGTCGTGGTGCGCGGCTCTACCACGATGACCATCAACCTCAAGCAGCTGGTCGTTTCCGACCGCAACTTCGTCGAGGTCAAGCTCGTCGGCAAGAGCACGCAGTTTCCGCGCGAGTATATCGGGGTGTATGCCTCCTCACTGACCCCAATCCCGCCGCGGCTGCTCTACCAGCGCCGCAATATTCGCGGCAGCCAGCTCAAGGTCACCGATCTGTCCAACTATCGCGGTAAGCGCATCTTGGTGATGACCGGAACCGCAGACATCGATCATCCGCGCGAACTGGACGGGGCCATCGTCGAATGGCTCAATCAGAACGGCGCGAAGGCGGATTTCCTTTATCTCGGCGACCACGGAATCGAAGGCAACGGCCACATGATGATGCTCGAGAAGAACAGCGATGCCCTCGCCGGCCAGGTCCTGTCCTGGATCGAGAATAGCTGAGTCTCGCAGCCCACAGCGGTCATGGGAGCGGCGCGCCACCCGGTTTCGCGCCCTAGTCCAGCTTCACTTTGCGCTCGTAGTACGCCCACAGCAGCGGAAACAGCCGCGGATTGAACGTCCCCTCGGCGCAGTCGCGCGCCTCGTCCTCGCTCAAGGCAATGGCGCCGCCCATGACCTCGGCCTGGAGCTGGATTTGCGCGTTCTCCTCCAGGAACGTGCAGGCGAAAAACGCCTCCTCGGCACTCGCGCCCACCACGACGCTGCCGTGGCCGCGCATCTGCGCGCATCGATGCCGGCCGAGCGTGTGCGACAAGTCGGCGGCCTGCGCGTCGTTCACCACCAGGCGCGGGTTGTCCCAGGTCGGCACGCTGGCGCAGAGGAAGGAGCCGTGCAGGAACACCGGCTTGATGTCCTTGCCGGCGACCCCAAGCGCGCGGGCGTGCGGCGCGTGCAGGTGCACGACGCACATGGCGTCGGGCCGGTCGCGGTGGATCTGCGTGTGGATGCGCCACTCCAGCGGGATCAATCCGCCTGGATGCTCGATGATGGTGCCGTCGATGTTGTAGACGAACATGTGCTCCGGCCGCACCACGGTCTTGTCGGTCGAGGCCCCTGGACTGATGAAGCACTTGTCCGTGCCGGGCACGCGCACCGACACGTGGCCGAACATCCCGATCGTGCCCTGGAAGTTGAGCATTCGCGTCAACGTCGCAGCCTTCTCCCGCAGCAGCGCCTCGTCGTTCATGCTTGAAGTCCATCTTCCGTTCGAATGGGATTACCGACGCCGGCCGACCTATTCGGTTCTCGCGAGGCCCGCGCGCTGAATCAGGCCGCCCCAGCGGTCGATCTCCGACGCCAGGAATTTCTGCAACTCGGCCGGCGGCGGGCTGTCGACCGGGATGGTGCCGATCCGCACGATCACGTCGCGAACTTCCGACGTCGCGGCCGCCGCCTTGAGCTCGGCATGCAGCCGATCGATCACCGGTTTGGGCGTTGCCGACGGCGCGCAGATCATCGTCCACCCGACGGCATCGAAGCCCGGCACTGCGGACTCCGCAATCGTCGGGACATCGGGCAATGCCGGGACGCGTGCGGTAGAACTCACGCCGAGCGCACGCACCCTGCCGGCGTTGATGTGGCCGACCACGCTGCCCGCGTCTGCAAACATGAGCGCAACGTGACCGGCCATCACGTCGTTGAGCGCGGGCGGCGCGCCGCGATAGGTGATGCCGTTCATCTTGGTGGCGGTCATGCTCTGAAACAGTTCGGCGGCGAGAAAGATTGCCGCGCCCGCGCCGCTGTGGCCAAACGTGATCTCGCCGGGCTTCTGCTTGAGCAATGCGATCAATTCCGAAACCGATTTGGCCGGCACGCTGGGATGGACCACCAGCGCAAGCGGCGTCCGGAACAGGAGCGCAATTCCCTGTAGGTCCTTGAGGGTGTCGAACGGCATGTGCTTGATCAGCGTGGGGTTGGCGGCGAGCGAGCTTGCCGGGGCCAGCAGCGTGTGACCGTCCGGCGGCGCGTTGGCAACGGCGGCGGCCGCAATGTTGCCGCCGGCGCCGACGCGGTTCTCGATGACGACCGGCTTGCCGAGCCGCTCCTGAAGTTTGGGAGCCATTGCGCGCATCACGACGTCGATGCTGCCGCCGGGCGGGAAAGCGACAACGAACGTGATTGGTCCGGTCGGGAACTCCTGTCCGAAGCCGCGGCCACCGAGCGCAAAGAGGCCTGCCAGCGGGGCCGCAATCAGAACGGCACGACGTGCGACCATTGTTCGTTTCCTTCCCATGCCGGGAAGAGTATACGCACAATCCCTGCGCGCCTACGTCGCTGCGCCGAAGCGGTCATTCGGGTTGTCCATTTGTCACGCTCCGCGAGCTCTCGGCCGACCAGTCAGGGGCGAGCAACGTACGCGCTGGCCTCAGGCCCGCCAGTTCGATTATTCTGGCACAGAGCCTTGGCGGGGGTCCGGTCCGTCCAGATGAGTTTTTCCGTGGGAACGCGGGTCGCCCGCGGCGTTGCCTCGTCAGCCCCCTTTTGCCTCTGAACTCTTGCCGATGGTTCTTGCGTGCTATGCGTCGTGGCGGCACCGGAAGGAATCGACTGATGCGCTACATTGCAATCGTTGCATTGGCTTTTGCATTTACGGGGTCTGCCCACGGCGCAAGCAACGACCTCAAAGCCAGCCGGAAAGGCGGCGAAGAAGACACGGCGAGCAAAGCCGCCGAAGGGACCGCACAGCAGATCGCCAAGCCGGAAATCTATTGGCTTGACTCGGCCTATCGCCGCAGCGACGGCGCGCTGATTCAAGAGCAACGTGAGTTTCTGCGAAATAAAGGCGACCCTCGATTTCTTCCTCCGTTTTCCAGTTTGGCGGAGTGCGAGGCAGAAGCTAAGTACCGCATGAATTGGCGCGGCGGCAGGGACAGCCCCGTTTTCGAGAGAGCGGATTGTCGCCCGACCGCCATTACACGCAAAATGCTAAACGCCGTCCGCAAGGGCTATTGCTGGGATCATCCCAAGAGACCAGCGTGGGAGCGCCCAGAATGCCGAACCGCGGTTGAAGGGCTAACCAACATTTTAGAAAGAGAGTTGAAAGCAAAATGAACTCTCTGAGCGTCGAATAAGCTGAGCGGTCCACGGCATATGCTGCGCTGCATGCGCGATGGCGGAGCTGAGCAACGCGGCGGCTTCTTGTCGCGTTGCCCAATAACGACAAGGGCCTTGGATTCGTGGCAAGGTACGGCCGCCGCGCCGGGCGGAAGCGATGCGAGGGACCGCATCCTAAAGGACTCGTCCGCCAAGCCCTCAAAGAGGTACGAAGGGGCTAGCTCCGTCAACCGGCCACGATCAAACTGACCACGACCCGGGCTTCATTCAATCACCTCGTCAACAGAGGAGGAGCGAGAGTGTCGAAAGCTTCAATTGCAGCCGTACTGCTCGCATTGGGGGTCGTCTCCCTCCAGGAGGGCACCAACGCAACGGTGGTTCCGCCGTCCGGTTTGCAGCCAGCGTGGGCAACGCCGGCCGCCGCCGAAACGGTCGCGCTACGCAAAGGTCGCACCGCAAGTCTTCGCGTCGTGGTTCGACATCGAGGCCTCAACGTCGGAACCCGTCGCGTCGCAAGCGGACATCGG
>WNFA01002063.1_pt1 | contig 16444 bp, 12 predicted proteins | sample 5400481 | NCBI WGS metagenome assembly WNFA01 (sample SAMN13153340, study PRJNA577476) | soil metagenome | isolation source: 120 cm saprolite under Douglas fir tree site 2 hole 1 replicate 2 | place: USA:California | collected 2015-04-18
ACCAGCGGCGGCCCAGTACTGCCCGCTCTGGCTGATGGCGACCGCCCAGATGGCATCAAAGGCCTCGGTCACGACACTCTCCTCGAGCCTTGCCCCGGACAGAGTGGCATCTTGCAGCTCGACGCCTTGCAGATGTACGCCGCGCAAGACCAGCCGCGAGAGATCGAGGCCACGCAGATCCCCGCGCAGCAGCCGCAGCAGCGCCACCAGGTTAGCTGGCCCATACCCCTGGACGGCCTCGGCAAGCTCACGCACCTCCTCGAGCAGCGAGCGCAAGCGCTGCTCCACCTCGGCTCGCCTCTGGTACACGCTCTGGAGGCGCTCCAGAAGGGGAGTGAGCAGCAGCCGCTCCTGCGTCTGCCGCACATACTCTTTGGCCTGTGCTTGCGAGAGGCTATGCTCACGCAGCAGCCGCAGCCGCCCCTGCACGAGCTCCTGGCTGGCCGTGCGGACCAGCCTGCCGGTCACGTACTCCAGCACCACCGACTGCAAGGTAAAGCTGCCTGCTCGTTGCCCTCCCTCAACCAGAGAGCGTCGTCGCAGCCCATCCATGGCTTCCAACAGCTGCCCGGGCGCAAGCGGGCCCACCAGCACCTTGCGCAGCTCCTCGAAGGTCACCGGCTCGCGTAGGATGGCCAGCCAGCAGAGCACCATCTGCTCCAGCGGGAAGAGCCGGGCCCATTGCTCCTCGAGCAGGTCGCTGATGCTGCCAAAGACGAGCGTGTCCTCTTGGAGGAACGCAGCGAGCTCGCCCCCGAACAGGTCGGCGATGGTCTGGGCCACCATGTTCAAGGCAAGCGGGTTGCCCGAATACGCCTGCACCAGGCGGGCTTGCTCCTCTTGGGAGCCCGTGAGCTCGTGTTCGGCCAACAGCTGCGCGCAGGCAGAAGTCTCCAGCCCAGAGAGGCGCAAGGAGCGTACGAGTGCACGCCTGCCCTCCAGGGCGCGCAGGGCGGTCGGTTTCTCCCGCGAGGTCAGCAGCAGGCAGCTCTGGTGCTCGGTTTCAGCGACCCGGCGCAGCAGCCGTCCGTAGTCTTCATAGCCTGCACGCATGCGGCCCGTGCCTTCCCTTTCCTCCAGCAGCATCTCCAGGTTGTCCAGCACCACGAGTGCACGCTGGCTACGCAGGTGCTCCAGTAGGAGACCCAGGCGTCGTTCGAGGGAGGTCGGCACCAGGCTCAGTGCCTGAGGGGTTAGGACCTGGAGACACTGATCCAGCAATGCTTCGCAGGCAGGGGCATCGCGCAGCGAGCGCCAGATCACCACCTCGAAGTGAGGTGCAACCTGGTGCATCAGGCTGACCGCAAGCGCCGACTTGCCGATGCCGCCCAGGCCTAGCAAGCTGACTACCCGGCTGCGCTCCTGCACCATCCACTGGGTCAAGGTGGCCATCTCTCGCTCACGGTCATAGAAGTTCGGCACCGCCAGCGCCTCACCCCAATCCACTCGCGGCCCCAGCTCAGGGGGAGGCACAGCCTGATCAGCGGCGTGGGTTGGCTTGCCCGAAAGTGGTGCCACAGGTGCAAGCTGGGGGCGGTGAGCGCCCAGCAGCGTATGCAGCCACAGCTCATCCAACAAGACCTTCTGATGCGCCGCTTTCCAGAGCACGCGGATCTCCTCGGCCTCGCGCCCAGCGGGGAAGACCTGCTGCTGCACCCCCAGAGCAATGAGCTCTTTGAGGTGCTCGGCTTTGGGATACGCGCTGCCCGCCTCCCACTCCGCCACGGCGCGTCGGGAGACGCCAAGCCGGTCGGCCAGTCCCGCTTGCGTCAGGCCGATGGTGGTGCGGAGCGTCAGTATCATCTGGCCGAAGGCATAGTCTCGCTCACTGTAAGAGTATCTCTTCACGGGCGGTCTCCTTTCCCCGTGACCCACCGGAGCGAAAAGTATGAAGCGATATGAAGTGACACGTCAGCCAATAGACGGTGACTTTCCCTGGCAACACCAGTATACTGATACTACCGGGTGTGCCCTCCAAGCGGGTCAACGCCTGTCCGGGGTTGGATGGGAGCAATGCCAAGTGAACCCATCCAACCCCTGCTATTCTCTGCCTCTATGATAGCACATATTTTACGCATCTCCCTACGGTTTTCTTCACAGTCCTTGTATACACTGCTACAGAGACTAGAGAATGTCCTCGGAACATGAAAGGAAAAGATCCTCATGCAGTTGCAAGTGATCGTCCCCCTGGATGGATCGACAAACGCGGAAGCCATTCTGCCGCATGCCCTCTTCTTTGCCCTACAGACACAGAGCGTCCTGACACTCCTACGGGTCATCATGCCACCAGGAGAGCCTGAGTACACAGTTCCCTATATTCCTGATGACTGGTACGATGGTGAAGTAATGTGGACAAAGAACTATCTGACCAGCCTGGCTACCCGTCTACACGCGCAAGGAGCCCGTGTGCAAACACAGTACCTGGAGGGAACACTTTGTGGTGCCACCATTAACTCGTATGCGGAGCAACACCCTGACGTGCAGTTGATTGCGCTCGCGACCCATGGCCGCGGCGTTGGCGGGCGCTTGCTCCTGGGAAGCGTGGCTGGAGATGTCTATGCATCTGCTCCGACCTCCCTGCTCCTGCTGCACCCTCCAAAGGACGAGCAGCTACCATCGGGGCCCATTAGCGGCGCTACCTACCAAACCATTGTGGTTCCTCTCGATGGCATTGTGGGGAGTGAACAGGTCCTCGAACAGGCAACAACGCTGGCGCTGGCCTGTCATGCATCTGTCCTACTGGTTGCTGATCCACCTCCACCTCTTCTTGAACAGGGGATTCGCACAGACGAGGAAATCAAGCTAGCTGACTTTCTCGCGGATCAAGCAGAACAACTGCGTTCCAGCACCGGCCTAACTGTGCAAACGGCGTTCACCGATGGGGATCCAGAAGCCTTCATTGAGCGTTTATATGGACAGTATCGACAACATCTGCTCATTGTGACAACACGGCAGCAGGGGGAGCAGAAGGTGATGAGGTTCCTTCATCAGAGCAATGTGCCAGTCCTGTTCGTAGCCATGGAAAGGAGATAACCGCTATGGCAGATCCGGAGCAAGCGGAACATAGTCTTGGCTATTCCTTCAGGATCTCTTCTCTCTTCTCAACCGCTCCCAATGCTCGTAGCGAGGCTTTCTGCGCTTCGGTCAAGCCCTGCACCCCGCTGATATCCAGCCGCTCGTAGGGCCGGTCGCGCCGTAGTGTTTGCAGATGCTCGCCACTGTGCAGGTCCCAGAGTAGAATGGCCCCGTCATCCCCGCAACTGGCCAGCCTGGTGCCATCGGGGCTCAACTTGAGCGACCGGACCGCCCCCTGATGGGCCTTGCGCATCCGCACGCACTCCCCGTGCTTCAGGTCCCACCAGCGCAGCCTGCCATCGCTACCACCGCTGACCAGCACTGATCCGTTCGGGCCCCAGGCCAGGGCGTTTATCATCGCGCTCGGCTCGCCCCAGGTGTACAGGCGCTCCCCACTGCCCACCTCCCAGACGACAAGCTCTCCATTGCCTCTGTCCCCGCCACTACTGGCCAGCCGCGTGCCATCGGGACTCCAGGCCACGCTTATGACCATGCCACGATGCCCCTGCAGCGTAGCTCTCACCGTGCCGTCGGAGGCCTCCCACAGGAAGACGCTGCCATCATCGCCGCCACTGGCCAGTCGGGTGCCGTCCGGACTCCACGCCACACGACGGATCCAGGTCGGCTGTGCACGGCCCACCCACCGGCGGGTACCGGTGGTCACCTCCCACACCTGGTCACGGGAGGTCTCCTTTCCGCGTGACTCTCCGCATCAAAGCAATGTGAAGCGATATGAAGTGATACGTCATCCGATAGACGGTGACTTCCCCAGGGGAACAGCGCTATACTAGTGACTGTCGGATGTGCGCACCATTCGGGTCAACGCCTGTCCTGGGTGGTCTGGGGCATGCCAAGCGACTCCAGACCACCTCTCCTCTTCTCTGCCTCTATGATAGCACATGCGCTGGCGGATGACGAACATCTTGCTCAGGCTCTCCTGGTGGCTGCTCCAAGAAGTGAAGCGATTTGAAGTGACATGTCATCTGATGCACGCTGACTTCTCCCGAGCATCGATCTATACTCTTGAATAAGGATGTGGGTGGCACATAGTGAGCACGGAGTATGACAGTGCTCGTCTTGAGGATGCGAACCTGTTAGGCAGGGTGTCGGGCCAATACAGCCACTGCACACCCACGATCAATCGGGGACCTACTGTAGCACCCCGATTGATCGTGGGACGTCAAGGATGAATTACGATTTAGAAATGTTTGAGCTTGATGCGGGCGTTGCAAGTCGTGCAACCTGCACCAGATGGCTCAGAGATACGGGAGGACAAGTATGGAATTACAAGAGCAGATCCCAACCATGACAGAGATTCGGAATCTCGAGCACGTGGGTTTTTCGCGCGAGGAGATCGCTAGCCTGTTCAGAGTCAAAGTGCTCTATCAGCGAGGGGCCTATTACGAGGCCAGTCCTGAATACAAGCGGATGGCGTTTGTGCGCTGGCTCTACCAGCAGGGTCGCCTGCAAAGCTAAGCCGTGATCACGACGCATATGCGAGGGAGGATGGGGAATGGGACAGAACCTTTTCTGTCGTTATCGTCTAGTGGACAAGAGGAGTAGATTATGAGCCAGTTACACTTGTCGCTGCTTGGTACACCGGTAGTGAAGCACGGTGAGGACACGCTCACCTTCTCCACGCGCAAGGCGCTGGCCCTGCTCGTCTACCTGGCTGTGGAAGGCGGGACTCACCCGCGCAAAACCCTGTCCGAAGCGTTCTGGCCGGAGCTGGACGCCGAGCACGGACGAGCAGCCTTACGGGCGACTCTGCTCGAACTGCGCAAGCTCCTTGAGCGCACTCACGAACCGGGTGAGCGGGCTCACCTGCTGATCGAGCGCGATATGCTCGGATTCGATCAGGGTAGCCCACTCATCCTGGATCTCCGCATCGTCGAATCTGCCAGCAAGCAAGTAGGGCGTGGGATTGAACCGCTGGCAGGCCAGGCTCGTGGAGAGCTGCTGGCACAGCTCGAGCAGGCCACGAGCCAGGCCCACGGTCCGTTCCTGGCAGGCTTCACGCTGCGCGACTCGCAATTCTTCGACGACTGGACACGCCAACAACGCGAGTACTGGCACCTGCGCCTGCACCAGCTCTTTGATGCCTTGTCGATGCTGTACGAACGAGCCGGGGATGGGGAGCGCGCCATCGAGACCGTGACCCGATGGCTGAGCTTCGATCCACTCAATGAGGAGGGTTACAGACGCCTGATGCGGCTGCGCTTCTCTCAAGGAGATCGCACAGGAGCCTTACGCGCCTACGCTAACTGCCATGCCGTACTGGCAGATGAACTGCAGGTCGAGCCGGAACCCGAGACCGTGGCTCTGGCCGAACGTATTCGCCACACCGCTCCTTTACGTCCTGTGCAGTCTCAGCCGCCTCACTCCTCACCCGGACAGCCTCCCGCGAACCTGCTGGACGGCCCGTTCCTGGGACGAATGGCCGAGTTCGGCGCCTTGATCGAGTGCTACCAGCGCGTGCATGCTGGACAGCCTCAGCTCGTCCTGCTTCAGGGGGAGACCGGGATTGGCAAGACACGCCTGGCTAGCGAATTTGTTGGCTGGGCACAGGCGCAAGGGGCCGATGTGCTGGTGGGGCGAGCCCTTCAAACCGGCAGGCAGCTCCCGTACCAGCCACTCATCGATGTCTTGCGCCGCCAACTGGAGCAGGAACATGCCCCCGATGATCTCTTGAGCGATGTCTGGCTGGCTGAACTCTCCTGCTTGCTGCCCGAACTGCGCGATCGCTATCCTGATCTGCCCGCTGCCTCGACGGATGAGGCGCTCGGGCACAATCGCCTGTTCGAGGCCACAGCTCGCCTGGTCCAGATATGGGCCGCACGGCGGCCCCTGGTGCTGTTTCTTGATGACATGCAGTGGGCTGATACAGCGACGCTCGACCTGCTGCTCTACCTCACGCGGAGCCTCGCCGACCACTCCGCACCAGTCCTGCTGCTGCTCAACCTGCGCACAGGGGCCGATAGCTTCACCGACGTGCAGTCCACCTGGGTGATGGCCCTCAAACGCACGCGCATTCCGTTGAACGCACTGGTACTTACTCCTTTTACAAAAGGAGAGACGCAGCAATTCATGCAGGCGCTTGCATGGGCAGAGCAGCCACTCGAGGCGAGGAATAACGGCTCAACCGGCGGATGCCCCGAGAATAGGGAAGCCTCTACATTTCGAGATGTTCTGGTGCCCTTCGCCAACTGGCTCTATTTTCAGACTCGCGGGCAGCCGTTCTACCTGGTCGAGACCCTCAAAGGGCTGCTTGCGCGCGAGATCATTACCCCCTCACTTCAGGAGCATGGCTCCTGGGGGCTGGTGCTGCGGGCCGGGCTGTTGGCGCAGACACCGGTCGGCGATCTGATCCCGCCGAGCTTGCGCGAGCTGATCCGCTCCCAACTCAGTCGGCTCACTCCGTCCGCCTGGACGCTGCTGGTGGCCGGGGCAGCACTGGGTCAAGGACTTACGTTCGAGCGGCTTATTCAGGTGGCACAGCTCGATGAGCAGGAGGGTTTGCGCGCCCTGGAGGAGCTCCTGCGTAATGGATTGCTGTGTGAAGGGACAGTGGTTGAAGAAGCGCAGGCGTTTGATGGCTATGCCTTTCCTCGCGAGATGATCCGCGAGCTGGTGCATCAGGAGGCAGGGGTGACCCGCCAACGGCTCTTGCAGCGACGTGTGTCGGCAGTCATGCGAGAAGAGGCCGAGTATGACCAGGATGAGGAGGTTCGCCTCCCTCATCCCACTCTCGTCGGCAGTCATGCACCTGCGGAGGCCAGAAATGGGCAGAGACGGCGAGTTGTGGCTGGAGCAGTCAGCAGGGGCACTAGAGGCATGCAGTGGGCCGATACATCGGCGGTGGGCACGGGATTATTGAAAGACGCCTCGCAAGCTCGGCTACCGGGGTACCCGCAAGGGGCACCCCTACGGCTAGCTTCGCTGAGGCCCCTACGGGTGACCAGGAGACATGCAGACACGGACAGATGTGAGAAAACCCTGCTGGCAGCGTTACAGCGGTGTTCGGAATGATTGAGCCCATGGCAACTTCGGTGCATTGATTGAGGCAGCTATAGGTTCTGTCACCTGGCTCAATATTTCTGCGCACTGCTGTAGAGAAGAGCGCAGCGGGACAAGCCGTCTCAGCCTTTCCAAGATCACCACCTCCAGGCAGTCCTGTTAGAGCTTTTTTTGATGAGTACTAAAGAGTACCAGCTCAGAGCACTCGCCGTGACCGCAAGGAGAAAAGAGGAGGGAAATCACGATGGCAAATCAGCAACAGCTGGACCTGTTAAAGCAGGGGATAGCCACTACCTGGAACAGGTGGCGAGAAGAGCATCCCGACACAGTGATTGAGCTGAACGGAGTTGATTTGAGCGAGGCCAATATGGGTGAGGTCAATCTCGCCGCTGCGGACCTCAGCGGGGCCGATTTGAGCGGAGCCGATCTCAATAATGCAAACCTGAGCAAAGCCAATCTCGCTGGGGCCGATTTGAGTGGGGCCAATCTGGCCGAAGCTGATCTGAGCGCTGCGGATCTGCGCGAGGCGGATCTCAGCAATGCCGATCTAACCGATGCCGACCTTGCAGGAGCAGACTTACGCAATGCAGATTTGCGCGAGGCTCGACTGGATTGGGCGACGTTGGAAGGTGCCTTCATCACCCCGAAACAGCTGAGCCAGGCTAGCATGGGACGCGAGAGCCTGTAGGAGGCAGATGATGAGCGCATTAAACATTCCTATACTGGCGGAGCCAGGTCGTCGAACGCTGGCTGAGAGACGCGCTGTGGGTAGGAGTCTTCGCGAAAGGGTCCCTCGCTCCAGCCATGCTAGCTGGTCCCCGGCTGCTGATCGATCCGATCCAATCGGCCTGTTGGAAGAACAGGACCGCTCCCGGCTGGCGCAGTTCGTGCCGCTTCGCTACGGGCGAATGATTGCCTCACCTTTCGGCTTTCTGCGCGGCTCGGCAGTCGTTATGGCGGGCGACCTCGCCGCAACTCCCGTGACAGGCTTGCAGGTGCAGATGTGTGGCGATGCCCACCTCAGCAACTTCGGCGTCTACGCAACGCCTGAGCGGAACCAGGTTTTCGATCTGAACGACTTTGACGAGACGCTCCCAGGTCCATGGGAGTGGGACGTCAAGCGGCTTGCCGCAAGCATTGTCGTTGCGGGACGAACGATGGGCTTCACCCGCGAAATGAACAGGCAGGCGGTAATGGGGTGCATACGATCCTATCGAGAAAACATGTGGAAATATGGAGAGATGGGCCACATCGATGTATGGTATGCGCGCATTGACCCCGAAAGTTTACGCCAGTTCGTTCGCCGCAGCGACCGCTCCTATGTCGAGAAAGAGCTGGAGAAGGCTCGCCGGAGCTCGAGCCTGGTGGCATTCCCCAGGCTCACCCAGAAAGTGGATGGGTGGTACCGTATCAAGGATGATCCACCTACGATCATGCACCTCGATGACGAGGAACTTGCCCAGCAGCTCGGCGCGCTTGTGGAGAGGTACAGCGAATCGCTGCAGGAAGACCGGACTGTGTTGCTCAGGAAATACAGCTTCGTTGACGTTGCCCATAAAGTCGTCGGTGTAGGGAGTGTGGGTACGCGTTGTTACGTCGCCTTACTCATGGGGAGTGAGGAGGGTGACCCGCTCTTCTTGCAGGTCAAGCAGGCTCAAGCATCGGTTCTCGAGCCTCACCTCGGGCCGAGCTCCTATCTCAACCACGCCCAGAGGGTGGTTCGCGGACAATACCTCATGCAGGCGGCCAGCGATATCTTTCTCGGGTGGACAGCACTTGGACCCATCGACTTCTATGTTCGCCAGCTGCGGGATATGAAGTTATCCGTGAGTATCGAGAGCCTGAGCGAAAGCCGCTTCGTGCGGTACTGCGAGCTCTGTGGTTGGGCCCTGGCCCGGGCACACGCGCGCTCGGGCGATCCCGCACAGATCAGCGGCTACCTGGGCTCAACGGATACGTTCGACCGGGCGGCTGCTTCGTTCACCGAGGCCTATGCAGATCAAACCGAACGCGATCATGACTCCCTCGTCAGCGCCGCCAAGGCAGGACGTGTACCTGTGGAGACCGGGGTGAAATAAGGCCTAGTTCCATCGCTCGCTGCCGCGCTTGCGCAGAAGGCTCGCGAGCAGCACGCATTTTGCAGCCGCTTCGTACTGTGTAACCTGTAGACTTTTTTACGGACCAACAAACGCTTCCTTTCACGGTATGATCATATCATGCGAGAAGAGAGCAAAAACGTTGCCCCAACTGAATGGGGTAAAACGCCCGGTGCGTTCTCGCTGTTTGCCTTTCAGCTCTTGTCGCCAGTCGGCGCGAGGTCGTGGGGGGAACAGCCATGTACAGATGTGTCTCGTTTTTTCGTTGTCATTCCATTAAGGAGGAATAACATGCAACAACTGATTGGTAACTTTCGCACGATGTTCTTGTTTCGTGGCATCGTCGCCGTCCTGTTCGGCATCATAGCTCTTGTCTGGCCGAAACTGACGCTGTCCGCCCTGGTGCTCGTGTTTGGCGTGTTTGCCATCATTAGCGGAATCACTGCGGTGGCGGCTGCATTGCGGAGCACCGATGTGCAGGGGTGGGGATTGCTCCTCTTCGAGGGCATCCTGAGTATCCTGGCGGGAGTGATTGCCCTGGCATGGCCTGGCATCACCGCACTCGCTTTCATTTACCTGCTGGCGGCCTGGGCGATCATTACCGGCATTCTGGAGGTCATCGCACCACTCTCGTTCCCTATGAGCACTGGGCGCGCTGTGCTGATGGTGCTGGCCGGTTTGGTCTCGATCGTCTTCGGCGTGCTTATCGCTGCTCAACCTTCATCCGGGCTGCTCGCCGTAGTCTGGGTGATTGGTGTCTACGCGATTTTGTTTGGGATCATGTACATAGCGGTTTACTTCGAATCGCGCTCCCTGGCAGCTAGCGTGGCCTCTGGCAGCTAGCATGGCCTGAACAGCATCTGTTCAGCGACTTCCTGCTCGCGATCTACTCCGTATGGGGCTGGATCGCGAGCACAGGGTCGAAGGAGGAGGTGGCGATGAGGACTGATGAAGACGGACGTTTCTCTCGCGAAACTCAAAAGCGCCACAGGAAAGTGGTCGGATGCTTGCTCCAGGTATTGACACTGCAGCTTACGCTGTTTGGACTGCTGGCCTGGTTCGTCCACGTCCACCCCATCTTGCCGCTCGATGTCGCGATTACGCGCTCATTTCAACAGAACCAGGCGCCGTGGCTGCGCATCACGATGCTCGCCATCAGCTATCCGGGGAGTTCACTTCTCCTGCCTGTTCTCATTCTCCTGACGGTTGGCGCTTTCTGGGCAATGGGCGATCGTTTAGAGGCAGTATTCGTTGGAGGGCTTTCGACCTTCAGTCTGCTCCTCAACCTCCTGCTGAAAGTACTGGTCGGCCGGCCACGCCCAACGGCCAATCTCGTACACATCGTTCAGGCAGCGCTGGGATACAGCTTCCCGAGCGGCCATGTGATGGCATACATCGCCTATTGGGGACTGCTCTTCGCCTTCGGCGTCATTCTCTTTGAGGGAAGACATTGGTGGCGTACGGCCCTCCTGATCACCTCAGCCGCGTTTGTAGTGCTGATCGGCCCCTCCCGTATTTACCTGGGAGACCACTGGGCCAGCGATGTCCTCGGTGCCTACCTGATGGGTGAGGCCTTGTTAGGCCTTGCCGTGGGTGTTTATCTTCCACTGAAAGAGCGCGGCGCGCTGGAGACGCCCGAGGCACGCGCCCGCATGAAGAAACAGAAGGCGCTGCGGTCATTTCCGACAAAGGGAGGGTTTTAAATGTCTCCACATAGGAGGCAGAATAGGTGTTGCTTTAGAGCATCATGAACGGGGGGATGAGCACTTTATCTATGACGTGGATGATCCCGTTGTCTGCGTTCACATTGGCCTGCGTCACGTATGCCCCATTGATCTTGATGCTTCCCCGCAAAGCCGTGGTCACTGTGTCTTTAGTGATATAGTTCAGCGCATCGTTGCCCGTGGCGATTTCTTCTTCCCCTAGAAGCTCAGATTCCCCCAGAAGCTCAGAGAGGTCCGACCACACTCTGAGTCGTTGCCCCTCCAGCGTTTTGAGGAAGAGCCGATCGAGTAGGTCGTCGGCCGTATAGAGACCTGGCACGACATGATACTTGAGCACTTTGGTCAGTTTTCCCGCATCCCCGAAGAGCGTGGCCCGCTTATCGTCGGACAACCGAGCAAAGGCAGCATCAGTGGGAACAAAGATAGTGAACGGACCTGGCCCACTGAGGGTTTCGACAAGCCCAACGGCGGACTGGATTCCCTTAACAAGCGTGTTCAGTTCGTGATTCGCTCGTGCGGTTTCAAAGATGTTTGCCATGTGACGTTTCTCCTTTTTTTAAGAATGTTGGATAGACGACTCTGCAGTCCTGCGTGAACGTCCTCCGAACAATGCGAACGGAGCATGTCATGAAAGCTGCAACACTTGTTCTGTGTATCAGCGTGCGTGTGCCAGCACTGTCGTGCAGATGGAACCTTGTCCTTCGTGGCCGCATGCTCGTACACGCACAGCATAGCAGGAGGGCGTGAAGAAAAGCGTTGGTAGATGCGTAAAAGAGGGACAAATCATCTTATTTATCTCAGGTCTGCTCCAGCAAGTGCCATCATTCCCGGCTACTATCTCCCCTCCTCTCTCTTTTTCACACTTCTTCCAACGCTTATCTTCACGCCCTCCGAGTAGGCTGTGTGTGTACTCGAGCGCTGCAAAGCAAAGTGAACTCTGTTCCATGTGTGATCACATGGTTAGGCGCTCTCCAGTACACAGGGCAGTTGGTGCGGGTATATGTCCTGGCCCATGAGCATGGTCCCCAGGGTAGAGACGTAGGCTCGCACCCTCGCAAAGGAATCACCCACGATAAATCGGGGTGCTACAGAAAAAAGGAGAAACATCACATGGCAAACATCCTCGAAACCGCGCGGGCTGAACGCGCATACAACAGGCTCGTCAATGGAATAGAGTCCGTTGCCGGGCTCGTCGAGACCCTCAGCGGGCCGGGCCCCTTCACCATCTTCGTTCCCACCGATGCCGCCTTTGACAAGTTGTCCAATGACCAGCAGGCCAAGCTGTTGGCGGATCCTGGCAAACTGGCCAAGGTGGTCAAGTATCACATCGTGCCGGGGTATTACTCGGCCGACGACCTGCTTGATCGCCTCTTCCTCAAAACGCTCGAGGGGCAACGGCTCAGAGTGTGGTCGGACATCTCGGAGGTACCGCTGGGGGAGGAAGAAATCGCTACCGGCGGCGATGCGCTTAACTTTATCACTTCAGACACAGTGACCACCTCGATGCGAGAAAGCATCACGATCAATGGTGGACACGTGCTTCAAGCGAACATGTTTGCGGACAATGGGATCATGCACGTCATCGACAAAGTGCTCATCCCGCCATTCACCATGCTCTAACAATAGGCTGCACACCGCTCGTTCCGGGTTGTATGGCTAGCAGCCCGAGCTTAGCACCCCTTCGAGCAGGATGATTCCCGATCCTGCGCGAAGGGGTGCTGGCTACGCTTGTGGCGACCTTGGGCGTGAGAGCGTGCGGCCCTTCGCACACCATCCCCCAGATGGCGTCAAGCGGAAGGCGTCACATGTACCTCTTTTGGGTCATACAAAGCCTAACATTCTTGTGTATGATTTATACATCAGCGTTCGTATCGTCTTTCATGAGCGTGTCAGCTTGACGAGCAAGTAGAAGAAAGGAACGAACTCATGGGATTTGAACAGTACCACGAACCTGCCAACGAACTCCCGCAAGAGACCCGCACCTTTGCACGGATGCTTGCTTCTCTCACCGAAGAAGCCGAAGCCATCGGCTGGTACGAGCAGCGCTTAGCCGTGGAGCCCAACCAAGAGGCTCGGGCCATCATGGCGAATGCCCAGGGGGAGGAATTCAAGCACTTTGGCATGGACCTGGAATTTTTATTACGCCAGAAGCCAAAGTGGAGAGTCGCCTTACTGGATGTCCTGTTCAAAGAAGGCAATATTGTCGAACATGGTGAGGAGGCTGAGGAGGCTGAGCACCAGGAAGGCTAAGCCGAGAGCAGGCCTTCCGGAGCACCGTCTGCTCGGTAGCCGACACGAAGTGCTTTCGCCCGACATGCCGGGGGTATGTCAGACACGAAGTGCTTGCGCCCGACTGTCCGGGGGACAGTCAGCAAGGCGGGCGAAGTGCTCGCCCAGCAGATCACAGACACTGCCAAAGACCACCTCGCCCTGTTCCAAGAACAGCGCGATCTCGTTCCCGAAATGATCAACGATGGTCTGCGCCACGATTTTGAGGGCCAGCAGGTTGCCTCCATACCGCTCGATCAGCCGCTCCCGTTCGGGTATAGTGCCCGCGACGTCCTTCTCCACCAGCAACTGCGCACTGGCTATGGCATCCAGTCCATCCAGGCGCAAGGAGCGCACGGGCGTGCGGCTGCCCTCCAGAGCCGCCAGGTCGCGCGGTTTCTCTCGGCTGGTCAGCAGCAGGCAGCTCTGGTGCTCGGTTTCGGCCACCCGGCGCAGCAGCCGCGCGTAGTCTTCGTAGCCTCCACGCATGCGACCCGTACCCTCCCCTTCCGCCAGCAGCACTTCCAGGTTGTCCAGCACCAGTAGCACACGTTCTTCGCGCAAGTACTCCAGCAGCAGGCCCAGGCGCCGTTCCAGGCTGGTCGGCACCTCCCGTAGCGGCTGGGATGCGAGGACCTGCAGGCAGTCCTCCAGTAGGGCTTCACAGGCGAGGGCATCGCGCAGGGAGCGCCAGAGCACCACCTCGAAGTGTGCAGCAACCCGGTGCATCAGGCTGACGGCGAGTGCCGACTTGCCGATGCCACCCATGCCCAGCACACTCACCACCCGGCAGCGCTCCTGCACCACCCACTGGGTCAAGGTGGCCACCTCTCGCTCGCGGTTATAGAAGCTTGGCACCGCCAGCGCCTCGCCCCAATCCACCCGTCGCCCTGGTGTAGGCTGAGCTGTGGGCACCTCGCCTCGTTGGGGTTCCTCCAACGGCATTGGTGGCAGGAGGGTGAGCGCAGGACGCGGCCGGCCCAGCAGCGCCGCGAGCCAGGCTTCATCGAAAAGCAGCTTCTGATGCGCCGCTTGCCAGAGGGTACGGATCTCCTCAACCTCACGCCCAGCGGGAAAGGCCTGCTGCTGCACTCCCAGCGCAATGAGCTGTTTGAGATGCTCCGCTTTCGGATACGTGCTGCCTCCCTCCCACTCCGCCACTGCGCGCCGGGAGACATGCAGCAGCTCAGCCAGGCCTGCTTGCGTCAGGCCGATGTGCGTCCGCAGCGTCAGTATCATCTGGCCGAAGGCATAGTCGTGTTCACTATACGAGGACCTTTTCATCTGAGGTCTCCCTTCCGCGTGACTCAGCGGAGCACAATACTATGAAGTGATATGAAGTGATACGTCATCTGCTGTACGGTGACTTTCCGAGCCAACACCAGTATACTGATATCTATCGGGTGTCCCCTCCAAGCGGGTCAACGCCTGTCTGAGGTTGGATGGAGGGCAATGCGAAGCGACTCCATCCAACCTCCACGATTATCTCCCTATGATACCACACGTGCTGGCCGACGAGGAGCAACTTGCTCCCGCTCTGCTGGTGTCTGTCCCCAGAAGTGAAGCAAGTTGAAGTGACATGCCATCTCATGCACGCTGACTTCTTCCTCCCATTCTTCTACACTGTTGCTTGAGGAAGTGATTAGCCCATGACGAAAGTGGGTTTTCAATCTTCTCTTCTAGAGGACAACAGGAGTAGATGATGAGCCAGTTACAATTGTCGCTGCTTGGCGAACCGATAGTGAAGCACGGTGAGCACACGCTCACCTTCTCCACACGCAAGGCCCTGGCCTTGCTCGTCTACCTGGCTGTGGAGGGTGGAACTCACACGCGCAAAACACTGTCCGAATCTTTCTGGCCAGAGCTGGACGCCGAGCACGGACGCGCAGCCTTACGGGCTACCCTGCTCGAGCTGCGTAAGCTCCTTGAGCGTTGTCACGGACCAGGCGAGCGGGCCCACCTGCAGGTCGAGCGCGATACGCTTGGACTCGAGCAGGACAGCTCACTCATCCTGGACATTCGCCTCGTCGAATCTGTCAGCAAGCAAGCAGGGCGCCGAGTAGAACCACTCGCAGGCGCGGTGGATGGAGAGTTGCTGGCGCAGCTCGAGCAGGCCGCACGCCTGGCTCGCGGCCCTTTCCTGGCAGGCTTCACGCTGCGCGACTCGCAATTTTTCGATGATTGGACGCGCCAACACCGGGAGTACTGGCACCTGCGCGTGCAGCAACTCTTTGATGCCTTGTCGAGGCTCTACGAACGAGCAGGAGATGGGGAGCGCGCCATCGCTAGCGTGAGCCGCTGGCTTGGCTTCGATCCACTCCATGAAGAAGGCTACCGACGCCTGATGCAACTGCGTTTCTCACAGGGCGATCGCGCAGGAGCCTTGCGTGCGTTCGCTCACTGCCGCGATGTGCTGGCCGACGAACTGCAGATTGAGCCGGAACCCGAGACCGTGGCTCTGGCCAAACTTATTCGCCATACCGCTCCTGTACGTCCGTTGCCGTCTCAGTCTCCTCACTCCTCACCTCGCCAGTCTCCCGCACACCTCCTGGATGGCCCCTTCCTGGGAAGATCAGCCGAGTTCGGCACCTTGATCGAGTGCTACCAGCGTGTGCATGCCCGACAGTCTCACCTCGTCCTGCTCCAGGGGGAGACCGGGATCGGCAAGACGCATCTGGCCAGCGAATTTCTCGGCTGGGCACAGGCGCAAGGGGCCGATGTGCTGGCGGGGAAAGCCCTTCAAACGGGAAGGCAACTCCCGTACCAGCCACTCCTCGATGTTCTGCGCCACCGACTGGAGAAGGAACATGCCAACGATGATCTCGTCAGCGATGTCTGGTTGGCCGCACTCGCACGCCTGCTGCCCGAGCTGCGCGATCGCTATCCCGATCTGCCCATCCCCTCGACGGATGAGGCGCTCGGGCACAGTCGCCTGTTCGAGGCCACGGCTCGTCTCCTCCAGGTCTGGGCTACCCGTCGTCCCCTGGTGCTGTTTCTCGATGACATGCAATGGGCGGATACGGCGACACTCGACCTGGTGCTTTACCTCGCACAGAGCCTCGCCGAACAGCCCGCGCCGATACTGCTGCTGCTCAATCTGCAGACAGGGGCTGATCCCTTCCCCGACCCGCAGTCCACCTGGGTGATGGCCCTCAAACGCACGCGCCTTCCGCTGACCGCACTGGGACTGACTGCTTTGACACAAGCAGAGACGCAGCGCTTTGTGCAGGCACTTGCCTGGGCGGAGCAGCAACCCGAGGCGGA
>WNFA01004153.1_pt1 | contig 16441 bp, 17 predicted proteins | sample 5400481 | NCBI WGS metagenome assembly WNFA01 (sample SAMN13153340, study PRJNA577476) | soil metagenome | isolation source: 120 cm saprolite under Douglas fir tree site 2 hole 1 replicate 2 | place: USA:California | collected 2015-04-18
TATTGGCATCGTAGCTCGCAGTTCTGGGCCAGTCTGTCCTCCGAGTAGGGGCGTGAGACAGTTTGTCGCGGAGAGAGCTGTCAGTGACTTCGGTTTTCGCGCGTCGGTTACTCCCGGCGTGATGGACACGAGTAGCTGGTGGGATCCGGCCGAGAGCGTGGAAAATCTGGAGGCTGCTGGAACTAGAGCGCGCCGGCTGCCGCATCCTTCTTAAAGGTGGTGCCGCCTAGTGGGATTTGTGGAAGTGCCGCCATCAATCGGCGGGTGTACTCATGCTGTGGACTGGCGAAAATCTGTTCTCTGGTTCCACACTCCACGATTTCGCCCTCGTGAAGAATGGCAATGCGGTGGCAAATTCCCGCCACCGAGGGCAAATCGTGCGAGATGTAAAGTATCGCCATCCCGATTTCCCGATTGAGTTGTGCAAACAATGCCAGGATCTCGGATTGGGTGATCACGTCGAGCGCGCTCGTGGCTTCGTCTGCAATCAGAAGAGCAGGTCGGTGCATCACCGCCATGGCAATCAGCACTCGCTGTGCCTGCCCTACACTCATTTGCGAGGGATACTTGCGTAGGAATTCATCATTCGAGGGTAAGCTGACGCTCTCCAGGGCCGCGGCAATCTTCTGATTGCACTCCACGTTGCTGCCCTTGGCGTGCGCCCGCCACGCCTCCTTTAATTGCGTTCGGATTCTTAGCGCGGGATTCAACGAGGAAAGCGGACTTTGCAGCACCAGCGATATCCTACGACCGCGCGTCGCGCGCCACTCGCGTTCTCGGAGTTGCAGCAGGTCGCAGTCTTGAAACCTGATGGCGCCTTCGGTTGTTGCACGCTTGGTGTCGAGCAATCCCAACATTGACATAGCCAGCGTGCTCTTGCCGGAGCCGCTTTGTCCTACCAGCCCCAGTACTTCGCCCTGCCGGATTTCAAGTTCTGTCTCGCGCAACACCGGCGGCTTTTCCCCATACCGCACTGAGAACCGCGCACTGACAAGGACCTCTTTGCCGGACTTACTCATAATGTTTAGAAGTCCTGGTGGTTTCTAAATTCATATCCGTGTGAATCAGAGGTGAAGAAATCGCCTACCTCGCGGCGCGAACCGTTAGCCGCTCCGCATTCCAAAAAGTCTGCGGATGCAGGATCACCGGGCTGGCGTCTTCGACCGCGGTCGAAATTGCCGAAAGAGCATTCTTGTTGATCAGATAGATGAAGGGTGCTTGCTCCACCACGATCTCTTGAACGCGATCAAAGCTCTCCTTGCGCTTCTTCGCATCCGCAGATGCTGCCTGTGCCCGCATCAAGCGGTCAATCTCGCCTTCCCATGCGGTTGCTGGAGATTTCTGCTGCGGATTCCATTGATGGTTCTCGGCCGAGCTCAACCAGACATTCATCTGTTCATTGGGATCCAGATCCACGTTGGTCAATCCCAACATCGCCGCTTCGTAGTCAAAAGTCTGCGCAATACGTTCGATCAGGGAAGGGAAGTCGAGTGTGACCACGTTCACCTGCATGCCAATCTTCCGCAGGTCCTCCTGAATCAGAACCGCCATCCGTTCCCGATACTTGTTGCCCGAATTGGTGACGATCGAGAACACCACAGGATGTCCTTCGCGATCTTTCAACGTCCCGTTTTCGAGCCGGAATCCCTCAGTCTGCAGGAGTTTCAGAGCTGCATCAGAACTGTAGGCCTGAGGATGTAGCTTGCTGTCGAACCAGAATTTGTTGGCGGGTGAGATCGGTCCTACGGCCGGTTGTGCGTGACCACGAAAAACTATCCGGCTCAGGTCGTCGCGGTTGATTGCTTCGGATATTGCCCGCCGGAAATTCGCTGACCGGAACCAATTCTTCTTATATGCCGGGATAGGCGCCTTGCTCGCTTGGTTAAACCACATCTGCTCACTGTCCAGCGAAGGTCCGGCATCGTGCACCAACTGCGGCGAAGTCGACGCCAGCTTGTCGAAGTATTCGCTGTCCAGTGAATTAATGAGATCCAGTTCGCCGCGCCTGAAACGCAGCATCTCGACATCCCGGTTTGGCTGAATGTCCAGACGGATGGAATCGAGATACGGCAGCTTGCGCCCTTGCGCGTCCGTCTTCCAATAATTCGGATTGCGCTTCAGCAACACTGTTGCGCCCGGTTTGTAATCGGCCACCATAAACGGTCCGAGCACGGCCATTTCTCTTTTAGGAGCATGAGCAGACATCACCGGAACCTGGTCGAACAAGCGGTCGAGGCCAGCCACCGGCGCCGGAAACGTGATGGCAATCTGAGTCGAAGAAATGACTTTCGTTGCCACGGTCCCCGGTCCCGACCGGAATGCATCTCCCGTGGGCGAATGCAGCGCGGGATCCATCAGTTGCTGCACGGTGTAAGCCACATCTTCCGCTGAGAATGGCGTACCATCGGAAAACGAAAGCCCGCTACGAAGCTTGAAGGTGATCTGCCGGCCATCTTTCGAAACCTTCCATGAGTGCGCTAGTTCCGGCTCCAGTGCTTGAGTTTGCCGGTTCATCCGCAACAGCACACCGCCGGTCAAGTAACGGATCGAGACTGCCGCATCATCTTCCACTTTCAGCGGATCAAACGTCTTGGGCTCGGTCCGCAAGCAGAAGCGCAGTTCGCCCCCACCCTGCGCTCCCGCCGTGCCCAGCAAAACGAACAGGCAGGCTGTCGCAGCTAGAACCAGCTTCCCAGGTATCTGCGCCATCACCTCCAACTTTCTTGGGCGACCGATCATGCCGCCATCTCTTCGCGATTCGAAAGCACCAGCTGAAACGAAGTCACCACCAGCACCAGCAGGATCAAGGGTGCAAACTTCCACGGCTCTTCGCCTATCGAAACCAGCCCTTCCAGTTCTTTCAGCAGGCTTCCCCATGAAGGCATCGGCTCAGCCACTCCCAGCCCCAATATTCCGAGGTTCGCCTCGCTGAGGATGAAGACCGGAATCGAAATCCAAAACTGAGCGAAGAGTACGGGCGTCAAGTTCGGCAGCACGTGCACAAAGAACAAGCGGACCCCCCGAATTCCTGAAGCCCGAGCCTGCAGCAGGAAGCCCGACCCCCTCAACGACGCTGAAGTCGTGCACAATACGCGCGCTGCACTCGTCCATCCCAGCATTCCCAACATCAAGAACGTCACCAGCACAGAGGTCAGCGGAGACACGTTCAGCGGCATTAGCGCACGCACCGTGATCAACAAAAACAGCCAGGGCAACGACAGAAACAAATCCGTCACCGCCATCGCTAGCCGAGCCCATCCCCCGCCGAGATATCCTGCAAGGCCGCCTACCAGAGCCGCCATCAGGGTCGAAATCGAAGCTGCCGCTGGCGCCAGCAGCAACGAAATTCTGGTTCCGTAAAGCAGACGCGCAAAGCGGTCTCTGCCGACCTCATCGGTGCCCAGCCAATGCTGCCGTGTCGGCGGAGCGTTCGGTTGTGTCCGATACTGTTTGGCATAGCCTGCGGGCGCTAGCCAGTTCGCGGCCATCGACACGCCCACCACCAGCAGCAATGCAACGCACGCCAGCTTGCGGAAGACGCTCATATTTCCTGGCTCCGCAGCATATGTCCGATTACATCGGCCCCCGAATGGGCCAGCAAGGTTACGAGCGTCACCAGAATCGTGATGTTCATCAGCAACGGAAGATCGCGAGCCAACGCCGCCTGCCAGGCAAGCTGTCCCACTCCCGCAAGCCCGCAAAGTGCTTCGACCGGAATGGCCGCACCCAGCGCAACGCTCACCGACACCCCTGCGACCGCCAGCAACTGCGATGCCGCCATTGGGATTACATGCCAGAACAGAACTCGCAATTCACCCAAACCCTTTGCGCGGGCGGTGGTGATGTGGGGCAGGGAATACGCCTTCACCAGCAAGGTGCGCCAGTATCGATACACTCTGGGCAACACGATCAAAGCAATCGCCAGCGAACCTGGAACATTCCACAGTACCGACAGCAGCGCCAGCACGGCCGCCGGGATGCATAGAAATGTCCCAGTGACAATGGTGCTCAGTGCATCAAGCGCGGAAACCCGTAGCCAGGCGGAGGTCAGAGCCATTGCCATCGCCACCGACCAGCTCAGCAGGAGACCGAGAGCCACTAGTCGCAGCGTCAGTGGCGCGCGCTCCCGCAGCAGAGTGCTCACAGGTTGGCTCAGGGAGTGCGACGCGCCAAGTTCACCGTGCATCGCACCGTTTATATATTGGAGGTAGAACCGGAAAATGCTGTGCTCTTGCGCTCGGCTCTCGCGCAGGGTCCGTACACTCTCCGCACTTAGGCGAGGATCAAGCTGCTGTTCATCAGCATCAAAGCCCGGTGCAAGGCGGACCAGGGTTGCGGAAAGCAGTCCTCCGAGAAGAATAGTTGCCAGGATGGCCACCGCGTGCCGCACGATTCTCCATCCCAGCATGGCTCGCTCCTAGTTTCCCGCCGCCCCGGCCGCTTTCGCTTCGCGCAAAGCCGCTTCCGCGTGGTGAGTTTGTTTCAAGGAATACATCCGGCGGTCGGCCTCGGCCAAAAGACGCTCTACGTCGAATCCGTCTTCCGGACAAACTGCCGTTCCTACGCTGAGGGTGATGATGTTTCGTCCGCAGATTTGTCTACTGGCTTCGATCGCTGCTTCGTTTAACCGGTTTGCCTTTTCTACCGCCGCCTGGGGCGAGAGTCCCGGCGCCGTCACTACAAACTCATCCCCGCCCATGCGGGCGACGTAGTCATATCCACGGCAGGCTTCTTTCAATCTCGCGCTGAATTCCCGCAGAAGTTTGTCGCCTTCCAGGTGCCCGAAAGAATCGTTGATCTGCTTGAACCCATCGATGTCGCATACCATGACTGCGAGGGAGTTCTTCATCCGCCGGCAACGCGCCACTTCCTGCGCCAGATGTACAAACAGTGACCGGGCATTCGGCAATCCGGTCAGATAGTCGGTAGTCGCGGAACTCTCTGCCTGCTGGTACTTCAGCGCATTTTCGATCGACAGCGCTACCTTCGAAACTACGGCCAGCAGGATTCTCAAGTGGTCTGCGGTAAATGCGTCCAGGCCGGCGTGATACATGGCGAGAACTCCTACAACGCCATTCAGTCCTTCGAGTGGAACCGCCAGCGCAGATCGCAGCGTCGTGTATTTTTCCGGATCCACCACATAGCCTGCTTCCACCTGAGGATTGCCGTTGACTATCGGTTTGCAGTTTTCGGCTACCCAGCCGCATAATCCCTCCCCCACCCGAATCTTCATGGACGACAACAGGCGGAAGTTTTCCCCGCTCACCAGTTCTGGCAGGAGCCATCCATTCCGGTTCACAAAGACCACGATTGAATCGTACGGAATCATTCTCCTCAATCGCATCGACAGCACCGACAAGGTCTCGCTCAGGCTCAGAGAGTTCCCCAAGTCCTGGCTGAGTTCGAACATCGTCTGCGCCTCTTGCCGAGCGGACGCGATCGAGGTCAGGAAGTCTGTCTCAGTCTGCGGATTGGCGACCTCCGCCCATTTTTCAAATCCTGCCGCCGGTTCCAGCCCTCGTTCCACATGAACTTCGGGGCTCAATCCCAGCGGCATGCCGGTCAGTTCGACCGATTGCGCCATGTGTTCCAGCTCGATGTAACGGCGTTCTAGAATTTCCACTACTTTCGGATCGAACCAGGAACCGGCTTCTTCACTGACCTTGGCCATGGCAGCGCCCAGTGCCATCGCTGGACGGTATTGTCGGTCTGAAGCCAGTGCGTCGAGGCAGTCCACCACCGCCAGAATTCGCGCTCCAATCGGAATCTCCTCTCCCTTGAGCCCCTCGGGGTATCCCGTGCCGTCCCACCGTTCATGGTGCGATCGCACGATTGGAGCAACCGGATACGGGAATGCCACTCGCTCCAGAATCTCTGCCCCTACCATCGGGTGCACTTTCATCTTCTCGAACTCGGCCTGCGTCAGCCGTCCTGGCTTATTGATAATGTGCTCGGGTACGGCCAGCTTTCCAATGTCATGCAGCAATGCGGCTGCGCGCAACGCCTCAGTTTCCGATTCGGAGAGGCCGAGTTCCTTGGCAATTTCTAACGCATAGACGCGCACGCGTTGAAGATGTTGGTGCGTGGTGTGGTCTTTGGCCTCGATGGCGAGCGCAAGGGCCTCGATCGTCCGCATGTTCAGCGAGGCAATCTCTTCCACGTGGCGCTTTTCCACCTCCACGCGGTCCTTCTCCGCCTCGAGTCGTCCCAGATAAAGGCGGTAGGAGCGGTACACCCAATAGATCAACGGCAATACCAGCAGCGAAGTCTGCCACCCCGCCTGCCGGTTGACCAATCCCACCAGTCCTACCGCCGCGGCTCCCACCAGGTAATACGGAAACGACCAGAAGTAGCATTCCGACCAGACCCTGCGACTCGACTTGCCTTCAGTCAGAGCAATTACCAGCGAAATAGGCAACGTATTCGCTAAGAAGAAAACCAGCGCCGCCGCCATGAGCAGCAACGGCCGGTTGGGTCCGAACTTTGCTTCGAGCTGGTGATAGCTGTAATAAGAAAGCGCGCTGGCATTCGCCATCATGCCCAGGACGTTAAAAATTACTTTGATCGGATCCAGCCGATTCCTCGCCTGCCACACACTCTGCACAAGGCTGGCTAAGCATCCGATCAACAATGTTTCCGGGAGGCTGAGCTCCATCACGCCCAGCAGGATGAACAGAAAATTTACCGACATCGTGCCGTCGATGCCGGGCAACTGCACCTTCAACCCTGACGCCAGAACCGCTACCGCCACGTAGCACACGAAGCGCGCTAAATCAGCCGATTGCCAATGCCAGAGTGCGAAGCCCAGCACAAAGGCTCCCAGCGAAGCCGTGATACCGACAAACACTTTGGTTTGCACGGACATTTCGTCAGCTGATCGGTTCATCGCCTTACGCACCAAGCCCGCTGCCATCACGGTCTCGGCACACTCATCTGCTTCTTAGAATTTTCCAGCTCTCCTTACCGCGGACTGCAAATCCTCCCCAACAGGCAAGGGACTTTTCGGCCTCAGGGGATTGCCCTTTCGGCACACTTCTCCGAAGCCGGCTCTTCCTACCGAATCCTATTGTGGTTGCTGGGCTTTCAGAAGCTTACTGAGGTAATCGGATAAGGTGATGCATGTTCAAGGTTTCCGCCAGATTGGCATGGCAAGGGCGAAGCGGTGGCCTGCGGCCATTCACACCAAAGGTAACGTCAGGTAACAGATTACTTTCGTTACACTGAAAATCTCGAGTACTGGCCTCCAATTCGTCCCTGTGTGTCAAGATCATCCCCAAACACCTCAGAATGCCGACTTCGAATCGCAATTCGCACTCCCAGTCCCCGGACCGCGTCGATCAAAACGCTCGAGGCGAGCAGTGTGGCCCTGCGCTAGCTAACGCCGAGGTGTTTGATCAACTCGCAGTGATCTCCAGCGATCTGCTGGGAAATATCATCGGCTGGAGCCAAGCCGCGCTCGAACTCTATGGCCTCGCTCACGATGAACTGATGGGCAAGAAGCTTGCCAGCATCTTTTCGTCGGACGCTAAACAGCAGGAGAAGCTACAGAATGCCATCCTGACAGCAGCGATCGAGAAGGGCAGCTATCGTGGGCAGATTGCGACTGACATTCGATCCTCCAAATCTGGCCAGAATGCTGCCATCGAGATCTCGGTCACGCTGCTTCGCGGCGCCAGTTCGGCACCGGTCGGCTTGATTATTCTTTCCGCCGCTCCCCGGGTTGAATCGCACATGCCGCTGGCAACAATGACGTTCCAGACGCAGGAAGCCACCTCAGTCGCACCGCCGCTCATCTGCCGTGAAATCGAGGGCACCCAGTTCGTTCTGGCCAGTCCGATCATGCAAAAGTTCATGGGACTGGTGGACCGCGTAGCCGGTCACACCGAAACCGTGCTGGTCACGGGAGAAACCGGAACTGGCAAGGAACTCACCGCCCGCACGATTCACGAATCCTCACACCGCCGCGGTCGCGCCTGGGTCGACATCAACTGCGCCGCCCTTCCCGAGAATCTGGTCGAGAGCGAATTGTTTGGCTACGAGAAAGGCGCCTTCAGCGGCGCCGATTCCGCCAAGGCTGGCCTGTTTGAGCTGGCTGACAAAGGCACGCTGTTCCTCGATGAAATTGGCGACTTGCAATTGCAAACCCAGGTCAAGCTGCTGCGCGTGCTAGACGGGCAGCCTTTTTACCGCGTCGGCGGTCACCGGAAAATTAAAGTTGACGTCCGCATCGTCGCCGCTACGAATCAGGACCTCGACGCCGCGGTCAAAGAAGGCCGCTTCCGCAAAGATCTCTACCATCGTCTCAGTCAGTTCCAACTTCGCGTGCCACCTCTTCGTGAACGTCCTGAGGACATCGTCGCACTCGCCGAACACTTCCTGCGTCTCAAGGCTCCAGAGAAGATCTTCGCGCCGGAAGTCGCATCGGTTCTCCTGTCACACCCATGGCCCGGAAACATTCGCGAACTCCGCAACCTGGTCGCAAAGGTCTCAATGGATAGCTCCGGGCCGGAAATCCATGCTTCGAAGATCACAGCCGAACTCCGCGGCGAGAGCGCAATCGTTCGCCACGCCACCGCCATGCCCGTCGGGAACCTTGACATCGTGGAAGAGCAGATGATCATCCGCGCCCTGGAGCGCACTGGAGGTCATCGCGCGTTAGCGGCTGAACAACTTGGCATTTCTCGTCGCACTCTCAGCCGCAAGTTGAAGGAGTACAACATTAGCAGCCCTATGGGAGACACTTCTTCCCTCGGAGTCATCAGCTTCGAGCAGCAAAAATTCTTCCGGGCTCGCGTGCAACTGTCCGTTACCATACGAAACTCTCAGGGGGAAGAGGCCCACGTGCAAGGGGTCAATCTCAGCACCGGCGGCATGGGACTCGACGGTCTCCCTGATCCCATGCGATTCTCCGGTCTCGTCGACGTAAGTTTTCTGCTGCCGGAAAGCGAAACCATCTTCCAGGCCAAAGGCCGCCTAGTCTGGGCCGGAGATGGAGGCCGCGTTGGCCTTCGTTTCGCGGTCATCGAGCCCGTACTATTCGAGGATCTCCAGCACTGGACTAACAAGAAGATGAGAGAAGAAGGCTGGGAATTTCCCAACTAATTACGGCAATAGAAGCCGACGACTTCAGTTTACAAAACGAAACGGACGTTCGCACCCCCTGCGGTGTGAGCGTCCGTTTTCCCCATTCCCTCCCGGTGACGGAGGGCGTGAAGACCCCTCAATCAAAATTCTTTCCGCCGAATGCTGCCGGCGATCCGGTCTGCGCCCCTAGCGGTTCCATCCAAGATGCCGCAAACTGCGCAATCGGATTGTCACAACGAAGTCTGAAGTTTGTAAAAAGTATGTAACCCTCCTATCAGGTCGGTAGCTTCTACCTTCTCGTGACCGGAGGCCTCCTCCTGGGCAGCGCCACCAACGCTCTGACCAACACCAACGGCCGCTGATGGGATTCGCAAGACCAGCGTCACACGTTGCACGCTCGCGTCCGCTATCAACTGGTCAACCGCGTGTGGATTGCGTTCGGAGGCCAGTACGGTTCCGGACTCCCTACGCAATTTGACAACGCCCAACCAAACGCAATCGCCAACGCCGTCGCCCAATACGGATAGGCCGTTGTTAATCGCGTCAACGTCGCCCACGATCGCATCAACCCGTCACTGTCACTCGAGGCATCGACCGGCATCGATCCTTGGAAAAAGGACACGCGGGCCCTGCGCCTCGCTCCAACATCGAAAACCTGAACAAGCGCCTCAACGTAATCGACTTCGCGGGCCTTTTCTCGTGCAACGCCATCGCCCTACCGAGGAGCTATTCCGTACGCTGCCAAACCACGTTCTAGGGCACCAGATCTCTGTGGAGCGGACTGCGGACAGAGTCAGTAGCCGCCAAATACGGTCTAGAGAGCGAGGTATCTGTTCAGAGTCTTTCAGGGCAATGCCGTAAGTGCCGCAGAATAAACCGCGGCTTTAGCCACTCACGCTCGCTTGAAATACTGCACCGCCCGCTCATGCTTCTCCGCCGCAGCCCGAGAGGAAAAAGTGCCCAGGTTCTTCCGCTTCCCAGTCTTGGCATCCTTCTTGCGAGAGTAGAGTCGATATCCCCCTGCTTTCAGTTTGCGGATCATATATGGGAAGACGCCTTCAGGCGCAATTTGGTTGGTCGTCAGAAAATGCGCTGGGAAATGTCCCCACAAGACTTTGGGCTCAAACCATCCCGAAGCAATCACTTCCTCTTCCAACTGCTTTTTGATCGGGCGGAATTTCTCTTCCACCAGGCGCACATAGTCCGACTGCGAAGCGGTCTTCAACTGCAATTGATTCTTGAAGAGCGCCGTCTCATTGATGTACTTGAAGACTTCCCGCAAATCGTAATCCTTCTGAACCCGCACTCTCCAGAACGGGGGCGCTGGAGTATTCGGAGCGTCCCCACCACCGGACTGCGCTCCGCAAGCACCGGCTCGCTTCCGATTCGCGCTCGGCGGCGTGAATCCGCGGGGAAGAAGGTTACACGATGCACAAACGCCGGCCTCGAGGACCGGCGTATCAAATCTTTGAACTGCGCAGGAACTTTTAACTCCCCGGTACCATCTCCGCTGGAGCCCCACCGTCCACATCGGCCTGATTGAATACTGCGTTCGCGCCCATGTGCGCTGGCCGGGGGGCCAGCATTTGCTCCTTACGGTAAATCAAATTGCTCGCGCTAAACGTCGCCAACTCAAAGCCGTGCCCATGTGTAATCGCATCGGTAGGGCAAGCTTCCACACAATACCCGCAAAAGATACATCGATTGTAATCGATGTTGTAGACCTTCGCGTAGCGTTCGGCGCCACTAACGCGATGTTCGGCGGTGTTTTCGGCGGCTTCGATGTAGATACAATTCGAAGGGCAGGCGGCGGCACAGAGGAAGCAGGCTACACATTTTTCCAGCCCGTTTTCATCGCGTTGCAAGACGTGGGCTCCGCGGAATCGGGCTTCGATGCGCGCGCCTCGGAGCGGACCTTTTCCATCGGGATAATTTTCCACCGTGGTGGGCTGGAACATCTCCATGAAGGTGATGCTCATGCCCTTGGCGATGGCCGCGATGTTCTTCAAGACCGGCATTGCAGCTCTAGTATATCGGATTGAGGGGCGATTCGCGGGAGCTGTGCAGCGAAGCGCTCCTTGACGCAGTGGACGGTGCGATCCACGAATTGAGTCGAGTCGCCGACGCCGATATCGAGACCCCGGTTGCTGCTGCCTGCCCTATCTAGAAAGGAATGTCTTCATCCGTGATCGGGCCTGCCGCGGCAGGCTCGGCTTCGGGAGTACGCTGGTCAAAGTTATTGACGCCACTTGCTGCTGCGCCGCGCGACCGGCCGCCGGAATCGTCACCGCCGCTGCCTTCGCCGCGTCCGCCTAGCAGGACGAGGTCGTTGGCTACGACTTCGGTCATGTATTTCTTCTGTCCGCTGGTCTTGTCGTCCCAGGAGCGGGTTTGCAGGCGGCCTTCAATGTAGACCTTGCCGCCCTTCTTCAGATATTCTCCGGCGATCTCCGCCAGACGCTGCCAGAGCACGACGTTGTGCCACTCGGTGCGATCCTGCCACTCGCCGCTCTTGTCTTTGAAACGCTCGTTGGTGGCGAGCGTAATCTTGGCCACGGGCGTGCCGCTGGGGGTGTACTTGACTTCGGGATCTTTGCCCAGGTTGCCGATGAGAATTACTTTGTTGACGCTTTTTCCTGCCATGGGAGTGCTCCTTATGTGATGGGCTCTGCCAGAGGCGCAACCGGGAAGGCCTCGCCAGCGGCCGGGAGAACATTTGCTCGGTCCGGTGGAAGCAATATACCAGAAGGCGGGCGGAGGAAGCTGTGCGGAATGACCGGGTATTCCCGTCGGGGGAAGAGAAAGCTTATCGCAGAGGGCGCGGAGAAGGGCGCTGAGGGCTTGAACACGCTGGAAAAGGTCTGGCAGTAAATTGGGCGGTTCGCGGTATAATGACTGCGATGCCTGCCCAACCCGGAGCCGCCAGGGCCGTCGGAATGGTTCCCGACGAGCTGAAATTTGAGCCCAAGTCTAAAGGCCTCGCCACCCCACGCAAGAAAAGATTGCATGTTCTGGGTGCCGGACGAAGACTGTACGCCGTTCGGCCGAATCGCAGTCGATCCCATACTCTGCATCGGCTGCAAGAAATGCATCAGCAAGGGGCCGGATGGATGCTTCCTGGACGGCTGTCCGTGGGATGCGATTGTGATGATCGATACCGCGGAAGTGGAGAAAGAAGTTGGTGTGATGGCGATTTGAAAAGCGGCTTTTGGCCCTTAGCTGTTAGCTCTTGGCCAACCCACCCGAAGTCCGTTTCAAACAACTCAAATTACTTTTCTCTGGCGCGGATCGCCTTCTCGGTCTCCAGCGCTTGCTGGCGGACGTGGACTGGGATATCCGGGAGCTCGCGCTCGTAGGGAAGAATGGCGGGAATATCGTCGGGCTGGCCTATAAGGTAGAGTGCTCGTAGCGCTTCCCAGACCTGCTCGGTCGCTGGATCCACTACTGCCACCTCAGCACCGGTAGTCACGTTCGCGGCGGTCGGCGCGACCGAACGAATTCTCCCGGGAATAGGCGAGCGGATATCTACAGACTGCTTTGGCCGGCCTGATTGATCAACTGCGAGCTTGGCAATCAGTCCACCTTGATGAATTGCCGTGCCTATCTTGTCCGTGTCCACGATTCGACCTGCCGTTGGAGCCGCGATGTGTGCGGGTTGGAGCAGACCAAGAATCTGTGCCCGGCCGGTCGAATCGCCGAAGCGCACGAGCGATATCGCGGCGTTGCCACGGACCATAGGCGATGGATCAGTGAGCATCTTCAGGAGTGCTTCGTGGAAACCGGCACCGGAAGTGTCCTGACCCATAACCCAGGCGTCAGTGTTGCGTACCTCTTCGATGGGGTCGGCGGCCAGGCGCACGAGTTCGGGATACCACTGTTTTGCTGCGGCGTCCTGCTGCGTCTTATTCTGCTTGGCCATGCGCTCGCCTAACTGCACCAGCGCATGCTGAATGTGGCGGGGATGCTTGCTGTCCTGCAGATATTCGTTGAGCTGGCGATCAGAAAGAGGACGGCCGAACCACGTGCTCCACCAGAACAAGAACGGCATCAGGCAGATGAGCCAGGCCGTCGCGAACAACAGGAGCCGCTGCGTGGTGGACATACGGCGGCGCGGCTTGATCGCTAGGTCTTGAGCACCCACGCTCCCCTCCTCGACGGTCATCGGATTCCCCCCCTCACGCGATCCGACCCAAAGACATACCCTGGATTGCTGACAATCGAGCCATTCTCTTTACACCGCTGCCCAAGAAAGAGTTGCCCGACTCCAGAAACGATGGCCGAGGAAGAATGCGGCCAGCAAATGGCGTCTCGTCTCGCGCGATGAGGAGGGCTGGGAAGCCGACTCGAGGGTTGGAGAAGATGCGGCGATGGACACTGCTTCGGACATCAACGTGAGCATATAACAGAAAACCACCAAGGGCCCACGAGAGCGTCAATCTTCCACGTCGGCATCGAGCACGCGTTCCTGCTCCAAATAATGCGAAATCGCATACTGGGCCAAAAGCGGCGTCAGCAGCCGGATTTCGGCGCCGATCCATTCGCCTTTTGCGTGGGGAGCTTCAGGCGGGTGGTTGCAGCGGCCTCCACTGCCGAACTGTGGGCCAAAGTCGGCGCTCTGAAGCTGATCGAACTGCTTGATCTGATGCCAGGCTTCATCGCCCACGGTTCCGGCTACGTCAATTTTCAATTTCACGATTGGCATACAAGATCAAGCGCGCCGCTGGCGCCGTTTAGCGTGCCGTCGAGGGCGGGAAAGAAGACGTACCGCTGAGCGATCACGCGGCCGGCCTCGTGGTGCGACGATTGGCCACCAGTAACGCCAGTGCAAACATGACCAGGGAAAACAGGAGCAAGGTCGCCATTGCCGATGAGAGCGGAAATGTAAGAGGAGCTTCAGGGTAGAGTAGTGCGCGCAACGCCTCCACGCCATAGGTCAGTGGATTCAATTGCATGAGGACGCGGATCCAACCCGAGGCACCCGCCAGCGGAAACAGCGCGCCAGACAACAGCCACAGAGGTATCAGAAACAAGTTGACAATGCCGTGAAAGGCCTGCGTGGAGTCCATGGGCCAGGCGATCGAGAAGCCCAGGGCCGTCAGCGCAAAAGAAACCAGGAACACCACTATCGCGACCAGGACAACTTGAAACGGTGAGAGGTGCACTCCCGCGAAAGGGGCGAAGATCAAGAAAATCATTCCCTGAACGGTTGCGAGGGTTGTGCCGCCCAGGACCTTTCCCAACACGATCGCCGAGCGCGGTACCGGGGCTACCAACACCGAGAGCAGGAAGCCTTCTTTCCGGTCGTCGATCACCGACATCATGGTGAAGATGGAGGTGAAGAGCACAATCATGATGAGCGCGCCAGGATAAAAATAATCGAGATAGTGTTGCTGGCCAGGCCCGCTGCCGGAGCGGAAAGAGGTACCAAATCCTGAACCAATGACGAGCCAGAACACCAGAGGCGAGGCCAGCACACCGACCACGCGAGCCTTCTGCCGGTAAAAGCGTACGATTTCGCGCCACCATAAGGTGAAGGCAGGCAGTGCCAGGCCGACGGAAACGGGCACGACCGGTCGCGAAAGCGCGGTGGTGTGTGTGGCCATTGAGTTCAAGTTGCCTTCGGTGCCGAAGACTTTGCCGGCGGTGGCTTCTTGCCCAGCAAGCCGTGGTCGCGCATCTCCCAGTAAGCATTCAGCAAGAAACAAAGTGAGAGCGCTAGCAGGATCAGGCTCATGAAGAGGCCGTCCACGGTGGCAGCGGGGGGCCACACGCGGATCATGCCGCTGAGCAATATCCATATTACCCCCAGCAGCGGGAGTATGCCGAGTACGAGAGAAAGCACGAGCATCATGGAGAGCAAGCTACCTCCTGTTGTAGCGCGTCCCGACGGCTGCCCGCCGGGCAAGAACGCCTGCCGAGCCGAAGGCTACGTGCCCCCGGGAGAGCCGCAAGATGGCGGCGCTACGAATGTTGTGGCGCGTCGCCGTTTTCGCTCCAAAACTTGTGGCCGGTGCGGCGGATGAAAACGTCCTCCAGCGCCGGCTTGCTCACCGATATCGCCTGAATTTCCCCCGGGAAGGCTTCAACGACATCGGTCACGAAGCGGTGTCCCCCTTCGCGCTCAATGCGGACCTGATTATCGATCACGGTGGTGTGCAGATGAAAGCGCGCCCGGATGTTATCCGCCAACCTTGCGGCATCGTGTGCGGCCTCCAGCAGCACCACGTCGCCGCCGATTTCACTTTTTAGTTCCGCGGGCGTGCCCAGCGCGACAAGATTTCCTTCGTTCATTATGGCCAGACGATCGCAGCGCTCGGCTTCCTCCATCAGGTGTGTAGTCACGAGGACGGACACATGCTCTTCGTCGCGCAGCGTTTGCAAATACTGCCACAGGTCGCGGCGGGCTCCGGGATCTAATCCGCTGGTCGGCTCATCTAGGAGCAAGACACCGGGGCGGTGCAACAGTCCTTTGGCGAGTTCGATGCGGCGCTGCATTCCGCCAGAGAATGTTTCTACCCGTTCCTTGGCGCGATCGGCCAAACCTACTCGCGTGAGCATCTCCGAGATGCGCGTATTCAGACTGGTTCCGCGAAGCCCGTAAAGATGTCCCTGGTGCCACAAATTTTCGTATGCCGTGAGCTTAGGGTCAACGCTCTGGGCCTGGAAGACCACCCCGACCTGCCGCCGCAGCCTGGCTGCATCTTGCGAAGCATCGCAGCCCATGACTACCGCACGGCCTGCCGTGGGAACCATTAAGGTGGAAAGAATACGGAACAGCGTAGTCTTGCCGCTGCCGTTGGGACCGAGCAATCCGAAAAGCTCTGCCGGGCGGACATCAAAAGAAACGCCATTGAGCGCCGTACGGTTCTCGTAGCGGTGCACCAGGTGCTGAAGGGAGATGACGGCGTCGGGGGCGGAAGAGCCTTCGACTGCAGGATCGGCGTATGCGGAAGATTTGGACGTCACGGGTGATTTTATGGGATCAGCCTATAACCAGTTTACGACGAGATGCTGTTGAGCATCATCGCCAGAAATAAGATAGGCAAGTAGAATACCGTTGCTTGCAGCAACTGGCGCGCTCTCTGCTTCGAAATTGCGGCCGCGATTGGCGCCTTTAAGTGGGCGAGACGCACTCCAAAATAAAGCATTGCCAGGCCCAGAAGCACAGCGCAGGCGGCGTAGAACGTCCCTGCCATCCCGAGAAAAGTCGGCACCAGCGTCACCGGGATGAGTGCCACGGAATAGAAAATGATTTGCCGCGCTGTGGACCGGCCGTCTATTTCGACCACCGGCAACATGCGGATCTTGCCGGCCGCATAGTCTTCGCGATAGAGCCAGGCAATAGAAAAGAAATGCG
>WNFA01004467.1_pt1 | contig 16430 bp, 17 predicted proteins | sample 5400481 | NCBI WGS metagenome assembly WNFA01 (sample SAMN13153340, study PRJNA577476) | soil metagenome | isolation source: 120 cm saprolite under Douglas fir tree site 2 hole 1 replicate 2 | place: USA:California | collected 2015-04-18
GGTGGTGCCGGACATCGCGCGGCGCGGGGCCGCCTGGTTCGCCGGCATCGGGCGGCCGAACAATACCGGCACGAAGCTGTTCTGCATTTCCGGCCATGTGGAGAAACCCTGCACGGTCGAGGACGCCATGGGGGTGCCGGCTTCCCGGCCGGACTCAAATGGTCGTTCATGCCCAAGCAGTCGGACGGCCGGCCGCATTATCTCGTGGTCAACGCCGATGAATCCGAGCCCGGCACCTGCAAGGACCGCGAGATCATGCGCCACGACCCGCATCTTTTGGTCGAAGGCTGCTTGATCGCCGGCTTCGCCATGGGTGCTCATACCTGCTTCATCTACATCCGCGGCGAATTCATCCGCGAACGCGAGCATCTGCAGGCGGCGGTGGACCAGGCCTATGCGGCCAATCTCATCGGCAAGAACAATGTCCACGGCTTTGATTTCGACATCATCGTGCACCACGGCGCCGGCGCCTATATCTGCGGCGAGGAAACGGCGCTGCTGGAAAGCCTCGAAGGCAAGAAGGGCCAGCCGCGCCTGAAACCGCCGTTTCCCGCCAACGTCGGCCTCTATGGCTGTCCGACCACGGTCAACAACGTGGAGTCGATCGCGGTGGTGCCGGACATCGCGCGGCGCGGGGCCGCCTGGTTCGCCGGCATCGGGCGGCCGAACAATACCGGCACGAAGCTGTTCTGCATTTCCGGCCATGTGGAGAAACCCTGCACGGTCGAGGACGCCATGGGGGTGCCGGTTCTGCATTTCCGGCCATGTGGAGAAACCCTGCACGGTCGAGGACGCCATGGGGGTGCCGTTGCGCGAGTTGCTCGACACCCATTGCGGCGGCGTGCGTGGCGGTTGGAGCAACTTGCTCGCCGTCATTCCCGGCGGCTCCTCGATGCCGCTGGTCCCGGCGCACGATTGCGAGCGTCTGCTCATGGATTTCGACGGCACCCGCGAGTTCAAATCCGCGCTCGGCACGGCGGCGGTGATCGTGATGGACAAATCGACCGACATCATCCGCGCCATGGCCCGCATCTCGTATTTCTACAAGCATGAGAGCTGCGGCCAGTGCACGCCCTGCCGCGAGGGTATGGGTTGGATGTGGCGGGTGCTTAGCCGCATGGCAGAAGGCCGCGCGCACAAGCGCGAGATCGACATGCTGATGGAGGTCACGACCCAGATCGAAGGCCACACCATCTGCGCGTTCGGCGACGGCGCGGCCTGGCCCGTGCAGGGGCTGATCCGCCACTTCCGCCACGAGATCGAGCGGCGCATCGACGACTACAGCGCAAACCCGCACCCGGAGCCCGTACGGGTGGCGGCGGAGTAAAGCAGAGAACGCTCCATGACGACGCTTCACCTCGCCCAATTGAATATCGGACGCATCCGCTATTCGCTCGACGACCCTCGCATGGCCGACTTCGTCAACAATCTCGACCGCGTCAACGCGATTGCCGAGCACACGCCAGGCTTCGTGTGGCGGCTCCAGGATGACAGCGGCAACGCCACCGCCATCCACGCCTTCGACGATCCGCGCATGCTCTTGAACATGTCCGTGTGGGAATCGGTCGACGCGCTGGAACGTTTCGTCTGGCAGACGGTCCACAAGCGTATCTACGGTCGCCGACCGGAATGGTTCGAGCCGCTGGATCGGCCGCACTTCGTCATGTGGTGGGTGCCAGCGGGTCATCGGCCCGACGTCGCGGAGGCGAAGGGTCGGCTTGAACATCTGTGGGCGCATGGACCGAGCGACTATGCATTCGGCTGGGAGAGCATCCCTTCCGCGCAGCTATGGAAGACGGCGCGCTGCGCGTGAGAAACGGAGCGAGGAGGATGAGCCGATCCGATCGGTTTTGGCGTGGCGTCACGTTGTTGGTGCGGCTGGACATGGCCGCTGGCATCGCCATTGCCGCTGGACTGTTGCTGGTGCTGGTGTGGCATTGACATGACCAAGCTCGTCGTCGACGGCAAAGAGATCGATGTCTCGCCGGACTACACGCTGCTGCAGGCGTGCGAGGCAGCGGGCGCGGAGATCCCGCGCTTCTGCTTCCATGAGCGCCTCTCGATTGCCGGCAACTGCCGCATGTGCCTGGTCGAGCTGAAAGGCTCGCCCAAGCCGGTCGCCTCCTGCGCGTGGGGCGTGCGCGACTGCCGGCCCGGCCCGAAGGGCGAGCCGCCCGAGGTTTTCACCAAAACCCCGATGGTGCGCAAGGCGCGCGAAGGCGTGATGGAATTCCTGCTGATCAATCACCCGCTCGACTGCCCGATCTGCGACCAGGGCGGGGAATGCGACCTGCAGGACCAAGCGATGGCCTACGGCGTCGATTCCAGCCGCTTCAAGGAGAACAAGCGCGCGGTTGAGGACAAGTATGTGGGGGTCCTGGTCAAGACCATCATGAATCGCTGCATCCATTGCACGCGCTGCGTTCGGTTCATGACCGAGGTCGCCGGCGTGCCGGAGCTCGGCGCCATCGGGCGCGGCGAGGACACCGAGATCACGACCTATCTCGAGCAGGCCATGACCTCCGAGTTGCAGGGCAACGTGGTCGATCTCTGTCCGGTGGGCGCGCTCACCTCCAAGCCCTATGCCTTCGCCGCGCGGCCGTGGGAGCTCAACAAGGCCGAGTCGGTCGACGTCATGGACGCGCTCGGCTCGGCCATCCGCATCGATACCCGCGGACGCGAGGTCATGCGCATCCTCCCGCGCGACAACGACGACGTGAACGAGGAATGGATTTCCGACAAGACCCGCCACGTGGTCGACGGCCTGCGCGCCCAGCGCCTCGATCAGCCCTATATTCGCGAGGGCGGTCAGCTCTATCCGGCCTCCTGGCGCGACGCCTTCGACGCCATCGCCGCCAAAGTCGACGCGACCGAGGTGAAGCGCATCGGTGCGATCGTCGGCGACCTTGCCACGGTCGAGGAAACCTTCGCGCTCAAGGATTTGATGACGCGGCTCGGCGTCGTCAATCTTGACTGCCGGCAGGACGGCGCGGTGCTCGATCCAGCACGGGGCAGGGCGAGCTACCTGTTCAACGCCACCATCGCCGGAATCGATAAGGCGGACGCATTGCTCATCGTCGCCGCCAATCCGCGCCGCGAAGCGGCCGTGCTCAACGCCCGCATCCGCAAGCGCTGGCGCATGGGCGCCTTTCCGATCGGCTTGATCGGCGAGCGCGCCGATCTCACCTATCGCTACGATTATCTCGGCGCTGGGCCGCAGACGCTCGCGGATGTGGCGGCGGGCGCGCATGAGTTCGCATCCGTACTCAAGAAGGCCGAGCGGCCAGTGGTGATCGTCGGCATGAGTGCGCTGGCGCGGCCGGATGGCGCAGCCATCGCTTCGCTTGCGGCGCGGGCCGCGCAGGTCGGCGGCAGCGACGGCTGGAACGGCTTTTCGGTCCTGCATACCGCCGCGGCGCGGGTCGGCGCGCTCGACGTCGGCTTCGTGCCCGGCGCCGGCGGCCGCAACGCCGCGCAGATGGCGGCGCCCGGCGCGCTCGACCTCCTGTTCCTGCTCGGTGCCGATGAGATCGATATCGCCCCCGGCGCCTTCGTGGTCTATATCGGCACCCACGGCGATGCCGGCGCGCACCGCGCCGACGTCATCCTTCCGGGCGCGGCCTATCCCGAGAAATCTGGCATCTACGTCAACACCGAGGGGCGCGTGCAGATGGCTGGCCGCGCCTCCTTCCCGCCGGGCGACGCGCGCGAGGACTGGGCGATCCTGCGGGCGCTGTCGGATGTGCTCGGCCGCAAGCTTGCTTATGACTCGCTTGCCCAGTTGCGTCAGGCGCTGTTCAAGGCGCATTCCCACCTGCGGCGGCTCGACCAGATCGCGCCCGCCGAGCGGGCGGATATTGCGGCGCTGGCCGCGCGCGGCGGCACCCTCGAAAAGGCCGCGTTCGGCCGCGCACTCGACGACTTCTATTTCACCAATCCGATCGCGCGGGCGTCCGCGGTCATGGCGGAATGCTCGCTGATCGCCGAGGGCCACGCCGCGCTCACCGCGGCGGAGTAGCTGCCATGGCTGAATTGTGGACCAATTATATCTGGCCGCTGGTCATCATCCTCGCGCAAAGCGTGCTGCTGCTCGTCGTTCTGCTCATCGTCACCGCCTATGTGCTTTATGCCGACCGCAAGATCTGGGCGGCGGTGCAGATCAGGCGTGGGCCCAATGTGGTCGGACCCTGGGGCCTACTGCAATCCTTCGCCGATCTTTTTAAATTCGTGGTCAAGGAGCCGATCATTCCTGCCGGCGCCAATAAGGGCGTATTTCTATTGGCACCGCTCGTCACCGGCGTGCTTGCCCTCTCGGCCTGGGCGGTGATTCCGGTCAACGCCGAATGGGAGATCGCCAACCTCAATGTCGGTGTGCTTTATATTTTCGCCATCTCCTCGCTCATGGTCTACGGCGTCATCATGGCGGGATGGTCGTCGAATTCCAAATACCCATTCCTCGCCTCGTTGCGTTCGGCTGCGCAGATGGTGTCCTACGAAGTCTCGATCGGCTTCGTCATCATCACCGTCCTGCTGTGCGCCGGATCGCTCAATCTCTCCGCGATCGTCGGGGCGCAGGAAGGCCGCTGGGGAATGTTCAACTGGTTCTGGTTGCCGCTGCTTCCCATGTTCGTGGTGTTCCTCATTTCCGCGCTTGCCGAGACCAACCGTCCGCCGTTCGATCTGGTGGAAGCCGAATCGGAATTGGTCGCCGGCTATGCGGTGGAGTATTCCGCCACCCCGTTTCTGCTGTTCTTCCTGGGCGAGTACGTCGCCATGCTCACCATGTGCGCTATGGCGACCATCCTGTTCCTCGGCGGCTGGCTGCCACCGTTTCCGGTCGCGCCGTTCACCTGGATCCCGGGCGTGATCTGGTTCGCGCTCAAGGTCCTGTTCATGTTCTTCCTCTTCGCCATGGTGAAGGCGATCGTGCCGCGCTACCGCTACGACCAGCTTATGCGGTTGGGCTGGAAAGTGTTCTTGCCGCTTTCGCTTGCGATGGTCGCGATCGTCGCCGGCGTCTTGCAATACGGGGGATTTCTCGCGAAATGACGGAGCAACGGCATGATGGATCTGTCGCTTGCCGGGCTCATCGGAGCCGTCATCGGCACGATCGTTGCGGCGCTGGCTTACGTTCCGCTCCTCACCTTCGTCGAGCGCGGTCTGCGCTCGCGCGTTTCCGCCGGGAGCGCCGACGAGCGCGAGAGCTTCGAGCAGGAGGCCTCCTTCCTGCGGCGGGCCGTGCTCGCGGTCGATATCATCGTCTTTGCGGGCTTCGGCTACTGGCTCGGCGCGATGATGGCCGACTAATGGACATGCGGTGGCGGAACCCAGCGTTCGAAAGGATTGCGCCATGAAAATGGATCAAGCCGCCCGATCGTTGTTCCTCAAGGAGTTCGTGGCGGCGTTCGTGCTCGGCCTGCGGTACTTCTTCAAGCCCAAGCCCACGCTCAACTATCCGTTCGAGAAGGGGCATCTCTCGCCGCGCTTTCGCGGCGAGCACGCGCTGCGCCGCTATCCCAACGGCGAGGAGCGCTGCATCGCCTGCAAGCTCTGCGAGGCGATCTGTCCGGCGCAGGCGATCACCATCGAGGCGGGGCCGCGCCGCAATGACGGCACGCGCCGCACCACGCGCTACGACATCGATATGGTCAAATGCATCTATTGCGGGCTTTGCCAGGAGGCCTGCCCGGTCGACGCCATCGTCGAAGGACCGAACTTCGAGTTCGCGACCGAGACGCGTGAGGAGCTCTATTTCGACAAGGAGCGCCTGCTCGCAAACGGCGACCGCTGGGAGCGCGAGATCGCCAACAACATCGCGCTCGATGCGCCGTACCGGTGAGACCAAGGGATGATCTTCCCCGCCCTCTTCTTCTACCTGTTTGCCGGCGTGTGCATCGCCGCCGCTGTCATGGTCATCGCGGCCAGGAATCCGGTGCATTCGGTCCTGTTCCTCATCCTCGCCTTCGTCAACGCGGCTGCGCTGTTCGTTCTGCTGGGAGCGGAATTCCTGGCGATGATCCTCATCATCGTCTATGTCGGCGCGGTGTTGGTGCTGTTCCTGTTCGTGGTGATGATGCTCGACGTCGATTTCGCCCAGCTGCGACAAGGATTCATACAGTACCTGCCGATTGGCGCCTTTCTCGGCGCCATTCTTCTCATCGAGCTGGTGCTGGTGCTGGTCTCCTGGACGATCGGGCCCGACGTGCAACGCACGATCGCGACCCCAATTCCGCCGATCGCCAGCACGGTCAATGCCGAAGCGTTGGGGCACGTGCTCTACACGCGCTACGTCTATTTCTTCCAGGCGGCCGGCGTCGTGCTGCTGGTTGCGATGATCGGCGCGATCGTGTTGACGCTGCGGCACAAGCCTCACGTCAAGCGGCAGAACATCGCCGAGCAAGTTGCGCGCACGAAGGCGACCGCCATCGACCTTGTCAAGGTCCGGCCGGGCCAGGGACTTTAGGAACGTGGGGGCAACGCCATGACCATCGGCCTCGGCCATTACCTCACGGTCGCCGCGATCCTGTTCACGATCGGCATCTTCGGCATCTTCCTCAACCGCAAGAACGTGATCATCATCCTGATGTCAATTGAGCTGATCCTGCTCGCGGTCAACGTCAATCTCGTCGCCTTCTCGGCCTTCCTCGGCGATCTGGTCGGCCAGATCTACGCGCTGTTGGTGCTCACCGTGGCGGCGGCGGAAGCGGCCATCGGGCTGGCAATTCTGGTCGCTTACTACCGCAATCGCGGCTCGATCGCAGTCGAGGACATCAACCTGATGAAGGGCTGAGCGCGGCATGTACTACGCCATCGTTTTCCTGCCGCTTCTGGGCGCCATCATCGCGGCGCTCATCGCGCTCGCCGGCGCGCGTGCGCGCTATCCCGGCGGGCCGCCCGACGTTGGCGGCGAAACTCACGCACACGGTCCGGGCGATGAGAGCCATGCGCGCGGCGCGCCGTCCCGCGCGAGGCGCACGCCGCCCTCGAGCCCTCGCACAGCGAGCCGCAACCCCCGGAACCGCCGGCCGCGGGCTCGCGCTCTGCCGAAGTCGTGACCACCGTTTTTCTGTTCGCCTCCATGCTGCTGTCGTGGCTGGCCTTCGTCGACGTCGGGTTTGGCCATCACGACAGCCGCGTGGCGCTCTTTCCCTGGATCATTTCCGGCGATCTCAAGGTCGACTGGGCACTGCGCATCGATGCGCTGACGGCGGTGATGCTCGTCGTCGTCACCACCATTTCCGCTTTCGTCCACCTTTATTCCATCGGTTACATGGCGGACGACCCGTACCGACCGCGGTTCTTCTCTTATCTGTCGTTGTTCACCTTCGCCATGCTGACGCTGGTGACGGCCGACAATCTCGTGCAACTGTTCTTCGGTTGGGAGGGCGTCGGCCTGATGAGCTATCTGCTCATCGGCTTTTGGTACCACAAGCCGGAGGCGAACGCCGCCGCGATCAAGGCTTTCATCGTCAATCGCGTGGGCGATTTCGGCTTCTCGCTCGGCATGTTCGCCGCGTTCCTGATGACCGGCGCGCTCGACCTCGACACCGTGTTCGCGCAGGCGCCCGCGCTCACCGGCAAGACCATCCACTTCCTGTCGTGGGACGTGGACGCGCTGACGTTGATCTGCTTGCTCCTGTTCATGGGTGCCATGGGCAAATCGGCGCAGTTCCTGCTGCACACCTGGCTGCCGGACGCGATGGAGGGACCGACGCCGGTTTCCGCCCTGATCCATGCCGCCACCATGGTAACGGCGGGCGTGTTCATGGTGGCGCGGCTCTCGCCGTTGTTCGATCTGGCGCCGACCGCGCAGGCCTTCGTCACCTTCATCGGAGCGACGACCACGTTCTTCGCGGCGACCATCGCGCTGGTGCAAAACGACATCAAGAAGATCATCGCCTATTCGACCTGCTCGCAGCTCGGCTACATGTTCGTCGCCATGGGCACGGGCGCCTATTCGATCGGCATGTTCCACTTGTTCACACATGCCTTCTTCAAGGCGCTGTTGTTCCTCGGTTCCGGCTCGGTGATCATCGCGATGCATCACGAGCAGGACATCCGCCGCATGGGCGGTTTGAAGGACAAGCTCCCGATCACCTACTGGACCATGGTGATAGGCACGCTGGCGTTGACCGGCTTCCCGCTCACCGCCGGCTATTTCTCCAAGGATGCCATCATCGCAGCGGCCTATGTGAGCAACAATCCGATGGCGCTTTATGCGTTCGGGACCACCGCCCTCGCGGCGGCGTTGACCGCGTTCTATTCCTGGCGGCTGATCTTCAAGACCTTCCACGGCAGCCCGCACGACCCCCATCATTACGATGCGGCGCGCGAAAGCCCGATGGTGATGCTGCTCCCGCTCGTCTTTCTCGCGGTCGGCTCGATCTTCGCCGGCTACCCGTTTTCCGAGCTGTTCGTCGGCCACGACGTTGGGGAGTTTTTCCGCGGCTCGCTCAAATTCGCGGCCGACAACCATATTCTCGAGAATATCGAACATGTTCCCCATCTCGCCGGCATGGCGCCAACGGTGCTGATGGCGATCGGCTTCGTCATCGCCTGGGAATTCTACATTCGCCGGCCGGAACTGCCGGTCGAGCTCGCTCGCCAGCAGGAGCCGCTCTACAAATTCCTGCTCAACAAGTGGTACTTCGACGAGATCTACGACTTCTTGATCGTTCGCCCGACTTTGTGGCTGGCCCGCGCGCTGTGGAAATACGGCGACGGCTGGACGATCGACGGTTTGGGACCCGACGGCGTCTCGGCGCGGGTCCTCGACGTGACCCGCGGCGTCGTGCGGCTGCAGACCGGATACCTCTACCACTATGCCTTTGCCATGCTGATCGGCGTCGCCGCGCTCATCACCTGGTTCATGTTCGCCGCACGGACGGGCTGACGATGAGCTGGCCGATCCTCTCCGTCACCATATTCCTGCCGCTCGTCGGCGCGTTGTTCATCATGGTGATGCGCGGCGACGACGAGGCCGAGAAACGCAACGCCCGCTGGGTCGCGCTGTGGACCACGCTGATCACTTTCGCGATCTCGCTGATTCTGCTCTACCGCTTCGACCCCTCGTCGGCCGAGTTCCAGTTCGTCGAGAAACGGCCTTGGCTCGTCGGCGCGATCACTTACCACGTGGGCCTCGATGGCATCTCGCTGCCGTTCCTCATCCTGACGACCGCGCTAATGCCGGTCTGCATCATCGCCAGTTGGCTGCCGATCCAGCACCGCGTCAAGGAATATATGATCGCATTCCTGGTGCTCGAGACGCTCATGGTCGGCACCTTTGCGGCGCTCGACCTCGTGGTGTTCTATCTGTTTTTCGAGGGCGGGCTCATTCCGATGTTCCTGATCATCGGGGTGTGGGGAGGCCCGCGCCGCGTCTACGCCAGCTTCAAGTTCTTTCTCTACACATTCCTCGGTTCCGTGCTGATGCTGCTCGCCATCATGGCGATGTACTGGGATGCGGGGACGACCGAAATCCCCACGCTCCTGCGTCACGGCTTCCCGCGCGGCCTGCAGACCTGGGCTTGGCTCGCATTTCTCGCCTCCTTCGCGGTCAAACTGCCGATGTGGCCGGTGCACACCTGGCTTCCGGACGCCCACGTTGAGGCGCCGACCGCGGGCTCGGTCATCCTTGCCGCCATTCTGCTAAAAATGGGCGGTTACGGCTTCCTGCGCTTCTCGCTGCCAATGTTTCCGGCGGCCTCGCACGACCTTGCTCCGCTGATTTTCGCGCTTTCGGTGATCGCGGTCATCTACACCTCGCTGGTCGCGCTCGCGCAGGAGGACATGAAGAAGCTCATCGCCTATTCCTCGGTCGCCCACATGGGCTTCGTCACTATGGGCATTTTTGCGGCGACCACACAGGGCGTAGCCGGAGGCATCTTTCAGATGATCTCTCACGGCATCGTCTCGGCGGCGCTGTTTCTGTGCGTCGGGGTGGTCTACGACCGCATGCACACCCGCGAAATCGCCGCCTATGGCGGCCTCGTCAATCGCATGCCGCTCTATGCGGCGGCGTTCATGGTATTCACGCTCGCGAACGTGGGGCTGCCTGGTACCACGGGTTTCATCGGCGAATTCCTGACGCTGATCGGTACGTTCCGGGTCAATACTTGGGTGGCGACGCTGGCGACCACTGGGATCATCCTGTCGGCGGCTTACGCGCTGTGGCTCTACCGCAAGGTCATTTTCGGCCCGCTGACCAAGGCGAGCCTGGCCACGATCAAGGATCTCGACTATCGGGAGATCGTCACGCTTGGGCCGCTGGTCGTCCTGACCATTCTGTTCGGCATCTACCCGAAGCCGGTGCTCGATCTATCGGCGGCTTCGGTGGCGCAACTGCTCGAAAACTACGACCGCGCCCTCGGCGCGGCGAAGACCGCCGCCTTACTGGCGCATTGATCACCGGCTGGAAGCCGAGCGATGACCGAGACCGTTGAAATTCCCGCGCTGCTGCCGGCCCTGCCGGAAATCGTGCTCGCGATCGGCGCCATGGTGCTGCTGATGGTCGGCGCGTTCCGCGGCGAGCAGACCGCCAAGGGCATCGAGGGCGCGGCAATCCTGCTGTTGGTGCTCACCGGCCTCATCGTTGTTTTGCTGCCCGCGGGCAAGCTCGTGACCTTCGGCGGCAGTTTCATCGTCGACGGCTTCGCCCGCTTCCTCAAACTGCTGGCGCTGGCCGGATCGGCGGCGGCGATCCTCATGTCTTCGAACTATCTCGCGCTCGAGAAGCGCGAAACGTTCGAATATTCGATCCTGATCCTGCTATCGACCACCGGCATGATGATGCTCATTTCGGCCGCCGACCTGATCGCGCTTTATCTCGGGCTCGAACTGATGAGCCTGGCGCTCTATGTGGTTGCGGCGATCGATCGCGATTCCGTGCGCTCGACCGAGGCTGGGCTGAAATATTTCGTGCTCGGCGCCTTGTCCTCCGGCATGCTGCTTTACGGTGCATCGCTGATCTACGGCTTCACCGGCACGGTGAGCTTCGCCGGCATCGCCAACGCCGCAAGCCAAGGGGGCGGAGGTACCGCGAGCCTGGGGCTGGTGTTCGGATTGGTTTTCCTGTTCGCCGGTTTCTGCTTCAAGGTTTCGGCGGTGCCGTTCCACATGTGGACGCCCGATGTCTACGAGGGCGCGCCGACGCCGATCACCGCCTTCTTCGCCGCCGCCCCCAAGGTCGCCGGCATCGCCATGTTCGTGCGCACGACCATCGTGGCGTTTCCCGGCATCTTGACCCAGTGGCAGCAGATCGTGGTCTTCGTCGCCATCGCCTCGATGGCGCTCGGCGCGTTCGCCGCTATCGGCCAAAAGAATATCAAGCGGCTGATGGCTTATTCGTCCATCGGCCACATGGGGTTCGCGCTCGTCGGGCTCGCCGCCGGGACGCAGCAGGGCGTTCACGGCGTGCTGGTGTATATGGCGATCTATGTCGCCATGACGCTTGGAGCCTTCGCCTGCATCCTGTCGATGCGACGCGACGGGCAGATGGTGGAACAGATCGCCGATCTCGCCGGCCTTGCCCGCACCAAGCCGACCATGGCGTTCTTCTTCGCCATGCTGTTGTTCTCGCTCGCGGGCGTTCCGCCGCTCGCGGGTTTCTTCGCCAAGTTCTACGTGTTTCTCGCGGCGATTCAGGCGGGGTTGTTCACGCTCGCCGTCATCGGCGTGGTCACGAGCGTGGTCGGCGCCTACTATTATCTCGCAATCGTCAAGACGATGTATTTCGACGAGCCGGCCAAGCCGTTCGAGCCGATGCCGTACGAGCTCAAGGCCGTGCTCGCGGTGACGGGCCTGTTCAATCTTCTGTTCTTCGTCTATCCGAGCCCGCTGATCGAGGCCGCGAATGCGGCGGCAAAGTCGCTGTTCTGAATGAAGCTTGACGCTGAATGAAACTCGAGCCCAGGGCGAGCGCGGCGGGCGTGCGGCTCATCGCGCACGAGGTGCTCGGCTCGACCAATGCCGAGGCTTTGCAACTCGCGCGGCACGGCGAGCGCGGGCCGCTCTGGGTCACCGCCGAGCGGCAGAGCGCGGGCCGCGGCCGGCGTGGCCGCGCCTGGATATCGCCGCCCGGTAATCTCTACGCCAGCCTGTTGCTCACCGGACCGGCGGCCGCCGAGCATTGGCCGCAGCTGTCGTTCGTCGCGGCGCTTGCGATCCACGACGCCGTGGTGGAGGTCGCCGGCGATCTCAAGCCTTTGCTGGCGATCAAGTGGCCGAACGACCTCCTACTCGCGGGCGCCAAATTCGCCGGCATCCTGATCGAAGGGGAGGGCGACGTGAACGCGGTCGCCATCGGCATCGGCGTCAATTGCGCGCGTCACCCTGCGGACACCGAATTTCCCGCGACCCCGGCGTGCCGGTTGCGCCCAAGACGCTGTTTCTCGCGCTCTCGGTCAAGATGCTCGGACGCATCGCGCAATGGAATGCCGGCGAAGGCTTTTCGACCATCCGCGCCGACTGGCTTGCCCGCGCCAGCGGCGTGGGCGAAGGCGTGCGTGTACGGCTCGCTGAGCGCGAACTCGCCGGCTGTTTCGAGGCGCTCGACGAGGCTGGCGCGTTGGTGCTGCGTTTGGCCGACGGCAGTACTGCGACGATCGCCGCCGGCGATGTGTTCACGGCCGCGGCCTCTTCTCCCGACAAGGCGAGTTGATCGGAACACGCAAATGGTGCGCCCCTCCGACGAACTCGTGTTCGCGCCGCTTGGCGGGGTTGGCGAAATCGGCATGAATCTCGCGGTCTACGGCTTCGGTGACGAACACCGCCGGCAATGGATCGCGGTCGATTTCGGGGTTGCTTTCGCTGACGACGCGCTGCCCGGCGTCGATCTCATCATGCCGGACATACGCTATCTGGTGGAGGAGCGACGCAATGTTCTCGGCCTCGTGCTCACCCACGCGCACGAGGATCATTTCGGCGCGCTGCTCGACCTGTGGCCGCGCCTCAAGCTGCCGGTCTATGCCACACCGTTTACCGCCGCGCTGCTGCAAGCCAAGCTGGAAGGCGAGCCCGGTGCGCCCGAGATCCCGGTGAACATCGTGCCGCTCGGCGGCCGATTCACGCTCGGACCATTCGATATCGAGCTCGTATCCATGGCCCATTCGATTCCCGAATCGAACGGCCTCATCATCCGCACGCCGCTCGGCAGCGTGCTTCACTCCGGCGATTGGAAGATCGATCCGACCCCGGTCATCGGTCCACCCACTGATGAAGCCAAGCTGCGCGCGCTCGGCAACGAGGGCTGCCTGGCGCTGATCGGCGACTCCACTAATGCGTTCCGCGAGGGGCGCTCTCCCTCCGAGGCCGACGTTGCGAAATCTCTCGCCGAGCTTGTCCGCAGCGCGCCGGCGCGGGTGGCCGTCACCACCTTCGCCTCCAACGTGGCGCGCATGCGCGCGGTGGCGCAGGCCGCGGCCACGTGCGAACGCGAGGTCGTCTTGGTCGGCCGCGCCATGGAGCGCATCGCGCAGGTCGCGCGGGAGACCGGCTATCTCGACGGCATCCCGGATTTCCGTTCGGTCGAGGTCTACGGCCACCTGCCGCCGGACAAGGTGCTCGCGCTCTGCACCGGCAGCCAGGGCGAGCCGCGCGCCGCGCTCTCCCGCATCGCCCAGGATGATCATCCTGAAGTGGCGTTTTCGCGCGGCGACCGCGTGATCTTTTCCTCGCGCGCCATTCCCGGCAACGAGAAGGCGGTCACGCGGGTGATCAACGGCCTCGTCGACCAGGGCATCGAGGTCATCACTGATCGCACTCACCTCGTGCATGTCTCCGGGCACCCGCGCGTGGACGAGCTCAGGGACATGATCGGCTGGGTGCGGCCGCAAATCTTGATCCCGGTGCACGGCGAGGCTTTGCACATGGCCGAGCACGCCGAGGTCGCGCGGCGCGCCGGTGTCCCCAAGGTGGTTCTCTGCCGCGACGGCGAACTGCTGCGGCTCGCACCCGGCGACCCGACGAAGATCGATGAGGTGCCCGCCGGTCGGCTCTACAAAGACGGCTCGCTCGTCGTCAGCGCTGAGGAGCGCACCGTCGCCGATCGCCGCCGGCTTGGTTTTGCCGGGATGGTTTCGGTTGCGCTTGCCGTCAGCGGGCGCGGCGAGCTGATCTGCGATCCGCACGTGAGGCTGACCGGCATTCCCGAGGCCGATGCGCTGGGACACAGCATCGAGGACATCGCTTATGACGCGGCGGTCGAGGCCTTCGAGTCGATGCCGCGTGGGCGCCGGCGCGATCCCGAAGCCGTCGCCGAGGCGCTCCGGCAGGCGATCCGCGCCGCGCTCGCGGCCGCGTGGAACAAGAAGCCCGCCTGCCACGTGCACGTGCTCGAGGTGTGATCGGGCGCGCCGTCGGTGTGCCCTGGCGGCGGCCGACCAAGCCGGATATGGATGGATTGCTGGAGACGACCCATGATCGGACGGCTCAACCATGTGGCGATCGCGGTTCGCGACATCGCCAAGGCGGCGAATGTCTATCGCCAGACGCTCGGCGTCGAAGTTTCCGACCCGGTCCCGCAGCCCGAGCACGGCGTGACCACCGTTTTCATCACCTTGCCCAACACCAAGATCGAACTGCTCGAGCCGCTCGGGGAGGCGTCTCCGATTGCAAAATTTCTCGACCGCAATCCCGATGGTGGCATTCACCACGTCTGCTACGAGGTCGACGATATCCGCGCCGCGCGTGACCGGCTCAAGGCGCAGGGTGCGCGCGTGCTCGGCGATGGCGAGGCGAAGATCGGCGCCCACGGCAAGCCGGTGTTGTTCCTGCACCCGAAGGATTTTTGCGGCACGCTGGTCGAAATCGAACAGGCGTGAGGGCGCCGGCGACACGGATCCTAGCGGACAAGCGGCGCGCCGCCATCGCGAGCGTCTGCCGCAGCGGTGCACAGCCAAACGAAGCCGATTGATGTCGCTGCCAACCTCGATCGCGATCTATTTCATCATCTGGTGGGTGGTGCTGTTCGCGGTGCTTCCCTGGGGCGTGCGCAGCCAACAGGAACAAGGGGCAATCGCGCCCGGCAGCGATCCCGGCGCGCCAGCGAGGCCCGCGCTCAAGCACAAGCTCGCTTGGACGACGATCATCGCGGGTATCGTGTTCGCGCTCTGGTATGTCGTTTACAGCTACCGGCTGGTCGCGCTCGACGATCTCGCCGCGCTGCTCGGAATTCCGCTGCGCTGACGGCGCGCCGCGTCCGGCGGACGAGGGCGCAATAAAAAATCGAGCAGGGCCGACAACCCTGCTCCCAAGACGCAAACTCGACTCGACGCTACGCTTACCGCTCGAATTTTATGTTGCCGATCGAGACGGCTGCGGCTTCACGCCGGCTTGTTCCTCCCACGACTTGGACCGCGCGGCCGATGGCGCCGGAATTGGCCAGCGTCCCTCGACCTCGCTTACTCGACGCTATCCGATCTCGCTTGGCTTGTCATCAAACTCAAATGCGGCTTGGCGATGTGAAATCGCCCCGCGCGCGCTGTTGCGGCGCGGCAATGGGGGGCCTAGCCGCAGCGCCCCAGGTGCAAAGTTTACTGGAAGGCTTTGATAGCCCTTGTCTTTTTGGCGGCGATCCGGTTTCACTCGACGGACCCGAAGGAAACGATTCTGCCAATCCTCTCATGCGCCTTTCCCGCTACTTCTTGCCCATTCTGCGCGAGACCCCGAAGGAAGCGGAGGTCGTCTCTCACCGGCTCATGTTGCGCGCGGGCCTCATCCGCCAAGAGGCTGCCGGGATCTACGCTTGGCTGCCGCTCGGCTTTCGCGTGCTCAAGAAGATCGAGCAGATCGTGCGCGAGGAGCAGGACCGCGCGGGTGCCATCGAGCTCTTGATGCCCACGCTGCAGCTTGCCGATCTTTGGCGCGAGAGCGGACGCTACGACGCCTACGGCCCGGAAATGTTGCGCATCAAGGATCGCCATGAACGCGACATGCTTTACGGGCCCACCAACGAGGAGATGATCACCGAGATCTTCCGCGCCTACATTCGCTCCTATCGCGAGTTGCCGAAGATCCTCTATCACATCCAGTGGAAATTCCGCGACGAGCAGCGGCCCCGTTTCGGGGTAATGCGCGGCCGCGAGTTCTTGATGAAAGACGCCTATTCCTTCGACCTCGACGAGGCGGCCGCGCGAATTTCCTACAACAAGATGTTCGTCGCCTATCTGCGCACCTTTGCACGCATGGGGCTCAACGCAATCCCCATGGCGGCCGAAACCGGGCCCATCGGCGGAGATCTCTCGCACGAGTTCATCATTCTGGCGGAGACCGGCGAGTCCGGCGTTTTCTGCAACAGCGACGTGCTCCATCTCCCCGTTCCCGGTGAGGATGTCGATTACGACGCGAACTTGACGCCGCACATCCGTCCGTGGACGAGCCTTTATGCCGCAACCGAGGATGTTCACGACCCGACGCGCTTCGAGCGCGAAGTT
>WNFA01002066.1_pt1 | contig 16429 bp, 13 predicted proteins | sample 5400481 | NCBI WGS metagenome assembly WNFA01 (sample SAMN13153340, study PRJNA577476) | soil metagenome | isolation source: 120 cm saprolite under Douglas fir tree site 2 hole 1 replicate 2 | place: USA:California | collected 2015-04-18
CGAACGAACCAGGGAGAGTCGTATTGATGTTCGAAAGTGCGAGCATAGAGGCCGCCAAAGAGGCGCTCGCCACGTTACCATTCGCGCAGTTACACCTGATCGACTTTGATCTGATCCCACTGGCTCCCTTCACGGGCCTGACACGCCTGTTCCATTCAGAGGGTTAAGACGAATACAGTACTATCAATCGCGTGCAAACAGAAGTGTTTGCACGCGAGATTTCATAACGAAGGTGAAAGCAATTTCAAAGGATTTGGAGGTCATATCCGATGAAGATTTTGGGATCAGCGAAGCCACGAGTCGCCAAGGCCATCAGCCGCGTTGCGCTCTCATCGCTCCGCGTTGGCACGCGGCTCTTCAACCCGCTCACGCTTGCGCTCGCTGGGAGCCGCCATCTGCCTCTGCTTGCTGTGGTCCATCATCGTGGCCGACGCTCCGGTCGCTCCTACGCTACGCCCTTGGGCGCGCGGCTGACGGCTGATGGATTCGTGATCCCGCTCACCTTTGGCGATCGGGCCGACTGGTTCCGAAACGTGCGGGCGGCGGGCGAGTGTGTGATCCGGTGGAGGGGCGCTGACTACCCTGTGATTGAGCCCAAAGTCGTCGACTGGGAAACCGCACGGTCGGCGTTCTATCCGGTAGAGCGGGTGCTGATGCCGCTGATCGGGATCGAGCAGTTCATGCGGGTCCGGCACGCGTCGGCGACCAGTCGTCTGTCACAAAAGTGACCCCTCGACCCTCTTCCTTTGTGGAGATCATTCTGGTGATGATCATCACACAGTTTCTATGAAAGTTTGAGGTATACGTATGTTTAGATTAAACGCTCCTGTTTCTGACAAGCAAAGCAGCGTGCAGGAGACACAACCGTCAACACGAATTCTGGTGATCGGCGCGGGGTATGCCGGGTTATTGTTTACTATGCGTCTGGCTGGCAAAGTTGCCCGGCAGCCTGTCCAGATAGCACTGGTGAACGACTCCGACACCTTCACTGAGCGCCCGCGCTTACCTGAGTTTGCCACCAATCAGGTGATCCAATGGCGCTCTCTTCCGCAGATGCTGCGTCGAACGCAGGTCCAATTTATCCAGGGACGAGTCACGAGTCTCGACCCTGCACACCATCAGATCGTTGTCGTGGATCAGCAGCACACGCACCATATGGAGTATGATTACCTGGTCTATGCTCTGGGGAGTGTGACTGACCGCCAGAGGGTGCCTGGAGTGGCGGAATACGCCTACACACTCGCGCCGAGCGGTCCCTTGTCCGCAGCGGCGCTGCGCGAAACACTCCCCTCTGTCGAGGCAAAACACGGTCACGTCGTGATCTGTGGCGGAGGACCAACCGGCATCGAAACAGCGGCTGAGGTGGCTACAGCCTACCCTCACCTCAAGGTGCGTTTGGTGACGCAGGGGCCTTTCAGTCTCTTCCTGGGCAAGACTGTTGCCAGCTCTATCCGACGTTCACTCACCCGCCTGGGAGTCGAGATCATCGATCAGACCACGGTTGCTGCCGTGCGTGCGCACAGTGTTGTCATTGATCAAGCAAGCGAGATCCCCTGTGACCTCTGCGTCTGGACGGGAGGATTCGTGGCTTTATCGTTGGCACGTGAAGCTGGACTAGCTGTGAATGAGCGCAACCAGATTGTCGTCGATCCCTTTCTGCGTTCGATCTCCCATCCGGAGATCTACGCGATTGGTGATGCGGCACACCCACGTGAGAACCCTGGAGTGCCCGTGGTGCGCATGAGCGCCGTCACCGCGACGATCATGGGCGCGCATGGCGCCGATTGCTTGAGCGCGGTCCTTCGTGGCAAGACGCCCAGACCACTCAGCTTTGCCTACATAGGCCAGGGCATCGCTTTAGGACGACACAACGCGATTGGCTTCAACAATTATCCTGATGACAAACCCTATCCGCCCTACTTCACCGGGTGGTTGGGATACCTCATTCGCGAGGGGTTTGTGCGCTATCTGGCAACCGCGACACAGCGGCCGGGAATCTTTGTGTGGTTAGGGAAGCGGCGCTATGAGCGTGCACAACGTCGACAACAAGCCAGGGAACAGAAAAAGCAGATGCAGCCACGCAGGGCATAACGACGAGGGAGGATGAACATGGTGGAATCATTTGAAACCTACCGGTCATACCTCTTTGCCATCGCCTACCGCATGCTTGGTAGCGCGATGGATGCCGAGGACATGGTGCAGGAAACCTACCTGCGCTATCAGACCACGCCGCCAGAAACGATTACCTCGCTTAAAGCCTTTCTGACCACGATTATCACACGCTTGTGCATGGATCAACTGCATTTAGCGCGCAGGAAGCGTGACGTCTACCTGGGTCCCTGGCTACCAGAGCCTCTCATCACGCCGGAAGCTCTCAGAGCAGTGAGTCTGGAGGAGCGCATCGACCAGGAGGAGTCGATTTCTCTCGCATTCCTGCTGCTGCTGGAGCAGCTCCAACCCATCGAGCGGGCGGTCTTCCTGCTGCGTGAAGTCTTCGAGTACGACTATGCCGAGATTGCCACCTTTCTCGACAAAAGTGAAGTGACCTGTCGCCAGTGGTTCAGCCGGGCGAAGAAACATCTTGGCGACCACCGGCCCCGCTTTCCAGCGTCTCCCGACATCCATCGGCAGCTGCTTACCGGGTTTCTGCAGGCGGCCCAGGCTGGGGAGATGGCCCCATTGATGAACCTGCTGGCCGAAGATGTGACCCTCTGGGTCGATAGCGGCGGCAAAGTCAAGGGAGCGGCGACGCGCCCGATTCATGGGCGTGATGCGGTGGCACGCTTTGCTCTGGGAACCAGGCGCTTTTTACCAGAGGGCGCCCGTGTAGAGCTGGCAGCAGTCAATGGTCAACTGGCACTGATCTTTCGCGCCGGTGATCGAGCCTATCTCGTGCTGGCCATTGAAGTGGAGGCAGAGCGTATTCAGACCATTCGTATCGTGGCCAACCCGGAGAAACTCGTACGCGTCTAAACAGATGGTCAATGTGACAAAGCATCCAGAGCGCCTTTGAGTGCTCTTACGGCCAATACGAGAACTGAGGGACAACACCCTCTGGAGGAAAAAGCAATGACATCACAACATGACTTCCCGACCGCCGGTGTGGAGCTGAGGCACCTCCTTGTCGTGAGCGACTACGCTCGCTCGCTGGCGTTCTATCGCGACGTGCTAGGAGCGACGGTGGTGCGCGAGTTTCCCGGCACCCTGGGCTTCCTGAGCTTTGGGGGCAGTCAGATCCTGCTCACGGTCCCAGGTGGACCCACGCAGGACAAGCCCACCGTGACCTTTGCCTCGCCTACCGACCTGGACCGGGTTACTAGCGAGTTGGCCATCCGGGTACCAGATTGCTCCGCTGCTTACGAGGTGTTGCGCTCCCGCGGAGCCGAGTTCCTCACCCCGCCCGTCGATTGGGGCTACGAGATCCGGGCCTTCTTCCACGATCCCGATGGACATCTCCTGGAGCTCTCTCAGACCGGTCAGCAGAAGAGTTAGGATGGTGCGCTATGACCAGTATTCGTCGAGCACGTGAGACCGATCTCAGACACATGTACGAAGTGTTTTAGACGCCAGCGTCCGCTGGACCATCGGTATTGGGTACGCGAACAACAAGCTGTGCCACTCTGGTTTCGTCGACAAGGGCACATCGTGGGCTACGGCTACATTCGGTTGGATGCAGGAACGTTCTGGCATCCTCACACCTGTACCCTTGGACCCATTGGGGTCAGAGCCCCGGAAGAGGCGGCGGATTGCGTTCTGACTGCTATCAACTGGGCGCTGCAGCGAGCGGATGTGTTACACATCGACGTGTTAGGTCCTCATCCATTATGGGCCGGTCCTCGTCATCAAAGTATGTGTTTGTTTTCTTATAGGTATGGCCCGCTAAGTAAACGGAAAGAGAGAACACATGGCTCTGCAAGGATATCCACTCATTCATTATTTCCAAGCTCAGACTCCGATATATTCTCTTCCTCTACCTCTTTAACCACCGCGGGAATAGATAAACGCCGGTACAATTGGCGTACCTCGATTTCAACGTCCAGGCTTGTCAGGAAGAAGCTTTGCCCCGCTCCATATTGATGGTAGATCCAACCGGTTGTGGAGCGAGAAAAGACCTCGACGCGCTGAATGACCTGGCTAATTCAAGCACGGATATTCGAAGTAGCCAGCACAGCCTTCGGCACTCGTTGAGGGTAAATGGTTGAGATTTACCTCTACTTGACGAGATAATAGCCTATTCCTGGTTCAGTGAGAATGTGGAGTGGATTTGATGAATCGATCTCTATTTTGCGTCGCAGTCGCCCAATATAGACGCGCAAATATTCAGCATCGCGACTATGTTCTGTACCCCACACACGCCGAAGCAGTGTCTCGTGGGTAAATATCTTGCCCGGGTGCAATGCCAACTCTTGCAGCAGACTGAACTCTGTCGGTGTGAACTTGACGCGTTCACCGTCGCGCCAAACCTGTCGCTGCTCAAAATCAATCTCGATATTCCCAAAACGCTGCGTACCAACCGAGCGAGGCGTATCAGCCCAACTAGCACGCCGTAGGACAGCCTGTACCCGTGCCAATAGTTCACCTACGCCGAAGGGCTTGGTCAAGTAATCATCCGCTCCCTGGTTCAATGCAGCTATTTTGTCGGCCTCTTCCCCCAATGCCGTCAGAATGATGATAGGCACGATGCTCGTTTGCCTGATACGACGGCATACCTCCAGTCCATTCATTTGCGGCATCATAATGTCCAGTATCACCAGGACAAAGGTCGTTTGCTCAAACTCTGCCAGCGCTTCCCATCCATTTGTGGCAAGTTTCACTTTGAATGCGTGCTTTTCCAGAGAGCGCCTCACGAATTCACGGATATTTGGCTCATCATCGACGACTAAAATATACTTCTCTTGAGGCATCTATGCACTCCTTCTCAGGTACTTTCTCTTATTTCTTCAGCAAAAAGCCTTCTCTTCTCTCGCCGAGCCAGTTCTCTGCTCCTTTACAGATACTGCCGCTGTCGCTCCTGGGCGCGTAGCACCATCGGAGGAAACCACAGGTGAAATACCGCTCCTCTCTTTCCGTCGGCCCTATTCTCAGCCCAGATACGCCCCCCATGAGCTTCAACGAACCCCCGGCAGATAGCAAGGCCCAAACCCACTCCACTGCTGCTTCGTTCATGACCACTCTCTATTTGATAAAAGCGATCAAAGACACGCTCAACGAGGTGTGGAGGAATGCCTGGCCCATTATCGGTTATATGCAAGGTAAGCCCTGTTCGTTTTTTCGTCTGCTCATGCTCATAAGTGGCTGAAATCTCTATGAGAACATCTGGACCACTGTACCGTTGAGCGTTCTCTAAGATATTGCGCAGAACGATTTGAATTCGTCGCCCATCCACATGCAGGAGTGGCACATCTTCAGGTAAACGGATCTGAACCCGGCATCGTTCATTGGGCACGTTAGCAAGGGCATCCTCAAGCAGCGAACTCAGGTGGTAAGCCCCTGGATAGAGCTTGAGTGTGCCTGCCTCTACCTGCGCCATCTCCAACAGGTTCGTAACGAGGTCTGCCATACGGTTACTCTCTGCCACGATCTGGCTCAGACTGTACTCCTGCCAGTTCCTATCCACTTCGCCATCGGCTTCTTCTAGTAGACTCGTGGCAAATCCCTTAATGGCTGTCAACGGGGTACGTAGTTCATGTGAGACAATAGCTAACAAGTTTCTCTTGATGCGTTCTACCTCGTTTTGTTTGGTAATATCTTGAAATATCCTTCCACGTCCAATAAGTGCGCCCTTTGCATCTCGCACGTGAAAAAGACGCATGCGTATATCACGCTGGGCAGGTACAAATTGGCCATGCGTCTTATATGAACCACGTATCTGAAATTCTACGACGTGTGGCCCACGCCCTTTCGACATTGGCTCAATTAGCTCTTGATAGGTTTCAGAACGGTCTAACATCGTAGACAGCCTCTCCTGTAGGTTGCGATCCTGAATGCAACTGTCCATCAACTCTTGTTGGGGAATACCAACCTCTCGGCTGAAGATGTGATTGGCATAGACAATCTGTCCATCGGAACTTTCCAGTAGAACTCCCTCATCCATGCTTCGCATGATAGCATCCAGAGTGTAGAACTGAGTTTGAATCGTTTCATCGCTTTTTTGAAAATGGGATCGTATCTGTCTCTCCATGGCAGAGAAAACAGCAACCAATTCGCCTATTTCGTCCTGCCTACCTCGATCCTTGTTGAGAAGGTCGGTATGCATTACCTGGATAGGCTGGTCCGGTCGAATGAGCGAGACGGCCTTCGCAAGTCTGGTGAGAGGGGAGATGACACGGCGATGCATCATAAACCAGAAAAAACTTGCTCCCAGGATGAGCAATACCAGCGCAGCTATCAACCCATGCTGAAAATCCGTGAGCGTAGCAAAGGTGACATCTGTCGGACGTTGCACTACTATCGCCCAACCTTCCTCTGGTATAGGGACGTAGCTATAGAGCCAATCACGGGTCTGACCGTGTGTGATGAGATTGCCAGCCTTTCCTTGAAGCGCATCATGAGAAGCAAGTATGAGACCAGCATAGTCTTCAGGTAGATTGAGAAATGCAAAAATCCCTTTGGTCGTTGCTATTGTCTGTCCCTTGTGGTCGATGACCCAGAGACCCACCTCACTGCTCGGGGATAATCGCTGATGTACTGTATTCAGACGAGAGGTAAGTTTATCGAGAGACAAGTTAATGACCATCACACCGACTATCCGCCCCTTGTCATTGGTAATACGGGCAGCAACAGAGACGACATAGGTATCTGTAATAGCACTAATGCTGCCTGATGAGATAAAAGGCGCATCACTTTTGAGCGCTCCTTGAAAATAATCGCTGAAACTTAAATTTTGACCGATGGTACTTGGACTGAAGGGATAGTTGATGATTATGTTACCTGACGGATCGCATATAAAATAAAGACTGATATCAGGGTGAGCGCGGGAGGCATTGGCGAAGAGAGACGATAGCTGCTTCAAGTTCAAATCTTTCGCTGCCTGGGCTGTCGATAACTCGCTATCTATCTCTGTCGCGGCCCGCAGGTTTGCACCGACTTCCAGTGCTACGGCTTGTGAAAGTGCCAGATCAGCTTGAAAAGCGTTTTGCGTTAAAACATTCTGTTGAAACACATAGAGTCCCGCGCCACCCAGCAGAACAGGAATGACAAAGAGGAGATAGAGGCTGAGCAACTGTAGACTGATCTTCTGCCGTATTAGGTAGTGCATACTACACCTCCAGAGAAGAAAACAATACCCTTTCTGTGCTTAGTATGCCTTAAACCTTCTTTCTTGGCAATCCTTTTTCTCTCCAGAACAGCTACACGCAAAAATTGTTATACATTTAGTTATATTTCGATGGCCATGTTTACGGGGTTTTTACAGCACGTCACATATACTTATGACATATCTTTGTTTTCTCAGCATGCTTCCTTTGGGGAAAATCATGAGAGAGTGCTGTCTGTCCTTTTCATTCGTGGAGATCATAGATATGTCCATAGCTAAAACATTTGCTCATGGGAAATTGAGACTGTCAAGTGTGCTCAACTCAGTTTCTGTGGCTGGCCTGCAGCATCTGTACAACGCCCTTTTCCCGATGGTACGCGAGACAAACATCACGGTTGCCTCCAGGCCTCTCCCCCAACCTCAAAAATGCCCAGAGTGTCAGACCGAACTAGGAGCCGCAAACGAGGTCTACAGTCGCATTGCTGTTTGTGATCATTGCGGCTATCACTTTGTCTGGTCTGCATCCAATCGAGTCGAACACCTGGCTAATCCAGGTAGCTTCAGGCCCATAGGTCGACGTATCCAGCCAATGGATTTTTTAGGCTTTGTCGATGAGCATCCCTATTCCACGAAACTCATCTCGGGCCAGAAGCAAACTGGACTCAGTGATGCTATTCTCACCGGTCGCTGTCGTATAGATGGAACAGAAACCGTCCTGGCGGTTTTGGATTTTCACTTCATGGGTGGTAGTATGGGATCAGTTGTGGGAGAGCAAATCACATTTGCCTTTGAGTATGCTACGAGACACCGCTTACCGGTAGTGACCGTAGTCAATAGCGGCGGTGCTCGTTTGCAGGAGGGGATCATCAGCTTGATGCAAATGCCGAAAACTGCTGCTGCAGTTCAGCGCTTTCACGCCTCGGGCTTACTCTATCTTTCTATCCTGGCGAGTCCTACAACCGGGGGAGTGTTTGCCAGTTTCGCAAGTCTGGGAGATGTGATCCTGGCTGAACCAAAGGCACTTGTTGGTTTCGCCGGGCCTCGTGTGGCAGAACAAGTCACAGGTCAAAAGCTTCCTGCAGGCTCACATCGAGCCGAAATGTTGCTTACATCTGGACAGCTCGATGCTATCACAGCTCGACACGACCTACCACATGTTGTCGCTACACTGCTGAAAGCGACAGTGGTTCACCCAAAGCAGCGCCGCTCACATAGCATACACACAAACGAACTTCCACTCGTATCTGCCCACGCACCCAGGAATGCAGCCTGGGATCGTGTGAATCTGGCCCGTCACCCAGATCGTCCCACAGCACGGGACTACATTCGTCATTTGTCGCCAAATTTCCTGGAATTGCAGGGCGACCGCTGCTATGGCGATGATCCAACAGTTGTAGCAGGTCTGGGGGATATCGATGGGCGTACCGTTATTTTTATCGGCCAAGAGCGTCGCCACGATGCTCATGATAGTCATGTAGGAGAGATTCAGACGAGGCCCCAGCCTGAGGGCTATCGCAAAGCAATTCGCATGATGGAATTGGCTGCCCAGTTACACTGTCCACTGGTGACATTCGTTGATACTGCTGGTGCCGATCCAGGAGAAGAGAGTGAGAGACATGGTATAGCCTGGTCCCTGGCTCATTGTCTCTCTACGATGAGCAGTTTACCTGTGCCAATCGTGACTGCTATTATCGGTGAAGGAGCCAGTGGAGGGGCAGTGGCATTCGCGGTCGCCGATCACATATTGATGCTACAAAACGCGATCTATGAGGTCATTGCCCCTGAAGGGGCGGCAACTATCCTGTATCGAGATGCACAGAAGGCCAGGCAGGTTGCAGAGCAATTGAAATTGACGGCCTCTGACTGCCTACAACTGGGTGTTGTAGATGCCATTATACCAGAACCATTGTCAGGAGCACACACTGATCCTCCTATAGTCATGCAGGCACTTCAGCAGCATCTGCTTCATGCCGTCACTGAACTCGAGCAAGTTCCTGTGAAACAGTTACTTGCTCGACGATACCGCAAGTTCAGACGGTATGGACGGTTCCTCCGCAAACAGCACCTGCTGCTACGCGCTTCCGTGACCGCCGTTAGACAAGGCCAGAGCTTATTACATCAGCTGAAAGACCGGCTCCCTATAGCAATTATCTCACGATTGCCTGCCACTCTGGGTGCGGCAATCGAAAGGAGGAAGTGGCGCCATGCATGAGGTGCTCCTGACCCTCGGCTTCGGGCTCGTGACTGCCGCCATCCTCTCGCTATCCGCGGTGGCGTTCACGCTCGAGTACGCGGTAACCAGGGTGGCCAATCTCTCGCACGGAGAGATCCTGACGATAGGAGCCTATGCCGCCTATCTAGTGCATCAGTCGACCGGAAGCGCGCTCCTCGCTGCGCTTGGGGCCGCTGCCGCGGGCGGAATAGTGGCCTTAGCGATGTACACCACGGTGATCGATCGCTTCATCAGCCGTGGTTTCGGAACAATGCCGACCTTCATCGCAACGCTTGGCATGTCCTTCGTCATCCAGAACGTGCTGGTCATCATCTTCGGCGCGGCTAACGTCGCCTACACGATCCCCCAGGGCGCTCCGCACCAGGTGGGACCTTTCCTTTGGACCCCCACCGAGGAAGAGATCATTCTTTCCGCGCTCGGCATCACCGCCGTACTCTACGTGCTTATCACGCACACAAAGTTCGGCAAGGCCCTGCGTGCCGTCTTTCAGAATCGCGATCTGGCCCGCGTCACCGGCATCAACCCACGCCTGGTCGCCGCCGCTACCTGGTTTCTCGCCGGCCTGGTCGCTGGCTATGCCGGCTTCATCCTCGCCGAGAGCGTCGGTACGTTCAATCCCTATTTCGGCTTCAGCTTCTTCCTCATCACCCTGACAGCGGCAGTCGCCGGTGGCCTGGGGAAACCCTTCAGCACCCTGGCTGGAGCAATCATCGTCGGCATAGCCCTGGAGTTCACCGGCGGCTACATCAGCGCCAGCTACGAGCTCGCCTTTGCCTTCGCCATCCTCGCCACCATCATCCTGCTGCGCCCACGCGGCCTCTTCACCAACGCCGGAAGGACCATATTCGAATGACACAGTACCTCGTTTCCATCCTCACCGAGGGCGCCATCTTCGGCATCATGGCCCTCGGGCTGAACGTCATCTGGGGCTGGTCTGGCGACTTCGATCTCGCCTACTACGGCTATGTCGCCCTGGGCGCCTACATGACCCTCGTCCTCACCATCGGCCAACCGACCCCGCCAGCCGAATACATCCTCGGCTTGCAGCTGCCCTACCTGCTCGCCCTGCTTGGCGCCATCCTTTCCTCCGCGCTCATGGGCCTCATCGTTGGCCTCATCGCACTCCGGCACCTCCGTGGAATCTATCTCTCCATCGTCACTTTAGGCGCCGTCTACGTCCTGTATGTCATGGCCGGCCAGTATGTGCCCTTATTCAACGGTTACAACGGGCTGTCCGGCCTCTTCAACCCCATGGCAGACGCCCTTGGCCTCGACTATCAGACCTACCAGTACTTCTTCCTTGGCTTCAGCGCCTTCATCTTCATCCTCGTCTTTCTCTTCATGGCACGACTCTCCGGCAGCCGCTTTGGCCTCGCCCTACGCTCCCTGCGCGAGGATGAACGTGCCGCAGCCGCCTTCGGCCGTGACATCTACCAGCTGAAATTGAAGGCCTATGTCCTCGGCGCCGCGTTCGGCGGTCTGGCCGGCGGCCTATTCGCCGCATACCTGAGCGCTTTCAATCCGTCGGCATGGTCTCCGATCGAAGCAATTGTTCTTTACTCTGCCGTCCTGGTTGGAGGTAGAGGAAATATCAAGGGCGTCGTCCTGGGCGTAGTGGTCATGATCGTGTTGATCCAGGAGTCGACGCGCTTCCTCCCCGATGTCCCGGGACATCCGACCATCGTTCTTGCCCTGCGCGAGATCCTGATCGGCGCAGTACTCGTGCTTTTCCTCCGCTTCCGGCCGCAGGGACTGCTGCCGGAGCGCCGCTACGTCGACCGCTTGCTCCATGACCGTGTTGATCCAGGGGCAGGGCTTGCCCCTGCCCCTACTCCTCCCCAAGTTCCCAGGATATCAGACCGTCGTTCCCGCCCTGCGCGAGATCCTGATCGGCGCAGTACTCGTGCTTTTCCTCCGCTTCCGGCCGCAGGGACTGCTGCCGGAGAGCCGCTACGTCGACCGCTTGCCCAGAACCAACCCGCAGTGTCGACATCCGAGCCGGCTATCCTGGTGGTTGAGGGGCTTTACAAGCACTTTGGCGGTGTTGTCGCCGTGGATAACTGTTCGTTTCGAGCTCCGAAGGGCCAGGTGACCGGGCTGATCGGCCCCAACGGCGCTGGTAAGAGCACGGCGATCGATCTCATATCGGGGTTCAAGCTCCTCGACGCGGGCATCATTCTCTTCGAAGGCACCACGATCCAGGGCCTGCCTCCTCACCGTATCTCCCGCCTCGGGTTGATCCGCACCTTCCAGACGCCGAGAGAGTGGCCCGGCCTGACCGTTCTGGAGAACGTTCTCCTGGCTCGATGGGACCCAGCACGGGAGACCCTCTGGCGCGGCCTGATCGGGCCTGGGCGAGCCCAGCGCTCAACCACGGAGTCGGAGCTCGGCAAGGCGCGCGAGATCCTGGCAGAGCTCGGCCTCGACAAGTTGGGCAATGAGCGCGCGGGGAACCTCAGCGGCGGCCAGAAGCGGCTAGTCGAGTTCGCCCGCATCCGGATGGCCGAGCCTCGGCTCGTGATCCTCGATGAGCCGATGGGAGGCGTGAACCCCGTGCTCGGCGAACGTATGGCGGCGGCGATCGAGGGGTTTATCGCCTCTGGGATCTCCGTCGTCATCGTCGAACATAACCTTCCCTTCATCGAACGGGTCGCTCATCACGTGGTCGTGATGTCTCAGGGCTCGGTGATCGCAGCCGGGCCGTTCGAGTCTCTCCGCTCGAATGAGAGCGTGATAGACGCATACCTCGGTGAGGTTACCATATGAGTAACCAAGAAGCGGCGCTCAGCGTCCAGGGGCTCACCGCCGGCTACGGGGGTCCGCCCATCATCGACCAGGTCAGCCTGACTGCACGCCGGGGTGCGATCACGGCCATCGTGGGACCGAATGGGGCCGGCAAGTCCACGCTGTTGAAAGCGGTGGCCGGGCTCATCCGGCCTACGGCGGGCAGGGTGTTCGTAGAAGGGAAGGACGTAACCGGCCAGCCGGCGGAGACGCTCATCCGGCGCGGGATCGCCTACGTCCCCCAGGTGGAAAACGTATTTCCCGACCTCACCATCCGGGAGAATCTCGACATGGGCGGCTATGTCCGCAAGTCCGGCGTCCGGGAGAGGATCGAGCAACTGTTCCTCCTCTTTCCCGACCTCAGAGTGTCGGCGCACCGGCGGGCCAGTACGCTGAGCGGCGGCCAGCGAACGATGCTCGCCCTGGCGCGGGGCCTGATGGTCGACCCGGCGGTTCTGATCCTGGACGAGCCAAGCGCCGGTCTGTCGCCCCGGTTCCGGGGGCTGATCTGGGAGCGGATCGAGCAGATCCGGTCGACCAACGTCGCAGTTGTCGTCGTCGAGCAGAACACACGCGAGACTCTTCGCCATGCCCAATGGGCCTATGTCCTGGTCCTCGGTCGGAACCGACTGGAAGGAACGGGAAGCGATCTACTGGAAGATGACGAGGTCGTAGACCTCTACGTCGGACGCCTTTCCTGAGACCGTATGATTGGCACCGAGGATCATGGTGTCGCTTCTCTGCTCGCCTTCCTTGGGGAGCGAACGAAGACGGCACGAACCCGGTCTAGCCGGCCCTGGGCCGGTTAGCACGGCGCCCGCTGATCCCAAGGGGACTCCGGAGTTCCAAGCGTCGGACGGGGTCCGTTCCGGCTAGTATCGCACTGCGCAATGATGGCCGGAACAGACCCCGCGGCTGTCAGCCTGGCGTCACGGTGTGGCAGCTGCCAGGTCAGACGCTGAGAGCAGCATGACCTGCTGCTCCTGGCCGCTGAGGTTGACCTGGAAAGCGCCGTAGGGTCCGAACACGTTCTGGTGCTGGTTGTAGTTGAGGTCGCCACTGGCGCCATCGTAATTGATCTTCGATCCTGCATTTAGCAGCTTCAGGCAGTCCTTATACGTGTAGCACTGGGTCCCCGGAGGGTTGGTTACGGCGGTCATGGCCGCGTTGATGGCGGGTCCCGCCGTGGAGCCAGCTTTGTCGACGGCGAGAGCCAGGCTGATGACCGCATCGTAAGCGTAGTTCGCGTTGGCGAGCGGCTGGGCCTTGCTCCCGAACTGGGCTGCGAAAACCTGGTTGAATGCGTCAGTAGCCTGCCCGGTGACCGATGTCCCGTAGACCGAGATGAGGTGGGCGTTAGCGGCGGCGTAGGTGACGGCTTTCAGATACTCGTCACCGCCTGTGACATCTGTACCCACGAACGGGATGGCAAGATTGTTCAGCTCTTTGAAGTTCTGGAAAAGGACGGCAGCCGTGGCCGCGTCCGTCTGCGTGAAGATCACGTCCGGATGCGCGTTGATGACCTGCTGCACCTGGGTGCGGTACGAGGTCTGGTCCGGTGCCACGGTAATGTTGGACACGATCTGGTGGCCCAGCTTCTGCCATGTTGCCGTGATCGGTTTGGCGAAGGTCTGCGCCGCTATGTCTGAGTAGAACAGCAGTGCGGCATTGTGGTACCCCTTCTTGTGGGCGTAGAGAGCCATGGCGACGCCCAACTGGGAGTCGGAGGGGCTGTCTCGCCACAACCAGGTATTAGTGTTGTGGTCGAAGAGGGTGCTGCCGCCCTGGAACTCATCCGGGATCTTGGCCGACGTGATGATGGGGGCATCGGCGTTGATCTCTTGGGTCTCTGGGCCGATAATCCCGACCACGTTCTGGGTGGCCAGGAGCTGGCGAAGCGCGGGGACAGAGTCAGCTTCGTCGCACTGGGTGTCGGCGTGGGCCAGATTCAGCTGCCTTCCGAGGATGCCCCCCGCGTCATTGATCGCTTTCTGCGCCACCTGCGAGCCCTGCAACATGGCTTCCCCCAGGCTGGCCAGGGTGCCTGTGAAGCAGGAGAGGACACCCATGGTCATTGGGCCTCCACCCGCGGCGGGGGGGGAAGTCGTGCCGCATGCCGTCAGTACGAGCACGACCGCCAGATAGCCGAACACGATCCGCAAGAGCCATCGCACAGACCGATCATCGTTGAGGACTAAAATGCGCTTGCTCATTTCCTCTTCCTTTCTAAGATCCAGACAGCCTTCCATCACAGGAAATGGTTGTCTGATTGCTCTTAGGTCCTGTGAAAAACGTGTCATCCTGACCGGTTCACACTCGTCGGTTGCCTCGGTATCTGCTCGCTTCCCTGTCCTTTCTCGGCTTCATCTTTTCGCTCATCGCCGTAACAGTCGTTTATTGACACAGGATTTTTTCTTGCTCCAGAGCAATCAACCCATGTGTTCTCTGGTGTGAAGAACTCAGACTGCAATAGCCATTAGCAGAAGAGCAAGAAAACGGCGTTTCCCAAGTCAACTAACTACCGGTAATAAAAACTGACGCTCTGATAGCAAGCAAGTAGAAGGAAGCGTGCCGAGAAAACATACAAAGATATGTCACAAGTATACGTGACATGCTGTAAAAACCCCGTAAATACGGCCATCGAAATATAACTAAATGCATAACAATTTTTGCGTGAAGCTGTTTCAGAGCGGAAAACTTCTCTTATACCATGAGAAACCAGGTTCAGTCTCGCAAAACTCGATTGACAACCCCTTTGACCATGCGCTGACTGATCCTCTGCTGGTTTCTCGTCCCCAGACTCGTCCAGGTCCAGACGATCCTCACTGGAAGATACCGCCATCTGAATGGTCGACGGTTTTATGCCGGATTGACCAAGGGGAAACGCCCTGTTTGGGGGTCACTCCAGTTGACAACACCCTACAGAAAGTGGCTCAATAGTAAGTGAGAAGATATGATCAGACATTTCTCCTCTCAGGATCTGCACTGATTTCTTGGTCTTTGCCAAGTGACTCGATCACGTCCTTCGGAAACATGATTGTTCCTGCAGAGAGCATCGAAAGAGCAGCAGAAGAAATACTGTGGTTGCAATCCAAACAGTAATCGTGTCTCTCGAAACTCCGGTGAGATGCATTCCTCTCACGTTTATCGCGGAATGGTTAACCAGGAAGACGGCAGGCTCAACTACTGCCTCAAGAGGAGTGATGCGTCATGACCTACTCACGCCGAAACAGTGCTGATGAGCAACAAGAGGCATGCCAGAAAGCCAGGCAAATCACAGCGATATGCGAACAATTTCAGATCACGCTTGATCCTATTGACTGGCAACAGTTCGGAATGTGGGCACCAGTGAAAGTGAACAATATCGAGATAGCTTCTCTTGTGGACCTCGGACAACGCGATAGTGATGATATTCTCCGTCAAGTTCAGATCAAACTGTTCGCACACGCTGCTTTCGAAACCCTTCACGCTCGACCAGGTCTCAAAGCCTTAATGTGGAGTCCTGTTGATGTGGTGGAGCCGCAAGCATTTTTGAGCCTCTGGATCATCACACTTGAGACGGATGAGCGCATTCCTATCATTGAAGCCATCAGAAATGGACGGCGCGTCTATGAACACTATCAGTTTGATGGAGACGATGGGCAGCAGCTTGCCAAGCTCTTCGGGCCAGCGAATGAAGGGGAGTATCACCTTGGTGATACGGTAACGATAAAGGAGCGTGAGCGTCAATATACCGGAGAGATTATTTACATCATCCCACCTGGCAAGAGGTTCACAAGCCGCAAATATGGATCACGGGGGTATCATACCATTGCGGGGACAGCCTATACGAACGATGTGGCATCAAGGTATCTTGTCGATTGCAACGACGGTTTCCCCCATATTGTGCATCAGTCGCAAGTTATCCAGTAAACAAGATCTGGTAGGCCCAACACCTGCCTCCCAACGCCTGCATAATCTTGAATGTCAGTAGTGACCTGTTTAGTGAGTGGTGAAACCCGCTTGCAGGAGGTAAGCAGAAACGCCCCTCCTTTCGGTATGAGTTGACTCTTCTTGACCCATTCTTTTGATCAATGCTCTCGTCTTCACAAACCAGCGTTCGCCAGCTCCTCTTTCAGCGCACGCAGGTTGCGGTTCTGCTCGCGCAAGGCTGTCAC
>WNFA01002068.1_pt1 | contig 16428 bp, 16 predicted proteins | sample 5400481 | NCBI WGS metagenome assembly WNFA01 (sample SAMN13153340, study PRJNA577476) | soil metagenome | isolation source: 120 cm saprolite under Douglas fir tree site 2 hole 1 replicate 2 | place: USA:California | collected 2015-04-18
CGACAGCGGTTCGACGAGCGGGGTGCAGGAGAGCAGGATCGCCATCACCTGCTGCGAGACCGCGCGGTAGCGCGCAAAATCGGGCCGCACGACGACGAGCTCCGGGCACAGGCGCACCGCGCGGGCCATCGGGATGGCCGAGCGCACGCCGAACGCGCGCGCTTCGTAGCTCGCCGCGGCCACCACGCCGCGCGACTCCGCCGGGCCGCCGACCGCGACCGGCCGGCCGCGCAGCGCGGGATCGTCCCGCTGCTCGACCGACGCATAGAACGCGTCCATGTCCAGGTGGATGATGCGGCGCGGCGATTCGGGCATGGGGAAAGTGTAGCTTCATTTGGCGAGCCGCTTGCGGATCGCCTGCAGCTCGCGCCGGCGCGCCGCGTCGGGCTCGGGGTAGGACATGTCGAGCTCTTCGAGTGCGTCCACGATGACGCGCGAGACGATCAGCCGGGCGTTGGGCTTGTCGTCGGCCGGAACGACGTACCAGGGCGCGTGCCGGGTGCTGGTCGCGGCGAGACAGGCCTGGTAGGCCTTCATGTACTGCTTCCAGTATTTTCTTTCCTCGACGTCGTCGAGGCTGAATTTCCAGTTCTTGTGCGGATCGTCGATGCGCGCGAGGAAGCGCTTGCGCTGTTCCTCCTTCGAAAGATGCAGGAAGAACTTGAGGATGCGCGTTCCGTTGCGGCTCAGGTGGTCCTCCAGCCCGACGATCGAGCGAAACCGCTCCTTCCAGATCGAATGGGGGTCGACGAGCTCGTCGGGCAGCTTTTCGGCGCGCAGGATCTCCGGATGCACGCGCACGATCAGCACCTCCTCGTAATAGGAGCGGTTGAAGATGCCGATGCGCCCGCGCTCGGGCAGGAAACGCGTGGTGCGCCAGAGGAAGTCGTGATCCAGCTCCTCGGCGCTCGGGTGCTTGAAGCTCGACACCTGGCAGCCCTGGGGATTGACGCCGGACATCACGTGCTTGATGACGCCGTCCTTGCCTGCAGCGTCCATCGCCTGGAAGATGACGAGAAGGGCGTGGCGGTCGGACGCGTACAGCAGGCTCTGCAGCGAGCTCAAGCGCTCCACATGCTCGGCGAGGCGCTTGCGGTATTGCTCGTCCGACGCGTAGTAGGGCTTCACGTGGGTCGGCCATTTCTTGAGCTTGAGCTTCTCGCCGGGCCGCACGCGGAATTCGTCGGGGTCGATCTTCATTTTCGCAATCCTCGCAAGGCTTCGGTTTTCCGGAGGCGCCCGTCCCCCTTGGGGTCGGGCGGGGACGATTCTAGAATAGACGCCGTCGACCGCGGAGTATCATGGGCGCGAGGGCGAAATCCACAGGGGGAGGCAGCCATGTTCAAATCGAGAACGATCGCGGCGCTGATGCTGGCCGCGGGTGCGGCATACGGGCCGGGCGCGCTCGCGGAAAACGGCGTCAGCGCGGGCAGGATATTGATCGGCCAATCGGCTTCCCTGACCGGCACCACGGCCGAGGTCGGGCGGCAGATGCGCGACGGCGCGCTGGCTTATCTGGAAACGGTCAATCGCCTGGGCGGCATAAACGGCAGGAAAATCGAGCTGATCACCCTCGACGATGCCGGCCAGACCAAGGTCGGCGAGGCAAACACCAAAAAGCTCATCGAGGAGACCAAGGTCTTTCTGTTGTTCGGATACACCGGACGCAACACCAGCGAAGCCGCCTTGCCGATCATCGACGCGGCGAACATCCCCTTTTTCGGGGCGGCGACCGGCGGCGAGAGCATTCACGGAGCGTTCAACAAGAATGTTTTCAACGTGCGCGCGAGCTACACCCTCGAGACGCAGGCGCTGGTGAATCACCTGGTGGCCACCGGCCAGACGAAAATTGGAATGATCTACCACAGGGACGATCTGAAGAAGAGCAACCTGAAAATGACCGAGGACGCGGCCGCCGTGCACAAGGTCAAGCTGATGGGCGGTGCGGCGGTCGATCGCAATTCGACCGAGGTGAAGGACGCCGTCGCCGTCATGAGCAAGCTCAATCCGGACGCGGTGATCTGCAACGCGGCGGTGAAACCCCTGGGCGAATTCGTGAGGCAGATGAGAAAGGCAGGGGCCACTTCCCAGTTTCTGAGCGTTTCCTTCGTAGGTAGCCCGATCGTCAAGGAGCTCGGCAGCGAAGCCTCCGGCCTGATCATGGCGCAAGTCGTGCCGCTGCCGACCAAAATACGGATCCCCGTGGTCGCCGAGTATCAAAAAGCGCTCGCCAACGTGGACAGCAAGGCCGAATATTCGTTTTCAGGCCTGGAGGGCTTCATCACCGCGAAAGTGCTGGTGGAAGGGCTCAAGCGGACCGGCAAGGATCTGACCCGTCCCAAATTCATCAAGGCCATGGAGGCTATCCGTGACCTGGATGTCGGCGATTATTTCGTGAGCTACTCCCCGACCAACCACAACGGGTCGAAGTACGTCGACATCACGGTCATCAACAAGGACGGCCGGTTTTTCAACTGAGGCCGACCGACCGTGAGTCAGGGAAACGAGTAACGCAGGAAAAGGTGGCTGCCGCCGCGCCTCAAGTCGGTCAGGGTTCCCCAGAGAGGATGCTGCGGCGCGAACGCCTGCCCCATGACCAGGCCGATGCGCTCGACGTCGGCGCTGCGGCCGGCGAGTTGGGGCGAGAGGGTCAGGAACTGCTCGTCGAGGAGGCGCTCCGCGTAGAAGGCGCCGAGCAATCGCGGCCCGCCCTCGACGAGGATGAGCTTGCCGGCGCTCGCCCGGCTCACCTCGTCGAGGACGGAGCGCGCGCGAATCGCGCCGCCGCTGCTCCGCACCGCGCGGATCTCCACCGAATCGGGAACCCTCTGCTTGCGCAACTCTCTTGCGCCCGCGGCCGTCGTCACGATCAGCGCAGGCACCTTGCCGGACGCGAACAGGGGGAGGTGCAGATCGAGCCGCCCGCTGCCGCTGACGACCGCATTCAGCGGCGGCCCGCGTTTGCCGAGCGCCGCGCGCAAGACGCGATATTCCTCCGTGAACTTCGGGAAAATATCTTCGGCCGTCCAGAGGTGATTGCGATCGACGGCGAGTGTGCCCGCGCCGACGATCACCGCGTCGGCGACGGCGCGCAGCAGGCCCATCACCATGCGGTCCTCGGCGCTGAAGCCGCTGATGTCGCCGCCGCTCTTGTGTCCCTTCACATTGAGCGAAACGACCCCGTCCAGCGTCGTTGCAAAATTGCTGAAGACGTGCGGCCGCGTGCGCGCCGTCGGCATGCGCAGGCGCCCGTAAAGGCGCGCAAGCCCCGGGGGCAAGGGCAGGACCGTGCCGCGCTTCGTTTCGTGAAGCGCTTCGAGGGGTGCGAGAGCCGGGGAGGCGCGCCGGAGCATTTGCGGCTATGGTAGCAGCGCCGGGGAGGCGCGAGCGTTCGTGGCCGGATCCGGAGCCGGGCGTTCCGGACGCTCAAACGCGCTCGCAGCGGGACAAAGCGGGGCATTCCAAGTAGCATTGCGAAAGAGGCTCGGTACCAGGGGAATAATCCCGGCCCGCGGCCTGTTTTTAGCAGGGCATCGCGCAATCAAAAAGGAGGAGACATGAAACGCACATTTATTGCAGCTCTTGCCTGCGGGTTGGCGGCGGCCGCTTCTACGGCCTCGTCGCCCGCCTGGTCGCAGGCGCCGGCGCCGCGCCCGCCGTTCGCAACCACCAAGGTCGACGGCACGGACAACGTCTACGTCTTCCGCTACGGCAACCACCAGTCGATGTTCGTCGTCACCCCCGAGGGGGTCATCGCCACCGATCCCATCGGCTACGGGCGCCCGCAGGCGGTCGTCACTTACGTCGAGGAGATCAAAAAGGTCACCGACAAGCCGATCAAGTACCTGATCTACAGCCACCACCACTACGACCACATCGCGGGCGGCAAACCGTTCAAAGACGCCGGCGCGAAAATCATCGCGCACAAGAAGGCCAAGGAACGCCTCGCCGTCCTCAAGGATCCGGCAACGCCGCTCCCCGACGTGACGTTCGACAGGAAGAGGACCATCACGCTCGGCGGCACCGTGCTCGAGCTGACCTACGTCGGCCTGAACCACTCCGACAGCTCGCTCGTCATGCGCCTGCCCAAGGAAAAGATCATCTTCGTGGTGGACTTCCTCCCGGTCGGATCGGTGCCGGGCCGCGGCATGATCGACTTCTATCCTCTCGAGACGGAGAGCGCGATCAAGCAGGTGCTGGCGATGGACTGGGAACGCCTGATCCCGGGCCATCCGGGCGCGCCGGGCGACCGGCTGGGCACGAAGAAGGACGCGCAGGACCAGCTCACTTTCCTGCAGGATGCCTCCGAAGCCGTGAAGGTCGCCGCGCGCGAAGGAAAATGCTGGGAGCCGGCGGAGAAAGAGGTCAAGCTGCCGAAATACGAGAAGTGGCCCGGCTACGAGAACAACCTGCAATTCGTGACGCGGCGCTACTGCGGCCTGTGGGGGCGCGGCACCTGAGCCTGCGCGTTTTCTTTTCAGGAACGACGGCCGAGGGCGCGCTCTCGGCCGTTTTTGTTTCCCCCGCCGGCGTCCGCGTCGGAACCGGACCAGGAAACGTATTCTCGCCGTCCTTGCTATTGCTCGCCGCACCCGCCATACTGGCGGCATCGAATTCCACCTGGGTCAGTCCTCGGCATCCCTTCCGGGGTGCGCCGATTCTGGTTTCTCCCACGACCAATTTGATGCCCCGCACACTCCGGCGCGGGGCGACTTCATCCATAGAGAGCATTCCATGCCTATCGGTACCGTGAAATGGTTCAACTCGAGCAAGGGTTTCGGCTTCATTCAACCTGACGACAAGTCCAAGGACGTGTTCGTGCACATCTCGGCGGTGGAACGCGCCGGCCTCGGCAACCTCAACGAGAATCAAAAGATCTCCTACGAGCTCGAACAAGGACAGAACGGCAAAACGTCAGCAGTCGACTTGAAAGCCGTTTGACCCTCCGTCGCGGGGCACGGGCCCTTCCTTGAGCGATCCGTAAGTGTGTTACCGTGATCGCTGCGACGAAGGAGCGTCATACCCATGCACCGCGAGGAGCGCGGGAGATACTTGATCGAGGCGAGCGCGTTTCGCCTCACCGACGGGAACAAGTGGCAGCCCCGGCTCACGATGACGCGGCTGCCATGCGCGAACGGTTTGTCGAAAAGCCAGTCCTTTCCCGGGCTGACGCCGCTGTTCGAAACCGCAAAGGGCGCTGTTCGCTACGCGACCGATCTCGGTCGAAGCATGGCCGACGAAGGATCGCCGCGGCTGAAGGTGTAGCGGTATAGTCCTCTCCATGCGCGACCGGGCCCTGGTGCTCTTCTCGGGGGGACAGGATTCGACCACCTGCCTTGCATGGGCGCTCGCGAATTTCAACCGCGTCGAGACCGTCGGCTTCCGCTACGGCCAGCGCCACGCGGTCGAAATGGACTGCCGCCCGAAGATCCTCGCCGGGCTGCATGCGCGCTTTCCGGCGTGGGGGAAGAAGCTGGGCGAGGATCACGTCCTCGACCTCGATGTCGTGCGTTCTCTCGGCGCCACCGCGATGACGCACGACATCGCGATCAGGATGACGGAGTCCGGCCTGCCCAATACGTTCGTTCCGGGCCGCAATCTGCTTTTCTTCACCGCCGCCGCGGCGCTTGCGTATCGCAGGGAGATCCGCACTCTGGTAGGCGGCATGTGCGAAACGGACTTTTCGGGCTACCCGGATTGCCGCGACGATACGATCAAGGCGCTGCAGGTCGCGCTCGGCCTGGGCATGGACACGCGTTTCACGCTCGAGACGCCACTCATGTGGATCGACAAGGCCGCGACCTTCTCCATGGCCGAAGAGCTCGGCGGCGAGCCGCTGCTCGATCTGATCGCCGTGCACACGCACACCTGCTACCTGGGCAACCGCGAGCCGCACGAATGGGGGCCTGGCTGCGGCGAATGCCCGGCCTGCAAGCTGAGGAAAGACGGCTACGGGCGCTATCGAGCCGCGCGAGCGGCGAGCGCCGGCGCCGGTCGATGAATTCGAAGCCGCCTAGTTCGCGAGCGGATCCGGACGAATCTGCACCTTGTAGACCTTGGGGTAATTCTTCGTGCCGCCTTCGTTGTGGAACACGGTGCGCGTTCCCGACATGGTCCACAGGCCCTTGCCTTTCCAGCCCGCGTTCGGATCGTCGATGCGGCCGTCCACGAGCTTGGTGTTGAAGCCCAGCGGATACGGCACGCGCAGGTCCACCATCTTGCCGTCCACCACCGCGAGCAGCGATTCGGCGCCGTTAGTCGAGGCGATCGGCACGTTCGCCCCCAATCCAAGCGTGTTGTGGCGATCCACCCAGATGTAATAGGCGTGGTTCGCGCTTCCCGCGGGGTCCAGGCCCTTGAATTGCGGCCCGGGCATGCGGTACAGCGTCCAGCCCTCGGGGCAGAGCTTGCCCGTCGCCGCCCCGGGTCCGTTCTGCGGCCCCCTGCACTTCCTGCGGTCGAAGCTCGCCATGTGCCCGCTCGCGAGCGGCGTCCACACCACGCCGTCGGTGGTGATGTCGATGCCGCGCGGGCTCCAGGCGCCATCGGGCGGCACGAAGACCTCGGAGAGCGCGGTCTCGGCGGGGTTGGGCCCGGGGATGATGCGGATGACGTAGCCGGGCTGGTCCATGCGGCCGAAGCCGATGCCCATCGACTGGCCCCAGACCGTATTGTCGACCGGGCTCGGCATGATGCCGTAGAACGCGGCGGTCAGCCGGGTGTCGCCCTCGTCGCGCCTGCCGTTGCCGTTGGTGTCGACGATGATCGGCGTCCAGCCCTGCGATCTTGCCGAGTCGCCGGTCTCGAGGAACAGCTTGGTGTTCACCCAGCCCACCACGCCGCTCGCCGGGCCGCCCGCGCTCAGCCACAGCGTCTTGTTGGCGTCGTGGCCGAAGTACAGGTGGTGCGTGGAAAAGCAGGTGTCGACGTGCTTCCACTGGCCGGTCTTCGGGTCGTACACGGAGACCTGGCGCAGGGAATTTTCCTGCGGCGCGACCTTGGCCGAAGGATGATCCGAGCCCTTCTTGCAGAAATCCGGGTTGGGCGCGGGCCGGATCCTGGCGCTGAACCAGACCCGTCCCTCGCTATCCATCATCGCGTTGTGAATGCTCGAGTGGCCGTCCCAGATCGGCTCCTTGCCCCAGTAGGCCGAGGGCTGCATCGGCAAGTCCGTGGAGGACGGCGTCTTGGCGTTGTTGACCGGATGCTTGATGAAGTACGGGCGGTGGTTTACGGGGTCGAGCGCCGGAACCATGTCGGTGCTCTCCTCGGGCGCGCCGTAGATCGGGCCATTGGCGTTGAGCCTGGGGTTGTCGCGGTCGGTGGAGATGCCGTCGTGGAGATAGTATTTCGGCGTCGAAAAATCCCACATCGTCACGACCATGTTGCGCTCGACGCCCTGCGGCCGCCCGGGCTTGGCATGGGGGAGCTCGCCGCCGGCGATGCGGTCGGTCCAGTCGGCGTAGTTCTTCAGCGCTGCGTCGGCGCCCATGTAACCGATTCCGAGCGCCATTTGCGTCAGGGCCTGTCCGGATTGCGTGCGACGCGCCCAGCCCGCGACACCGGGGCCGAATTCCTTCGGCACCGTGCGCATGCCCTTGCTGCCGAGCGAGTGGCACGACTGGCAAGCGTTCTTCACCGTGTCGACCCATTGCTCCTGCGTCTTGATGTTCGAGGAGATGCCGTTGCCCTTCTCGCCGGTCCCGGGAAATTCGCTCTTGGCCGGGATGTTGATCATGGAATACCAATACATGCCGGGATAGTATTCCGCCGCCGCGGCTGCGCTGGGCGCGGGCACTGCGGTCAGGTTGAGGGTCTTTCCCGGCGTGCTGCTCACCTTGGGCGAATCGACCAGCCCGTAGCCGCGCACCCACACGCTGTAATTGGCCTTGGGAAGATCGGGAATCAGGAAACGCCCGCGATCGTCGGTAACGACGAGCTTGGCGAATTTTGTGGGAAGGTCGGTCGTCTCGGCGATCACCCAGACGCCGGCCTCGGGACCGCTCGGACCGCTGACCACGCCGCCTATGTCGTTCTCACCGACGCTCCCGATGCCCTGGGTGCTCAGGCAGGCAGTCAGAAGTGCGGCGAGAACAGCCGCGGCGATGCCCAGGTACAAAGTTTTTCTCGTCTTCATGAATCCCCCTTTGGATGCGACCGAGTCCGCGCTGAAAGCCCGGGCTTATCGGACTCCGGCTTGCGCCGGAGCTCAGGCTTTCCGGCCATCAGGATGCACGATTCCATCTGCGTCGGCAAGCCGGGAGGGGTCGGGCAGATGAGCAGGGCGTAGCGAGCGCTGGAACGCAGCCGGGCAGCTTTCCTCCCCGTACAATGGGCAGATGCTCAGCCTCGTGTTCTCGACGATCGCATTTTTCGTCGCGAGCTATTTCATCAAGCGTTACCTGGATGAAACCGGCGTTCCGAAAACCGTAGTCCGCGGGCTGGTCGTCTTCGTGCTTGCCCTGGCAGTGGCCTACGGCGTCGCCTTCATCGTCGATCGGGTTGCCGGTCTGGCGGGATAGGCAAACCCGCCACGCGCGCGGTCGCCGATGCTACGATGGCGGCGCCATGAAGATCGTCGCCATCGATAGTTTCGTTCTCACTGTACCGACTTCTGAGCCGATGGCCCGGAACTACGCGCAGCAGAAGCTCGTCGTGGCGGAAATCTCGACCGACGAAGGCGTAAAAGGCCTGGGCTACAGCCTCGTCTTCGGCGGGGGCGGGGCCGAGGCGGTGCACGCCTATCTGGAAACGCGCTTGAAGCCGGTCCTTCTCGGGGAGGATCCGCTCTTCGTCGAGCGGCTCTGGGAGCGCATGTTCCGCGCCGACATGGGGATCAAGAAGCAGGGCATCGCGGCCTATGCGCTCTCGGCGCTCGACATCGGCTTGTGGGACATCGCCGGCAAGGCGGCGGGGCTGCCGCTCTACAAGCTCTGGGGCGCGGTGACCGACAGGGTGCCCGCGTACGGCAGCGGCGGCTGGTCGAAGTACAGCGAGCGCGAGCTGATCGCCGAAGCTGAGAAATATGCGGCGCTCGGCTGCAAGCATTACAAGATGAAGATCCACCACGCCGACCCGCGTGAGAACGCGAAGCGCGTCGGTGCGGTGCGCCGCGCGCTGGGCGATGGCGTGCGCATGATGGTGGACGTGAACCAGCGCCTGGACGTCCTCGGAAACATCCGCCAGGCACAAGCGCTCGACCAGTTCGACCTCGTGTGGTACGAGGAGCCGGTGCTCGCCGACGACATCGCGGCGTGCGCCGAAGTCGCGCACGCGATCAAGATTCCCGTCGCGACCGGCGAGAACAACTACACGCGCTTCGAATTCCGGGAGCTCGTCGAGCGCCGTGCGGCGCGCTATCTCATGCCCGACGTTTGCCGCGCCAACGGTTTTTCCGAGACGATGCGAATCGGCCGCCATGCGGCCGCGCACCAGATCGCGGTTGCCCCGCACGTCGTGCACGAACTGTCGCTCCAGGTCGTCGCCGCGCTCTCGAACGGCTTCCTGGTGGAATTTATCGACTGGACGCCGCCCGACCTTTTCGAAGAGATGCCGAAATGTTCGGAGGGGCACTTCCGCATCCCCGACCGGCCCGGGCACGGCATGACCCTCGCCCGCAGCGCTAGGGAAAGGTATCGAACCGCTTGAGGTCTCCCCGGGGGGGCCCAGGATCCGGGGTGTCCTGGGTATCGCCTCATTGGACGATTTGCCGACAGTCCAAAGCACCGGCACCGCCTCGGCCCATCACTGCTGAGACCCTATATATGTGAGTGGCCACACTCAGTTCCCGGCGAGAGACCCGCCCGGAACTGACACCAAGCTTACGGCCGGCCCACGACCGAACCTGCATATATGCGTTGGGCATGCATATTGCTTAAAATGTTGTACTGCGTCACAAAACCAAATTCAGGAGAAAAAACATGAAATTAGTCGCCTCTCTGCTCGCATCCTTGACCATCGGGTTGCTCACCGCGGCGCCCGCACGGGCCGAGCTCATCCTGGCTGTGAACGAAGGCGTCACCTACTATGTGACGCCCATGGAGATCCGCGAAAAATACAAGGATCTGGCCGACTTCATCGGGCGGCAGCTCAAGACTACCGTCAAGGTCCTCCCCGTCGACCAATACCCGGTCCTGAGGAAAGGGCTGGACGAGCAGCAGTACGACCTCGCGTTCGTGCACCCGGCTCATCATTCGTTCCTGTCGTTGCGCGACGGCAAATACCAGCTGGTGGTGCTGACCAAGGGGTATACGGACTACAAGGCGCGTTTCCTCGTGAGCAGGGATGCGCAGATGAAGCAGCCGGCGGACATGAAGGGCAAGCGTTTCGGAATGCCCGATCCGGACTCGATCACCGCGGTGATCACGCGCGCCACGATGCGCGACCTCGGCATCGACTCGGCCAAGGCGGAGATCCGCACTACCCGGTATCAGGATGCGGTGCCCTTCTTCGTGGAGAACGGATTCAGCGACGTGGGCGTGTCGGCTTCCGGCGCGGTGATCAAGCAGTGGCAGGAAAAGGGCGGCGCGGTGCTGTTCGAGTCGAAGGCGGTGCCGATCAAGCACATGATCGCCTCGACGAAGATGAGCGACACGGACCTGGAGAAGGTGCGCGCGCTGATGCTGGGTCTGGACAAGTCGGACGCCGGCCAGAAGATCCTCGCGAAGATCGGCTACAAGGGCTACGAGAGCGGGGACCCGCAGCAGCTCGCCGTGCTCGCCAAGTGGCTCGGCTACTGAGCCAGCTCCGAACGGTACGCGAAACGGCGGCTTCGGCCGCCGTTTTCATTTCGACGGGCGGCCTGACGGCACGTCGAAAAAGGGCCACGCTCCCTTTCAGCTTCCCCCACTAACGCAAGGCCGTGTACCGTGCGCGAGCGCTCACGGCGGCGAGCAGCGAGGCGGCGAAGCGGCGGCTGTGCTTCACCAGGTTGAGAAACGCGGCGCGGTTGATCGCGAGCAGTTTGCAGTTGCTTTCCGCGACGGCGCTCGCAAGCCGCGGCGTGCGATCTACCAGAGCCATTTCGCCGAACAGCCCGCCCGGCCCTACGTTCTCCACCAGGTTGTCGCCGACGCGGATCGCCACTTTGCCCTTGAGGACCACGTACATCAGCACCCCGATCTGGCCTTCCCTCACGATGGTGCGCCCGGCTTCATAACTGAGGTGCGCGTCGGACCCGAGCACGCGCGCGAGGTCTTCGATCAGATCCTTGCGCAGCGGCGCCGATTCCCTCCGCTGGGTCCCGGTCGCGGCCGATTCGGAGCTGCCGAGCCGGTTGATGGCTTCGCGCAGGCGGCTGATCATGACGCTCATCAGCATGAGCGCGAACTCCGGGTATCTCCCGAGCGCGGTCTGCAGCTGCCGGTTGTCGAGCGCGATGACGCGGCACGCCGATTTCGTCACCGCCGTCCCGGTGCGCGGCCCCTGGTCGATCGACGCCATCTCGCCGAAGATCTGGCCCGGCCGGACCGTGGCCACGGGTTTGCTCCTTGAGAATATGCCGACTTCGCCGTCGAGCAGGAGGTACATCCGGTTCGGCATGAGCAGAAACGGGATGCCCTTCTGGTTCTCGGAGAAGATCTTCCTGCCCTTTGCGAAAGCCTTTGGCTTGCCGGCGAACCGGAAAAACTCCATCGCGACCGAAGTGTTGTAGGAACTCGCGGGACTGCTCTCGCCGATCATCTCTTGGTCCTCGGGGCAGGGGTCGCACCTCAGCGCGCCAGGGGCGGGGACGCGCTCAGCCGGAAAGCGGCAATTATGCCCCCGGCATAGCCATTCGGGCGCGTTCATTTTTCACACCGCGGGAAATCGTTGACCGCCGCGACGTCGCCTCGAGCTTGCCGGCCCTCGGGCATGATATCTCAGCCCGTTCGCAAAGTCGGAAATCGGAGGAAAATGGCGGGTTGTCAACCAAAGGAACGAAATGCGTACCCCGCACTTCCTCATTGGGATCGCAACCGGTCTCGCGCTCGCCGGTGCGGTGCCGGCTTCGCAGGGCGATTTGCCTCTGACGGCGCCGGTGCCGGGCGGCGTTGCGATCGTCTGCGTCGGACGGGCGCCCGGCCCGGCCCCCCAGGTGGTGTTCGACGGTCAGCGCGTATTGGTCGCGCGCGTGGGGGATATCTGGCACGCCGTGGTCGGGTTGCCGCTCGCGTTGCGGCCCGGCGCGCACGAGCTCTCCGTGCTCGAGGGCGAGAGAACCGCGCGCGCGATTCCGTTCAAGGTCGGCAAACGCGATTACGAAACACAGCGTGTGACGCTCGCCGACCGCCGTCAGGTCGACCCCGAGCCCGAAGACCTCCGGCGGATCGCGCGGGAGCAGGAATCTCTGGTCCGGGCTTTCTCGACTTTCAGCGATTCTGCGCCTGAGGGTTTCGCCTTCGACTTGCCGTCGGCGGGCCGTGTCTCCGGCGGGTTTGGATTGAGGCGCTTCTTCAACGACGAGCCGCGGCAACCCCACAGCGGCCTGGATATCGCCGCTCCGGAAGGAACGCCGATCGCCGCGCCCGCTGCGGGCACCGTGATCGAGATCGGCGACTATTTCTTCAATGGGCTCACCGTGATCCTCGACCACGGCCAGGGACTGGTCACCATGTACAACCACCTGAGTCGCGTCGACGTCGCGAAAGGCGCCCGTGTAGCGCGCGGCGAGAGCATCGGCGCGGTCGGCCACACCGGCCGGGTCACCGGCCCGCACCTGCACTGGTCGGTGAGCCTCAACAACGCGCGGGTCGACCCCGCGCTTTTCCTCTCGAGCGAAGTCCGCAAGCAGGACTCCGTCGGTCTGCGTCCCGCCGCACTCGGTGGCGCTTCGGTGCAGTCCGCACCGATTCAATGCACTCAGTAGGCACTCCGTGAGCTTGCCGGGCGACACCCTGAATACGACGGATTTGGCGCCGTCGCCCACCGATACGCTCGTTGTCGAGACAGAGGGCGGCCCGCCCAGCGAATTCCGCCTATCCACCCATTTCCAGCCGATTTTCAGTCTCGCCCATCGCCGGCCGGTGGGCTACGAGGGCTTGATCCGCGGGACCGATTCGAATGGAAAGGCCTATTTGGCGACCGAACTGCTTGCCAAGGCGCCAGCGGGCGTGGCGCGCATGCAGCTCGATCGCCAGTGCAGGGCCCTCCATGTCCGGAATTTCCGGCGACTGGGCAATGGGGACAGCTGGCTTTTCCTGAACGTCGACCCGCACATCGCGGTCCAGGGTCATCGCTTCGGCTCATTTGCGCAGATGCTCGAGGAAAACGGCCTGCCCGCGCACCGCGTGGCGGTGGAACTGATCGAGACGCCGTTCGAGGACGAGAAACGCCTGGTTGCCGCGGTCGAGCACTACCGCAAGCTCGGCTGCCTCATCGTGATCGACGATTTCGGTGCGGGGTACTCGAATTTCGACCGCATCTGGCAGCTGACGCCGGACATCGTCAAGATCGACCGCGAAATGACGCGCCGCGTGACGGTCGAGCCGCTCGCGCGGCGCATGTTCGCCGGGATCATCTCGGTGCTGCACGAGGCGGGCGCGCTCGTATGCGTGGAGGGCATCGAGACCGAAGCCGAGGCGCTTTGCGCGACCGACGCGGATGCCGACCTGATGCAGGGCAACTATTTCGCTGCGCCGGCGGCGCGGTTGCCGGCCGAGCATACCTGCGACGATCTGTTTGCGCGGCTGTTCAAGAAATTCCGCGCCGAGACCAGCGAATTTCGCGACCAACGGCGCGTGCGGCTCCAGCCTTACATCGCTGCGCTCGCGGATGCGGTGCTCGCGTTGTCGGCGGGGGCGGATCGCTCGAACGCCGTGCGGGCGCTGCTCGATCTCGATTGTACCGAGCGTTGTTACCTGGTTGCGGGCGACGGCTCTCAGATCGGCGCCAGCGCGGAAACCGAACGCAGCATTGCCGCACGCGACTCTCGCCTGACCCCGATACGGCCCGTCACGGGCACCAACTGGCAGACCAAGCCGTTCTTCCGCCGGGCGATCGAAGCGCCGGGAAAGGTCCAGATCACGCGCCCCTATCTGTCGGCGACCGGCCCGAAGCTCTGCGTCACCTTGTCGTACGCCCTTTCGCTGAACGGGTCGTATCACGTGCTCTGTGCGGACCTCGACTTTGCGGCCCTCGCGGGCGACGACCTCGCGTTTCTCACCAAGATGGCGCGTTAGGCGGGTTCGCTCGAGCGCGCGATCGCGAACCCGAGCCGATGCGCTCGGCCCTGGAAGGTCACTCGACCGGTCCGCGTTCCGCGACTTAATCCACGCGCGTCCGTCGCCGGGACGCTATTCATATGGCATACTCGTCGTACTTTTGTCGGTAACGAGAATTCCGCAGGCTCGCTGGGGCGCCGTGAACATGGTGGATCTTGCTCCGCCTCTTCTTCTTGACAAATACTACCTGCAAGGAGAACGCGGCGAACGCGACGAGCTCAATCTGTCGAGCCATTTCCAGCCGATCTACAGCCTCGCTCATCGCCGTCCCGTCGGTTACGAAGGCCTGATTCGCGCGGTCGATTCTTCGAGCGGAAGGCGCGTGCACCCTCTGGAGCTGTTCAGCAAGGCGCCGCAAGGCGAGGAGAGGATACGCCTCGACCGCCAATGTAGGGCCCTGCATGTCCGCAATTTCCAACGGTTCGGCAACGTGCGCAGCTGGCTGTTTCTCAACGTCGATCCGCAGGTCGCCTCCGAAGGTCTCCGCTATGGAGCCTTCTTCCTGAAGATGCTGCAGTCGAACGGTTTTCCGACGCACCGGGTGGCGGTCGAGCTGATCGAGACGCCGTTCGAGGACGAGAAACGCCTGGTTGCCGCGGTCGAGCACTACCGCAAGCTCGGCTGCCTCATCGTGATCGACGATTTCGGCGCGGGATACTCGAATTTCGACCGCATCTGGCGGCTAAGGCCGGACATCGTCAAGATCGACCGCGAAATGACGCGCCGCGTGACGGTCGAGCCGCTCGCGCGGCGCATGTTCACCGGGATCATCTCGGTGCTGCACGAGGCGGGCGCGCTCGTATGCGTGGAGGGCATCGAGACCGAAGCCGAGGCGGTTTGCGCGATCGACGCCCACGCCGACTTGATGCAGGGCGATTATTTTGCGCCCGGCGGCTCCGAGCTGCCGCCCGAGAACGCGTGCAGCGAGATGTTCGCCCGGCTGATCGCAGGTCACCGCGCGGATGTCGCCGAATTCCAGAAGCGCCAGCACGCCCGGCTCGTGCCCTACTTGGCCTCGCTCAAGAATGCGGTGCAGGACGTTGCCTTGGGCGCGAAATTCCAGCCGGCCGTGCAGGGCCTGCTCAAACTCCCCAGCGCCCAGCGCTGCTATCTCATCGGCAGCGACGGACTGCAGATCGGCGCCAACGTCGATGCCGAGAGCAACGCCTACTCTCACGACCCGCGCTTCGAAGCCGTTCAGCCCACCGAGGGCACCGACTGGCAGACCAAGGACTACTTCCGCCGCGCGATCGAGGCTCCGGGGAAAGCCCAGATCACGCGGCCCTATCTGTCGGTCACCGGCCCCAAGCTCTGCGTGACTCTTTCGTTCGCTTTCGAGGCGTCCGACGGCTCGCAGCAGGTCCTGTGCGTCGATCTTGATTTTGCGGCGCTCGCCGGCGAGGACGTCGCGTTCGGCGTCAGCAATCTGGTCGCGTAAAGCCCGCCGGTGCCGCGAGAACCGGCGTACCATAGCGGCCGCAGTCCAACAACAAGGAGGAGCGATGAAGCCGGAGCTGAATCTATTGGTATGGGCGGTGGCGTTGACTGTGGTGCAGATGCTGGTGGCGGTGCAGGGCGCGTTCAACCAGCTTGGCTTGGCGAGGCTCACCAGTAACCGCGACGGCTGGCCCGAGATCACCGGCTGGGGCGGTCGCGCGGCGCGAGCGCACCGCAACATGCTCGAGAATCTCGTGCTTTTCGCTACGCTAGTGCTCGTAGCGGGGATGGCAGGCAAGACCAACGACATGACCTTGCTCGGCGCACAGATCTTCATCTGGGCGCGCCTTGGGTACGCCGTGATCTTCGTCGCCGGGATCATCTGGCTGCGCACTTTAGCTTGGTTCGTGTCCATGGCCGGCCTCATCGTCATCTTCGCGCAGCTCGTGAAGTAGTTTGTCCTCAGTAAGTAAGAAGCGATAGGGGCGCGCGGCCGCCGTCCGCGCGCTTTCGCCGCCCGCCGCGCGGTAGAATGCGCGCATCGCTCAATTCGGAAGGTCCCCATGAACATCTCCATGTACCAGGCGAGCACGCCGCGCTTCGTCAACACGCTCAAGAACCTTTCCGCGATCCTCGACAAGGCGCAGGCCCACGCCGAGGCGAAGAAGGTCGAGCCGACCGTCTTGACCCACTGCCGGCTCTTCCCGGACATGTTTCCGATGAAGCGCCAGGTACAGATCGCCTGCGACACCGCCAAGGGCGCGGTGGCGCGCCTGGCCGGGGTGGAGGT
>WNFA01019800.1_pt1 | contig 16427 bp, 14 predicted proteins | sample 5400481 | NCBI WGS metagenome assembly WNFA01 (sample SAMN13153340, study PRJNA577476) | soil metagenome | isolation source: 120 cm saprolite under Douglas fir tree site 2 hole 1 replicate 2 | place: USA:California | collected 2015-04-18
CGCCGCAGTCATGGGCGACCTTGACGATGCGATCGAGCTGGAGGTACGAATCCGATGGCGCCGCTCCGCCGATGTGATGCGCCTCATCCGCATAGCGAACGTGGATCGCGTTTCGATCCGCATCGGAGTAAACCGCGGCGGTCGCGATGCCCAGCTCGCGGCAAGCGCGCATGACGCGGATGGCGATCTCGCCTCGATTGGCGATGAGGACCTTCGTGAAGAGTTTGTGCTTCATCCGACGTTCAGCAGCGGCTGTGAGGGGCTCACTACCTCGCCCTCCTTGACATAGACGTCGCGGACGGTGCCGGAAACGGTGGTGACGATGTCGTTCTGCATCTTCATCGCCTCCAGCACCGCGACCACATCTCCCAGCTTGACGGCGTCACCCACCTTGACCGGGATCTTGACGATGAGGCCCTGCATGGGCGCGATCACGGTGCCCTCGCCGGTCCTCGGTGGCGCGGGGCTCGCCGGCGGCGCCGCCGAACCCATGGCCGCGCCTCCGCCGGGCATCACCGTCATGCCGGCCCCGCTGACGCGGACCTTGAATACCTCTCCGTCGACCTCGACGTCGAACTCGGCCGTGTGCGACGCGGGCGGGGCCGCCGGGGCTGCCGGCGCGGGCGGCGGGAGCGGCGGAGCCGGGGGGCCGCCGTCTGCCGTGCTGACGGAGGCGAGACGCTTCTTCTCGACGGCTGCAGGCGCCGGGTCGCGCAGGTACTCGATCGCCAGGTTGGGGAACAAAAGCTGGATGAGCACCGAATCGTCGCTCGTGTCCAGGTTCATCTTCCTGAGCTGCTGACGCGCCGCCTCCACTTGCGGCTCGAGCAGATCCGCGGGCCGGATGGTGATCGGCTCCTCGCGGCCGAGGACGAGGCGGCGAAGCTCAGGGTCGGCGGGGACCGGCGGCCGACCGTACAGACCCTGCAGGTAATCCTTCAGCTCCTGCGTAACGGTGGCGTAGCGCTCGCCGCCGATGACGTTGTACACGGCCTGGGTCGCGATCATCTGCCGGATCGGCGCCACGAGCGGCGGGTAGCCGAGCTCCAACCGCACGCGGTTGACCTCCTCCAGCACCTCGGCCATCCGGCTCCCGGCGCCGTGCGCGTCGAGCTGGTGGTGGATGTCCTCGAGCGTGGCGCCGGGCATGTGGTAGCGGAGGATGCTGGCGTCGACGCGGTCGGCCACCGGGCTCAGCTGCTCGATGTGGTCTCGCTTCAGGGCCTCGACATCGTGCTGCACGTCCCACATCTTTTCGAGATCTAACCCGGTGTCGTACTCGCCTCCCTGCAGCGCGGCGATGACACTCTCGGCCGCGGGCTGGGAGGTACCCCACGCCAGTGGCGACATGGCGACGTCGAGGATGTCGGCGCCCGCTTCAACGGCGGCCATGTACGCCATCGGCGCCATGCCGCTCGAGCAGTGTGAGTGGACGTCGATCGGGACCTTGGCGATCTGCTTGAGGGCGGTGACCAGCTCCCACGTGGCCTGCGGGCTGAGCAGCCCTGAGGTGTCTTTGATGACAACCTCGTGGCAGCCCATGTCGACCAATCCCTTCGCGAGGGAGCACCAGAGCTCCAGGCTGTGGGCAGGCGAAACGGCGTAGCTGAGCGCGCCCTGCACCCGCTTCTTGGCCTTCAGCGCCGCGCCGATCGCGGCCTCCATGTTGCGGAGGTCGTTGAGCGGGTCGAAGACGCGGAACACGTCGATCCCGTTCTTGGCCGAGTGCTTGATGAAGAGCTCGACCGCGTCGTCGGCGAAGTTGCGGTTGGCGACGAGGTTCTGGCCGCGGATGAGCGCCTGTATCGGCGTGTTCGGCGTCGCCTTGTTCAGCTTGCGAAGGTAGGCCCACGGATCTTCGCGCCGCCGCACCTGTGTCTCGAAGGTGGCGCCGCCGAAGGCCTCCATCGCGACAAAGCCGACCGAGTCCATCTTGGCCGCGACCGGAACGATCTCGTCTCCTCGCAGGTTGCCGCCCAGCAGCGATTGCTGGGCGTCACGAAACGTGGTGTCGAGCAAGCGCACGCGGGGCGCCCTCTTCGCCACGATTACGTCGGTCCTGCGAGGGCCGCGCGCATTTCGTGATGGTGTCGCGCCACCTGTCCATCGCTGATGCCGATGATCCGAGCAGCCAGCCACGCCGCGTTCTTGGCCCCTGCTTCGCCGATGGCGACCGTCGCCACCGGGATGCCGGCCGGCATCTGCACGATGGAGTAGAGGGAGTCGACGCCGCCGAGGTGCTGGGTCGGCATGGGCACGCCGATCACCGGGAGATCCGTCCAGGCCGCCACCACACCTGGGAGGTGCGCTGCGCCCCCGGCCGCGGCGATGACGACCTTGAGCCCTCGCTCGCGCGCAGACGTCGCCCACTCCATCACGCCCTTCGGGTTGCGGTGCGCGGAACAGACCTTGACCTCGTGCGTCAATTCGAGCTCGTCGAGCACTTTGACGCACGACTCCATGAGGGGCAGGTCTGAGCGAGAGCCGAGGATGATGCCGACGACAGGGGTCACTGAACCGCCTCCTGGGCAATGTCTGAACGGAAGAAAGCCCCCTGGAATCGTACCTGCCGCGCCCCGGCGAGCGCCTTGTCACGAGCTTCGGCCACGCTGTCGCCAAGCGCCACCGCGGTGACCACGCGGCCTCCATCAGTTACCAGTCCGCGGCCCGGCTCGAAGCGAGTCCCGGCATGGAAGACCTGGACGCCGCGAGGCATTTCCGCAAGTCCGTGGATCGGGAAGCCCGTCTTCATCAACGCGTCATCCGGATAGTTCGCGGACGCCACCACCACGCCGACCGCCGCGCGCGGGCTCCATCTCAGGTCGGGGAGGCTCCCCAGCGTGCCCTTGGCGGCAGCCAGCGCGAGAGCGACGAAGTCCGAATCCAGACGCGGCAGTACGACCTGTGCCTCCGGGTCGCCGAACCGGGCGTTGAACTCCAGCGTCCGGATGCCCGACGGCGTCAGCATCAAGCCGGCGTAGAGGACGCCTTTGAACTCGTCGCCAGAATCCGCCAACTCCCGCACGGCGGGCCGCAACACCTTGTCCAGGACCTCGTCCAGGACCGCGCCATCCACGCCGACCGGCGGCGAGTACGCGCCCATGCCCCCTGTGTTTGGCCCTCTGTCGCCGTCGTGCGCGCGCTTGAAGTCGCGCGCCGGGGCGAGGGCGACCACGTCGGTGCCGTCGGTGATCCCGAGCACCGACAGCTCCGGTCCTCTGAGCTTCTCCTCCAGCACGATGGTCGCGCCACTGCGCCCGAATTTGCTCTCAACGAGCATCGCGTCGATCGCGCCGTTCGCCTCCTCGACGCTTGCGCAGACGATCACGCCCTTGCCGCGGGCCAGACCATCCGCCTTGACGGCGACATGCCCTTCGCGCTCGCGAGCCCATGCACGCGCAGGCTCGGGTGAGGTGAAGACGGCGAAGTCGGCGGTGGGGATGCCGGCCCGGACCATGAGCTGTTTGGCGAACGACTTGCTCGACTCGATGCGTCCCGCCCCACGGTTCGGGCCGAACACGTTGAATCCGGCGGTGCGCAGCGCGTCACCGACTCCCGCGTCGACCGCCGCCTCCGGACCGAGGACGACGAGGCCGAGACGCTCGCGCTTGGCGAATTCGACAATCCGCACCACGTCGGCTGCGCCGATGGGGATGTTGCGGGCCATGCCGCCGGTGCCACCGTTGCCGGGCGCGCAGTAGACGCGCTCGACGAGGTCCGACTGAACGCACTTCCAGACGAGTGCGTGCTCGCGCGCGCCTGAGCCGATGACGAGGACCTTCAAGGCTGGGTTATTGGATCACGGCCGAGCCAATCGTCAGGCGGCCATCACTCCCACTCGATGGTGCCGGGCGGCTTGCTTGTGATGTCGAAGACGACCCGGTTGACGCCCTTCACCTCATTGACGATCCGGTTGCTGATGCGCCCAAGGACCTCGTATGGCACGCGCGCCCAATCCGCCGTCATCGCGTCCTCGCTGGTGACGACTCGCACCGCGACGACATTCGCATACGTGCGGTAATCGCCCATCACCCCCACCGTCTCGAGCGGGGTCAGGACGGCAAACGACTGCCACACCTGGCGGTAGAGACCGAAGTGCTTGATCTCGTCCACCACCACCCAGTCGGCGGCGCGCAGGATCTCGAGGCGCTCCGCCGTGACTTCGCCGAGGCAGCGGATCGCCAAACCCGGACCCGGGAACGGCTGCCGGTACACCATCTCCTCCGGCATCCCCAGCTCGATCCCCACGGCGCGCACCTCGTCCTTGAACAGGTAGCGGAGCGGTTCGATGAGCTGGAAGCGCAGGCCTGGGGGCAACCCGCCGACGTTGTGGTGCGTCTTGATCTTCACAGCGGTCGCGGCCACGTCGGGCGCCGTGGACTCGATCACGTCGGGGTAGAGGGTGCCCTGCGCCAGAAAGTCGATGTGCCCGATGTTGGCGGCCTCGGCCTCGAATACCGAGATGAACTCGCGGCCGACGATGCGTCGCTTCTCTTCCGGGTCGATGACTCCGCGCAGCGCCCCGAGGAACCGCGCGGTGGCGTCGACGTAGCGGATGTCCATGTCGAGGTTCCCGTGCATCACGGCCAGCACGCGTTCGGGTTCCTCTTTGCGCAACAGCCCGTTGTTGACGAACACGCAGGTGAGCTGGTCGCCCACCGCGCGATGCACGAGGGTCGCTGCGACTGCCGAGTCAACGCCGCCGGAGAGCGCACAGATCACGCGACCATCGCCGACCTGGGCACGGATGCTCTCGACCGCGTCCGCGATGAACGAACCCGCCGTCCAGGATGGGTCGCAGTGGCAAACGCGGAACAGGAAGTTGCGGAGCACGTGACGCCCGCTCGGCGTGTGCACGACCTCGGGATGGAACTGGATCCCGAAGATCCCCTTGCCGTCGGTGAATGCCGCCACCGGCGAGTTGCCGCTCGACGCGAGGGCGTGGAACCCGGGCGGCATCTCCATGACCGCGTCGCCATGGCTCATCCACACCGGCAGGTCGCCGTTGAGCCCCTCGAACAACCCTGCCGGCTCGCGTACGGCGAGGAGCGCCGGCCCGTATTCGTGAGCCCGGCCGGAATCGACTTTGCCGCCGAGGTGGTGGGCGATGAGCTGCATGCCGTAGCAGATGCCGAGCACGGGGACTCCGGAGCGGAGGGCCTCGGGGTCGACCTGGGGCGCGCCCGCCTCGTAAACGCTGGCGGGGCCCCCGCTGAGAATGAGCCCGGCCGGATTGCGCTGCTTCAGCTCCGACCAGGGCGTGGTCCCGGGCACGAGCTCGCAGTAGACCCTGGCTTCGCGCACCCGGCGCGCGATCAGCTGGCTGAACTGCGACCCGAAATCGAGGATGAGTATTGTTTGCTGCTCGGCAGCGCGACGGGTTTCCTCCCGGACCCTGGCTGCCATGGCAGACCGGGCCAAATCAGCCTTTGCCCATGCCGACATGCTGGGATTGCTGGAGCGATTTGCCTTCAGACGTGATCGATGGGGCGACGACCATCTCGACGTGCTGGAACTCCGCGATATCGCGAGCGCCGCAGACGCCCAGGGCAGATCGCAGGGCGCCGGCGAAGTTCTGGCTGCCATCGTCGACGCGTGCGGGGCCGCGCAGGATCTCGGCAAGCGACATCCGCCCCGATGCGCATGCCGCCGTCCGTGATCACCGCGACCCGCATGCCGCCCCGGCGCATGTGCTCATCGCGCGCGGCCGCGACGTCCGCGGTGGCGGTGACCTGCGGCACGCCGACGCCTAGAACCCCACGCGTTGTGCACGCGGCGCCAGGGCCGACCCCGACGAGGATGCCGGCGATGCCCGTCTCCATCAATTCCAGGGCGGTCTCGTAGTGCACGCAGTTGCCGACCACGACCGGGATGCTGCAGCTGCGGACCAGCTCTTCGAACGCAAGCTGGTGATACGACCTCGAGGAGTGCCGCGCCGTGAGCACGGTGCCCTGGACGACGAGCACATCCGCGCCGGCCGCCTGCACGAGCTCCGCCCGCTCTTCAGCGCGACCGGGCACCGTGGAGACCGCGCAGAGGACGCCCGCGCTCTTGATCGCCTTGATTCGCTCGGTGATCAGCTGGGGCTTTACCGGCTCGCGGTAGACCTCTTTGAGGATGGCGTTGACGTTCGACTTGTCTGCGGCCGCGATTCGCTCGATGATCGGCCGCGAGTCCGCATATCGCGTGTGGACGCCGTCGAGGTTGAGCACGGCGACTCCGCCGAGCTTGCCCATCGCGATCGCAAAGTCGACGTCGACGACTCCATCCATCGCCGCGCCCCAGACGGGGATGTCCAGGCGGAAGTGCTCGCCCATCGCGAACGAGATGTCGACCTCGTCGGGGTTGAGCGTGACGCCGCCGGGTACGAGCGCGACCTCGTCGAAACCGTAGGCGCGTCGCGCGCGCCGCCCGATCCCGATTTCGAGGCCAGACTGCTCCCCGGTAAGCGCTTCGCGGGTTGCGAGCCGGCTCTGATTCAGGGTGTGCTTACTCCAATGGCGGCGGGGTGCGCTGAATTATAAGAGATGCAAGGGTTGCAACGGCACCGCGACCGCGATGTCGGGCGAAGACGCATTACCTTTATTGCGTGTACCGGACCCTGGAGTACCTGCACGGCATCTCCGACTCGGACGTAGGCCGGCTGCGCGCGGCCGGGATCCGCCACACCAACCAGCTCCTGCACCGCACGTCGCTCGACATCGACCGCCGGCGCCTGTCGAAACGCACCGGGATCACGACTGATCGGCTGCTGGAATTCGCGCATCAGTGCACGCTCATGGAAGTGTCTGGCATGGAGCGCCACCGGCAGACTGTCCGCCGCTTCGGCATCGAGTCGATGAAAGACCTGCATGGACAGGACGCGAACGACCTGCATGCGAAGCTGGTCGAGGTCGTCGGGCTCGCGGGCGCGCCTCGCCTCTCCGACGTGCAGTACTGGATCAGCCAGGCGACGGCGCTGGACATCATCGAAGAGCCCGAACCGGCGCCACCGATCCCGATCGTCACCTAGCTCGCGCGCGGTTTAACTCAAATTTAAGACCGCCTCCCCCAGATCAGCCGCGGAAATGGCCATTCCAGCCAGATTCGCAATGAAGCTGTTGTAGGTGGGGCGGCCGCAGGATGGAGGCACGAGCCATGGGTTGCAGACACTGGTCGTGATCAAGTTCTCCGCTGTGACGCCGGCCCTTTCGCTGATCATTCCGAGCGGCTTGCTTTACCTGCATCAGACCGCGGCGGGAGAAGAGCTCTACTTTTGAGAATCCCGGGCGCTTAGCAGCTAGACAAAGACGCCTCGCCGCAGCCTGAGGTTGTCGTAGACGCCCTTCTGGATCGTGTTGCGCACCTCGTCCGCGACCGTCATCACCATGTGCTGGTCGTCGGCCGATGACGGCTCCAGCTCGTCGGTGCGGATCGCGGGATGGAACTGAATCCGCCACTTGCTTGGCAGCGGGATCAAGCCCAGCACCCCGAGCCACGGCCACATCGGCGTGATCGGGAAGTACGGTAGGCCGAACAATCTCGCTACGGGCCCCGCGTCCGCGATCATCGGATAGATCTCCTCCGATCCGACGACCGACACCGGGATGATCGGCGCACTGGCCCGGATGGCGGTGGAGACGAAGCCTCCGCGGCCGAACCGCCGCAGGCGGTAGCGGTCCTTGAACGGCTTGCCCGTGCCCTTCACGCCTTCGGGGAACACGAGGACGAGCTCGTCGCGCTCGAGCAGGCGGCGGGTGTCGTCGGGGTGGCCCACTGTCTGGCCGGTGCGGCGCAGGAACCAGCTCAGCACGGGCATGCCCATGAACAGGCTGGCGACGAGGGCGCGCACGTGCCGAGGGTGCGGGTGCTCGGCGAAGATCGCGGTCTTGATCATCGTGCCATCCCACGGCAGGACCCCCGCATGGTTGGAGACGAGCAGCGCGCGCCCGGTGGCGGGTACGTTTTCGATGCCCGTCGTCTCCACGCGCCAGTAGTCGCGATAGAGCGCCTTGAACAGCGTCAGGAGCGACTCGGTCCACTGCGCATCGAAGCCGAAATCGTCGACGACATAGTTGGGGCCTCGCTTCGCCAGCTCGCCCTGCTGGTAGACGAACTGCACCAGCTCCATCACCGCGTTCATGTCGATCACGTTGTGGCCGGTCATCTCGCGGAGCTGAGCGGAGAGCGCGCTGATCCCCTGGATCGCGTACATCGGCGCCTGGCGCTGCAGGCGCCGGATTGGTTTGGGCACGCGCAGCCGGCGAGCGGGCGCCGGCGTGACGACCCTGGCTTTGTGGCTGCGGCGCCGGAGCTCCTTGCTCTCGACGGAGGTTGCCCGCTCGGCCGTCATGGCTTCACCAGCGCGGTGGCCGAATGACCGTTCCGAGCCAGCCTCCGCCGGCGCTGAAGGTATACCTGCAGCTCGTACTCCTGCGGCGGCGATGGCGATTCGATGACCTCGACGTCCTTGCCCCGAGCGAGGCTGTCCATCACCGCCCGCGTGTTGTAGGCGGGCTTCCAGCCAAACGTTCGCGCCAGCCGAGAGCAGTCGGCGACGGAACCGTACGTGAGCACGTCCGCAAGGTGTTCCGGAAGGTCGACGCCGGCGAGACGGAGGGCAACGCGCCCGAGCCAGCGACCGTAAGGAGGCAGGACCGGCGCCGGCCTCCCGCCCATGATCGCGATCGCCTGGCTCAAAAGGACGATGCCGTCGGCGGCCACGTTGAATACGCCTTCGTGACCCAGCATCGCGGCGCGGACAACGGCCTCGGCTGCGTCGTCCTCATGCAGGAGCTGCAGCCGCGGATCGAAGCCCGCGAAGGTCGGCACGATGGGGAGCGAGAGATAGCCGCCGAGCGTGGTGCCCTCACTTACGCGATAGCCGAGGCGCAGCAGGCAGACGCCGACCGCCGAGCTGCGTAAGGAGAACTCTTGCGCGAGCTGTTCCATCTCGAGCAAGTCTCGCTTGAGACCATAGGCAGGTCGATCCGACCCCGCCACCTCTTCGGTCACGAATGAGGGATCGCCCGGCGCCGCGCCATACACGGCCTGGCTCGATTTCACGACCAGGCGCCTGACCGGGCTCGAAGGTCCGGCGCAGCCGGCCAGCACGTTCATCGTCCCGATGACGTTGGTCTCGTGGGCTGCCCTGTGGTCACCGGTGGAGTCCACCGTGACCGCCATGTGGACGACGGTGTCGATGCGGAGCTGGCGCACGAGCTTGCCGATCACGGACTGGCGTGTGTCCGCGTGGACGAAGTCCATCTCCTCGATCGCGCTCACGGGGTCGGCCACGTCGCAGCCGAACAGCGACGGGACCTGGGTGGCGAGCCGCCGGGCAACCTCGGCCGCGAGCGGGTTGGACACCCCGGTGATCAGGACCCGCCGGGGTCCGGTGTCCGAATTCACGTAGCGATTATGGATAGATACCCCGCACCATCGTCGCGTTGGCGACTCTCTGGACGGCGATCGCATACGCGGCGAGCCTCATGTCTATGTGCTTGTTGACCGACGTGTGGAGGATCTCGTAGAAGGCGCGCGTGATCACGTGGTGCAGCTTCGTGTTGATCTCCTCCTCCTCCCAGAAGAAGGCCTGCAGGTCCTGCACCCACTCGAAGTAAGAGACGATCACCCCGCCCGCGTTGGCGATGATGTCGGGGATGACGAACACCCCGAACACCCCGCGGTCGTGGAGGATCGGATCGGCCTCCGGCGACACCGCGGCGTTGGCGCCCTCGGTGATGAGCCGAGCGCGGATCCTCGGGGCGTTCTGGGCCGTGATCACATCCTGGACGGCAGCCGGCACGAGCACGGTGACCGGCAGCTGGAGCAGCTCGGCGTTAGTGATGCTGTCCGCCTTCTTGAAACCGGTGACGCCACCTCGCACCTGGCGGTGCTCCTCGAGGGCCGCGAGGTCGAGTCCGTGCGGGTTGTAGACGCCGCCTTTCGAGTCGCTGACGGCGACGACCCTTAGGCCTGCCTCCGTGAGCAGGCGCGCCGTCGACCTTCCAACCTGGCCGTAGCCCTGCACCGCGACGGTGGCGGTCTCGTCCTCGACGTGAAGGTACTTGATGGCTTCGAGCGTCAGGTAGGTGGCGCCCCGGCCGGGGGCATCGACGCGGCCTTCGGAACCGCCGATGTCAACCGGCTTGCCCGTGACCGCCGCCGGCACCGAGTGGCCGGAATGCATCGAGATCGTGTCCATGATCCACGCCATCACCTGCGGGTTCGTGCCCATGTCGGGCGCGGGGATGTCCTTCTCGGGGCCGATCAGGATCGCGATCTCGGTCGCGTAGCGGCGGGTGAGGTGCTCGAGCTCGCTGAGGGAGAGCTTGGCCGGGTCGACGGCGACGGCGCCCTTGGACCCACCGTAGGGGAGTCCGACCGCCGAGCACTTCCAGGTCATCAGCATCGCCAGCGCCTTGACCAGGTCGAGGTCGATGTCCGGGTGGTAGCGGACGCCGCCCTTGGCCGGCCCCCGGCTGATGTTGTGCTGCACGCGCCAGCCGGTGAACACATGCACCGAGCCGTCGTCCATGTGGACGGGGAAGTGCACCGTGAGCTCGCGCTTGACGACGCGCAGGCCCTGACGCACGTCGTCGGAGAGGCCGATCACGTCGGCCGCCGCGTCAAAACGACGCTGGGCGGTCTGGAACGCGGAGGCGCGAATCTCGACCGCCATTTGCGGTTTCCGATACTACTCCGGCGGCGTCCTGTCTAGCGGACAATCGAGTCGTGTCGCGCGAGCGGTTTCTGGGCATCTTCGCGGTGGCCGCCGTCGCGCTGGCGACCGGGTTGAGTCGCGGGGGGACGGCCGGGATAAATCCGGCCTAAGCGCCACGTTTTGATCTTGTCAACGAGAATTGGGTGATGTCGCGCGACCGGTTTCTAGGCATCTTCGCGGTGGCCGCCGTCGCACTGGCGACCGGGTTCCTGGTCGCCGGCCAGGTCAGGGCCCAGCTCCTGACGCCGTCCAACCAGGTTGCCCGCTACCAGGCGCTCGTGCGCAGCGTCCAGGACCTCGAGAAGACGAATGAATCGTCGCGCGCCGAGATCGCCACGCTCCGGGCCGAGATCGACGCCCTCGAGCGCGCCGCTGCCCAGCAGTCGGACACGACCCGGGCGCTCCAGAACCAGGTTGCCGACCTCCGCGCCCATGCCGGGCTCACGGCGGTCCACGGGCCCGGGGTCGAGGTCGACCTGGGCAACGGCGCTCCAGGTCCCGACCAGGGTGGGCAGCTCGGCTACCTCATCAACTACCAGGACGTCCAGGACGTGGTCAACCTCCTCTTCGCACACGGTGCGGAAGGGGTTTCAGTGAGTGGCCGCAGGATCACGCCGCTCAGCGCCTTCTCCGGGTCGGCGGGCCAGGTCGTCATCGACCAGGGCCCGCCGCTGGCGGCGCCGATCAAAGTGCTGGCCGTCGGCGACCGCAACCGCATGGTTGCCGCGATCGACGATCCGTCTTCTCTACCCGACCTCCGCGATCGTGAGGTCCGCTTCCAGATCCTGCTCACCGTCGCCGGCATGCCGGATGTGAAGCTGCCGGCCTACGACTCGAGCCTGCAGATACCTCATGTCAGCACCTCCTAGGCGACCGCGGCCCTTGCGCCGCGCCTCTGGCCGGGCCATCGAGATCTGGCTCATCGCATTGCTGGTGGCCCTCGTGGCGACGGTGCAGATCCGCAGCCAGGCGGAGGTGGAGCGGAGCCTGGTCGGCACGGACACGACGACGCTCGCGTTTCTGATCGACGACCTGCACCGAGCCAACGATGCGCTGTCCGCGGAGACCGCCGACCTGGCGCTGCGCAAAGCCGCGCTACAGTCGGGAGGCAGCCCGGCCGCCGACCAGGAGCTGACCGCCGAAGCCAACCGCCTGCGCGCCATCGAAGGGTTGGTCCCAGTCCACGGCCCGGGCATCGTCATGGTCGTCGATGCGTCCGGCCTGCAAGCGCTCGACCTTCAAGACGCGGTCAACAACCTGGCCGCGGCCGGCGCGGAGGCGATCGCGGTCAACGACCACCGGGTGATAGTTGGCATCCCCATCGAGCAGACTCAGGCGGGCGTGACCATCGACGGTGCGCTGGTCCTGCCGCCATGGACGATCTCCGTCATCGGGGACGCCAACCGGCTGGCCGCCGCCGCCGACCTCATGACCCAGCAGATGCGTGGCGACCGCCGGGTGCGGCTGGCGTCCTATCGCGTCGAAGCTGACGTCGAGATCAGCGCCGTCGTCACCGCGCGGCCTTTCGTTTACGCGAATCCTTCGTAGCGTCCAGTCTTTTCAGCTCTGCCGACAGCTCGTCGATGCGCTCGTTGAGGCGATCCAAAAGCGCAAGGGAGGGCAGTAGCCCTCCCTTACGGAAACCCTCTGCTCCTCGGCGACGCGCGGCGGCGCCTGGAAGGTGAACGCGAAGGTGACGGCCGGATTGAATCCGGCCTAAGGCTCCACCTGGCAACTATCTATTGGTCAGGCGCGACGCTTACGCGATCGCGCCTTCGGTGTCCCAGCTCCGTCAAGTCTTTTCAGCTCTGCCGACAGCTCGTCGATGCGCTCGTTGAGGCGATCCATGTCGTGCCGGCTGGGGATGCGGAGCCTTCGCAATGCGCGCTCGATGGCCTCATCGACCATCGCTTCAAGGTCACCTCGGCGCCGCTCGACCTGGTTGACGAGGTCCCCGGGGACGTTGAGGGTCTTGCGCACGTAGTCGAGCAGCGCCTGCCCGCGGTCGTGGATGGCGTCGGCGCCCGCATCCACCAATCGGGCCGGCCCCCGTTTCTCGACCGAGAGCGCGACCTGGGAGAGGATGACCTGCGTCAGGTCCTGGCCCGTATCGCGGTCGACGACCTGGATCTCGTGACCGTCGCGCACCAGGTCAGCGATGCCTTCGAGCGTTATGTACCGGCTGGCCTGGGTGTCATAAAGCTTGCGATTTGCGTACTTCTTGATAAGGTGTCGATCGGCTGCCACCGTCAAGTCAGCACCGTCATTTCGAGCCAATACTAACGCGGTGCGTTACGGCCAAGTCATCGTTACCAGGGGAGGTCGGGCATGGCAAAAAAGAAGCGCGCGTCATCACGATCGAGGTTGTTGAATCGGGCGGTCAAGGCCGGCCGGTCGTATCTGCGCCAGGCGGAGCGGCGCCTTCCCCCTGACGTTCGAAAGCAGATCGATCGAAGCATCAAGGACGGCCAGAAGACGTTCGATGGAGCCCTTAAGCAGCTGCGTGCGCGCCTCGACCGAACCGCCAGCCAGGTCGACCTGGAGCGGGCGTTGAAGCGCCTCGAAGGGCTGAGCAAGCAGGTGCAGCAGATTGCCCGGTCAGCGACCTCGCGCCCAGCCGCTCCCACGGCGACGCGGCGAAGCGCCCGCCGGCCGGCAACGCGAAAGAGTGCCGCAAAACCGGCTTCAGCGACGGCGGCCGCACCGCGCAAGGCCGCCACGCGCAAGGCTCCGGCGCGCGCGGCTGCTCCGCGGCGCCGCACCGCCAGGCCCGCGGCGGAGACGCCGCCGACGGTCGAGTCACCGTCGATGGCGATCCCCGACCCCTCCCCGAGGGAGCCGGCCGGCTAGCTCAAAACACCGAAGACCGTCACCCCGCCCAGGAGCACGGCTTTCGGGCGGAGTCGATCCCACTCCGATCGAGGCTGGACCAGCGGATCGGCCTCGTAAACCTGGAGATCGGCCAGCATGCCTGGATCGAGCGTGCCTTTGACGCCCTCCTCGAAAGAGGCATAAGCCCCTGCGGACGTGTACGCCGCGAGTGCAGCCAGCTCGTCAATGCCGTTGATCCGATCCTCCACGGCGGCCCGAATCCCGGGCCAGGGGTTGGGATCGGGCACGACCGGTAAGTCGGAGCTGAAGGCCACCGGCACACCTGCGCGCAAGAGTGGGCCATGCGCGGCAAGGTGCCACCGATCGTGGGCCCCGAAGGCTGATGGAAACTCACGGGCGAAACGAGCGGCCATCGGCTGCATCACCGCAACCATTCGCAGGCGAGCGAGCCGGCGCTGGAGGTCGGGTGGGCAAATTGTGCAGTGCTCCACGCGATGCCGCAGTGTGACCGCGCCGGCCGACTCGACAGCATCACACATGGCCGCGATCGCACCGTCGCCGATCGCGTGCGCGGCCACCTGAAGCCCCGCGCGCGAAGCCGTGCCGACTAGCTCGCGCAGCTCAGCAGGCGTGGTTCGCCATACGCCTTTGCCCGAGCGCATGGCGACGCGCTCAGCCCCGCCATCGACGAAAACCTTGATCGGCCCCGCCCGCACCACGCTTCCGCCGAACCCAGCCCTCAATCCGATTGCCGCCGCGGCTTCGAGCAGCTCCCACGACAGGAACTCGTTGACGCGTATCCTCAGGCGCCCTCCCTCGGCGAGCAGTTGGAATGCGCGGAGGTCGTCGGCGAATCCGCGGTTGACCGCGGCGCCGACTGACGTGATACCTCTCGAAAGGAGAAGGCGCTGAGCTTTCAGGATTCCCTGCATGCGACGAGTGACAGGCGAGTGTGGCTGCACATCGGCGACAAGCCTCATCGCAGACTCGAGCAGGAGGCCGTTGGGGGTGCCGTCCCGGTCACGACCGAGGCGTCCGCCGGGCGGGTCTTGGGTGGCATCGGTGATGCCCGCGGCCGCCAATGCAGCGGAGTTGGCGACCCGAGAGTGCCCGCCGCGCTCGTCGACGAATGCGGGCCGCCGTCCCGTCGCCCGATCCAGCTCCAACCGATGAGGCGCGCGCTTTTCGGCCAGCTCGTCTACGCGGTATCCCATCCCTTGCTGCCATTCGCCCGGCTTGAGCTCGCGACCGTGAGCCCGAAGGCGGTTGACGATCTCGGCCACGCTGCGCGCGCCGCCCAGGTCGGCCCCGAATCGGGTCAGGCCGTAATAGACGACGTGCGCGTGCGCGTCATTGAAACCGGGCAGCACCGCGGCGCCCTCGAGGTCGATCACGAGGGTACGCCGCCCGCGCAGGCCCATGACTTCGGCGCCGCCGGCTGCCACCACCAGGCCGCCGGCGATCGCCAGGTGGCTGCGCACGGCGAGTCCGCTGCGCCCAAGGGTGCGGACCCGACCACGGGCGAGGATGAGATCAGCCAGCACGCTTTCACCCGACGGCGTCTGGCGGTGGAGCGGGTCCGCGTGGGTGCCGGTCACCGGCATGGTGGCGCCACCCTACCCGTACTACCAGCAGCGTGCCACGCCACGTGTGCCGACTCCGTGGACGAAACCGATGCAGTACGCCGTGGCGATCTATTACGGGCTGTCCGGCCTCTACACGCTGAGCCTTCCCTTCTGGATGTCCGGGCCGATGGCTCAGATCTTCAACCAGTCCTTCCAGAGGCAGGTCGCGCTAAATCCCGACGTTTCACCGCCGCCGGCCGACTTCGTGGCGACCATGACGTCGATGATGTCGGTTGTGCTCTGGCTGGCGGCGGTGATCGGCCTCGCGATCGCCATCGTCTTCGTCATCGGGGCGCTGAAGCGGTGGACGTGGCTCTTCTACGTTGTGCTGGTGCTGCTGGGACTGGGCGCGGCATCGCTGCCGTTGAATCTCGTCAGCGCCGTTTCAGGCTCGTCGTCGTTCAACACGTACGGCCTGCCGTCGTGGCTCGTCTGGCAATCGATCGCGGTCGGGATACCTGGCGCCGCCCTGTTCGTGTGGATGCTCGTGGCCGTGATCCGCCACGGACCATGGGCCATGACCAGGGCTAACCAGATATGAGGGACAACCTGCGGTTTTCCCTCATCGCCGGGTCGGCTTCGCCGACGCGGCTGCTCTTTTTCCCTTATAGGTTGGAATTCATTAAAAAACCACTCCATGCGACGCATAAGTGTCAATAGCACGCGTTGGGACGGCCGGAGTGAATCCGGCCTAGCGACCACGCATATCTAACGGAGTAGGCTCGCCAGAAGCTTCGGGTCGATGTTGCCGCCGCTGACCACGGCCACCGTTGCCGGCCCTGGCGGCAGCTGCTCGAGCGCCGCGTAGGCGAGGGCGCCGGCGCCTTCGGCCACGACCTTCCCCGCCACGGCCAGCTCTGCGATCGCCGCGCGCAGCCGCGGCTCGGGGACCGTGAGCCAGCGATCCACGACCTCTTTCATCAGCCCCAGCATGCGCTCGTCAAACGGCGCCGTCGTGCCGTCGGCGATGGTCTCGGGCGCGATCGAAACCGGACCGCCGGCCTCGAGCGCCTTCGTCCACATGGCATAGCCGTCCGACTGCACACCGATGACTTCGACGCCCGGCCGCAACCCCTTGATTGCGGACGCCGTGCCGCCGATCAATCCCCCGCCGCCGACCGGGACCACGACCCGCATGAGGTCGGGGACGTCCTCGAGCAGCTCGAGGCCGAGGCCGCCGTGGCCCGCCATCACCTCCGTGTCCGCGAACGGGTGGATGAAGGCCTCGGGCTCCGATTCCCAGCCCTGGTTTGCGAGCCAGTCGA
>WNFA01002070.1_pt1 | contig 16419 bp, 13 predicted proteins | sample 5400481 | NCBI WGS metagenome assembly WNFA01 (sample SAMN13153340, study PRJNA577476) | soil metagenome | isolation source: 120 cm saprolite under Douglas fir tree site 2 hole 1 replicate 2 | place: USA:California | collected 2015-04-18
CGACGTAGAGGATCCCGGTGTTGATCTCGACAAGTGGGCGCTGACCGTGAGCGGAGCGGTGCAGAAGCCGGGAGCGTACAAGCTGGCGCAATTCCAGTCTCTGCCTAAAGTGCAACAAAACACGCGTCACGTCTGCGTGGAGGGCTGGGATGTCATCGGGAGCTTCGGGGGAGCGCGGCTCTCGGATTTCCTGCAGGCGGTCGGCGCTGACACCCGGGCCCGCTACGTTTACGTGGAGTGTGCGGACGATTATTACGAATCGCTGGATATGGAAACCGCCCTGCACCCGCAAACTCTGCTGTGTTACGAGATGTACGATCGCCCGCTAAGCCGCGAGCATGGCGCGCCGCTGCGCCTGCAGATTCCTACGAAAGTCGGCTACAAGCAGGCCAAGTATTTGACGGATTTGAAAGTCACGAACGTTCTGACGCGAGTCGGATTCTGGGAAGACCAGGGCTATTCTTCGTTTTATGGGCTCTAGTTCTTACGGGCTTTAGATTTTTCGATGGAGAGACGGGCGTCCCGCCCGTCCGGTCGGGCGAGGACGCCCGACGCTCCATTGTTTGCGAGAAGACGCGAATGCATCAAGTCGCAGTCGAAATCGAGTCCCCCAAAAGCGACGTCGTAGAGCAGGCGGTCTACGAGCATCCCTGGGCCGTGCGATTTTCTCATTGGCTGAATTCAGTTTCGCTGCTGGTCATGGTGCTCAGCGGCTTTCAGATCTTTCGCGCTTTTCCCAGCTTCGGGGCGAAGATTCCCCAGAAAGATTTGCTGCACTGGCCCAAAGCCTTCGCCCTGGGCGGTTGGCTGGGCGGCGGTTTGCAATGGCATCTGACGTTCGTATGGATTTATATCGCCACCGGGCTCTTCTACCTCGGGTATGAAGTTTTCAGCGGGAATTATCGTCAGGTGCTGTTCACTCCGCGCGATATTCGCGGTGTGTGGCCCATGGTTCACTACTATTTTTTCTTTGGACCCAGGCCTGTCATCCGCGAGGTTTACAATCCGCTGCAGAAAATGGCTTACACCTCGGCGCTGGGTCTGGGCGTGTTGTCGGTGGTCACCGGAATTGCGGTGTGGAAACCGGTGCAGTTTTCCTGGCTGGCATGGATGATGGGCGGCTTCCATGGGGCCCGCATCTGGCACTTCGCGGTGATGTGGGCGATTCTGTTCTTCCTTCTGGGACACCTCGTAATGGTCGTTCTCCATGGCTGGAGTAATTTCGCGTCCATGCTTACCGGATGGAAGAAAAACCCCGAATATCTTCCGCGCTGACTTGTCCTGATCGGCGAACCGCAACGGTTTGAAAACGAAATGCTGCGACGAATGACTACGGTCGAGAAACCGGCAGACGCCAGCGACGCCAGCGAACAAACTCTGATAACCCGCATCTGCAACGGGGAATCATCGCTGTTTGCCGCGCTGGTCAAGCCCTACGAGCGCCGCGTCTACGTAACCGCACTGGCCCTTTTGCGCAACGAGGCTGACGCGCAGGATGTGGCCCAGGAAGCCATCCTGAAGGCTTTTACCCACCTGCGGCAGTTTCGCGGCGAGGCGCGCTTCAGCACCTGGCTGATCCAGATCACGGTCAATGAAGCCCGCATGCGGCAGAGAAAGCAGCATGCGGAACTGTTCGAGCCTATCAACGATTCCCCGGATGAAGAAGGGACCTACACTCCGCGGGACTTCGCCGACTGGCGTGAAATTCCATCTGAAGCCCTGGAACGAAGCGAGTTGCGCACCCTGATGACCAAGGCGCTGGCCAGCCTTGGGCAGAAATACCGGGAAGTCTTTCTGCTGCGCGATGTGGAGCATATGAGCATCGAAGAAACGGCACGGGTGTTGGAGATCTCGATCGCCAGCGTCAAGACGCGCCTGCTCCGGGCCCGGCTGATGCTGCGCGACCTTCTGGCGCCCACGCTGGCCGATGGCTGGTTCAGCCGTACGCCGTTCGGAAAAGGGAGTAAACCATGGTAGTCAATTGCGAGCACGTCTGGAAGGAGATTTCGAACTATCTGGAGGGCGACGTCAGCCCCGAGCTTCGGGCCGCGATGGAAGCGCATTTTCGTGAATGCCGCCACTGCACCGCGGTGCTGGATGGAACCAGGAATATCGTTCACTTGTACGCCGACGATCGTTTGATAGAATTGCCCGCCGGCTTCAGCAAGAGATGGCAGAGCAAGCTAGCCGAATCTATGTCCCGTCCTTCTGGAACTGCGTACGGATGGCTGGTGGCAGTTGCCGCTCTGGCGCTGATTTCCGGCAGCTTTGCCCTGGCCAGATTGGACCCCGGTTCGCCCTTCACGATGCGTTCCTACCACGCCGAGCCCGGGACCGGAGTCCCGGCTGGAATGATGGTCGAGGTTACAGAAGATGGCAAGACGTTCCATGTCCACGGGTGCCGGTACCTGCATAAGCATGAGAACGAGAACGTCCGCCTGATAGCTGCGTCGGAGGCAATTCGGGAAGGGTATGTGCCGTGCGTGCGTTGCCTGCGTGAATATCTGAATCGGTGAGTGAGTCAGTCGTCAGTCTTCGGTCGTCAGTCTTCAGGTCTTCAGTCGTCAGTCTTTGGTCGTTAGTTTATGCCTTCGAGTGGACGGCGAGTTACGCCCGTAGCGTTTGACTGAATCCCCAAAAAACTCTGCCATCCCGAGCGCAGTTCCGAGCCGCGCCTGCGCGGTGAGGATAAGCGGAGGGATCTGGGTCTTTGGCGGCATCACGGAAGCTGCGTTGCGCGGGCAAACACCCAGGTCCCTCGACAATCTTTCTTCGCGCTGACGCGCGAAGAGATTGCTCGGGATGACATCTTCTTTTTGAGAGCCGAGCTCAACCACAGTTGTTTGGAAGTCGTCGGTCGTCAGTTTTCAGCTTCATATTTTCTGACGGGCTCCGTCCTGCTACCATCCCTGGGGCAACGCTTCAACCGCAAACCGCTACCGTTCCAAGGAATCTTCCTGGCTACTAGCCAACCGCAGGGAATAGAATCATCCTCATACTGGGTGCATAGTCTGTTTTGGAGGTGGAAAATGTTGCGTCGTATAGCTTTGCCAGCGCTTTTGGCAATCATGGTTCTGGTTGGCATGGTGCATGCCGAGGACAGGGTCCAGGCGCAATTGCGGTTCGCGGCCCACAACAAGGCGGAAAAGACCGCCGGGGTATGGGTGGACGGGCAGTATGTGGGCTCGGTGAAAGAAGTAAATGGCGACAAGAAGGTGTTGCTGCTCCCGGGCAAGCACGACGTGCTGGTGCGCCAGGCCTGGTATCAGGATCATTCCGAGCAGGTCATCCTTGAGCCCGGCGAGCTCCACCTGGTACACCTCTCCATGGTGAAGCTCGCGACCGCGCCAGCCCATCAAGCCACCGGAGAACTGAAAATCTCCGCCACCCCGAGCCGGGCGGCAGTCTTCGTGGACGATCAATTCGCCGGCCACGTGGACGAGTTTGATGGGGTGGGAAAGGCCATGCTGCTCACGCCCGGACGGCATAGCGTCCGCATCGCGCTCCCCGGCTATTTGCCGTTTGAGACGATGGTCAACCTGCGGTCTCATCAGAAGCTAAAGATCCAGACCGAACTGGTGAAGGGCAGTATCACGGAAGCCGGTTCGCTGGTCACCAAATAGTGAGGACGATTGGGATCTTCCAGCGGCAGCCTGCAGGAAAGTTTTGCCTCGCGACCTGAATACTCCGGGGTAATTGAGACTTGAAAAGAGCGTCAGTCTTGCCGATTGCGATCCTGGCGATTGTGTTTTCCGGAATCGTCGGTGCGGTGCTTTTCCGGGTCGCAGCCGATCAAACGCCTCATCGCGTGGTCCTGAAGTGGGATCCTCCGGCACCGAAGCCGGGCATCACTGTGGCTGGCTATAACGTGTATCGCGTCCAATCGGAAGGCCCTTTCAAAAAGGTGGCGGGCGTAATCGCCCCGACCTACACTGACGACAAAGTGGCCAGCGGCAATACCTACAGCTATTACGTTCGGGCGGTCGATCCTGCCGGTGACGAAAGCCCGGCCTCGAACCACGCCGAGGCCACGATCCCTTAGGCTTCCTCGGGGAGAGCGAAGCAGAGTCTGCGTTGCTCTGCCGCCCTGCGGGCGGGCGGGACGGCCGTCCCTCCATAGACGCGCGTCCCTCCATCATGGAGGCGGCGGATAAACCGAGAGCTGCGAGAGCGACACATCGGGCTCGAACAGCCAGATGTGGCGTCCCCGGAAATAGTCAAGCAGTGGCCGTACGTCCACGCCGGGAATCTCCCGCGCCCAGATCACTTTGTCGTGATCAAGGTCAGCCCGGTTAAAGACGAATTCGGGATCGAATCCGTGATCCGGTGAATAGCGCACGATCACCAGGTGCTGGCCCGGCATGGCCGCCAACTGAGCCTCTGTCCGCGCCCGAGCCCGGCTCCACGCCGGCTCCCCGGCGACGGATGAGGGGTTCCATATCGCCTGGGCGATTTGAACCGGAACCACTCCTATGGTGAAGAAAACCACCGCGCGGGCAAGACCAATGCCCACCGGCCGCCCGCGATGCTCCCACCTGCGCAGGTAGCGGATTGACTGCACTAGAATAGAAGCGCAATGAATGTTGCCGTCAAGGGCGCGGCGTAGTGCTCCAGGAATGCCGCCACCGTACATAACCAGGCGAAGCAGAATACCAGTTGTATCACCAGGAATTTCACCTCCCGGTCGCGCAGCAGCCACAGCAGCGACAAAAGCGGCAGTGTCGATGCCACGGGAACGGCATAGTTCGGCCGGACCCACACGACTGCCGCCAGGACCAGGAACGAAAAGACGATTTGCGCGGCGAAGAGTCGCATTTTCCGATCGCGCAGGAGCCAGGGCAGCGCCAGCAGCGGCACCATCAACGCCGACTCCGTAAATAGAAAGAAGTCGCGGAACTTCACCACCTTCTTCCAGGTGACGAACAGCAACCCGCGCCAGGTGCCGTCAAGCCCGCCCGGGAAAATGTTGTAGTAGGCATCGAACTGAGCGTTCAAGGTATGCGTCGGCGGCAACTTCTTTCCCCAGATAAAGACAGGCTGTCCCCGGAAGTAGGCGCGCTGGTTGAGCACGAAAGGGGGGAGCAGCGCGTTCCCCGTGACTCGCCAGTTGTAGTATGCGATGAAGGCGCCGGTGAGCACGACCACGATGCAGATGGGGAGAACGATGCGCGGTATTGTGACGCGCCATGAAGGACTCTGCCGGCTGAGTAACCAGATGCCCAGCACCGCCGCCACTGGCAGGCAAAAGAAGAATCCTTCAACCGGCCGGCTGTTGGCCAGGATGCCCGCTCCCAGACCGAGCAACAGCGCACCGCGGGGATGTTGACGATCGAGGATTCGGGGCAAAGCGCCCACCACCAGCGCGCCTCCGATGGCTGCGACGGCGCCTCCCCAATAGCTGTTCATCCAGTAGCCGAAGATTCCGATGCGCAGGCACACCAGGGTTGCGCCCAGCAGGGCCCAAACTGGCGGAAGCCAACCCTGCAGCATCCACAAGACCGCAGCGCACATGACGGACATGCTCAGCAGTACGCCGATCCAGGGATGCCCGAGAAGCTGCCCGATCGCCATGACTGCGCCCTGCGCCGGTGGATACCTCGACATGTAAGTCGGCTGTTGATTTACCTGAAAGGTGTCGAAGAAGATCCACAAGGGATGGGGCGGATTGGTCAGGCGGCCGTGCGCAAAGGTGTCTGCGGAAAGCAGGTACCCGAATTCATCCTGCGCAACCGGGACCGGAACCGGCATCAGCCCCAACAGGCTGACCCGCGCCACAATGACCGCAACCGCGATCCCGACCAGGGCCAGATGTTTTCTGGCTGCCAGGCGCGCCGCGAATCTCTCCAGCCCGTCCAGGACCCGCTCCCCCAGTCGCGGAACGCACCATGCCACGACCAGACATACCACCAGAATCAGGCTCTTCGCGTGCGGTAAGGAGATTTGCCGGAATGAGAGAAGAATAAGGGCAGGCATCTCGGATCGACCTGAAATTCTCACGGCGGGACCTGTCTGTCAACCTGACGCCGTTGTCTTCAAAACCGCACACGTCCGGCCGGGGCTTTGCCCGGCCGGACGGGCGAGGGCGCCCGTCCCTACCATCGGTGATTGCTGGGTAGCGGGTCAGTTTGACTTCGGTAGTGGACCAATTTCAATTCGGAACGGTAATCGGAGCGCGAAATTCTTCACCATCGCCTGAAGGCGAGATAAGCGGCCGCTCCAAGGAACGACACGACGAGCCACCAGATGAGTATGCGTTTCATGATCCCGACCGAGGCATCAATCGAACGCAGGCATTCAAGCTCAGATTTGAGATAGTGCAGGCACTTGCTGCACTTCCGCACATCGGGTTCGGTTTCAGCTCCGCAGCTTGGGCACTTCAGAGTTTCAGCCATTGCCAACACATCATAACGCCAACCACCTCCGGCGGGAAGGCAAGTGCGGGTGTCCGCCGGCCCGCGTCTATACGGATTGGTATCGCGACCAGTTCAAACTGACCCACTACCGATTGCTGGCATGGGTGGAAATTTTGGCGTCGCCGTCGTAATATCTCGACTCGCTCTGGAGGGACACGCATCGTGATCTGGGGGATGACGACATCGACATTCACGACGGTACACGTGGTGGTAAGCCTGATTGGGATCGCTACAGGACTGGTTGTCCTTTTTGGACTGCTGACCGCGAAACGCTTCGACGGCTGGACCGCGATCTTTCTGGTGACCACAGTATTGACCAGCGTGACCGGGTTCGGCTTTCCCTTCGAGCATCTTTTGCCGTCTCATAAAGTCGGCATCATTTCGCTGGTGCTGCTGGCGGTTGCGATTCTGGCCCGCTACGGCCTGCACCTCGCCGGCGCCTGGCGCTGGATCTACGCGGTCTGCGCTACCATGGCCCTCTATCTCAACGTCTTCGTCCTGGTGGTGCAGTCCTTCGAGAAGGTGCCGGCGCTGAAGGCCATGGCCCCGACCCAGTCCGAACCGCCGTTCCTGGTCGCGCAGGTAATCGTTCTGCTGCTGTTCATCGTGCTGGGGATTTTCGCGGTGAAGAAGTTCCACGTCGGGCAGGGCCGCATGGCGTGACCGTTTGCTGCCTTCCAGTTGGGTCATCCCATTCGGGATTTGATTGTGGGGAAACAAGCGATGGCGAGCGAGAACGACAATGCCGACTGATCACGTGGTCCAGCAGGGAGAGCATCTGTCGCAGATCGCCAAGCGGTACGGTTTCCGCGACTTCAATACCGTCTGGAATCATCCGGACAATGCCGAGCTTAAGAAATTGCGCCAGAGCCCCAATGTGCTCTTTCCCGGCGATACGGTCAAAATTCCGGATAAGACGCAGAAGAAAGAATCGCGGCCAACCGGCCAGAAGCACAGCTTCAAGCTTGCCGGCGGACGTCTTCTTCTCCGGCTCGCCCTCCGGGATTTTGACAACCAGCCCCTGGCGAATACGGCGTGCCAGGTGCAGGTGGACGGCGCATCAACCGAGCTGACCACCGACGCGAACGGCCGGGTTGAGGTGCCCATCTCGGCCACTGCCACGGATGCCACGCTGGTATTCAAGGACCCGCTGGTTCCCTTCGACTTGTCGGTGCCCATCAAGATCGGCCACCTTGATCCGGTGGAGGAAGTCTCGGGACAAAAAGCGCGGTTGAGCAATCTGGGCTACATCACAAGACCGATTGAAGAGGTTGACGACGACATTTTTGCACGAACCGTACAGGAGTTTCAGTGCGATCTTGGGCTTCCCGTAAGTGGCGTGTGTGATTCCGATACTCAAAACAAACTCAAGGAACTGCACGGCAGCTGAGAGACTTCCATGGCCGACAATGCTGGGGATTCGGGACGCCCGGGCGTGGTCGCGGCGGCGCAGACAGGCGCGGCGCCGTTGGCCGTCCTTGCTGCGCCCGCCACTGGCGACGAGTTTAATACCATCGGCGAGCGTCTGGTTCCCAAGGCCTGCTTCAAGGTTGAGGATCTGCTGTTCGACTTCGATTCGTCCTTCGTGCGGCCCGAAATCGGGGCCCATCTACCCCAGTTGGCTCAGCTACGCAACGACAATAAGGTACAAGACCTGTTTCCGCCGCTCTCCATCTTTGGGCACGCCGATCCGGTGGGCAATGACGATAACAACAAGAAACTGAGCGGCCGGCGGGCCGTCGCCATTTACGCCATGCTGGTCCGCGATGTCGATCTCTGGGAACAGCTGTTTACCAACCCGCTCGGAAAAGACAAATGGGGCACGCGAGCGGTTCAGACCATGCTGTCCACGGTCCAGGATGCAATCGCCATAGACGGTGAAATCGGCGATGAAACCCGCGGCGCCATCCGGACCTTCCAGACGGCCCAAGGCTTGAGCGTGGACGGCTCCGCTGGACCAAACACGCGCAAGGCCCTGTACCGCGCTTACATGGACGCGCTCTGCGGGCCAGACCTCGTTCTCGATAAGGCCAACGACTTCCTCGCCCGTAATCAGGACGCAGGCGGAAAGGGCGACTTCCAGGGGTGCAGCGAGTTCAATCCGCTGCTGCTGTTTTCGCAGGACGAAGCAGCCGCCTTTGAGGCCGCCTCTGACAAGACTGAGCGCAATCAGGAAAACGCACCCAACCGGCGAGTCATGATTCTCCTCTTCGCCGCCGGTCGGCGGGTAAACCCCAGTGTGTGGCCGTGCCCACGAGCCAGCGAAGGTGTGGCGGATTGCAAGAAACGGTTCTTCCCCGACGCCGATGTCCGCCGCAGTTTTCAGGGCTCGCGCCGCGCGTTCGAGGACACCAAAGACACCTTCGCCTGCCGCTTTTACCAGATCATCTCAGATGACTCGCCCTGCGAACGAGTCAAGCCCGCCCCACCGCCCCCGCCGGTGCTCCTGGGCGTGAATCCTCTCATTCTCTTCGCCCTGGCTGGAGACACGGTGACCGCAGCGAGTGCGCCCGCGGCGGGTGCGCCCCCGGCGCAGTCGTTCGTGTCGGCGTCCGCGCCTGCCGTCGGCGCTGTTACCCCATTGAGGGATATCGTCCTGGTGAAAAAGCCTTACACCAATCCAGTCCGGGTTGAAGTAGTACTCAAGACGGACACATCGTTTGATGGCGATGGCGTGCTGACTGTCAGCGATCCCAATTCGATTCTTCTCTTTGCCACGCGCAACGCTACAACTCCGCTTCAGTTCAACAACACAGATAACAAATTCAAAGGTGCGCAACTGGACCCGAAAGGCCCGGGCGTCAGTCTGTTCGCCGAAGGCAAGACGGCGAGCGCTAACATGCGGGACTTCGTCCTCACCTTGCACCTCTCCGGCGGCACCAAGAAGCCGGGGCCGGATGCCGTCGCCCGCATGACGGCAATCGAATTGATCCTTGACATCTGCGCTCCCCGGGTCAATGCCACGACCGCTCCGGTGCCTCTGCCGCAAGCGCCGGCGGTCACGCCTGCGACTCCGACGGACAAGTTCTTTCTCGGACGGCCCATTCCCATTCAGGACGACGCGAAAATTCAGGAACGCGCCATGTTGATGGTCCAGCCCGTCAAGACCGCCGGTTTCGCAGCTCTGAATAAACAGCTGGTGCTGGTCCACATCGGCAGCAACGTCACAACCTTCGCGCAGGAGAAACCCTCAAATTCGGACACAGTGATCCCGTCGCGGCACACGCTTTTTTCCACCAACACGCCCACCACCTTCTTCGTGGAGGGCGGTCCGAAGGAAAGCGCCAAGGCGCGCGACAACTTCTACCAACTCGGCATCGATGGTTTGGAGGGCGACGGCGATCGCGTCTCGATTACCGTTGTGTATTCCGAGATCATCAGTAACAAGAAGAAGGCGGACGCTCATACGGTTGCAGTCGTTCCAGAAAAACCAGCTCGCACCTCACGGGCCACGTTGTTCTTCCCGGCGCCATTGATTGTCGGCCGGAATTTCCCGGTGGAATTGCTGCCTTTCATCCTGCTGGCCGTGCCCACGGCATTTCAGTGGACTCGCCAGGAAGGCGCGCCTTTGACCCTGACGGACGCCACCAAGCAGGTTCTCAAGATGACGGCCACAGGCCTGAGCACCAAACTGGATGACACCCTGGTCCAGGTTCTGGTGACCTCCGACCTGGGCCAGTTCCTGCGCCGCCACCGCCTCACCGTGGTCCACGTGACTATCGACCCTGTCGCTAATGGAGACATCTTAAAAGCTACCGACGACCTCAACTCCATCAAGAATCCAGCGGGCCTGGTAATTCTCAGCGGAGCGGACGCCGCTGACATCAAGAAGGTGGCCAAGATCGAGATGATAAAGTTCCCGGTGCCACCGACGCCCCCGACGAAAACAACGCCCGGAACACCCGGAACGCCCGCCGCCCTGGGGATCGAGCCCAACCTGACTTGGACGGATGACGATGACCGAATCGCCTGGTGGATCGTCGGGGACGACGGCGGCTTATACAAAGGCAAGGCCGACTTCCGGAACGACGAGACCGCGAGGCGCGGAACCAAAGTCGAGGTATTTGGAACTAAAGAAGGCGACGTGCTGATCCAGCCCTACTCCGGCGGCTTCGGTTACGGAATGTTCCGGGCAAATGTCGTCCCACTCAAACAGGTAAAGTATCGCGCTAATCGCATCCTCAATAAGGCCAAGCCGCCGGCGGGTGGGAAGCCAGCCGTGGCTGAGCACAAACCTACGACGGAGCACGCGGATATCAAGAATTTTTTCCCGATAATGAACATTTATTTGCGCCAGACGGGAATTGAGCTGATTCCTGATAATTCCGTCGAGGCTACCAGGCACACGCCGCACAACCCGATTGTGGGTCTGGCGGGGTTGGAACCTAAAGTCGTGAAAGTAGACCGGCCGGACCCCGGGCACTTCGACGTCGAGGTCAATGACCCGAACCTGGTCTTCCAGGTCAACCAAGCTAACCAGGACCGCGCCATCGAAATCAATGCGCGTAACAGCATCATCACGTTTGCCTTCATCCACTCCATGGTTGCGCCGCCCGGGCTGGCACCCAATACGATCGTGCTCGCCAGCGCAAATAAGCTCCCGGTCAATCACGCTCCAAAGCCACCGCAAAATAAGCCCCGCCCGTATTCCAGGGCCTCCTACACCCTCTCGGATAGCGGCATCCCATCCTCCTCTCTGATTCCCAAAGACGGCATTCCGCCCAATCTGCCGGTCGGAACTGTAAAGCTGGTCGTCATAGACCAAGTTGGCGTGAAATTTCTAGCTGGCGAACCCGGACATGCGGATGCTCGGCTTCTGTGGGGCGTGATTATTCCGACCCTGAACATGGACTCGGTCCTTCCCGCTGTTCCAACTCCAAGTAGCCCGCCCACGCCCGCTGACATAGCCGCTCAAAAAGCTGCAACCGAGCTGAGAAACCAGTCCTACGCCGCCGCGCTGGCCCACGAAGTGGGGCATGTCCTGGGGCTCGGGCATCGCCACGGCAGGGCGGTTGACGTCTTCCGCGACGGACTAAACCTGCCCGTGACCCTGAACATCATGAGTCCGGGCAGCGCGCCGCCGACGACCGAGAATTTCGACATCATTCAGGTGAAGGCGATAAGATTCAGCGAGGTGCTCACGCGTAACCCTTAGACCCTTAGGGGCGCACGAAGGCGGATCTATGACCAATGAAGAGCGCCTGAGACTAATCGATATTGTCGAAACCTCGCGCGACCACGGCGCGATGGAAAGCGCCGCGGTCGACCTAGCCGCATCGGAGGATCCCGCCGCCGTCGCTCGCCTGGGTGAGCTTCTCTCAAAAGCCGACACTCTCGCCCGCCTGGACGATCTGGGCAATCCTATTGGCAAGATGTCACGTCTGGCCCGGGTGCTCGGAACTCTGCAACAACATCCCTTGCCCGCCAGCGCGGAGCTGTGCCTTCGGTTGATGCGAGAGCCTGCCTTCCTGGGCGAAGACGATCGCAAGATTTACCTGCTACCGGCGCTGGCAGCGGTGCGGCCGATGAGTGAGGCCGCCGCGAACGTATTCCGCGACACCAACGGCGGGGGCTACTACAACCTGAATGTGGTCTTGCTGGTCTACAACGGTAGCCCGAATGCCTTATCTCTATTCGAAGAGATGATCCGGGATAACGAGATTCCGGAGGACCAACGCGTTGACGCTCTCCATGCCGCCGTCTTGCCCTATCGGACCGAGCTTGCCGTCTTGCAGTCCATGGACCGGCTATTCGACGCGGATATTCCGGATGACGTTCGCCGGGGCGTCATCGAGACGGTTTTCGCAAGCGAGACCGGGCAGTGGTTCGGGCCACAGAGATTCCCGCCGACCCCTCCGGAGTGGGAAACGGCGACCACCGAAGCGCTGGAGTTTGCTCTTCTCCTCGCGGGAAAAATAACTGCGCGCGGCGGTTTGTCGCAGCCGCCCGCGGAGACGGTTTCGGAGATCCGGAAAATCCTGGCCGCGCGAAATGGATGATTGGGTGCGATGAGTGCGATGAGCCTCAAGCGTATCGCCGCGGTGTTGCTGCTCCTGGTGGCTGGCTCGAATGCCGGTGGTTGCCAAACCGAACCCACCTCATCATGGGAGGGAGCAGCAAACCTGCTCGCCACCTCGCATGACCGCGAAGCGCTGGAGAAGGCCGCTATCGCGCTCGCGTCGTCCGCCGATCCGCAGGCGGTAACGAGGTTGGGCGAGTTTCTGCGTCAACCGGAGTTCCTCGCCCGGCTCGATGAAGTGGCCAGCCCAACCGGCAAAACCTGGCACCTCCAGCGCGTCCTTGCCTCCGTAGGGGAGCACCCGAGCGCTGCCACCGAGCGCGTCTGCCTGGCGCTCGCTGCCGATTCTGCATTCCTCGCCATCGACGACCGCAGGATTTACCTGCTGCCCGCTCTGGCCGCTGTCCGACCGATGGGCCAGGCGGCGGTTGCGGTGTTCCGGGAAGCAACCGCCGAGGGGTACTACAACCTGAACGTGCTCCTGTTGGCCAATAACGGCAGCGCCCGCGCCCTCGGCTTGTTCGAGGAGATGATCCGGGATAAAAACATTCCGGTAGACCAGCGGGTTGATGCGTTGCATAGCTCCCTGCTTCCGAACCGAACCAATCCGGCCATGCTGGATTGCGCCGACCGTCTCCTCGACGGACCCCTGGAGAGAGGAGTGGCTATCGGGGTCATCGAAAGTATATTCGACGACCACAGCGCCCGCTGGTTTCCGCCGATCGCTAGTCCTCCAACTCCGACAGCTTGGGAAGAGGCACCTAAGCCGGCCTTGAAGAAAGTCCTTGCCATGGCGGACAAAGTAAAAGGCAGGCGCGGTCTGCCTCCCGAATTAACCGCAGCCGTAAACCGGACCGCAGATACAGTGCAGCGAATCCTGACCGGCAACCGCTGACCGTCGCAGCCCAAGCCGGCCCCACTTCCCTCGCGAACAATCCGTTGATCGTTGGCTGCCTGTAAACGGAATGCCCCGTCCTTCGATGAAGGGCGTCATGGATCGGCCCGCGTTCCAGCTAAAGCGATTCGTTCGCGACTGAATGGCCATCTCGAAGGACGTCGGTTTCTCCCGTTGTCCCTCGAACAATTGCCACAACCTTCGCCACGTTGGAACAAGGAGTAACCACATTCCGAATTGGGCTTTTTTCATTTTCAGAACACCGCGCACGCCTCCACGCACGCCTTCTTGTAGACGGAAGTCCGACCGTACATCGCAATTGTCGGAATACCGACATGTGGGACAACCAATTTTGTGGTCTTTAGTTCTCGTTTCGAAATTAACGGCACATTTATCTTGACGAGGCTCGAAGGCCGCTTATAATCCGCCGCTACTAATTTTCAACTACCAAGTTCGTTCGACCAAAACTTAAAGGGTGGGACCGCTAAATGAAAACTAAGAGAATAACTGCATCCTTGTCCTGCTTGACACTGTTGCTCTGCATGCTGTGTGGCAGAACAATGGCCCAGTCTAATAGCTGCTTGCACCAATATGATTTCTTTTGCGGAGACCAACTATTTCCGGGAACCACCTCCTGCATAACTGCCGGGCCCTGTCTCGCCGTGTGTTTTGTTCCCAACAGTAGTTGTGCGCCGGCAACAGCACCTGACGAGACATGCCCCACTTGTGGCAAAGGCAAGGGCAACTCGACCCCTACGGCTGGAGGCGGAGGCCCGATCAGTGCGGCAACCGGGAACACCTCTATCCAGCAAACCGATGTGAGGCTCCCTGGGCTAGGTGGTGGATTGAAGCTGGTCAGAACCTGGAATAGTAAGTGGCCGGCGAGTCAAAGCGGCTTCAAGACTGGCGCTTTCGGGCCGAATTGGCGTTCAACGTTTGAGGAGCGCGTCTTTGTCGGCTCTGACGGATATATCAGGTATGCGCGCGGCGATGGCAGTTTTTGGTCTTTCGGAGTTGCAACGAGTGGATGGGCAGTAGCTGCCCCTGCGAATGAGTCAGCCACTCTGACCCAGGGTAGTTCCTACTGGACAATTACGTTCCTGAATGGTGAACAGAGACGGTTTGACAATGCCAGTGGAAACCTCATCGCGATCATTGATCGCAATGGTAATACTACCCAGCTGTCATACGACGCCTCGTTCCGGCTTACCACAATTACCGATCCAGCTTCTCGACATCTCTCCTTCGGCTATTCAGGCAGTTCGAGCTATTTGGTAACCTCTGTTACATCTGATGTTGGACTCTCCCTTTCGTATTCCTACGACACTCAAGGTCGCCTGATTCAGGTAACCAACCCAGACCAATCCACTCTGTCCTTCGCGTATGACAGTCAATCGCTGATTACAGCGGTGACGGACTCTCAGGGGAAGATACTCGAGTCCCATACCTATGACTCGGCAGCGCGCGGCCTGACATCATCGCGTGCCAATGGTGTTGACGCGATTACTGTGTCTTACCCGCAATGAACGCCTCGAAGGCTCGATGAGTTTGATGCTTCGAATTTGCTGAACTTGATGGCGGCAGCAAACTGAGCCAGCGATGCCCCGAACAGCAGAAATGTGACAAGCACCACAAGAGAGGTTAGGCCACAGCGGCGAGCAGTTCGCTCAAGCACTCAGTCCAAGTCGGAATATCGAGAACTCGAAGGTGGAGAGCTGTCATGTCGAAAGGGTGTGCGTCGTTGTTTACTAAAGTACTGTCGGCCGCAATATTAATTTTACTGTCGACAGTCGCAGTCGCGCAGATCAGTTTCGTGCAGGTCGCAGCAGCGACGCCGCAAACCGCGATGACGTCGGTGGCGGTGACCTATCCGGCAGCGCAGACAGCAGGCAACACCAACATCGTGGCGGTGGGATGGAAGAACACCACGTCTACGGTAAGTGCGGTGACCGATAGTCGGGGAAACAGCTATGTGCTGGCGGTCGGGCCGACAAGCGGGACGGGGTTGAGGCAGTCAATCTACTATGCCAAGAACATCGCCGCCGGCAGCAACTCGGTAACAGTGACTTTCAACACGGCGGCTCCGTTCGCGGATGTGCGGGTGCTGGAGTATCACGGGCTGGATACGACAACTCCGTTGGACAAGACGGCGGGGGCAGCGGGCAGCGGGACCAGCGCCAGTAGCGGGTCGGCAACGACCACAGTAGCCAACGAACTAATATTTGGGGCGGGCGTAACGTCCAACGCCTTTACCGCAGCGGGCAGCGGGTTTACTTCCAGAATCATCACCAGTCCAGACAAAGACATCGCGGAGGACAAAGTGGTGACCAGCACGGGAAGCAACAGTGCTGCGGGGACGGTCACCAGTTCTAATTGGGTGATGCAGATGGCCACGTTCAAAGCCAAACCGCCGACGGTGACAGCGATTTCGCCGACCTCAGGTACGACAGCGGGTGGAACGGCGGTGACGATCACCGGCACGGGCTTCCTGACGGGAGCGACGGTGAGTTTGGGAGGGACGGCCGCGACCGGCGTGACGGTCGTGAGCAGCACCTCAATCACGGCGACTACGGCAGCTCACGCCGCGGGCACGGTCAATGTGGTGGTCACCAACACGGGCGGTCTGAGCGGGACCCTGACCAACGGCTATACCTACGCGGCACCACCGACGGTGACAGCGATTTCGCCGACCTCAGGTACGACAGCGGGTGGAACGGCGGTGACGATCACCGGCACGGGCTTCCTGACGGGAGCGACGGTGAGTTTAGGCGGGACGGCGGCGACCGGGGTGACGGTAGTGAGCAGCACCTCAATCACGGCGACCACGGCAGCCCACACTGCGGGTGCGGTCAACGTGGTGGTCACCAACACGGGTGGTCTGAGCGGAACCCTGACCAACGGCTATACCTACACGGCACCACCGACGGTGACTGCGATTTCGCCGACCTCGGGAACGACAGCGGGTGGAACAGCGGTAACGATCACGGGCACGGGCTTCCTGGCAGGAGCGACGGTGAGTTTAGGCGGGACGGCGGCGACCGGGGTGACGGTAGTGAGCAGCACCTCAATCACGGCGACCACGGCAGCCCACG